>ERZ1292630.810-Hain-H41-02um-R3-810-length-31771-cov-7_pt1 | contig 31771 bp, 7 predicted proteins | sample MGYA00564408_ERZ1292630 | MGnify/ENA primary metagenome ERZ1292630 (study PRJEB36523, sample SAMEA6512641) | groundwater metagenome | collected 2019-01-08 | study: AquaDiva: Metagenomics assemblies of 32 groundwater samples
TCTTGTTGGAGCGCTCCCTGGAGGAATCACTTCGGGACAAAATGGCATCACCGTGGGGAGCCTCCGTCTTGTTGTTCGGCCGTTACGGTCGCCACTTGGCTCGGTCTGCCGCACCAATGTCCTTCGCCGCTGCGGCTCGTCGCTTACGTGGTGACACTTTGTCACGGTCGACCAGTCGCGTTGCACACGACGCGACGCCGCGGTGTTGCGCGTGTCTGCGGTGCACCCACAGCGGCGGCTCCCCCCTTGATGACTTGCTCCGCATTCTCGACCGCGTCGCGAATGGGAAGGCTGCCACGCTCAACCAACGCACTCGAAACTGTCTGCCGGCAGCTGCCGACAAAGCGATCGATGGCGCCAGCCGGACGACACATCGTGCCGATGCGGTTGACACCACCATGACGATGCCGCCTCCCCCTGGGACCTCCCGTGATCGCTTGCCTCGCCCGTTTCAATGCGAACATTGCGGCAAACGCTTTCTGGAGGAGCCGACGTTAACGACTCATATTTCGCGTTGGCACTCTTCGACCTCGCCGTCGACGCCACAGACATCACAGTCGACCCCACAGGCACCACCGCCGACGACTGACCGCTTCGCCGCGCCGCCCATCCAGAAAGAAGATGACGCGACTGGGGAGACGATGCGGGCCACCCCCCCAAGTAAAGCGGTAGTTGCAGCCGATCCACCGCGGCAGGTGCCCCACCGCGGAACGCCGTTACCTGAAAGCACCTCGAGCGCTTTATCACCAGCCAGTTCAGTTGGACCCGAATGCACGGAGGACGATGCGACCAGCGTCACGGTACCCCCGCTGCGAGCTGACGGTTCAAATCAACCGCTTCCCCCTGTGAGTAGCACCGTCAATAGTGTCGACGTCGAGAAGTACCCATCTCCAGAAGCTGCGGGGATGAAAAAGAATACCATTTTCTCGCACATGTCCGCGAAGGAGCGTCGGCAAGCAGCGCACCTGCTCCGTGCACTTGACGCTCTGTTCCAGGCACGCATCGATGTGGTCGAACATCTGCAGCAAGGCGTGCTACCCCAGTGGCGCGCGGAGCGCAAGTCAGCTGGGCTACCCGTTGGGTTGGACGCTCGGGATTCAAGCAACGCCGGGATCGTCAAGTCGGCTGACCTCGGTAGCGGGACGGAAGGCTCCTCTCTCGTTGCCCCGGACAAAGCGCTCGCCAAGACAATGACCGCGCCCCTGGAGGCACGTAACGTGTTCGCCTCTTTGCCTGCGGGATCGAAGTTCGGCCTGCGAAGTACGGCCTCGCCTACGGCCGTGAAGTTGCCGGCCGACGACCGTTCACCGACCTTACACGCCGCGGCAAGACGTGTGCCGAAGATTTTCGCGTCGCGTCGCTCGAAGCAATCTTCGCCGGCAGTGGGTGTGACCACGGGCACCCGTCCAATCCTGCACCTTTGCGGGGTCGTTGAGGCCGTTGTGGCTGGCAGGTTGTTTCTTGGCAGTGCTGCCGCGGCGGACGTCCCTGCAACTCAGGGCGCTGCGCGCGTGTCCTCTGCGACGACTGCTGCTAGTGTCCCTTCGTCCCTGCCGTGCGTTGTGATTTCGTTGACAACGAAGGCCTACAACACGCCGCCTGGCAGTTGCGGAAATACGACTGCCGTTCTCGACGCGTTCACCATACGCTGGTGTCCCCGCCAGCCGCAACTGGACCTCATGTTGCCCGCTGCGACAGCGGACAAGGCCGCCGCGCGTTGGGCCGCAGGCTTGACCGCATTGCGATCCCCAGATACGTCGTCGCACCGTTCGTCGGTGTTTCCGCCGCCGTGGCTGCGGCGTGGGGCAGTCGTGGCGCTTGTCGGGCATCTCGATCTTCATCCTGCCGGCGAGCTTCTGGGCGCGGAGCGAGTCAAGGTCGTCGACGTCCCCACCGTTGTCGTGGACTGCGACAACGTGCGGTTGGTGCAGTCTTCAACGTCCTAGGCGAGGCTGACCGCGTACGTCTCGTTTTTTTTTTGCAACTGCCGCCAATTTCTGACTAAGCAACGGCTCACACCCCACCAACACACAGGCATTTTTACCTACGCTTTTTTTTCGCGTATGATCCGCCGCCGGTTGCTTCTCGATTCGGACGCGGCGTTCTTCGGCTAGCAGCTGTCCCCGTGGCAGCAGTCCGTCGCCCGGCTGATGAAGAGCCGCCTCATGATGGCGTGGCTCCTCGGGATTGTCGCGCTGAACGAATTGGCGTTGCTCATGTCGCACTTTTATGAGAGCGGATTCAACAACGCGACCCGCGACGGTCAGCGTCAATTTGCTTCTTACGACGTCGGGCCGACGATGTTCTGGCTGCAGTGTCTCTTTTCGGTGCCATTGGTCTTTCACTTCTGCTTCAGCTTTCTCGTCCAGCCCGAGAAGGTCAATCATCTGCTGCGATTTCACACGCTGAACGCTTTGCTCACCGTTTTCCCGCTCTTCTTCATGGGCGTCATCACGCTGTGCCGTTTGCCGTTGATCAACTCCACGCCCACCTTCACGTCCGCTAGCGCGCAGGTCGCGTGGTTAGCTGCACCCCGACCCACCATCTATGTGCCCATTTTCCTCCGCGCTTGGGCGCTCCGAGCACGATTTCGCGACTGGAACATGTTCGCGAAAGTTCTACCCTGGTGGCTCTCGGAGTCCCTGGAACATCTTTTCTCGCTCGCAAGCGTGATGCTCACCTGCGCTGGCATGTACCACGCCGGGGTCATGTTCTCAGACGCGAACGCCAACCTGGCATTCTTCGATTCGGTCTATTTCACCGTCATCACGTTTGCGACAATCGGCTACGGTGAATCCGATTTGATCCCCTCAACGAACGTGTCGATGCTTGTGACCATTCTCATGATCCTCGTCGCCCTTCGGCAGTTTCCACTTTTCTTCAAACACATAGGGGATATCTTTGCCAGCGTCGAAGAGTGGCGAACGTTCCGGGCCGGCCGGCTGAGGCACGTCATCGTGGCAGGTGCCATCGATCCCGACGACATTGAACTGATTATATCGGAGTTTTTCATGTCATCCGGAAAGTACTCTCCGGTTCACGTCCTGGTGCTCTCGACCAAGCCCTTGCCGCGAGAAACGCGGCTGCACATCGCGAAGGCGAAGGGCGCCTTCGCGGATCAAATTACGTTGCTCGTCGGTGACCCTGAAAAGGCGCAGGATTTAAAGCGATGCGATGTGTCTCGCGCATTGGCGGTTTTCATCTTGTGCCACGATCGCAGCATGCCCGCGGCCGATTCCGACAATTTTGTCGCCCGATGGTCGCGTGCGTTTCAACTGTATGACCATCATGTACCTCAGTTCTTGGAGGTGCAGCGGCTATTGTTCCGATCGAAGTTTTCCATTGGTGGGAGTGCGGCTCTGGGCGGAGCGTTGGGCGACGCTGCATCCGCACCGAAGATCACTGTCGTCGAAAAGGCAGCCTTGCGCTATTCTCTACTCGGCCTTGGCGTCGTGTTACCGGGCGCGATTCCGTTGCTGGTCGCACTGGCATGCTCATTCGACAGCGACACTGGAGACGCCGCCGCATCGAAGAGGAGAGACAACGCCGCGTTGCAGGCGGCGGCTGCGACAGCTTCCACGCTGTCCGCTCTGCACCAACGTGGCACCGCGTTCGTGCAAGGCGTCGTCGATGAAATCACGGCGACCTCGGAGTACGCCGAGCATTGGCTGGACGCGGCTTTGTGGAGCTTTGAGCAGGAGTGCTACTCCTTCGACTGTCCCCCGGTGCTCTTCGGGCTAAACTTCATCGAATGCGCAGCCGCTGTGAGGCCGTATGCCGTCTCGCTCGTTTGCGTCATCGTCAACGACGGTTCGTCGGCCGGGAAATTGCTGGTGAATCCCGGAGTCGGTTTTCGCGCAACGGCATCGTGCCGTTTCGTTGGCATCGCAGTGGATGCCGACAACGTTCAGGCAGCGCAGCGCGGATTAGAAGGTGAAGTGGCTGAGTCCGCGGAGCAGTTGCGAATCCAAATGAAGGCCTCGGCTTCATCGTCGCGGTCCCCCACTGCGGGAGGAGGGCGTCCCTTCCGTTTGACAGATCATCCGACAGCCAGGTTGCTACCTCGGGTTTCGAAGTTCCAAAGTGCGACCGCGGACAACAACGGCTCCATCGAAGTTACGGCCTTCGAACCGCTGTACGCGGGCCTCAACGCGCAGTTCGCTTCTGGTTTCGTGAGGCGATCCACTCGTGGCGGGCATCCAGACGTCACCGCGAACGCAGTGCGGCCAACTGTCGCTTCGTCGACGGAAGTCCCGCGGCCTCATCACCAGCATAATGACCGCACCGCCGACTTAGCCAGCTGGCTGAACAATGCTGGCCTCATATTTGTGTCGCGAGTTGCCAGCGTCGACCGCAACGCACCGGGTGGCACGAGCCAAGGATTGCGCAGCATGGGCTTTGCAGGGGATCGGTCGTCGGCTCAGCCGCCGCCCACGGCGTATCTGGCAGACCATTTCCTCATCATCGATCTTCGCAGCGCGCAGTGCGATACCAACGCCCTCTCAAAATCTGAAATGGTGTCGGCCTCACGCGACCTTTTCACGGTGATCCGGACCGTCAAAGTACAGCAGCCCAACGCGTCGGTCGTCCTCCTCGGCCGCGGCATCGCCACGCAGGATCTCCAGCAGCAGCTCCGCAGTTGCGGCGAGGCAATGCATTCTCTGTACATCATCGAGGGCACGGGCCTCAGCCAACGAGACCTTCTGAAATGTGGGCTGGAGGCCGTTCGCAGCGTCTTGGTCATGTCGACGGCTCCGCGGTACTGTGCCGATAGCGATACTCAGGCACTTCTTGTTTCCAATGCGGTCGAGTCGCTCGTGCGTGAGGTGCACCCGAACCCGGATGAAGTCCACATTGTCACCGACGTGCATCGTCTCGACGCCTTGGCACTTCTCCCGCCGCTGTTCTCCGAGGATGAGATGGATGAGCGGGCCAACCGTTATTTCTTTCTGCACCCGTCGTTCATCACCGGCCGGTCGCTGTGCGGTGTCATGCTCGACCAGACGTTGTATCAGGCGTTCTGGACCCGAGACGCGCCGCGGGTAATCGATGTGCTCGTGAGCAGCAGCGGCTTGATCCAGACCATGAAAATGCCCGAGACGTGCCGCACCGTGAGCGACGCTGTGGAGTTCTGCTTTGACATCGGCTGCGTGCTCATGGCCCTACGGCGGGTAATCCGCGACGTCCGCAATCGGGACCTTGATCGAAAACGCTTCATGATTTTGAATCCGCGGCTCGACGACCTTGTTTCGCCAGAGAATGACGAACTGTACATTCTTCGTCAGCTGTAACTGTCGTCTTTGCGTTTCAAAGAAAGGAAACAACACGTACAAGTTCGTGCGGACGATGTCTTGGCTCTCCCCCCCGACTCACCTTGAAATTTTCATGTCAAAACGTTACGTTGTTACGTGTCGTGGTGTGATCGCCAGCGTCCGGGTGTCCCTTCACACCCAAAAGAGTCGTAGAGAAACAAATAGAGAGAGCACTCATCAAACATAAACGACTTCCGGCTGAGAGCGTCACTTGAAAATGTTGTCGTTCCTTTCGTGCGCGGAAGGCCGCGGGGCCACCCCCGGGCGTTCGCTCGCTGCGATTACCGCGGTTTCTTGTTTGCTGTGTGCCGCAATCCTGGCCACCACATCTCGTCGGAGCGGTGACGAATTCACACTGGCAGAATCGAACAGACGGTCGTCGCACGGCCCAAATATTCGGCGACGCGTCACGGCTCGGCGTGGAGCTGTCATGGGGCCTACCGCTGCGGGAGCGCCCCTCCTGGTCGATGCGGCCCGCACGGGGCGACCTTACACGGTGAAGCTAGTGGGAGGCAGCGTGCTCAACGATGAGTTTGGCTTCTTTCAGGGCTACTATGTGTATCCCGAGGAGCGAGCGCCGATTGACCCCGCTCCCGTGTACGAATACAACGACATCTTCACGGGGAAAGCGGTCCGGCTTGTGCCCGAGTCGGAGGTGGTGGCGGTGACCACGCCAGCCCCGACGAGACGCCGCCAGTCGAAAACGAAGACAAAGTCGCTGGACCCCCTGACGCCCGCGCCAGCGACGACCAGAGGTCCCAGAGTGAAAACGCGCACCATCGACCCTCGCCGCTCCACGCTGACGTGGCATGTGGGTCGCGCCCCTTTCGGAGCCTTGCCCGTGCGCGGGCCGAAATATTGGGCGGCCAACACCCAAAGTCGCATCGTCTTAACCAACCTTCGTTTCGACACTGCGGGGGTGTACGTCGTGAACTTCAACTTGACCACGTATCTCGGGGTCACGTTCAAATACAACCAAACCTACATGGTCAACCGCCAACCTGATGTGCTGAAGCAAGGCAGGCTCGCCCAAGCCTACAACGGCTCCGCCTTCGCCGTCCCCGCGACCGCATCGCTTCTTGATTTTCTCGGCAACCCTGTGTTCACGTCGTCGCCGGTGATCACCTTGGAGTTCCAGGCATTTCCCAACGGCACCGTGTTTCGAGGCTCCTTGACCAAAAAGGCCACCGTCCAAGGCACGGTGTCCTTCTCGGATGTCTCCGTGTCGCTCCCTGGAAGCTACACGTACCGCATCGTCGCGTTGCTGTCCGACGGTTCGAAGCTCTCAACGACAAGCTTTCGAATCGACGTCGAGCGAGCGCTTCCCGCTCGAATCGTCAGCAACACGGTGCTAACTGGCGTGGCCCGATTTCGGCTCTTCAATGTCCCTATCTTCCGAACGTTTGATACTTTGGGCCCTAGTTACGACTCTCGCATGAACATGACGCTCAGTATCTCGCTCAACAATCCATCCGTGATCTATGAAGGTGGCAACACGGAGGCGGCCATCCTCGGCACCGCGTCCGTCGTACAAGACGAAGTGGGCTATGCCTACCGCTTCGACGACGTGGCCATCGATCTTCCCGGAACGTATCAGATTGAAGCAAGGCTCATATTTCCGAACGGGGCAGGCACGTTGGCGCTGGTCCGCGTTGTCCGAATTCTCAACGCCCCGACGTTCGCGGTCTATTCGCGAATGATCGTCAATAACATTGGCGTTTTGTCTCTTTACGGGGAGCGCCCCAAGGTGAACCCCGTCTCCATCAAACTGTCATCGTCCCCGGATTGCAAACGCGAAGCAAGCGACGAGTTGCCGTGGCCCACGGCGCTGCAACGAGGCAACGAGCTTGACTTTGTGAACATGAGCGTCGTGCCCTTTATCGACGGGGACATCTACGTGTGCATGCGCATCCCCAGCCAGCCCACCTTCGCGCCGCTGGTGAAGGACTACCAGCCGCAGTTCGACGAGCTGTTTCCGCTGATATTCACGTACAAAGTGGGGAGCGTCGCGGAATGCTTAGCGACGACGGCGCTCAACTCCCGCCTGTACGCGATCGGAGGCTGGCGCGACGTCGCAGAGGGGAGGCGGTACGGCTGCCGCTTGACGCCGCCTGTATCCGGCACCGTGCCGCCATGCACATGCCCGACGATCTACACATGTGATCCCTACCGGCACCCGCTCTTCACGCCGCCCAATCTCGATATTGGCCTATGCGTTTGCTGCGCGACTTGGATCGTTGGCCTGGCAGGGACTGTCGGCGGCCTCTTCATGTTCGCCATGCTCTACGTGGTCATTTTCCACGCCTAGACAAAAGTGGCTAAAATGTGTGCGTTATTGTGTGGCCGCCCCATATCAGTAGACGGACGTGTAGTGCGGGGGCTGCTCCTCCTCGCTGCGTGAGACGACGTCACGCTCCTCCGGAAAGGGGGAGCCGTGTGAGGGGATACAGGCGGCACGACCGATTTTCACCCATCTTTGCTCGCGCGAGTTCCCACCAGTGGTCTGTCTTCTTCTTACCTTTCCGTGACCGGGAATGATCGCGTAGTTTATTTTCTCCCACTTTGCCTTTGTTCTGCGTGCATGGGGCTGCGGGGTTGACCTTTGTGAATGGTAACGAATCAGGGTGGGATTCCCCCGCCCTCGCTACTTCAACCCCAGTGTTGAGGCTACCCCCAAAAGTCACAATGTTCACCGACGACGGCTATCACGCCTAACGGTGAGGGTGCTTTTTTTCTTGGATTTTTCCTTACGTCGCCACCAATTCTCTCCTAGTACTTGGGCAACGGGGTAGGTCGTTCCGCATAGGAACTTCCGCTTCACCTTCCGGCGGGAAATGCTAACCGTCCGGTGTCGCAAATGTGGAGATACCCGCACGACGTACAACGATCCGCGCAACACGAGTGTCGCCGTCGTTCGGATCGAGTGCAAGACAAAGTGCTTCGAGTCTCATTCGCTCTGGGATGTCGTGGGCGAGGCCGCACCCGCGTTCGCGACTGCCGCGGCACCGCCAGCGACATCTGCATCGGAAGCCAATGCCTCGCCACCCGCCGCCGCGACCAATGTCGCCCAGCCGCAGACAGCCGCGTCATCCAGTCCAACACGACCGGCCCCCGCCGTTCGCACTGGGTGGGACGAGACGCCGTCCAAGGCGTCGCAACCATCTGCGACAGCAGCTGAGAGTCCCACCGAAAAGAAAAAGCAGGATACTTGCTGCACGCTGAGTTAGAGAGAGAGACATACAGTAGAACATTAGTGCGCCAGCAGTTTCGAAAAAGTTGGTGTGAACCTTGAGAGGGGCGTGTCGGCGAGTGATAAAGCGAAGCTCTGTCGGGTTGTTGGTTTGGTGACCGCCGATGTAAAAACACGCGCCACCTCCGTCCCTCCGTTGAAAGACATGATGATGAACAGGCAGATAAGCGGGTTTCGCGCCTCGGCTCCGTCCTCTCCGTCATCGACCGCGTCTCCGAGAAGCCGCTCGCCCGCAGCTACGGCGGCCGCGGCAGCTGATCTCAGCGGGGAGGCGGCGATGGTGGCAGAAATTGCGGCGCTGAAACGCCGCATGGAAGTCATGGAGGCTGAGCGCTACCGGAAAGCGGTGCGGATTGCCGCGGTCCACGGACGCCAAATTGAGCGAGATCGCGTCGCCGAGGAGCAATACCTGAGGACGCATCAGACCGAGGAGCAGCTGCTGAAGCTCGAAGAAGAGCGCAAGCTTCAGAAGCAGGAAGAGGCGCGGGACGCGGCTGAACGCGCCGAGGAGTACATGCGGTCGCTTCTCGAACAAGAGGCTGCGCTGGAATATCAGATCCTGCAACACGACGATCACATTAGCTTTATTGGTATTGGCGTCGCGCGCGTCGCTCGAGAGACGGAGCGGAAACTGCGCAACGCCGCCGCGAAGCAGCAGTGGCACCATGAGATGCAGCGCTTCATCATCACGGCCGGAGAATCGCTCTTCCGGGAGTTCCAGAAAGGCGCGTCATCGATCGACAAAGACGAAACCCGCACCCGTTCCGGGATGTCGCAGACGCAAAGCTTAGCCCGGCACCGGTGTGTGGAGGCTTGTCGCACCAGGATCGCCAAGGAAGAGGATGCCAAAGTGCGAGCGGCCGTCGCGGCGGAGCAGGAGCGGCAGCGTGCGGCTGAGGCGCTCGTCCTGGACTTGGAGCAGGCATTCGAGGAGCGGTGCCAGCGTTTGGCCCAGCGTTACGTCCGAGCAAATGCAGACGCCACGGCGGTGTTGACGTCGTGACACCGAGTACCGCACAGTCACATAGGGCTCGTGCCCGGCGCGATGGCGGACAAAGAACGTACCATCCACAGTAGTCGTATCCCCCCCCCTCTTATCCCGCCGTGCCCAATATTCTCTCGCTTGGTGAAGTGCTGGCTACAGCTGTAGCTTCTTGGATGTTGTTGAACATGTGGAGACTCGCAAATCGAGTACCCCTAATTTTAACGGACAGCCTAACATTTCGTACGGTGATCAATCGCGAGAAACAATGACGGAGGCAGGCATCGCTAACTTTCCACTGCATCCGACCGGCGGCAGCATCGCCTACGGGACCGCAGGCTTCCGTACGACGGCCGCGCTGCTCCCACCCGTCGCGTATCGGGTTGCGCATCTCGTTGTCCACCGAGCGCGCTACCTTTTCTCGAAGTCGCCCTCCTCGGCGACCGCCTATACGTCTTCGTCGTCGCCGACCCATACACAAACCAGTCCGGAAACCTCCACTCAAGCAACTGCCGGAAAGGCCGTTGTTGCGATGGCGGTGATGGTCACCGCGAGCCACAATTTGAGCAAGGACAACGGCCTGAAGATCGTGGAGCCGGATGGATCGATGCTCGCCGAGGCATGGGAGGCATCCGCGACGGAGCTCGCCGGCGCGAACGACTGGGTGGCCTTTCGGCGGGCGCAGGAGAAGCTCCATGAAACGTTTCCAGTGTCTTCCTCGGCAGGGGAACCCCACGTGATTGTCGTCATCGGAAGGGACACACGCTCATCAGGCGACGCGATCGTCGCCGCACTGAAGCGCGGCGTGGGAGACTGTCTCGCTGCGACCGCCGCTGCCGGGCACGAGGATTCCATTGGGTTGCCGCGATCGCTCGCGGGCGTCCAACACATCGACATCGGCGTCGTGTCCACACCAGCACTTCACTGGTGCGTTTGGGCCACCCACAGCCACATCCGACGCTTGCCCTTGGACTGGCTCCACGATGCGGCCGCGGGTGCGATCCCGGCTGCAGCGGCTGCCGGCGGGGCCGCGGCGGCGTACTACGAAGAACTGGCGTATCATTACTGTGGTTGCCATCAAGCCTTGGTGGAACTGCGCGCGACGGATACGGAAGAAGCGTCGGCGTCCAGCAACACTACCGCGACCACCACCAACCTTACGACAGTACCGGAGCATGCCACCGCACCGGAGCATGCCACCGCACGGCTCATCATCGACTGCGCGAATGGCGTCGGAGCGTTGTCCATGCACCAGTTCCTGTCCGCGGTCGAACGTGAAGCAGAACGTGGCATGACGCCAGCGGCCCGGGCTTCCTTGCCGCTCAGTCGGCAGCATGTCACGCTCGTCAATGACAACACCTTGGCAGAGACGCTCCTCAATCACGACTGTGGCGCGGATCACTGCCAGAAGACGAAGCGATTTCCGACCAACGGCCGACGAGAGGCGCACGGCGTCCTCCAATCGCACGCCGGGCCGCCACCGCGCTGCTACAGCTTGGACGGGGACGCGGATCGAATCGTCGCCTTCGATAGCACCGTGCTGGAACACGACGAGTCTCTGCTCGACGGCGACCGCATTTCGGTGCTGTACGCCCAGGCGTTAGATGCGTTACTGACGCGCGTTCGCCAAAGTCCGGCGGGTCTTTCCGCTCACGATTTGACGTTCCTACAGACACCTGACATGGTCGTGATCCAAACAGCGTATGCCAACGGCGCGTCCACTCGTTTCGTTTCGCAAAGTCTGAAGTTGCCGGTGGCTTGCACGGCCACGGGCGTGAAACATCTGCACCACCGCGCACTGCACCACCAACTCGCCATCTACTTCGAGGCGAACGGACACGGCACCATGTTGTGCCGCAACCTATTCGAGGGGATGTGCCTTCCCTCCGTCGCCGCCACGTCACCGTCCGTTCGTGAGCGTTGCCATCCCATTTGCGAGGACGAAGGCATCTCGGACTCCTTAGGTGAAAACCTTGCCGGCGTGCTCCGTCGTCTCGCAGCCCAAGGATGCCGCCCCGCGAAGGCATGCTTGCTGTTTATTCGCACCCTATCGCAAGCGTGCGGGGATGCCGTCGCGGATTTATGCGCCATCGAGCTTGCGCGGAGTGTCCTCGGACACCGCGACGAAGAGGGCCTCGGTCCCTGGCGGTCCGCCTATCGTGATTTACCGAGCGTGCAGCTGAAAGTGGTGGTGCCGGACCCTTCCAAAATCAAAAACACCCCGGATCAAGCGAGATGCACCGCACCGGTGGGTCTGCAGCAGCGAATCGATGGGATCGTCAGCGGCCTGGGCGATGCGGCCGCCCGGAGCTTCGTGCGCCCAAGTGGCACGGAACCCATTGTGCGCGTGTACGCGGAGGCATCGTCGCTCGAGGCGATGCGACAACTTGGTAAGGACGTATCGGACGCGGTCGTCGCCGCGCTTGCCCAGGAGTAAAAGCACCAAGGCCCCGTCGTCGTGCCCACGACTCACACTATTGTTCGCGCGGTGGTACATTGTCGCTCAGATCACAGCCACTAGCTTGCCAAGTGCAACGTGCCGCTTGGAGCATTGCCTGTGGATGTTTCCCCTTTTTCCTCCGCCTCCCAACCGGCCCCCCTGCAATTAGCAGCGAAGTTTCGATTCGAATACCTTCCTCTCACCAACCACACACTCTCCTATCCAACTCAAATTCTCTGTCTGAGATGTCATCGTCTCCCACGAGTGACACGGACGAACCGACTCGCCACCATGGCGCGTCACCCAACGGAGAGCCCGCGCCCCTCCATGGGACGACGGGCCGCGCGTCGCCCCTCCGCGTCCGCCCGCCGCCGGCGCTCCTCGCCTCGCCAAAGCAGCAGGGGGATGGTGGCGTCGGCACGACGCCAACGGTCGTCGCGGTGGCCCCACCTGCCACGACCGCCTCCCGGGACGAGGAGGACGTCGGCGTTCATTCTACGACCGAAAACGGTTCCGGTTCGGCGTCCGGAAGTGCGCCGCGGTCGCTCGTCGTCGCACCAATGCCGCCTCCTTCGACGGATAAGCGGCTGAAAGGCGCCTTCGAAGCCCTCTTCGATGCGTTTCACCAACGCGTTAGTCAACTCCATTCGCGCTACGGCGTTCCAGGACTGACGCCCCCCACGGCGTTCCCCATCGCCCAGTCCCCATACTTTGTCACCCTGGGCGACTACGCTGCGGGCCACACCGTGTCCGGGGGCTCCACGCTGCCGTCCGGCGCCCTTTTCTCACCATGGGTCGCTGGAGTCTCGTCCCGGTCGCTCGCCATGCCCGGAAGCGCGCCCGCCACCGACGCGGATTTGTCCTTCGCGGCCGCGCAGCGGGATGATGCCGTCGTGGCTCAGCTGTTGACGGTGCTCTACCCAACGAAGCCGCTGTCCGAAATCGAGACGCCACCAAATGGACCACCATTGCAATCATCCTGCGCCGCGACGCGCCCCGTTCGCTACCTGGACGGCCCGACGGCGCAGCGACTGCTCCGCCTCCTCGCCGACGAAACCAGTTTTGAGTCGTGCCGGTTCCTACCGTTGAGCTACTTCGTTCACGGACTGCTTCCACCCATCGCCCCTTCGCCGAAAGCAACGACGTCGGCGATCCCCTCTTCGCCTCCGGCCCCACCCGCCATCAGGCACGCCTTAGTGCAAAAAGCGAAAACCACCATTGGGAGGCTGCCGCAGAAGCCCGCGACGGAAGCTAAAGGCAGCCGCTCGCGACCTCCCTTGGTACCTTCCGACGAGCCGACGAACACCTCGTCGGTCGCACCCCTTGCGGCGGGAGGTTTCCCGCGACCTGCTCTGTGCGCGATTCACAAGTCTCGACTACTGCGGCTAACGGCGATCATTCAGTCAGGCGGAGGCAGCGCGGCGACCGCCATCTGGGGCAAAGAAGACGAGGATCGGGAACCCATTTCGTGGGTGGCGATGGGTTCGCCGAGCCGCAGAGTGGTGGCGCCCGCCGCTGTCAGTGTGGAGAAGCGCTGCTCCGCCGTCGAATCCAGCACGGCGTACGACGTGGAGTGGGTGCCGTGCGTGATCCACGGGTTCCACGGCGACAATGAGCGCATGTTCGATGTGACGCTCGTCAGCGATCCACTTCCTTCCGCTGGCGGAGGCCACACGGCGCCTGTCGGTTCGCTGGCCGTCACCGGCACGACGACCACATCGTCCACGCCGTCCATGGTGGGCTCATTGTCACGACCGGACTCACAAGGCGGCCCCGCGGCGTTCCTCACGCAGCTGCAGGACCAGAATGCGGTGCCGACTCCCAATTTGTCTGCGCCGCTTTCGTCCAAGACCCCTAGCGTGAACGGCGGCGGATTGCTCGGCGTACCGCCCGTCGCGCTCGTCGTTACTCGCATGCGACTGCGCCTTCCGGCGGAAACGGCGGCATCGCACGCAGAGGCCCTGCGCCTTGCCGACACGGTGCGACTTGAGGCCGAGCGCAACTTGCGCCGATCGTTGATGGTGTCGCTGCTCCCAGCGTGGAACAGCAGCGTCCTCCCCGACGCGATCGCGCGGATCGTGTCCCGCGCGACCATTGGCGTCCATCCGCGCCACGCGGGTCGTGTGGCTCAATTGATCCGCGAAGTCGAGGATGTTTTCGCGGCGACCGCCAAGGAGGCATCCTTGCGGTATGCGTCGCGGCACCCAGCCGCAAGGGCCGTGCTGTCCCGGCTGGATCTCGGTGTTCTCGACGATGATCGACGCCGCGATGATCCAGAGGGGGGCGGCGACACGACGTGCGGTGACGCCGGTCGCAGGCCTCGACGCGTCATCTTTGCACGCCGCTCGGAAACTCAGCATCCGTCGGAGCATTCCACTCCGATGGGGAAGCGACGAGGGGGTGGAGATGCGCATAAGGCGACCCCGTCGCAGCAAGCCATCTTGCATAGCGCGGACGTGCTGAGCAAGAGCTTCCGCTGGAGCCAACCCACGATGTCTTGCCTGAGCGATCTCATCAAGCTGTGGTCCATGAAGTATGCAAACGTCTTGTTCTTCGACCTTCGCTATCCGATTTCCGCCACCGTTTCGCTGAGCGACTTCCTGGCGACGAACGCGGCCGCGCTCAAAGCCGCCAAAGTGGAATTGCAGCTGCACCTCACCACCGACGTGGACAGCGTGGTCACCGACCGCATCACCGACGAGCGCTTCTCGTTCACGTTTCTCTCCGCGAGTGCCTATTTGCAGTCCGACCTCAAGCGGTTCTTCGATCTCATTCGCCAGTTGTTGGGGTCTTGCGTCAAGGAGCTGGTCCTCCGGTCGTTGGGCCTCCTCGCCGGATTTTTCGACCTCGAAAGCTTTGTCGAGAACAGTGGGACCCTGGTAGATCGGGGAGCCGTGCCGCGAACCACCGCTCTCGCAACGACGCCGCAATCGTCCCGGGTGGTACGAGGTGCTGTTGCTCCACCACTGAGAGGGGCGACCCCTCCAGAGTCACGAATGCCACTGGCAACGCGACCGGCGCCACGTAGCGGCCAGCAGGCAGCTTCGACTACGCCACATCCCGCCCTGCGGCTCGCCAGTTACGACTCGTCGTCCGATCGTTACTACTCACTGGCAGGCTATATCCCACACCGTCGGCCGAAACTCGCCATTGACTTGGCCCTCCTACCTCTCTCGGCCGGCCATGGGTCCACTGCATCGACATCGACCGGATCAGCTGGTGCTTCCAATGTGCAGCCGGTGACGCCCACGCCGCAGTTCAGCATCCTCTGCGAACCCCCGGAGGAGACGATCTCTTCGTTTCTGGGCGATCAGGTGCACTTGGCGATCGAAATCGCGTCATCGGTGCCCAGCATCGACGGCATCATGCTCGCGCCGCTGCGGTTGGCGCCGAACCCACTTCCCAGCCTTGAGCGCGAAGCCCCTGCAGTGCTCGAGACCGTGCGCGCCATCCAGGCGGCGGTGGGCTGCATCGTTCCTCTCGTGCGCTCCGCGATCGTTCTCTATGAACGATTCGTCATCAGCCACGAATTGGTCGCGGAGGACTATTTTCCCTCCGTCCTTCCAACCCGCATTGCGGCCGCTGGCCCACCGAACGGCAAATCAGCCGTGTCACAAGAGCCGTCAGCTGCGTCGCCAACGGCCGCGGATGCGTCCGTCGCCGCCGTCGCGGCACAACGGAGCGGTCACCAAACGCCACACGCGACCACACAACAGCAAGCCGTGCAATTCACAGCCGCGCTCACCGAGGAGTATGGCGTGATCAGCCGTATGTTGACGCAACTTTCATGGGCATCGCCGGACGTGCTCGACTGTGGACCGTTTGTGATTCAAGTCGCGCGTTGCAAGGAAGGGCTTGCTGACGCGTGGCTGCGCCGACGACGACAGCTATCATCGATGGTGGAAGACCGCATCGTCCGCGTCAGTGACCGCGCAATTCGGGACATGGAGGCGATGCATGCCACCCTTGTGGCGAAACCCACGACAGCCGAGGAGATGCACACCTTGCTGGCGTACAGCGTTGAGGCCCGCGGCACGCTGCAGACCATCCGCCAGCGAGAGTGTTTTGTCGTGTTGTCTTGGATCCGCCTGCTGGAGTCGCAGAAGGTGCCCGTCGGCAGCGACGCCGGGGCCAAAGCGCTCGAGTTGTTTAATCTACCGCCCCGTCTCGATGACGCCTTTGTGCTGTGCGACGACACCCTGCGCAACGAGCGGGCCCGAATGATGAGCGAACTGACGCATTTCACCGAGAGCATTCACGCCAAGATCTCCACGGCCGAGCAAGCCGTCGAGGAACTATTCTTCGCGAGCGAACTGGAGCGACTTGACACCACCGTCGCGATGCTCAGCGAGCTGCGTGGCACCATCGTCGGCATCGAACAGGCGGTTCAAACGCTACAACGGCGTCAGAGTATCTTCGGCTTAGAAGCCACGCACTTCCCCAAGTTCATCGTCGTCACCCGTCACTTTGAGGTGCTCGATCAGTTCTGGACCGCCATTCGACGCACGACGGATGGCCTGCAGTCGTTTTTGGAGTCCCCCTTTTCAAACTTCGACTTCAACACCGTCGCCGACGACGTGGACGAGTGGCGCAGGAATCTCCGCGCGTCGACGCGTTGTCTTCGTGGCTTTCACGAAACGTTCAACCTTGGCCGCAAAATCGAAGCGCAGATTGCCAAATTTCAGGACGTTCTCCCGATGGTGGAGTTACTCAAAGCCCCGGGCATGCGAGCGTACCACTGGCGGGACCTCGGCAAGCGGATGGGGGTGGCGGCGGGCCAGGAGCTGCTCCCTAGCGATACGAGCGTGACCTTGCAACGCCTCCTCGACGCCGACTTCACGAAGCACGTGCCCGTCATCGAAGAGATCAGCGACATGGCGACCAAGGAGCACGACATTGAGGTGCGTCTCGAGCAAATGAAGCTCGATGCCCGGACCATGAAAGTGTGCTTCGCGGATACCGGAGGTGGCCGAAGCGGCACCGGCGCCGTTGGAGGTCGCGGGGCCGCGATCGCGGCGGCTCAGGCGGGACGCATCGTCGCAAACCTCTCCGACATGCAGCTCATGACGGAGCACTGCTTGGTCGTCACTCGCCAAATGCGAGCCTCGCAGCACGTGACGATGCTGCAATCCGTCGTCGCCGACTGGGAAACGCTCATCGAGCGTGCGCAGTCCACACTGCATCTATTCAGCGAGGTGCAACACCATTGGCTCGAACTGCTGCCAGTGTTGGCGTCCGACATGAGCCATGCGTCGAGCCACAAGGACCCGACGACGAGCACCCAGGCGAATCAAGAATCCATGAGCCTGACAACGCCCGGCGACGCCGCTTCCTCCTCGCGGAGTGGCGCGGTCGTCGCGCCGACTGACGCCTGCGTGTCGTACTTTTCGTTTGTGGACGACTTGTTCCGTTCGTTGATGGACGACTTGGAAAAGTCGCCGATGACGCTGTCTAACGTGCTCTTCATGGAGTCGCTGCCGGCCCGGCTTTCGGATATTTCCGACGCGCTCAAGAAAGTTCGCTCGGAAGTGCTTCAGCTGGTTCACAGCAAGCGATCCCTCTTCGCGCGCTTCTACTTTTTGACCGATTTCGAGCTGCTGTCGTGCTTAACCTCTTCGAATTTAGACCGACTCGTTCCGCTGTTGCGACGGATGTACTTCCGCATCGCCGATATGACCGTTCATCCAACAGAAGGCTCGATTAGCGCGTTTATCACGTCGGACGGCGTGAAGCTGAAGCTCGAGGCTCCGATCCCAAGGCCCAGTGCGGTCGAACCCATCGAAGTTTTTATGAATAAAGTGGAACGCACGATTCGTAGCAACATGGTATCGTCGCTTCAGTTGTGTCTCACGGAGTACTCGACGACATCGTTTCGGTCCTGGCTGTTCCGATTCGCGTATCAGTTTGCCGATGTCGTCCTACGGACGCGGTTTGGTCAGGAGCTTCACGAAGTGGTGGACACTGCCTCGACCACCGGCCTTCGTGCGTTCTTGAAAAAGACAGAGTACGTCTTGCAAGAACTCTACTCGATGCTCCGTTCGCGGAGTACGATGCGACCGAGCGACCTTTCATCCCTGACCAACGCCACGCTCCGCACGCTCATCGACCGGGATGAAATCGAGCGACTGGTGTTGGATGGCCTGTCGACCAAAGAGGAGCTCGACACGGTTCCCAGCATGCGGACGATCGTCGAGTCAGATGGTCGTTGCGTCGTCAGACTGCTCGGCGTCGACGTGCGCTACGGCTACGAGCTGCTCGGGGCGTTCCATCTGCCTGTGATGACCTCCTCAATGCTCATGAAAGTGCACCACAGCATGTTCCTCGCCGCGGCGGTTGGGGCGCAGAGCGTACTGGTGGGGAGGGCCGGCTCTGGGAAGACCGAGAGCGTGCGCTCGCTTGCGAACACGTGCGGCAAGTTCTTGTACTTGGTGCCATGCGCCGGCAGCTTGAGCACGATCACATTGCAAGCTGTCGTCGAGGGGTGTGTTCGCACCGGCGCGTGGCTCTGCATGGAGGATATCGACGCGTTGACGCCGTCCGTGGCCTTTGCCCTCGCTCGCACCTGCCGCGCCGTCGCCGCCGCGCGGCGCAGTCGTGTGAACCAGGGCGCGCAGCAACTGACCCAGCATATCACGACGACGCTTACCAAGTACTCAGCGGGCGACGTGGCGCTGTTCGCGACAACACGGCTCCGTCCTGCCGCCGCCATGGCGCTGGACGCGTCCGTGACGTCGGTGTTTCGCCCAGTCAATCTCCCCCCGCCCCCTATCGGCCATATCGCCCAGATTCTATTTAGTTGCCACGGCTTCGAGGCATCAGCGGCCTCCTTCGGATTGCGCCTTGCTGGGCTCTACAACGACTTTGGCGAATCGCGAGTGACGTCTGCCCTCCCTCCGCTCGCCGGGAGTCCGAAAACCGCGACGATGATGATGGGCAACGACAGCTCCTTCTCGCTCGCACGCCTCGTTCAAGTCGTGAAGTGGTCGACGTCGTGCGCGTTGCGCAATCACCACGAGGCCGCACTGCAGGCGGCACTTCGACTCTTCGTGCGCCCGTTGCTACCCGTGCGGGTTCAGACAGCGTTCGACCTGGCGGCCCATCCGGGAACGTATGACGTGGCCCTCCCTTCGGTTCACGATCAGACGGATCCTTTACCGGATGACGACACGACGGTCCGATCCCGCGGCGCCTCCCTCGTGGACGATGAAGCAGCCATAGGAGTGGAACATACTACTCGTCTCGATCCTCAGCTTGGCACGGTCGTGACAGACGATGATGCCACCCCAAAGCCGCTCGGTGTGGACAACACTGCGCCGAAAACCGGAGCCGCGGATGGTTCGCTGGCGGCGAAGAGACGCGTCTCCTTGGCGCTGGGGGGTGCCGACCCGTGGAATGGGGCCGCCGTTCGCGATGAAGTCGCCGCCATGCCGATGCTACTCCAGCTGCAGGAAATGTTCTCCGTGACGGGACCCACTAGTGGCGGCGCGGCCTCATCGCCTGCGACGACGGCAACGGCCAACGCCACCGCGGTGCTCTGCAATGCCTACCATGCGGCGTCGGGTGCAGGTTCCCCACACGCCGCGCTGCTATTGGTAGGCCCGCCGTTCAGCGGCAAATCCACCTGCGTGGCGGCGCTGACGGCGATAGAGCCGTCCAATGTGTCGTACGTCGCGCCAAGGACCTTACCTGCCGCCATGTTGTACGGCTACTTCGACGCCATTGGAGGCTGGAAGTCGGGCGTGTTCGACGCGGTCGGCGCGCGCTTAGCCACGTCCAATGACCACGTCCTCGTGCTGGAGCACGCTGGCGCCGCGGAGGACGAAGGCATCATCGTCCCGCTGTCCGTCGTGGAACGGCGAACGCTGCAGACCGGTGGCCCGTTGACTTACGTGACCGACACCGGTAAAATCATCGTCAAAGCCGTCAGCATCGCACACGCGAGCCCTCGGCTCGTGGGACGGTGCACGGTCGTGAGCACCGCGGACCCTGTGTCCTGGGCGGCGGTCTTTTACAACGAAATGTTGCGGCCGAAAATGATTACGGGTCAGCTCGTCGCCCTCTTTTTCGATCTCACGTTGGCGACGGTCACGTGCGTTCAAGGTGGTGCAATGACCGCTGCCGTCGCGCCGCCAACGACGACCCCACCGGCGGCGCGAGCGTCACTGCTATCACCGTCCGCGATGCGCGTCGCCGCCTTCCGTGCCGCGCGTCTGTGGTCCCACGACCTCACCCGACTCTTCGGTAGTTCCTCGTCATCGAATGGTTCGAACCCCGTCGCCTCCAGTGACGGATCACCTACACGCGGGACGACGATTGGCGCCCCACCCTCCCAGAACGTTGCGTTGATCGTGGCCGAGGCGCTGGAGCGGCACCTGAACGTTGCCGTTCAGTCCCTCATTTTCAGCCTCGCTTGGTCCTTCGCGGCTTCGAGCAGCGATGAAGAGCAGGCAGCGGTCGAGGCCGGCTTGCACAGCCCCGCGGCGATGGACACGCTCGGGGCCATGGTACGCGATATTGACTCTGGCTGCGAATGGTTGCCGCTGAAAGGCCAGCTCTTTCATTCAGTGGTGTCCATGCAAGGCTGGCGCCGCATGCCGAGCGTCGACCCTGAGATGTTTCCGCACCTGTTTTTCTCCGGCGCCGGAGCGGCGACGGGAGGGAACAACAATGCGTCGTCGTCGGCAGGCGGAGGAGCCGCCGGGGGGGCGACGTCCATGACGCTGCTTTCGTCTGTGGATGGGGCCAGCGGCGCCGCTTCGAAGCCACCCGGGGACGCCGCAGGCGCGATGCGATCGTCGGAGCAGTATTTTGTGCGTGGCGCGCATCCATTGTTGCCGACAAAAACGGTGATCGCCGCTTTGAGTCGTGTGGCGTATTTTTCGCACGTCTCCTCCGTAATGCTCACGGGCGGCGCGTGCTCGGGTCGCACCAGCGTGCTCAAGGCTTTCGCACAAGCCGGGGGCATTGGCGACACGGAGAATACGTATTGCGTGTCCGAGCAGGTGAGTCGGGGAGGATCGTCGCTCTGGCGGCTGCAGGATACCCTCGATCGCAACATTTCGCGCCGGGGAAGCGCCAACGTCTTTGGCCCGTCGACCGGCAAGACGCTCATTTTTGTGATCGACGACGCGCATCTTGACGCGGTCACCCCCGCGACGGCAACCGACGTCGTGGCCGCGTCGTCGTCCAATTCACGGACGGCGACGCCCACTTTCGACCCCGCAGCATCAGCGACGACGGTGCTTCCCGTGTTAGAATGGGCGCTCTTCTTGGAGGCGAGGCGACGCGTCACGAGTGGCGTGCACGGATGCGGCGTCCTGCGTCAGGTGAAGTCCGTCGTGTGCGTTGCGGAGGGGGCCGGGGTCGCTGTCTCTCGCGAGCAGACGCATTACCCTGAGCGCCTGCAACGATTCTTCTTCCCGGTGTCGCTGACGGCGCTCGGGGCCGCAACCTCCGGCAATCCCATCGACTGGGACTCGCAATGGCACCCGGCCATGTGCCAGCTCAGCGAACATTATTTGGCGGATTCCCCTGGCTGCGAAAGTGTCGGCCGCGAAACGCTCAAGTTTGTGGCGACGGTCGTGTCGAGACTGCTACCCTACACCGCCGCCGCGGCGGCGTCTCTTGCCCCTTGGTCGTCCATGTGTCTGCATCAGTACTTTCACGCCGTGGAGGCGGCGTTGGTCGCCATTCGACGCGCTCCTCCTCCCCAAGCCGCCCGATTCGCCACAGCAGAGGTATTTCGCGTGCTGGCAGCGAGCACGCCCGTGATCGACCCGGTCCTGGTGCGGTCGCTCGACACGAGTGCAGTCCAAACGTTTGCGTCGCTTGGCACCGAGGCCGCCGCTGTCGTCGTTCGCAGTAGTGGGCAAGGCTCCTCGGGCGGCGGGGGGGCGGTGGATTCGTACTGCACCGCGTCCGTTGTCCGTGACGTCGAGGATCCGTGGGGAATCGGCGGGGGGCTTCCTACCTCGAGCGATCGCCAGCTGTCGTCATCGGTTGCCCGCCCTGCGAGCGCGGTGCAATCCCCAATCACGACCACTGGCGCGAACGGAGGTGCCTCATCGGCGAGTGCCCCATCGTTCGACCGAGTCACTGCGAAGAGGGCCACGAAGCGAATTGCCGATGCCATCCGGGCCCACAACGAACACATCTGGGGAGTCAACGCCGCGGCATCGTCAGGTGCAGTAACGGCGCCTTCCGGCAGTCAGCAAGGTGGATCAGCCGCCGCTACGGCCGCAGTCGCCAACTTATGGCGCACGCATCGCATCAACGCTCCGTCGACCCTCGTCGGCTTGGCGGCGCGCCTTCTGGGGCACGCCCGCGACTTCGAGAACCATCTGCTCGTGGCCGGGTCGCCGACCGCCGAAGTTCACAAGCTGCTCGACATCGTGTCGCTCGTCGAAGGGGTCACCGTCTTCGTGTTGAAGAAGGCGGCGTATCGGCATTGGTGTGCCGTGGGCAAGCTGGCCTATCAGATGGCATTGCGCCGCGACCGCCGCGTGATGATCGTGCTGCCAAGCTACGTGGTGGCATCGGCCCTCGCGGCGGTCGACAGTCGCGTGAGCGGCCGCACGGCGACCTCGTTCCACGTCGTGCAGCGCAGTTCCCATGCTATCTTGACTCATCAGCAGCAGGATCACCCGACGACGACGGCCGACGAAAGCGGGTCGTCGCATCCAAGCGCAACACAGCCACCGTCGGCTACCAGCGCTCCTCAGCCGGGCCGAACCGTCGTGGTCACCGGTAAAGTGCACCACAGCGTGGAAGAATCGGCGGCGGAAGGACTGGGCTCGGTTTCCAATAAGAAGAAGCGCCACGCTGCCATCGCCCGTTCGACGGCGTTGTCGGCCTCCGCGCAAGAGGATCCGAGTATCTACGACGTGGACGGCAGCAACCTGCTCGACGACATCGACCGCGCCATTTTGAGTGATGCCGCGTCGCTCCCGTCTGCGTGGCGCGAGGACGATACTGCCATGCGAGACACCATATTCTTCGAGGAAACGGGGAGCAGTCCCGAAGCCGCGCGCCAAAGTACAGTGGCGTCCGCCGCCGCAGCCACGCCGGCCAGTTTGGACTTGACCGCTCGAATCCGTCGAAATTTGCGTTTCGTGCTCTGTGTCGATGCAGTGGTGAGCCAAGCCAGCACCACCCATACCTTGGCATCGACGTCGGCTTCTTCCAGTGCGGCCTTGCGCCATCAAAAGTCATCTGGCGACGTCATCGGGGCGTCCAATTCGTCCTCGGTGCCGTCTACCCCTTCGTCGGTGACGGCGCCTAAGGCACCTCCGCCCCACTCCGGCGACCAGGCGCTCGCCGAGTTGACGAGATCCTTCGCGTCCGTTCGACAGCGGTTCACGTTCGTGTCGATGGGGAACATTGAAGAGGGCGAGTCGCTCCGGGAGTTGGGCGTGTCGCTTCTGCGATCGATGCCAACGCTCAGCGACGAGGCCGACGCGCTGGGCAGCATCGCGTTTGTGCTGTTTGAAACCGTTCGAAAGATCTCCGGACAATCCTTCGGTCGATCCGCGGAAGCGACGAGCGTCTTTTCCGCGTTCGTTTCACTCTTCGCGCGACTTGTTCTCCTCCGACGGCCAGAGTTAAAGAACCTCGCTGATCAAAGTGCAGCCCTCTCGCGGACGCACATCACTTTGATGGATACCATGGGGAAGCTCACCGCGCGGCAGCGGGAACTCAATCCACAGGTCAGCGCCGTCAACGAGATGATCTTAGAGGACGACAGGCAGTTGACGTTGCTGGTCAAGGAGATGGACGATTTGAAAACCGAGTTTCGCACGTTGGAAGCCTCCACGGTCGTGGTGGTCAGTTCCATCGAAGGGAAAAAACACAATGTCAGTCAGCTGAGAGAAGCCATGACGGTCCACCTAACCGACAGTCGCAACGGCCTTCTGGAAATCGACGCCAAACAGATTAGCAACTTACGGCTATCGATTTCCCCGCCCGCAAAAGTGAAGACCCTCATCGAGGGTGTGTTGTGCGTGCTTGGAGAGAAACCGGAAAAAAATGCCCGTGCGAGTTTGGCGCCAGACCACTGGACGTTGGCGCGGCGTCTCATGGAGGACCCCGATTTCATTGGCCGCCTATGCGCCGTGCACCCCGATCAACCTGGCTTGCCGACGCCCGAGCAGCTGCAACCCTTCGTCGAGCTCTGCGAAGCGAACCGCTTCTCGCAGTTCTCCGCGTTCGTGCAGGCAATGGCGGACTGGGTCGTCGCCCTTCACTCCGCCGTGTTGACCACCAAAAAAGTGTCCGACTTGTTGAACGAGATTCAGGCCGCGCAGAGCGATATGATGGGGATGGTTGAAAATCTCGAAGCGAAGCGAGAGAAACTCAACGCCACGGCGAAGAAGCTCACCCTCCTTCGCTCGTCGTTGGACAAGCAGCGAACGCTGCGAGATAAATCTCAAGAGGAATTGCTGACCACGGAGAAGCGTCTGAAGAATATTGGCCACGTGCTTCAGATGGTCTCGACGATGACGGCCAACTTTGAGAAGTCCTATCACGCGGCGCAGAATCAAGACACATCGCTCATCGGGGACGTTTTCCTGGCGGCGGCGCACATTGTCCTCGTGAGCCAGCTGCCACCCGATACCACCCAGCAGCCGTCATCGGCGGGCGCGGCCCAAGGAGGTGGTGGAGGAGCGGGAAAGTCGTCTCTTAGCATCGACGTGGCCGCCGAATGTGACGTGGCCATGAGACGCGTGCTGTCGCAGCACGAACTCCCGGCGTCACCTGGCGGCCAGACCGACCTGCGACATGCCGTGGATCCCCGCGGACGGGTGCTGCCACACGAGTTGCGCGGGATCGCGTTCCCCCCGCGCTTGTCGGCCATCCTCGCGGCCGTGAGCCTCGATGTCCTGCCCAAGATGCCGTGCTTCGTCACTCAGCACCCGCTGGTCGTCTCGGCACTGGAGGAGCAGTTGCGCCGCACGCGGTTTGACTTGGTCACGGTCACCCCAGACGACGCCAACCTTCACGAACAAATTCTCGCGTCGATGAAGGCGGGCGGTACGGTGATGGTGTGCAACTTCGCGTTGCCCGCGCCTCCACAGTGGGACGCCTTTCTCGATATCCTCGAGAGCACGGACACCACCGCGACGACGTCGTCGGCAGCCCCAAACTTGGGAGACGCCGGAAGCGGTCACCCGGGGCCTACTGCTGCTGCTGCTTTAGCGACGTCACTGTCGTCACCGCCGGCAGCCGGAAATGGTTCGTCGTCCGCCGAGGCGGCCATGACCATTGCCGGCTTCGTGCGTGGCACGGCGGGTCTGGGTGACCCCACCGCACAACAGCACCGTCGGCTCAAATATGGTAACCAAATCGTCTCCGTTCATCCCCGGTTCATGCTCTGTCTCGCGTGCGACACGGTGACCGACGAGCTGCTCGCCTTCGCTCGGAGGCACTTCATGATCCTGTCACTCGACAATGAGCCGTCGCTCATCCGCGAGCTGGTTGCCCAGTCGATGCTGGCGCTCCGTGTGCCGCAGCAAGAGGACACCGACATCCGCAAGATCGTTCACCAATTTCAACAGGCGCAGTTCCGACGGCATCAGAGTGGCGATCACATCGCCTCGCTCGTGCGCACCTACGGCGACCAAATCATTGACTCGGCGAATTTGGTTCAAAATTTTGACGAACACGTGTCGTCGCTGACGCAGGCGATGATGGCGGAGGCGGATTTGTCGCAAAAGTTGCGCTTCGTGGACCAGCGACGGCGCGAACCGATCGCCCTCGCCACCGAAGCGATCGAGGCCACCCTCCGTGCGATGCACGCGCTCCCGCCGTGGCTTCTGCCCTTCCCGAACGGAGATCTCATTTCGGAGTTGGTGACCCGCACGCTCACCTTGAATCGCACCATGCAGCTCGACGCCGCCGCCGAATTGTTACGACAGCGAGACACGCACGAGGCCCAGCGCATGCTCGCGGCGAGTTTCGCCTTGGGCGCGATCGAGTTGCTCCTCCTGGGGGCGCCGCCCGCGGGCCGTCTTCTCGTCGCCTGCATTATTCTATGCGGCTTGCGTAGTCACGGCCTATTTGGACCTCAACGAGGTCACTTGCTGGGGGAAGAGTTGCTGGCGTCTGATCTCCTGGCCGTGGTCGAGCACGTGCGCACCTCGATGCGCCCGGCGCTGCTGTCTGGCCAAGCCTCGCCGACCATGACGTCCAAGGATTCGTCGCACCAAACGCCTCCCTCGTCTGCAGCGGCAACCACGACGGAGGATGGGCCGCGAGACGACCTTGACGCCGAAATCGACGCGATCAACGCCCTGCTCGACCAAGGCGAGCACGACCATATCATCGTCCAGCACCTGCACGAGGCGTTGTCGAATCGTGATGCGAAAACGTTCGCCTGGGCGCTCAGTTTGCTGTACCGCCACCTTTCGCAGGGCGTCATGGGGGGCGCCTCTTCCTGGATGCGAGGAGGCAGCATCCTTGCCGCTGCGCAATCGGACTCCGACGCGACGAAAAAGTGCGTGTCGTTGTCGACACCGCAAGCGTCAGCCGCGAGGTTATCCCATCACGAGTTCGCCGCCGCGGGAGGGAGCGGCGCCGCGTCGCCACTGCACCAAACCGAGGGTCCGAAGTTACTCGAAGGGCGCACCGACGCCGCAAGCGTCATCCATTTCGCTGAAACGCGCGGGTGGCCGCTGATTGTGCACTGTCTCGACGTGCAAGAGGTGGGGGCCGAAGTTCAGCGCGCGATTCGCCGTGCCTACGTCATGCAATACTACGTCTTCGTCGAGCCTCCACTGGACGCGACCTTCACGACGTCTTCGTCTTCGAATGTCGTGACGGCTGAGAGTGGGGGGCCTTCCCATGCCGACGATGCGGCGGACGATACGACCACCACGGCGGCGGCGGCATCGTCGTCACCGAGCCCAGCCGCCTCCACGGAGAAAGCTTCCAGTTCGCCCCTCACACTTCCCTCAAAGGTGTTGGAGTTCAGCGATGCACCCCCGGTGCCTGAAAAGTGCAAGGGCTTGTGGCACATCGTCGCGGCGAAGGATCCGAAGGCCGACTTGAGCACGATGCAGGCCGCCCTTCGCGCGATGGCCGCCCAGCGTCGGTCCGGCGTTTTTCACGGCGAACGCGACGTAGCCTACCAGCTCGTGCTCGTGATCCCGCGAACAACAGATGATGTCATCGCGACGTTGGCCCAAGGCGCGATGTTCCTGCGGTTCGAGCCCTTCACCGTCCGGGAGCACCTGTCGCTGTGCATTGTGCAAGGGCCTGCGTATCTACGAGACTGGAGAGAGGCGTTGAACACCCCTATTGGCCGCGCGGCGCTCGGAACGGTGCTGCTCTTTGCCTCCGTGGCGGGCCGGGCCCGGGCGGCCGCATCCAGCCTGACATCGACCGCTGGCGGCGGCAACGGTGGTCTGTTCGACTTGGGATTCACAGAGATGACCTCCGTGGACGAGTCGGATCTGTCACTGTTACTCGCCATTTTCCGAGAGTCGCTCACCAAGGGACTCAGCAGCACGCAGTACACTAGCCGCTGGCGCGACCCCATGCTGTGCTCGCGTTACATCGTCGATGCGATCCTCGCGTCTCGGGCGGTGACTCCAGCCGACGAGACGCTTCTATCGGGGATGGTGGCCCATTTCCTGAGCGATGAGCTGGGAGCGGCCGTGGGCGGGGCTGTGCACACCACCACCACCTCATCGCCCGGTCTGATGTCACCGGCCGGGTCGTCGCGGGCCATTTCCAACCCGATCGTCTCTTCATTCGGCGGCGTCATCCCAGTCAAATCGGATCTGCAGGAGCTGAGTCAGCAAGTTACGCAAGCGCACGCCACCACCACGCTCAACGGCCTGACGCTCCTGGGCCACGAGCAGGAGGCGTGGTCGGCCATCGCCTTCGCCCAGCGATTGCTGCATCATGTGGGGAAAGCCGCTTCCTCTTTGCCGTCGGGGGTGGTGATGGCCCAAATCCCGCCCCCCGCTCCTCCCATGAACCGGCCGCCCGCGCCGCCGGTGGCGCGCTCGTCGTCTGCCATGCCGCCTCCCCGTCGCGGTTCGCTCGTCAAGCCGCCACCTTCTGTCGGCACCTTGCTGAAAGTCGATAACCCGGCACGCCAGAAATCAGCGGTGAGGTGGTCGTCCGCCGTGTGGCACGAACTTCGAGCTGCCGCGCCGGCCACCAGCCACGACACAAACGGGGAGGCCTGGTCATTCCCAGGGTGCGGCGAAACGCGGCTGCTCGCTGGCGCGTTACAGTTGCTGCCATTGCGTTCGCCCAACGAATGCTTATCGCTAGCGTCGCTATCGCAGCTGCGTCTCGGGTCGCTCGCGTTCCCGGACCGCTTTCTGGCTGCCTGGATGGCGAGCCAACGGGCGGTCCTTCAAGTGCCGGGCGATGCCACGATCGACGGCTTGCGAGTGGTGGTCGTCTCCCGTCCCCCGTCGGGCCGAAATGCCACCGCAGTTCCGGGATGGCAGCCCTGCTTGTCGCACGCCGACATCTGCACGTACGTAACGGACATCCCAGTCAAGCCAGAATTCGTCGTGCCGCTGGTGAATCCTTCTGACATGGTGGGTCCTCCGCCAACGGTCGCCACGTCCCGGCCGCCGCGCGTGAGCACTTACTGCCGCTTGTTGAATACGTTCATTCGACCGCTACGTGACTTTGCCACGCTCGCCCTCGATCCCTTTCCCGACGATATCGTCGCGGAAGTCGGCGGCGGTGCGGCGTCCCATCCGTCACCTCAGTATGCATGCTTCCTAGCGTTTCAGCCGTTCAATGCCATGTCCGTGGCCATGGGCCGGATGGGCCGCGGCCAGCTGCGGGACGATGCCATCGGCGTACTTTCCACCCACCTAACGACACCCGGCGACGTTGCTGGAGGCGCACTGTCAATCCTTCTGCCAACCGTGGGCATTGAGGTGCCGTCCACGGTTGTCGTCGTTAAGAGGACGGGTGAAAGCACCCAAAGCCCGCAAGGAGCGCAGCCGCCCACGACGATCGTCCCGTTGCTCACGCGGGTAATGCTGAGGCACATCGTCGACAGCGCGGGCGATGCCGCGCAAAACCAGAAAGCTTACGCGATGCGACAGCCGTATTACCTAGGCATGACAGACGACTTCGATGATTCCGACGACAGCGCCACCGCGCGGCGTCTCGACGTGGCCCACCACGATCTTTGCCAACGCGTCGGAACATCGTTCGTGATCGCATCGTTTTAGTAGAGGTCATCGTTTTGCGAACCGCTGTATCCTGCCGATCGCGTTTCCCCTCCCTCGCCACATACCTTCACATCAGACAACCTTTCCGGACACCGTTGAAGAGAGGGAAGACCATGCCACACGTGAAAAGTCGCGCCTTTCTATTGATTGTGTCTGATGCCACGAACAGTTCCCGTCGTCGCATGAATGTACTCACACGTACCGGCCCCGCGGGGGGCGTCGTTGCCACGGGGGGCTCCAACAACGCAACAACATTCATCTTACTGGACCTCCTATCTTCCCTCTCTCCCAGTAGTGGCACCCTCTCCAGGCACACTGGAAATCCTGTCCCTCGCTCATCCTGAGAGAAAGCTGCCAACTGTCCTCATGGACACGGCGCAGTCGCCGACGGTCGCGTCGCTTGACATCGCCGTCCCCAAGGGGGCAGTTGTCACAGGTGCCCCTCAGCACCTACCGTCCATTTCCGTGCCGCTGGTCGCCGCCTTCGAGTCCGTCCTCCCGATGCGTGATCAGCGCTTCTTGCTACGCGAAGCGCCGGACGAGACCCGACGACTGCTGGTGTTCGGCCCGCGCCTGTTGCCGTTCACCCATCGGTCCATCTTCTCCATCCGGCATCCCAGACAGTCATTTAATGTCTGGAGCCCCAGCGTGTCCTTGCGAACGTCTCTCCGGGGCGTGGCCCCTTCCATCGCGAGCCACTCCGATCAACTCCTCGCCGCGATGGAAACGACGCACACGGCGATGGTCGACGAAAACGTTCGCGTATGGAGTCGCCTTGCGGCCGCGGCGGATGAACTGCTCTTATCGTGTCCGGCGGCCGACGCGGCGTTGGAGCAGATTCGTGCCCACCCGGGACTGCGGAAAACGCTGGAAATCATGTGGGACAAGCTTGCGATCCCCATGCCGCCGCCCACCAACGGACGACGTGGGGCGTCGGCCGCCGCCGCGACCTCAGCACTCCATCTTTCGCTGTCGGAGTCCGACTACGTTGACTTCGAGCTCCGCCTCTACATCGAATTGTATCACCCCAAGTGCCTGCTCGGCGCGGTCGACGCCATATATGCCGATTTCCTCGTCGACCGCACCGACACGATGGAAGGGGAGGGCGGCAACCGGCGCGACGCGGAGGACGGATTGACGGGCACAAACGACACGGATGACACGGATGCCGGGAGGGACGGGGGCGGGAACGGGAGCGGCGCCGACTCCAGCGCGGATGCAAGGGCCACGGATGGCGGCTCCCACGGCGTGGTGCGGGCCAAGGGTGGGGTCAGGTTTTCAAAGTTCTGTGACTCCATGCTGGAGCTGGCGGACAACTGGACCGCGTCGACTGCGGTGGAAGAGTACGTTGCGTTTCTCGCTGACCTCAACGTGCGTCTCTTTGCCGCGGATTGGTCGGCCGACGCCGACGCCTTCTTTCAGCTCATCTTGTCTCAAGGGGCGCGACAGACCGACGCGTTGCAAACGCTGATGCAGCAGCAGATGGATATCGCCAAACAGGCGTCCGGGTCTCACCAACGAGTGCTTACGATTGACGACATGGAGAAACTCATCGCGAACCCCGACGTGGCCAAGCCCTGGGAAGTGCCGTTGGAGGATACGGTCGCTGACGTCGCGGCCGATCAAGCGCTCCTGAAGCAGCTCACGGTCATGTTCGACGAAAAGACGGCTCTGAAAACAGTCCGGCTGCAGAAACATTTGCGTCAGAAAAATCGCCGGAAAATGCGCAACCGTCGCTGGGTGGTTGCCCTTCCGACGCAGTATGGGACACTCGCGCCGGATCCCGCTGCCGCTGCCGTTGCCGCGACGCGTCGAGATGGCCGACACGACGCTCGCGGAGAGGACGTCGTTCGCCCGGTGCCACCGTCCGCCGATGCGAAGCGTCCGATGCCGCCACAACGGCCTCCGTCCGTGCAGCACCGACCGTCGGCTGTGCTCCAGTCGCCAAACGATGCGTTGCTTTCTACGGCGTCGTCGGATGCGATGTGTTCCACCGCCGCGATTTCAAACCGTGGGCAGCCAGGGGCGCAGGGAGCATCTACGCTTCTTGCATCCAGCGCCGCGATGCAATCGCCAGCCGGCGAAGCCGACCGCACGCGCGAGCTTCCACCTTGGCACGCACCTGTGCCAGCGGCAGCAGATGCCGGAGCGACGAGTGCGAATGAATCCAGTCTTCCCCGATCGTCGAAAAGCGCGTCACGTTCCGACGTTGCAAAGTCGAACGCCACCGGCACATCATCGCAAAGCACGTCGTCCCCCCTTGCGGCTTCTCGCCTCGACGGCGCCCTCGCGGCCGCGTCAACGATGGAGCGTTTTCTTGCGAAGCACATCACCGAGGAGCAGCTCAAGGGAGCGGTGAGACCGGCTTTGCCGCGTCCCGCGACGATTAAGGATCCACAAGGCCCTATGGGGCCAGGAGGGCCACACCCTACGACCGCCCGGAAGAACGATCACTCGTGGCCCTCGCCTGCCCCTTCGTGCTCCCGAAATGGAGTTCGGCAACGTTCGCAGCCGCCGCCGCGGGCAGGAATATGCATCCCGCCTTCTGACTTCAGTGCCATCTGCTACACTACCGCTGCA
>ERZ1292630.812-Hain-H41-02um-R3-812-length-31764-cov-9_pt1 | contig 31764 bp, 30 predicted proteins | sample MGYA00564408_ERZ1292630 | MGnify/ENA primary metagenome ERZ1292630 (study PRJEB36523, sample SAMEA6512641) | groundwater metagenome | collected 2019-01-08 | study: AquaDiva: Metagenomics assemblies of 32 groundwater samples
AACCGCTGGGAATCGGTAAGTATGTGGCATCTGCGCAGGTACGCGACGGGCGGGGGGCTCTCAGTTTAGTGTCCCCGTCGCGCACGATGATTACCGTGAAAAGCCAGCCGATCATAAAACTGGGCGCCATTGAGATCGGAGCGGGAGGAAGCGCTCTGGTGTTGCTTATTATTTTGATCGGCGGGTTTGGCGCGGGCTACTGGTACTTCAGAGAGCGACAGCGATTGCTTCATATTGACGTTACCATGACAAGCAGAGATCAGTCGCATCTTTATACCTCGCTGAATGATGACCTTGAGAAATTAATGAAGAATTTTGATGGTATGCATGAAGACGAGAAAAAGTTTATTCTCGGCAGAGTTCATGAAAATGTGCAAAAGATGGAAAAGTATATTGTAGAGGAGATCAAAAACATCGGAAGCGGAAAATAGAGATGCTCAGATTGTGCCTTGTGCGAAAGAGGGTTATGCGATAGAATTTACTAAGTATATATTTATAGGGTACCTATATGGCAACGATTCTTGTTGTAGAAGACGAAAAGCCGCTGTCGAGCATTCTTGGCAGGGCGCTCAAAAAAGCTGATTATACCGTCGTGTTCGCGTACGATGGCGAAGAGGCGATAGAGAAAGTAAAAACAACAAACCCCGACCTTATCTTACTTGATCTGATATTACCGAAAGCGAATGGGTTTAAAGTTTTAGAACAAATAAAAAATGACCCCGATGTTTCTCATATCCCGGTCATTGTGTTGTCCAATTTGGGAGACGATAAAGATATTAAGGATTCGCTTAAACTGGGGGCGGTTGATTATTATGTGAAGGCACAGCATCCGCTACTCGAGATCGTGGAGATCGTAACGAAGTTTCTCAAGACGCATCGGGTCCAATCGAAAGAAGAATAAATAAACAAACACCGCGTCGGAAAGCGCGGTGTTTGTTTATTGACTTAGTTAGGATGAAGGATTTCGAACTCTTGCTGAGAATTGTTTTTTATCTTAACGGAAGCCACGACGTGATTCCTCCCATCAATTCTTTCTTTAATCCTCTCACGCCTTTTTATTTATATAATAGTTATTGAAAGGCTGCGCTTCCGGTAAGATAAAAGAAAGAATTGATGGGAGGAATCTCGATTGACTATTATTCTTACAGAAGGGCGTGAACGGACTAAAAACAATTCACGGTAATGAATAGAAGATAGGATGTACCCAATACATCTATCTCCCTTCTCTGCGTAATATCACGAGTACGGTTTTTGCGAGAATATCGAGGTCGATGATGAAGCTGCGATTTTTAATGTAGTAAAGGTCGTACTGTAATTTTTCAATACTGTCCTCAACCGATGCGCCGCCAAGCGGCTGATGTATCTGCGCCCATCCGGTGAGACCCGGCTTTACGAGGTGCCGCATCTGGTAATGAGGGATCTCTTGTTCCAGCTTGGCAACGAACTCCGGCCGTTCGGGCCGCGGGCCTACAAAACTCATATCTCCTTTGAGTACATTCCAGAATTGAGGAAGTTCGTCGATGCGTGTTTTGCGTAAAAAGCGTCCTATCTTCGTAATGCGCGTATCTTTTGCCTGCGTCCATTGAACGCCTCCTTGCTCGGCATTTTTAACCATTGTTCTGAATTTTACAAGACGAAACGGTACGTTGTTTTTCCCCATGCGCAGCTGCGTGTAAAAAATAGGCCCGGTACTGTCGATGCGGATAAGGATTGTGATAAGCGGGAGAAAGGGGAGTGCGATAATGCTTCCGATGAAAGCGCACGCTATATCAAACACGCGTTTTTCTGTTTCAAAAAAACTTTTTTCCGATTCGATAAGATTCTCAAAGAACCAAACTTCGCCGATAATGGAGACCGGTATTTTATTGGTGACGCGCGCGTAAAATGTCGGGAGGTCGACGATAGTGATGCCCAGCGGAAACAGTGCGTATAATATTTTTGACATGCTGCTTGTTCCGCCGTTTTCCGTATCGTGTTGCGCATAGACGAGCGTGTCGATATCGTATTCTTGTATGAGATCGATAAGCTCTTGCGCATCGCGTGGGTGCTCCACGATCATGGCGGCGTGGTACCCGAATTGCGGGTGCGCGCGGATATGTTCAATGACGGCGCGCATCTCTTTATTTGACCCTATAAACATGGTAGGATGCAGGAGATGAGATGAGCGGATAAGCGCGTTATAGCTATGCCGCCACGCAAGAAACAACACAAAAAAGATCATTCCCATCGCGATGAGATTGGTTTTTGGCGTAATACCGAATGCGGGGATAAGATAAAAAAGAACAATTGTTGCGATGAGCGCGGTTGTTACGGTCGTGACAACCGAAGAATAGAACGCATAATTGTTCGCCGCGGTACGCCGCTCATAGAGGCCTGCAACATAAAATAGCGCGATCCACATGACAAAAGATATCGTAAACGGAAATAAGTGGTCGTTCCAGATAGCCGGCGTGAATTCCTTGCCGTATCGCGTCATAAGCGCGAGATAGAGCGCAAGGTACAGCATAGAAATATCGCCGATGACGAGTATAAGCCGTTTTGACTGATCGAAGAGGCGTTTCATAATTATTTTAGCAACAGTGCTATTATACCATAGATTATAATTTTTATCAAACATGGCGCGGTATTTTTCGGGGGAAATCAATAAAACAAAGATAGTTATCATGTTTTTCATTATTTTCTCGGCGGTAACGGCGTATGCCGCAACACAGCTTTCAAAAACGATGCGACCAATGACACTTGAAGAGTATGAGCGATATGACGGTCGCCGACCGGCACAACCGCAAACTATCTTTGACGTATTCATGCCTTTTTCTTTATAATGTACACCGTGAAGTTGGAAAAATTCGAAGGGCCACTTGAATTACTGCTTGAGCTGATCGAGAAGGAGCGTCTTGATATTTCCGACATTTCACTCGCGAAGATCACCGATGAATTTGTGGCGTATTTTTCTCGTTTTCAGGAAAAAGACCCTACGCATCTTGCGGATTTCTTGGTCATTGCCGCAAAGCTCATTCTCATCAAGTCAAAAACACTCCTTCCTTCGTTTGCGGTGAGCACCGAGGAAGAGCAAGAGCTTACCGAGCTGAAAGACCGGCTGGTGCAGTATCAGCGCATTCGTGCTTCAGCACACGCGCTTGGCGTGCGCGAGCGGCGGCAGTGTATTGCGTATCACCGGCAGTCAGACCTGCGCCACATATGCGTATTTGCACCCCCGGCTGATATTACCTCAGGAACGCTCCATGATCTTTTTGGGGCAGTAATACGATCGCTCAAGCAAGAAGAAAAGTTGGAAGAAAAGCGCATTGCGTGTATCGTGTCATTTGAGGATCGGATACGCGATATCCGCGCGCGCATCGAAGCGGGCCTGAACATGAGTTTTTCTGCGGTTGTTGATGCAAGCTCGAAAGTGAATATGATCGTGTCATTTCTTGCGATGCTTGAGCTGGTGCGGCAAAAGTTCTGCGAGGCGGAACAGGATTGCGTTTTCGGGGAAATTAAATTAGCAAAAGCATGTCATCAATAGCATCAAAAATAGAGGCGATCCTTTTTGTATCCGGCGAAGAGATGAGCATCGGGAAGATTCAAAAAGCGCTCGGCAACGATGTCACGGAGGAAGAAGTCCTTGCGCAGCTTGGTATATTGCAAGAGGCGTATCGGGAGAAAGGGATCCGTATTATCATGAAAGACGGAAAAGCGCAGATGGTGAGCGCTCCCGAGTATGCGGAAATCATTCAGGCATTGGTGAAGTCGCATCTCACCGAAGAGCTGACTCCCGCGGCGCTTGAGACGCTTGCGTGCATTGCATATCGCGAGCCGATCGCAAAGCAGGAGATCGATGAATTGCGCGGCGTGAATTCCATTTTTTCATTGCGGAGTTTGCTGATGCGGGGGCTTATCGAAAAAACAAAAAAGGAAGATGATGCGCGAACCGACTACTATCGCGTAACGCTGGATTTTTTAAAAAAATTAGGAGTCGAAAAAATAACCGACCTGCCCGAATATGATGTTTTCTCAAAGAGTGCGTGAAAAAATCGATGCGATTGACCAGATAATGATCAACCGAATGCGGATCGCGGCGGTGCTTATCGCGGCGCTTGTATTTGGCGTGGCACTCCGCGGACACATGTTCTCGCAGGAAACGCTTGCCGTAAGTTCTGTTTCACTACAGCCGGCGCTTGTATATCAATTGGCAGACGCGCGTGACAGCGAAGAAAAGGTGGTGGTAGTTGAAGAAGTGACCCAACAGGAGGGAGATGTTGCATTGTTGGCGGAGGAACCCGCGGATGTTGTTATTGCACGTAATGATCCTGCGCCTGCGGTTATAGAAGAGTTCATCCCGGATACGATGCCGGTCGTCGCTCCGCCACCTGTCGCGACCGAGCTTTCCGCCAATGCATTTATCGTTGCACGTGGCGCAAGCGGGCGAGATGCGGTGTATGAGAAAAATACACGCATACAGCTTTCGCCGGCGAGTTTAACAAAATTAATGACCGCGGTGATCGTTACCGAGTACATTGATAACAATGACAGCGTGATCATCACGGCGCGCGCGGTGAATGCGGAAGGAGTTGCGGGTTCTTTGCGCGCCGATGAAACATTCTCCGTAGCCGATCTTTTGAAAGTAATGCTGGTGGTTTCAAGTAATGATGCGGCAACCGCATTTGAAGATCATTTCGCTTCACAAGGACTCGATCTTGTATCGTTGATGAATGAAAAAGCGAAACTGCTTGGCATGGTTGATACGCACTTCGTAAACCCCACAGGGCTTGATGATTCGGATCATTATGCGAGCGCGGCGGATCTCGCGGTGCTCGCGGCGTATTCTCTGCGACACGAAGAGATATGGGATATTCTTTCAAAAACATCGGAGAATGTTCGTTCGCTGAATAAAAAGATATTACATACGCTTGTGTCAAACAACGAGCTTTTACATAAAAAACGGCCGGATGTGTTGGGCGGCAAGACCGGGTATACAAAGAACGCGGGCGGTTGTATGATAACCGTACTCAATTCCGGCGAAGTGATCGTGGTGCTTGGCTCGGATGATCGGGCGGGGGACACTCAACAACTAATAACTAACAACTAATAACAGAGGATTCGTAAGTTTTTGTTATTTGTTTTTAGTTATCAGTTATCTGTTAATTTATGATCGATCCATTCGTAATCGTAAAAATCCTCGGATTTTCAATGCTTGCGTTCGTGGTAGCGCTGTTTTCCACGCCGCTGCTTACGCATTTTTTGTATAAATATCGTCTCGGGAAGCAGATACGATCGGCGGAAAACGCGCCGATATTTGCAAGCATGCATGCGCCGAAAGCAGGCACCCCGACCATGGGCGGTATTTTGATATGGGGAACGGTGTTGGTGATTGCGGTGGTGTTTTCCGCGCTCGCTACGCTTGCACCCGATACGGTATTTGCAAAACTGAATTTTCTCACGCGCGAACAGACCTATCTGCCGCTGGGCATCATGGTCCTTGCCGCGGTCATCGGCTTATTTGATGATCTGCTCGGCGTCCTAAAGATCGGTAAAAACGGCGGGGGATTGCGCATGCGCGAGCGCCTTTTGTTTTATCTTGCCGTCGCGTTCATCGGCGCATGGTGGTTTTACTTTAAGTTGGACTGGAGTTTTATTCACGTGCCATTCATCGGCGATTTTGAGATCGGGCTGTGGTATATTCCCATTTTCGTATTCATCATCACCGCAACGGCGCATTCGACCAATATCACCGACGGCCTCGACGGACTCGCGGGCGGCGTGACCGCAATCGCGTTTGCTTCGTATATAGTCGTTGCGGCGGCGCTCGGAAAGCCGGAGCTTGCGGTGTTTTGTTCCGTTGTCGTGGGGGCGTTGCTTGCGTTTTTGTGGTTCAACATCAATCCCGCGCGGTTTTTTATGGGCGACACAGGAGCGATGGCACTTGGCGTATCGCTTGGCGTTATCGCGATGCTCACCAACACCATGTTCTTTCTCCCGTTATTCGCGTTCGTCATGGTCATGGAGTCGCTTTCCGTATTGGTTCAGTTGTCGTCAAAAAAATTGCGCGGCGGGAAAAAGATATTTCTCTCTACGCCCATTCATCATCACTTCGAGGCGATCGGCTGGCCCGAAACCAAAGTAACGATGCGGTTTTGGATCATATCCGCCATCGCGTCATTTCTCGGCCTCGCATTGTTCGTGCTTGAGCAGAGTATGTGATAAAAATTATGAAACTGACCGACAATGAAAAGCGGGATGTGATCAAATACCTTGAAGCGGGAAAACCGTTGCCAGAGAAGTATCGTTTTTTGTTGTTTGGGGACGCGCAAGAAGTGGAGCTTTTGTGGAATGGGAAGACGAATGAGGTGACGAATGTCGTTTTGCCATTTCAAGTTATTGAGCAAATAGACGAACCAAGAAGCGATGCGAAATTTGGCAATCAGAATTCTCTTTTTGACACTTCAGGACGACAAATTTCCGGCTGGACCAACAAGCTCGTCTGGGGCGATAACAAGCTCATTCTCTCGTCGCTCAAGAACGGTCCGATGCGAAAGGAGATAGAAGCGCAGGGCGGTTTGAAATTGATCTACATTGACCCGCCGTTTGATGTGGGCGCGAACTTTTCTATGGACATTACCATCGGTGAGGGCGAAGACGGCGAGAGTTTTACCAAGAAGCCGTCGGTGATAGAAGAAATTGCCTACCGCGATACTTGGGGCAAGGGCGCAGATAGTTTTATTGCCATGATTTATGAGCGCTTAAAACTCATGCACGATTTACTTGCAGAAGACGGAAGCATTTATGTGCACGCAGGCATCCAAGTTAACCACTTCATTCGTCTTGCCCTAGAAGAGATTTTTGGAAAAGAAAACATGGTTTCTGAAATAATTTGGTCTTACGGTACTCCTTCAGGGGGGAGAGCGTCGGGAACAAAGGCAGTTAAAGTTCATGAGTATATTTTGCATTTTGCAAAAAATTATGACAGAAGAATTGAAAACAAAATATATTTACCATACAACGAGAAATATGTGACAGAGCGTTTTGTTTACAAAGATGAAGACGGCAGAGTGTACCGTACTAGAAAGAGAGAAGGTGGAAAGGTGGAAAAGCAGTATTTAGACGAAAGCGGGGGGTATGCCACTATCAACTGTATGGTCTGATATTAAGCAGACATATTCAATGCATCTTTCTCATCGAGCAAAGGAAGAGCAAGGTTACCCAACTCAAAAACCAGAAGCGTTACTCCAGAGAATTTTTGAAGCCTCCTCAAACGAAGGAGACTTGATTGCTGATTTTTTCTGTGGGTCTGGTACCACGCTTGCCGTCGCTGAAAAGCTTGGCAGAAAATGGATTGGAGCTGATTTAGGGAAATTTGGTATACACACCTCGCGCAAAAGAATGATCAGTGTGCAGAGAGAGCTCAAAAAGGCGGGCAAGGATTTTCGCGCTTTTGAGATATTGAATGTTGGCAGGTACGAGCGCGAGAGTTTCCTTGCGGTAAATGATGACTTGCGCGCGGAAGAAAAAGCAAAACAGACGGAGCGAAAAGAAAAAGAATTTGTACAGCTTATTTTGTCCGCATACAAAGCCGAAGAAGTTAAGTCGCTCTCAAATATCGTCGGAAAGAAAAGGGATAGGTTTGTTGCGATTGGCCCAATTAGCCAGCCTGCATCGGAGAAGTTTATCCATCAAGTCATTGCTGAAGCAAAAGAAAATAATTTTACCAAAGTGGATGTGCTCGCTTTTGACTATGGTATGGGGATAGACCGACACGGATTTCACGATGACGGTATTGATATTGCGCTCAAGGTAATTCCCAAAGAAGTGTTTGATAAAAGGGCGGTAGAAAAAGGGCAGGTGAAGTTTTATGATGTGGCGTTTATTGAAGTGAAGCCGATCATTGCGGGCAGAGGGAATATCAAAGAGCTTTCTATCGAGCTTACCGACTTTTCTGTTTTTTATAATCAGGACGACTCGGGCGAGATAGCCGAGGCACTCCGCCCGGGTGGCTCCAAGGTGGTGGTGGAAAATGGGCAGGTGATAAAGCTCAGTAAGGATAAAGAGACAGAGAAGGTGACGCGAGAAGTGCTGACTAAAAAATGGAGTGACTGGATAGACTACTGGGCTGTGGATTATGATTTTGCCGACAGAAAAGAGATAATCAAAGTCGTTGAGAACGACGAGGAAAAAGAGGTGTGGACTGGCGATTATATTTTTGACAATGAATGGCAGAGCTTCCGCACCAAGAAAAACAGAACGCTCGAGCTTGTCTCCGCGCCCAAAGAAATGCAAAAAGGGACATACAAAGTCGCAGTAAAGGTCGTGGACATTTTCGGGAATGATACCACGAGGGTAATTGATGTTAAAATATAAAATATAATTATAATGTCGCTATTACTAGAACATCCAAAGTACGAGGACTTCAAAGATCTTGCCATAAAAAGAATTATTGAAGCAGAAATTTTACTAAAAAATAATCAATTTAGCGGAGCTTATTATTTAGCTGGTTACTCAATCGAACTCGCACTCAAGGCGTGTTATTGTAAGAGTGTTCCAGAAAAGAGTTTCCCTCCCAAAAAAGATGTATACGACAAACTTTATAAGCATGATCTTGGGGGACTGTTGGTTGTGAGCGGCATATTAACTCAGTTCAACGAAAATCTAGAAAAATCTGATATGTATAAAGTAAATTGGGAAACTGTGAAGGACTGGAACGAGCAATCTCGTTACGCAGTTATGTTGGAAAAAGACGCTAGACCGATTATAGAAGCGATAACTGGGAAAGATGGCATCTTGGGTTTAATAAAAACATTATGGTAAAAACAGAACCTCAAATTGAATTGGGAAAATCTTTAATAGAGTTACTTGATCAAAAAAAACAAGAAATAACTGCCTTTCTTTGGTTTTACTTACCAGAGGCTAATTCTTGGCGCCTCGTCATATCTGGTAAATCTTACGAGAATAAGGACATTAGGGAGTGTTACGAAAGTTTTATTCAGAATTTTGGGAAAGAAAGTATTGTTCAGGAGATAGGGTTACCAAACATAACAATTGTTTCTAATTCTGACAATCTTTTAAATTTGTTGAAGGCAGCAGTAAGAACAGGCAGTTCTATTTCAGGTATAAGATTTACTTCCTGTGTTGTAAATAATGTGTTAATAGAGGATGCTTATATCTATCGATTAGTATAATTTATGAAATACCACTTATTTATAGATGAATCAGGAGATCCGAGCTTGAGTTCAATCAATGCAGATTTTCCTATTTTTACTTTGCTCGGTTGCTTGTTTGAGAATCCCGCATATCAAGAAATTTGTGTAAAAATTGCGGAGCTTAAAAAAGAATTTTTTGGGAGTGAGCACGCTATTTTACATAGTCGGGATATTCGAAAATGTGAAGGTGTTTTTGTAAAACTTTTTGATTTGGAAGTTAAAGCGAAATTTTACGAGCGACTAAATTCGATTCTTGCAGATGGTAAATATACTGTGATTGCCGTAGGAATTAAGAAGCAAGAATTTATTGAAAAGTACGGGAAGATTGCCGATGACCCTTATGAGCTGTCGCTATCGTTTCTTCTTGAGCGTGCGGTTATGGAAACGGATAACGGGAAAGAAAACACGATGCATATTATGATTGAGGGTCGAGGGAAGAGAGAAGACGGGACACTCCAAAAACGGTATAATAGACTTCTTGATAATGGGAGCAGTCACATCACTCCTGAGAGATTTAAGAAGAGATTTGAGAAAATGGAATTTCGGAGGAAGAAAGAAAATGATTGCGGTTTACAGATAGCTGACTTGTGCGCTTACCCTGTATCTAGGCACATAGCGAACCCCGATGAACCGTACCCACCGTATGATATTGTTGAGAAGAAGTTTAGAAGGGGCAACAATGGGTCGTTCGTGGGGTATGGTTTAAAAATCTTCCCATAAATGCAAAAAGTCCCTTGCGGGACCTCGTGCCGATCGGGGACACCCCAATCCATATATTATGTATATCACAAATAGACAACAAAAGCAAGTTTATCCACAGGTATAAATTATATGGCGCTACACAAAAATTTCCCCAAAGACCCATACGCGATTTTAGACCCTGAGATTAGGTGGTTTCCTGCCGATGAAGACTTACGCGAAAAAGGTTTTGACAAGCTTATTCCACCACTTGTGGCTGATTTGCGCAAGAAAGTAAGGGGATGGCGGGATATGCAGTATGAAGGCGCAAGCGAAACTTCGAAAGCACTCCTCAACTGGTGGTTTAAGGAGGAGCATATTTTGTATGACCAGCATGGTGTTTCGTCTAATTTCCGTTATTACTTTGCGCAAAGGGAGGCGCTTGAGACTGTGGTGTGGCTTTATGAGGTGGCAAAAGTAAAAGATAAGTATGATCTCATTCGCTACAACTCTACGGGGGTGTTGAGCCCGCAGATGTTTACGGAGGATTGGCTTCGCTTTGTGATAAAAATGGCGACAGGTGTTGGCAAGACCAAAGTGATGAGCCTTGTGGTGGCTTGGGCGTATTTCCATAAAAAGTACGAGGCGGATTCAAATCTCGCAAAGAATTTTCTTTTGATCACACCGAATGTCATCGTCTTTGAGCGAATTAAAAATGATTTTGAAGGGTTGAAGATATTTTTTAGCGACCCCGTTTTGCCTGACAATGGATACGAAGGACAAAATTGGCAGGACGATTTTCAGATGACGCTTCACTTGCAAGATGATTTGAGGGGTGTTTCTGATACAGGAAACATATTTTTGACAAACATTCACCGAGTATTTGAAGGTGATGTGCGCGAGGCAAGCGTAGGAGACGAAGATACTACGGGGTATTTTCTCGGGAATAAACCAGTTACAAAAACAAACGATTCGACTGTTGATCTGGGAATGATTGTGCGTGATATTGATGAGCTGATTATTATTAATGATGAGGCGCATCATATCCACGATGAAAAACTTGCGTGGTATAAATCAATACAAGATATTGACAATAGATTGAAACAAAAAGGTTCGGGGCTCGCTCTGCAACTCGATGTGACGGCTACGCCAAGGAAAAATGACGGCTCTATTTTCGTGCAAACAATTTCAGACTACCCACTTGTTGAAGCTATTCATCAACGGATCGTGAAAAATCCTGTTGTTCCCGATGCGGCGAGCCGTGGGAAGTTGAAAGAAAATCAGAGCCCTTTGTTTAGCGTAAAATACCAGGATTATATAAACCTTGGCATTGAAGAGTGGCGCAAGGTTTATAAGCAACTAAAGCCAATGGGAAAAAAATCAATTCTTTTTATTATGACCGACGACACAAAGAATTGTGATGAGGTTGCTCAGTATATTGAAACAAGTTTTGCAGACTTGAAGGGCGCAGTTTTAACTATTCACACCAACAAAAGCGGAGAAATTTCAGAAACGGTTTCTGGTAAAAATAAAGATGAACTTGACCTATTGAGGAAACAAGCAAACGACATAGATGAATGGGAGAGTCCGTACAAGGCGATTGTGTCTGTGATGATGCTCAAAGAGGGATGGGATGTTAAAAATGTTACTACAATTGTCGGATTACGACCATATGCGGCAGACTCAAAGATTTTACCAGAGCAGACGCTGGGGAGGGGTTTGCGAAGAATGTTTTTTGGGAGAGATGATGTGGATGAGTATGTAAGCGTGGTAGGTACCCCAGCATTTATGGATTTTGTCGAATCAATAAACGGCGAAGGGATTATTCTTGAAAAGAAGGCTATGGGAATTGGGGCGAAGCCGCTTGCGCCGACGGTCATCGAGGTAGACAAAGAAAATCCAAAGAAAGATATTGAGAAATTAGATATCGAAATCCCGGTAATGTCTCCAAGAATACAGAGAGAATACAAAAACCTGGCGATGCTTGATGTTTCGACTTTTGGAAATGAAAAAGTAGCAGTTAAAACTTTTTCTGAGGAAGAGAAGAGAGAAATTGTATTTAAGGATGTCGTTGACGAGAAAACACACCACACGACAATACTTTCGGGTGATATTGAACCAGACTACCAAAGCGTGGTTGGCTTCTTTGCGCAGGCAATAATGCGAGAACTGCGATTATTTGGTTGTTATGCTATTTTGTTCGGCAAAGTGAAGGAATTTATTCAGAACCATATGTTTGATCAACCAATAGATTTGTCGGATTTAAATACTTTGAGAAATTTGTCTGAGGTAGAATATGGACGACTTATTAAAGATTCATTTAAAAAATCCATCAATGATCTGACCGTAGAAGATAAAGGTGATACTGAAATAAAAAATTATATCAAGATTAGCGAGGCAAGGCCGTTTGTGGTGAACGATAAATCGTATTTGATATCTAAAAAATCCGTCTTCAATAAAATTGTCGGGGATAGTAACTTTGAGCTGGAATTTTCAGATTTTCTTGAAAATTGCGACGATGTTGTTTCTTATGCAAAAAACTTTCAAAATAAGGAAGCTAATGCTTTGCGTATTGAATATAAAAATTCTGAAGGCTTCATTGCTACGTATTACCCTGATTTTTTTGTTAAAATAGATGACAGGATTGTGTATATAGTCGAAACAAAGGGGAGAGAAGAGGTCGACGACAAGTTGAAATTTGAGCGGTTGCAAAAATGGTGCGTGGATGTGAATAATAGACAATCTAAAGTGGAATATATCGCGCTTTATATAAAGCAGGAGGAATGGGACAAAGATAGACTCAAGAATTTCGATGAGGTTGTGAGGGTATTCAGCAAAAAATAGGGTTTACTACGTTCATTTTCTGATTCACCATTATAGAGTATAATAGGTGAATATGTACGATCTCATCATAAAAAACGGCACCGTTATAGACGGCACTGGCACGAAGGAGAAATACAAAGCTGATATCGCCGTGCTTGGTGGCGTTATTGCGAAGGTTGGTGATGTCGGTGCCACGCAAGCAAAAAAGACGGTGGACGCGGAAGGTCTGTTCGTGGCGCCAGGATTTATTGATGTATTAAGCCATTCCGACACCAATTTAACGCTGTTTACCGCGCCCGGACAGGAAAGCCTGATAAGCCAGGGGGTGACCACGATTATCGGCGGTAACTGCGGGTATTCGCTCGCACCGCTTATTTCGGGGAACGTGATCGATACGGAACAGCGATGGACGGATCCGGCACAGATCAATATCGATTGGTTGCGGATGTCAGAATTCCTTGCAAAGCTCGAAGAAAAAAAGCTCGCGGTGAATTTCGGCACGCTCACCGGCTACAACACGCTGATCAAGGGGATACTTAAAAATGAATATCGCCAGCCGTCGCGTCAGGAGAACGAGATCGCTTCATTTTTGCTTGATCAGTCGCTCAAGGAGGGCTCAGGGGGGATGTCGATCGGGTTCGCGTATCTGTATCAGGATAAAAACTTCGCCGATCATCTTGAAAATCTGTTTACGACGGCAAAAAAACATAGCAAGATCGTTACCGTTCATCTCAAAGACGAATCGAATACATTTCTTGACTCGCTACATGCGGCGCTTGCGCTCTCGAGGGAGTTTGATACGCCGCTCCACGTCTCCCATTTGAAAGTGGTTGGGAAGCAGTTCTGGCATAATTTTCAGAAAGCGATCCGCGCGATCGAAGAAGCGGCGGCCTCCGGTGTTTCTGTTACCTTCGATATATTCCCGTACGCTTCAAGCGCGCTCGCGCTGTATTTATTATTGCCTGCGTGGGTGAAGGTCGGCGGTCCGGATATGATCATGAAACGGCTTAAAAATTCGTTTGAACGCGCGCAGGTGATAAAAGATCTTAAAGGACAGGCGATTGATTACGATAAGATCACTATTGCATCGCGGGCGCCCGACAATGTGTTTGTGGGAAAGACCATAGCCCAGATCGCAAAGGGATTTTTGACGAACGAAGAAGAAGCGATTGTTCAGCTTCTGCTTGGCTCGAATCTCAAAGTGATCGTATTTGCGCATGTGCTTGATGAAGGGAATGTCCAGATGGGCATCGCGCACCCGCTTTCCATTATAGGCTCTTCCGGAGCGGGGTATTCCATGCCGTCATCAGCCCAGCGGGGCGATTTGCCGCACCCGCGCTCATTTGGCACCTTCCCGCGTTTTCTTAAAAAATATGCGGCGGAGAAGAATCTTCTTTCATGGGAGCAAGCCATTGCAAAGATCACCGGCACGCCTGCTCGTTTATTCGGCATTGTGAACCGTGGCGTAGTAAAGGAAGGGAATAACGCGGATATTGTGGTGTTCGATCCGCGTACGATTGAAGACACCGCGACATTTCAGAATCCTTATCAATATAGCAAGGGTATGGAGGTGGTTTGTGTGAATGGTGTGGTCGCGTACGAGAAAAAAGGTTGTATGAACGTTTTTTCAGGAAAAGTGCTTCGGTTCTAAAAAGATGGAACGCACGACATCCTACAATTATATGTTTCTCGCTTCCGTTGCCGGTCTCGTGCTGTTTGGGCTCGCGGTGCTTGCGACCGCGTCTGCGGTGCTTGCGTTCAATCATACCTCCGATAATTATTATTACCTGAAACAGCAACTGGTGAACGGCGTCGTTCCCGGCGCATTATTTTTCTTTTTGGCAAGCCGTATCCACTATGAAAAACTGAGAAAATTCGCTTTTCCTTTTATGGTGTTGTCGGTGGCGCTTACGGCGCTTGTGCTTGTACCGCAGTTTGGCATAACAGCAAACGGCGCGACGCGATGGCTTACTCTTGGTTCGTTTTCATTTCAGCCCTCCGAGCTCTTAAAGCTTGCATCGGTGGTATATCTTGCGGCATTGTTTGAGCCGAAAAAGAAGGATGTCGCAAAGGAAGGGTTTCCGCCATTTCTTTTTATTAGCGGGGTGGTGGCGTTTCTTTTGATTGCGCAGCCCGATATGGGGACGCTCGGCGTGATTCTGCTTACTGCGTTTGCGGTGTACTTTTTTGCAGGCGCGAAGCCGGTTCATTTACTCGCGGTTGTTCTGATAGGCATGAGTGCGCTCTCTGTATTTGTGTATTTCAACGAATACGCGCAAAATAGGGTTGCGGTGTATTTGAATCCAAGCGAAGACGCGCAGGGAGCGGGGTATCAGGTCAGCCGCGCGCAGAACATGATTCGCTCAGGCGGGGTGTTTGGCATCGGGTACGGCACATCACAGCAGAAATCCACGGCGTTTCTGCCCGAACCGATGGGGGATTCAATATTTGCCGTTATTGCGCAGGAACTCGGTTTTATAGGGGTGATGAGCGCGGTTGCACTTTTTTTAGTACTGGGATGGCAGGGGTTTGGGATCGCGCGAGATTCCCGCACCGCGTTCGGGCGGATGCTTGCCGGTGGCATCACGGTATGGATATTGGCACAAGCATTCATCAATATCGGCGCGATTTCAGGCATGGTGCCGCTCACGGGCATCCCGCTTCCTTTTGTAAGTTATGGCGGGACATCTCTTGTTGTTTTGTTGACTGCGTGCGGCATAGTTTATAGTATACAGAGACAAACCGAATCATGATTCCTTCATTATGCTAATTATACTAACCGGCGGGGGGAGCGGGGGGCATATTTTTCCGCTTATTTCCGTAGCAAAAAAAATAACCACACTCGCAAAAGAGCGGGGCGTTGAAGATATCCGATTTCTGTATGTCGGGCCGAGGTTCGGCGATATTTCAGAAGAAGTGTTCCGGCGGGAAGGAATAGAGAGAGCGTACATTCTTTCGAGCAAGTGGCGCCGTTACATGAGCTCGTTGAATATTCTTGATGTGATCAAGCTACCCTTCGCCATCGCGCAGGCGATATGGATATTGTTTTGGCATATGCCGGACGCCGTATTTTCAAAAGGAGGCTACGGCAGTTTCCCGGTCATGGTGGCGAGCTGGATCTTTTTTATTCCTTCGCGGGTCATTCATGAGTCCGACAGCGTGCCGGGCATGGCTAACCGCATGGCGGCGCCTTTTGCAAAGCGTATCGGGACGGCGTTTGAAAGCGCGGCGCTGAAATTTCCGGTGAAAAAAACCGCGGTAGTTGGTCTGCCGATCCGAGATGATCTATGCGGACAAGACCCGAAAAAGGCGCGCATATTTTTTGACATTGTTTCTACGCGCAAGGTGGTATTGGTGATGGGAGGGTCGCAAGGAGCAAAAAAAATAAACGATGCGATTACGCAAATAATACTGAAACTGATTTCGAAATACGAAGTTATTCATATATCCGGACCGCATCAGTACGAAGACGTGAAAAACGAGGTTGCCGTGATCGCGGGCGCGGATTTCGGCGGATATTATCACCTGTATTCTTTTCTTACCGAGGAAATAAAATTAGCATTGACGCTTGCGGATATCGTGATATCGCGCGCGGGCGCAAGCAGTATTTTTGAGATTGCCGCATGCGGCAAGCCGAGCATCCTTATACCTCTTCCTACCGCCGCACAAGATCATCAACGAAAAAATGCATACGAGTATGCGAAGTCGGGCGGAACGATCGTCATTGAGGAAGATAATCTCACTCCTAATCTTTTGTATTCCACGATCACCTCGATAGTGGACGACCAGGCGGCAATAGCGAAGATGTCGTCGGGCGCGGCGGCATTCGCAATGAAAGACGCCTCAGAAACGATCGCGAAAGAAATTTTGCAATTACGGGGAGTGCTTTAGAGTCCATAAAGCCTATAAAGTCCCTAAAGTCTGTAAAGTCAAACGAAAACACCCATGGAAGCAGTAATACAAAAACCGGTGCGTGTGCGCATTGCTCCGAGTCCGACGGGGTTTTTACATGTGGGAACCGCTCGTGCGGCGCTGTTTAATTTTCTCTATGCGCGAAAAGCGGGCGGCACATTCATTGTGCGCATCGAAGACACCGATGCTCAGCGTTCCGAAAAAAGATTTGAGGATAATATTTTTGAAGGGTTTACATGGCTGGGGCTGACGTGGGATGAGGGGTCCGATGTCGGAGGGCCGTACGGTCCGTATCGGCAGAGCGAGCGAAAAGACTTGTATCGCACGCATCTTGAGTTGCTGCTTGAACGCAACCTTGCCTATCATTGCTTCTGCACGAAAGAAGAACTTGAAGCGCAAAAAAATCACATGCTTGCAAATGGCATCCCACCGAAATACTCAGGCGTGTGCGCAGGACTGCAGAACAATGAAGTCGCACAAAGGATCAAAGACGGCGCGCTTTCCGTAATCCGATTTCGGACGTCCTCAAAAAAACTTGCCTTCGTTGACGGTATCAAAGGGAAGATCGAAGTAGATACCGAATTGATCGGTGATTTTACGATCGCAAAAAACACGGAGGAACCGCTCTACAATTTCACCGCCGCGATCGACGATGAGCTGATGCGCATCAGTCATGTCATCAGAGGCGAGGATCACATTTCCAATACCCCCAAGCAGATACTTATCCAGGAAGCATTGGGGTTTCATACGCCGTCGTACGCCCATCTCCCGCTTATTTTAGGTCCCGATAAAAGCAAGCTTTCCAAGCGGCACGGAGCCGCGTCTATCCTTGAATATCGGGACGAAGGGTATCTTCCGGAGGCGCTTATGAATTTCCTTGCGTTTTTGGGGTGGCATCCGGGCGGTGAAAAAGAATTCTATTCCCTCGAGGAGCTCATTGCCCAGTTTGATATCGCTCATGTAAACAAATCAAACGCGGTATTTAATATTCAAAAACTCGACTGGTTCAACGCGCATTATATCCGGCAGAAGTCCGATGACGAGCTGTGCGTACTGTGTCTTCCGTATTTGCAGAAAGCGGGAATGATCAATGCGTCTACGGATAACGAGCAGGTGAAAAAGATCGTGGCGCTTGAAAAAGAGCGTTTGAAAAAACTATCGGACATCGTCCCGCTTTCGGAGTTTTTCTTTGCGCTTCCCGAGTATGCCTCAGACATACTCGTATGGAAAAAAAGCGATAAGGGAACGATCGCAAAAAGTCTTACGGCGGCATGCGCGACGCTCGAAGCGCTTGATGCGGCTCACTTTACGCTTGAGGCGATAAAAAACGCGCTTGGTTTGGTTACGGCGGAATTCGGCAACGGTGCGGTGTATTGGCCGGTGCGCGTGGCGCTTTCCGGCATGGAGGCATCTCCCAGTCCTGTTGAGATCGCGGAAATTTTAGGAAAAGACGAAACAATAAAAAGGATTCGCGCGGGCATGGCGCGCCTGAATGCGGCATGAACACATTACGCAAGCGTATAGCGACACTGCTTTGCTTCACGGTGGTATTTACCGCGATGTTTTTTACGGCGAATGTCTCCCACGCGTCGCTCATAGACGATCTGAAACAGCAGATCGCAGAGAAGGAAAAAGAAATAAAAGAACTTGAGCAAAAGAATGCGCAGTATCATGACCAGCTTACTACAACAAAACAAGCAAGCTCGTCGTTAAAAAGCGAGATAACAAAAGTGGAGCGGGAGATCAACGAGCTTACGATCACCATTAAGAAAACGCAGACCAAGATATTTGAAACAAACGTCCGCGTAGAAGAATTGAGCGGTCAGATCACCGTGAAGGAGGAAGAGATAATGACTTCGCGGGAGCGGCTTGCGCATATGATCCGCGCGCTGAATTCCCAAGATGATACGGGATTGCTTTCTTTGGTGCTTTCTGCAAGCACCTTTTCCGATGTGTTCAGCCAACAGCAATATATCGTTAATCTCCAGCGCGAGGTGCAGGCGAATTTGACCGATCTGAAAGATTTTAAGCAGGAATTGCAAACATTTAAGGCGTCGCAGGAAAGAGAGAAGGATTCTCTTGATACGCTGGAGGATAATTTAAAAAATCAGCGCGAAATCGTTACCGATCAAAAAAGCGGAAAGGAAACGCTTTTGAAGCAGACCAAGAATAAAGAAAAAGAATACCAGCGGCTTATTGCGGCGATAGAAAAAGAACGCCAGGCGACCGAAAAAGAGGTAAACGTGCTTGAAGCGAAACTGCGACTTGCCATTGATAAGGCAAAGCTTCCGGTGGGTGCCGGTATTTTAAAATGGCCTATTGATGATGTGCGTATTACGCAAGGATACGGCAAGCCGAATTGGAAAGCGGCGTATGATTTTCATAACGGTATTGATATCGGCGCGCCAACCGGAACGCCGGTGCTTGCGGCGCTTTCGGGAAGGGTGGTTGGGGTAGGAAATAACGGAAAATACGCGTATGGGAAATGGGTAAGCATCGATCACGGAAATAAAAATATCACAACGCTGTACGGGCATCTTTCATTGCAGAAAGTGAGTATGGGGCAAATGGTCGCAACAGGGGATATTATCGGGTATGTCGGTTCAACCGGGTATTCAACCGGCCCGCATCTTCATTTTTCCGTTTTCGCGTCGGAGAGTTATATGCTGCTTAATAGTTCTTCCGTGCCAGGGCTAAAGATTCCCGTCGGCGGGACGATTAACCCGATGGATTATTTATAGACTTTGAATTATGAAACGCCATCTTCTTCGTTCCGCCTCCGCTTCTTGCCTCGCAGTACTATACAGTACAGCTTCGGCTTCAATGCTCGGCGCGCCTCGAATCTGACATTTCGTAATTCAAAGTTATAGGATCATTTTTTCGCTCTAAAACACCGTATCATATGCGGTGTTTTTTTATTTTGTGGGCGTCATCTGTGCATAACTTTATCCAATGTTTTATGTAACGCGAATGAGTATGCAAAAATACTGATAAATAAAAGGTTTTTCAGTATGGCATGGCGCGCTATGTACAATGGGTACTTATGGTTTTATTTGGATGAATTGTGGTGTATAATGGGATACATGTGGGGGAAAGTGGATAAGAGTGGGGATAACACATGTGAATTGGGGATAACGTTTATATATGTTCATAGGGGAATATCATCATACGATCGACGAGAAAGGAAGAGTCGCTATACCGGTAAAGTTTAGAAAAGAACTTTTAAACGGGGCGGTGGTGACAAAAGGGCTCGACGCATGTTTATTCTTGTACCCCCTTAAAGAATGGGAATCGCAAGCGGTGCAGATAGCAAAACTTTCCATCACGCGGTCTGACAACAGGGCATTCAACCGGCATATGCTTTCAGGGGCGATGGATATAGAAATGGACAAGCAGGGGCGTGTGGTCATTCCGGACTATCTCAGGCAATTTTCCGGTATCAATAAGAAAGTGGTGATCACGGGTTTGTATAATAGGATCGAAATATGGGATGCGGAAAAGTGGGAGCAGTATAAACAAACAACCGAAGCGGAGAGCAATGCGATCGCAGAGAGAATGGGCGAGATGGGGATATAATTTTTCCTTATACAGGGGATGTTCCGATAGATTTTTATCATATGACAGAGAATGAAAGCGAAGTATCTGAAATTGTGCATAAGCCGGTTCTTTTACAAGAGGTGTTGGATATGTTGCATCCCGTCCCGGGGCAGTGTTTTATTGATGCGACCGCAAACGGCGGAGGGCATACGTTCGCATTATGGGAGCGCGTGAAGCCGCATGGCACGATACTTGCGATCGACAAGGATAACGATCTTATTGAATGGCTTGCCGCAGAAGCGAGAGAGAGAAAGGCAAACGTGATCGCCGTATGCGGCAGTTACGGAGAGCTTACCGCGATCGCATCGGCGCACGATATAACGCAGGCCGATGGCATACTGTTTGATCTCGGATATTCAAGCTATCACATTGACCGGTCGGGGAGAGGATTTTCATTTCAGAAAGACGAGCCGCTTCTCATGCGATATGAGCCGGAAGGGCATGTGCAGGAAGGGATGACTGCTGCAGAAGCGGTGAACCAGCTTCCCGAGCAAGAGCTCGCCGATATCATTTATCAGTATGGAGAGGAGCGGTTTGCGCGGAGGATCGCAAGCGCGATCTGCAGTGAGAGGAAGAAAGAACGGATCCTGACCACGAAACAGCTTACGGATATTATCGCCCGGGCGTATCCGAAAAGAGCGTTCTCCCGCATTAATCCCGCAACAAAAACATTCCAGGCCCTGCGCATATTTGTGAATCAGGAGTTGAGAGAGCTTGAAAGAGCGTTACCTCAGGCTCGCGATATTGTGAAAAAAGGAGGAGCGGTCGCCGTTATTACCTTTCATTCCCTTGAAGATAGGATCGTCAAACGCTTCTTTCAGAACGAAAAAAATACACATATGGATATCATTACAAAAAAACCGATAGTACCGACCGCAGAGGAAGCCCGCGAGAACCGGAGAGCGCGATCGGCAAAATTACGGGTTGCAGTTAAAAAATAAGCATTACCATGAGTCATACGTTTGCCTTACATAAATATTACACCCCCCGCGCAACGCGTTCTGCGTCTGGTCGCTTTGATGGCGCTCGCGAGCACGCACTCGTGACGTTCGGCATATGCGCTGTTGTGGCGCTCTCAGCGCTGTATGTCGTTGAGGTGAATATGCTTATGTTCCAACAGCGAAGTATTCCCATGAAAGAGAGCGTTGTTCTTGATGTGAAAAATGACGTACAAGGGCTTGAAATACAAGCGACGCAACTACAATCATCGCAAAAAGTACACGAAGCGGCAACGGCAAAGGAAATGGTATCCATCAATTCCGTACGGTATGTAGATGTGCGTGAAACATCGGTCGCGCTCGCGGGGGTTGGCAGATAAATGCATGTAAAATAGTACATGAAAGGAGGAGGCGTACAACATCAGCAGGATAGCGCGCAAAGGGTTTATTGGATATGTGCCCTTTTTTTGTTTTTTGCGGGCATGATTCTTGTGCGATTTGGAACACTGCAATTTTCAGGAATACATACGGGCGCGGCGCGCGGCGCGCGCATTATGTCGTTTGAAAACGGGAGCAGTTCCCGTGAACGGGGGGAGATTTTCCTACAAGATCGATTTTCCGTTCGCACGCCGCTTGCGATGAATAAGGATTTTTATACTATAACCGCAGACCCCCGCCATGTTGTCGACAGGGAAGCGGCAGCGCGCTCGCTTGCCGAAATACTTGCCGTGCCGCATGAATCGGTGAGGAGTAAGCTTTTGAAGGAGAACGATCCGTATGAGGTGCTTGCCGCGAAGGTTCCAAGTGAGATCGCAGAGCGCATCAAAGACCTCAAGCTCGACGGAATACATTTTGAGGAGGAGCGAGGGAGGTATTATCCTTATCAGCGCATGGCATCGCATATCACGGGGTTTCTTGGCGTGCGGGGAGATGGGCGCGCCGGACAGTACGGCTTAGAAGGGTTTTATGATGATGAGCTGAGAGATGAAGGAGGACCGGAGAAACTTGTTCTTTCGATCGATCCGAATATCCAGTTTAAGATCGAAGATTCTTTACGTCATGTGCTTGAGAAATGGGAGGCGAGTTCCGGGTCGGTAATAGTCATGGATCCGGCAACCGGCAAGATCTTTGGTATGGCAAATTACCCCGATTTTAATCCGAATGAATACTCAAAAACAGAAGATGCGTCTTTGTTTATCAATTCGTCCACTTCGGGGCAGTTTGAGCTCGGGTCGGTATTTAAGCCGATCGTGATGGCGATTGGCGTTAATGAGAAAGTGATAACGCCTGAGACCACCTATGAAGACACAGGACAGGTTGCTATTTCCGGGTACACCATAAGAAATTTCGATGGGAAAGCGCATGGCATTAAAACAATGACCGAAGTGCTCGAGAATTCGCTCAACACAGGACTTGTGTTCGTACAGCAAAAGATACCGAAAGAAACCATGCGCGCCTATATAGCGCAATTCGGATTTGGCGCAAAAACAGGCATTGATTTGCAAGGAGAAGCAAAAGGAGACGTGAGCAATCTCAGGAAAGACAAAGATCTTGAATTTGCGACCGCGGCATTCGGGCAAGGCATTTCGATGACGCCGCTACAGATGATCACTGCGTTTTCCGCGATCGCAAACAAAGGTATACTCATGAAGCCGGAGATCGCAGATAAGAAAGTATTCCGGAACGGAACAGAGATCGCAGTGGATCCGGTCGCGGTGCGCCGGGTTATTACCCAAGATACCGCAAGCGCGCTCACGAAGATGCTTGTTTCAACGGTAGAAAACGGGTATGATACGGCGAAAATAAAAGGATATTTTGTCGCGGGAAAGACCGGAACCGCTGAGATATCCGACCAAGCGACGGGGAAATATCTTTTAGATGAGACGCTGCACACCTTTGTCGGGTATGCGCCGGCGTATCATCCCTCTTTTTCTGTTCTTATCAAGATCGATCGGCCAAAAGGCGTGCGGTTTGCCTCGAGTTCGCTCGCGCCGGTATTTGCGGATATCATGTCGTATCTTTTAACATATTACGAAATTCCTCCCGATCTTAAATGAAAAAAATTATTCACATAGTTCTTGCAGTGCTCGCGCGTCTCATGCTTCGCCGTTATAAGACGATGGCTATTTGCATCACCGGCAATGTCGGCAAGACAAGCACGAAAGAGGCGGTATTTGCCGTGGTGAGCGGTTCCTTTCGCGCGCGAAAGAGCGAGAAAAATTATAACAATGAAATAGGGGTTCCTCTCACGATTCTTGGCATTCGTTCGGGCGGTACCAATATGGTTTCGTGGGTCATGCAATGCGCGCGCGCGTGCGCCAAACTTGTGTGGACGAACTATCCGAAAATACTTATCCTCGAAATGGCGGTTGATAAGCCCGGTGATATGGAATACCTTCTTTCTATCGTAACACCGACGATCGCGGTGTTCACTTCCATGGGAGAAATACCGGTGCATGTCGAAAATTTTGCGAGCGCACAAGCACTATCGAGAGAGAAAATGAAGCTCGCGCAAGCGGTACCAAAAAACGGATTTGTCATTGTGAATGACGACTGTGCGGCGTGGAAAGAGATAAAAACAAAAGGAACTGTGGTACGGTATGGTGTTTCGCTTGAGGCGGATGTGAAGATCTATACGCCGGAATACAGGTTCTCAACTGATGAGAGAGGGGTGTCGGCGCCGATCGGTATCACTTTTAAAATGGAATACAAAGGAAGTCTTGTGCCGTTCCGACTTGATGGCGTATTCGGCATGGCGAGCGGCACCTATGCGGCAGCCGCGGCATGCGGAGTGGGCATGGTGCTTGAAATGAATCTTGTTGAGGTGGCCGGCGCGTTGCAAAACTATACACTACCCAATGGCAGATTGAAGATTATTGAGGGGATCAAAGGGAGCTTCATATTGGATGACACCTATAATGCTTCTCCTTCTTCCATGGATGTCGCGCTTGAGGCGCTCTCTGCATTACCAGCAGAAAGAAAGATAGCGGTGCTCGGTGATATGCTGGAGCTCGGGAAATTCACCGAGGATGCGCACCGGCAAGCAGGGAAAAAAGCGGCACATGCGTGCAGCGTGTTGGTAACGGTCGGAGAGAGAATGCGGTTTGCCGCAGATGAGGCAAAGGTGCGCGGGTTTATCGAAAACAAAAACCTTTATTTATTTGATGCCGCAGAAGATGCGGGAAGGTTTGTGGCGGGCATTATACAAGAAAAAGATCTTGTCGCGGTAAAAGGCTCACAGGGCATGAGAATGGAACGTGCCGTAAAGGAGATCATGGCGCATCCCGAACAAGCAAATGAGCTCCTTGCGCGACAGGACAAAAAATGGTTACAATCATGAGGGCATGATCGTGAAACGAGGCGCATTCGTCTAGTGGTTAGGACGCTTGGTTCTCATCCAAGCAACAGGGGTTCGATTCCCCTATGCGCTACTGAAGTATTATAATAATAGGGAATCGAAGATAAACAAAAACACTTCTTTCAGGAGGTGTTTTTGTTTAGAGATAAGGAAATTAAAAGGGAAATATCAGGTGACGCGATATTTCCCTTATTTTTTGCGTTGATTTCCTTATTGATATTCCGGGAAATATGCCTTGTGATAAAAACAGGGTGCTTTACTTTGCGCTCGCGAATGTGCGTATCGTTGACCGTGTGATAATGAAAGGGGTATTATCAAATCACTATGGCAACGAAAGAAGCAAAAACCGAATTATCCAAGGGTATGCGTATTGCAAAAGGAACTACGGGCATCGTGGTGGTCGCGCTTGTTGCATTGATGGCGTGGTATCAATTTGGCGGAGCTGACCACTCTATTCTTGTGGTGCTGAAAAGTAACGTCCTCTCACTGGTAAATACCGCGCGCGAAACGGTCACTGCAAGATTTGGCGGAGAAAAGTTATCCACAGTAGGGGATGATGGATCTTCTCTTGAAGGGGTGGTGACTGGCGCATGGCAGACGAAACAAGCAGTGCAAGGGGAGAGTGTGTGGATCGTGTATAAGGAAATGCTTGCGGATAAGGAAATTGATTTCCGCACTCAAACAGTAAACGGACTTAAAAATATCACAATACTGCAAAACAAGATTCCCGTAGAGCGGCTTACCGCAAACTCGCTTGCTCTCGAACAAGAGTATTCGGTACTGAACGATGATGCTACAGCAAAGTATGCCGGCAAGGTGAAAGAAGCAAATGAGAAGTTGCAGGGTGGGGCATCACTAAACGACCTAAGCCCTGATCTGAAGATAGCGTACCAGCTTGCCAATGCGCCGTCGTATGATTTTCTTTATTCGCTTTCTGTGGATAACTTGCATTCGGCATACGAATAGCGGCCCACACTCTTTACAGGGAGGCGTATTCATGATAAACTTTGGTTCAGGTAATTTTTTCAAAAATCATGTTCAGTATCATCGAAACAGGCGGCAAGCAGTATGTTGCTGTAGTCGGCACAAAAATCAAAATTGAAAAGCTGGAAGCGGAAGAAGGAAAAAATGTCGTATTCGACAAGGTTCTTTTGGTCGTGTCTTCAGATGACGATGTGAAGGTGGGCAAGCCGTATGTTGCCGGCGCGAAAGTCACGGGAGAAGTCGTAAAACAGGGGAAAGGGGATAAGGTCATTTCGCTCAGATATAAACCAAAGAAGCGCGTACGGGTGAAACGAGGGCATCGCCAGTTGTTCACCGAAGTGCTTATCCAGGAAATAAAGTAAAAAAATAAACAAATACAAAAAATCAGCTTCGTACGAAGCTGATTTTTTGTTACTACTCATAATTTCTATTTTCTATTCGTAAGTGCATTGATTAGTGTTTGCTGATCGGCGTACTCAAGTTCCGCGCCCGAGGCAAGACCCCGACCGAGGCGGTGCGAGGTAATGCCAAGCGGCGCAATTATTTTCGTGAGATACAGTGCAAGCGCATCGCCTTCTACGGTTGCGTTCATCGCAAGCACTATTTCCATATTCTTTTGTTTTTCCGGCGGAAGCTGTTTTGTGATGTAAGTGATCCTCTCGAGCAACTGCGTGATGCTTGGTGATATCGCTTTCTCCAGTATATCGACATTTTCACCGATAACATGGTACGTGCCATGAAATACGCCTGTTTTTTCGATGGGGTCAATATCCGATTCGCGCTCTACCACGCATATGGTTGTTTTTGTGCGCTTTGCATCAGCGCATATCGCACAGGTTTTCACGGCGTTATTTTCTTCAAATCCCGCAAGGCACACGGGGCATACCTTGATCTTTTCTTTCAAGAGGATGATATCGTGTGCGAATTTTTCCACCGCCTGCTTTGGTAATTTCAGGAGATGGAATGCGATGCGGGCCGCTTGCCGGGGGCCGATGCCCGGCAAGGCGGCAAGATGGTCAATAACAGCCTGCGTTATTTTTGGAGTCATGCTTAAAAAATATCCTGAGGGACTTGAGAGTCTTCAAAGTGCGTCGTAGGATTCTCAAAACTCGAACGCCGTTCATTGAAGAAAAGTTCGACACTGCCCAGCGGACCGTTGCGGTGCTTCGCAACAATGATATCTGCCATATTTTTTCTCGAGGTATTTTCTTTGTCGCGGTCTTCGCGATAAATGAACATCACGACATCCGCATCTTGTTCGATACTTCCGCTTTCTCTGAGGTCAGAAAGCTTTGGGCGGCGCACGGTGCGTTGTTCCACTGCGCGCGACAGCTGGGAGAGCGCGAGCACCGGAACGTTCAGTTCTTTTGCGAGTCCCTTCAGCTCGCGCGAGATCTCGGTGATCGCCTGTACGGGAGAATCATACGAGCTTCGCGGTTGGATAAGCTGGAGGTAGTCAATGACCAAGAGGCCAAGCCCGTGAGCCGCTTGCAGACGGCGCGCCATGGTGCGGATCTGCAGGATATTCAGCGCGGAAGAATCTTCAATGAAGATCGGCGCCTCGGAAAGAGATGAAAGCGCGTCGTTTATCTTCATGAAATCATTGTATTCTCCCTCATCGGAAAGCTTGCCGGTTCTCAGTTTCCATACATCCACGTGCGCTTCGGCGGCGATAAGGCGGTCGACGACCTGTTCTTTTGACATTTCCAAACTGAATACGCCTACCGGCAATTTTGTTTTTGCCGCGACATGGCGCGAGATATCAAGCGCGAGCGATGTTTTTCCTAAAGAGGGGCGCGCCGCGAGAATAATAAGGTCGGATTTCTGTAACCCGGCAAGGATATTATCAAGCCCCGGGTAGCCGGTGGGTACGCCGCGCGTGAGTCCTTTCTGCTGATGAATGCGTTCAATTCTTTCAAATGCTTCCTCGAGCGTGTCTTTAATGGGCGTCAGCTCTTGGGAAAGCGTATCTTGCGAGATGCTGAATATTTTCTGTTCCGCTTCGTCAAGAAGCACGTCGGTGTCTTCGTCTTCGCGATAGCCGAGCGCGGCGATATCGTAGGAGGCATGAATAAGGTCGCGGAGAACGCGCTTGTGATGCACGATCTTCGCATGCGACACGATGTGCGCGGGCGTGGAAACGGCGTTTACCAGTGTTGTAAGGTAGCCCATACCGCCGATCTCTTCAAGCGCATTGAGCGATTTCAGCCGGTTGGAAATATTGATAAGATCGATGGGTTCCTGCGCCTGAAAGAGGTATACGATCGCGTCATAGATGATCTGATGGCTCTTCTGGTAGAAGTCGCGCGTCTGGATGATATCCGCGACCTTGATGATCGCTTCTTTATCCAGCAAAAGTGCGCCAAGCACCGACTGCTCCGCCTCGATGTTTTGCGGAGGGATCTTTCCTTCAAGAAGAGGTGATGATTTGGTGTAGCGTGCCATAGTCGTCGTATCCTACTTCCTCAAGGAAATAATTTCAAATCCGTCTTTGGTGTCTTTGATCATGTACCCTTGCTCAAGAATACGCGTGCGGACCGTGTCCGCTTCAGCCCATTTCCCTTGTTTTCTCAAGGTGTTTCGCTCTTTCGCGAGAGCGGTAATTGCCTGTGGTATGCGTGTGGATATGGTGTTTGTAAGCGGAACCCCGATGACGCGTTCCACATCCTTTATAAATGAGAGTATCGCCTTCGCGCTTTTTGCCGGAAGCGTTTTTTTCTCGATAAGCGGGTTTGCGGCACGGATCATGATAAACACTGTCGCAAGCGCGGCGGGGGTGTTAAAGTCGTCATCCATGGCCGCGAAGAATCGTCGTATCTGGACGGCAACAGCAAACGTTTTTCCGCTTTTTTGCCGTACTGTTTTTAGCCGGCGGACAAAATCTCTGATCGTTGCGAGGTCGCGTGCCGCTTGCGTGATCAATTTTTCAGAATAGGGAAGCGGTGAGCTGTAATGGCGCGATACCACCATGAAGCGAAATGCGTCAGGGTCATACCGGTCGGTCATCTCTTTTCCGGTAATGAAATTGCCGAGCGATTTGGACATTTTCGTACCGCCGACCGTTACGAGGCCGGTATGTAGCCAGTATTTCACGAACGGTTTTTTGCCGGACGCGCTTTCCTGCTGGGCGATCTCCGCCTCGTGGTGGGGAAATTTCAATTCTCCCGCGCCGCCGTGCAGGTCGTATTGCGGGCCGAAAAATTTCTCCGAGATGGCGGTATCTTCGATGTGCCATCCCGGTCTGCCTTTGCCCCACGGCGATTGCCATGACGGCTCGTATTTTTCATCTGTTTCCGTTCGCGCTTTCCACAGCACGAAGTCGTATGGATGTTTTTTGTTTTCGTCCTTCTCAAGCCGCGCTGATCGGTGCAGTTTCGCAAGATTTTGGCCGGAAAGTTTTCCGTAGTTTTTGAATTTCTTCACTTCAAAATACACGCTCCCGTTTTTTTCGTACGCGTATTTTTTATCAATCAATCGCTTTACTTGCGCGATGATCTCAGGAATGAAGTCGGTCGCTTTGGCGTAGTGCGATACCTGCGTGATACTCAGTTTTTTTCCGACCTCGAGGAATTCGGAGAAATAGCGGTCGGCTATTTCCTTCCAGCGGACATTCTCCGCTTTTGCCGCAGTGACGATCTTGTCTTCTATGTCGGTGACATTTTGGAGATAGAACACGGTGTAGCCGCGCGCGCGGAGATAGCGCGCGATAACGTCGTAATTGATGTAGGTTTTGAAATTGCCGATGTGTGCGGAATTGTACGGCGTAATGCCGCAGACAAACATATTTACGCGTTTGCCTTTGCGCGGCTTAAAAATCTCTTTTTTTCTTGTGCGAGAGTTGTATACCTTCAACATGGGCTTAATTGTAGCATGGGGACATGTGGGTTGACAAAACTATGCGTTATGATATAACGGAATTCTGAACATTTAAAATATACAGTACACGGCGTAGGCCGGAATCTTAAATAAGGAGGAAAAAAATGGATAAGTATATGGGCACGTATTATGTGTATTTGAATGAAATAGATATCTATTATTTTACCTGTTTACTGGCAATCCTGTATTTAGCGCTTCTTCTCGTCATGGCAGCGTGGTTCGCTTTTAGAAAGGAGAAGAAGAGTCGTCCGATGATGGAATGCGCAGAATGCGGCCCGGGCGCCTCAAATTTTCTTGTTCCCAGTTTATACGATGGGAGCAAAAAGATTTGTCCGGATTGCACGGACAAAGAATGGGATAATCGTCCGCAGAGCGCATAGCGCCCCGGATGAAAAATTAGAAAAAGCAGGGTTATTAAAGCCTGCTTTTTTGTTTTCACATTTTTGTCATCCTACTACGATCGTAGTAGGATGACATGTTTTTAGGTCTTGAGTGGATTAAAATATAGAGAAATACTTGCGCGGGAGTGAAAAAGAGGAGATAATATGTTCATATAATAAATATATCCTTATGCCATACGAACCGAAAAATTTTGAACATTTACTCGGCCTTCCTGGGTTCAGCGACCAGTTGTTAAAAGATCATTTTGTGCTGTATCAAGGATATATCGCAAATTTCAATAAACTCGATGCAACTCTGATGGCGATGGAGAAAGAGGAGAATTTCGGCTCGCCGGAATTTGCGGAGCTCAACCGCCGGCTCGGGTGGGAATTTTGCGGCATGCGCCTGCATGAATTGTATTTCGGCAATCTCACCAAAACATTTCGCAGGGTAGATGCCGGCTCATCGCTTTGCGCGGCGATCGTAAAAGAATTTGGTTCTTTTGAAATGTGGGAGAAGGATTTCAGATCAATGGGTGTGATGCGGGGCATCGGATGGGTGGTGCTGTATTATGATGCAACCGCCGGACGGCTGTTTAACGTGTGGGTGAACGAACACGATACGGGGCATTTTGCGGGCGCGGTTCCATTATTGGTGATGGATGTGTTTGAGCACGCGTATATCCGCGACTACGGCATTGTGAGAAAGGACTATATAGAAAAATTCATAGCGAGCATTGATTGGGCGACGGTTGAGGGGCGATATCTTCATGCGGAAGAATAATGGAAAAACAGCATACTAAAAAAACGGAAATAGCGTTTTTTGTATTTAGCGGCCTTGTTCTCATTACAGGGCTTGTTTTTTATATTACTGATGCGCGGAAAAATGGCACGATAGCGGTTAATAATAATGACAGTATCACGATAACCAAAGAGGAAGAGATAACTATACAAAAGAAACGAAGAGAGATTCCCGATACGGTGAAAGCGGTGTATGTCACAATGTATACCGCGGGTAATCGAGAAAAAATGGATGCGCTTATCGCGCTTGCACAAGACACTGAGGTGAATGCAATGGTGATAGATGTAAAAGGATCCGAAGGGGAGCTGGTGTTTGATATGTTTGATGTCGGTGCGTTGCTTGAGCGATTGCACGATGCGGATATCCATGCAATTGCGCGCATCGTGGTGTTTCAAGACAGCAGTGCCGTGGCGCGCGCCCCCGACACGGTTATCAAAAAAACGGGCGGGGGAGTGTGGCGCGATAGGCGCGGGTTCGCGTGGGTCGACCCGGCCGCCGAAAATGGGTGGGAGTATGTGTTCGATGTGTCAAAGCGCGCGCTTGATATGGGGTTTGATGAGATCAATTACGACTATATTCGCTTTCCGACCGACGGCAATTTAAGCGCCATGGTGTATCCGGCATGGAACGAACAACAAACTCCGCGGCATGAAGTTATTAAAAAATTCGCGATGCGGGCGCGCGAAGTGCTGAAGGCGCACGAACCGCGCATGTCGCTTTCTATTGATATTTTCGGCTATACATTCATACAACAGCACGATCTCGGCATCGGCCAGCGGCTTGAGGATATGACCGAAGCGTTTGATTTCGTGTACCCCATGGTGTACCCATCGCATTACAGCGCGGGGAATTTCGGCTTTGCAAATCCCGCGGATCATCCATATGAAGTGGTGAAGGGGACGCTGGAAAGCGGACTTGCGAATATGGGGGAGAACGCGACTAGCTCCGCGCACCGTATCCGTCCGTGGCTGCAATCGTTTAACCTCGGCGCGATATATACCTCCGACATGATGCGCGCCCAGATTCAAGGAACGCTCGACGGACTCGGCGGTCCGCCAGCTGGCGGATCAGGGTGGCTATTATGGGATCCGAAGAATCAATATAACAATGCGCGCGTATATCTGCAAAAGGAATAGCGTTGTGTTGCCCTGCAAATACTTAATGTGTTAAAATACCCTCATACCTATGCATCTCCTCCCTCATCGTTCACTCCTGCGCTTCC
>ERZ1292630.814-Hain-H41-02um-R3-814-length-31740-cov-7_pt1 | contig 31740 bp, 6 predicted proteins | sample MGYA00564408_ERZ1292630 | MGnify/ENA primary metagenome ERZ1292630 (study PRJEB36523, sample SAMEA6512641) | groundwater metagenome | collected 2019-01-08 | study: AquaDiva: Metagenomics assemblies of 32 groundwater samples
CTTGAGGGGCCTTTCTGCCTCACTTGGGTGCATCGCCACCAGCCCAACGTCCTCCTCGACGTCGAGTCGCTGCCTGTGGGGCCTTTCTGCCTCACTTGGGTGCATCGCCACCAGCGCTGCGTCCTCCTCCTGGGCGTCACTATCATCATCATCGGCCAAGACGACGAGCCGACGGGCCGACTCCGCCGCGGCTTTTCGCGACGCCGACGAGAAACAACTCTGCTGAATACTTTCGAGGATGGAGTCGGGCACATCTCCGGGTAAGCTGAGCTGCCAGGACAGCACAGAAGAGGACCGGGCGGTATCTTGGCTGGGTGGTAGGACGGGTGCACCAGGCCGCGTTGGGCGGAACGTGGGCTCGCTATCGTCGCGGTGTCGGTGAAGTTCCACCAGCGGCGCTTCCGCGGCAACGGCGACGTGCGCTGTCTCGCCGTCGTCTGGTGGCTGGTTGTGCGTCGAGGAGTCGCCTGGGGCCGCGATCAATGCACGTACGGCGTCGATGAGAACGCCTGGGGCGACGTGCTCGGTCAGTGCATCCGCGGCGCACCGGGAAAGAACGGCGGCGAATTGCTGCGCGAACTGCGGACTCAATGGAAAAACGGTTCGAGGGTTTATACGGCGCCGTTGGGGGTGTGCGGTTATGGTGGCGGTGGTGGTGGTCGCTGCCCTTTTTGGTTCCTTTCCGACGTCTGCGATTAGGGCGGCGACGGCGGTCGCATCCTCCTCCTCGGCGCTTTCCGGCGGCAGAAGTGGTCGTTGTTTCGATGCGTCCCAACGGCCTGTCTGGCGATGAACAACGCCTCCCGCTTCATTTGGCAAAGGGGAGTGGACGACGGCCGGTTCATCGATGAATACCACGACGCCGCCAGAGCCCGCCGGTGCCGACATGTCTCTGATTTCACGAAATACGGATTGAATTGAAGGAAAAGAGAAAAAGAGGGGCTGGGCTATCGTATTCGAACGTGACGCACCGCGACAATAACGACGTGTTTTTCGCAAGAGGCAATCACCGCTGGCCAACGAGAGCGAGGGTCAGAACAAAATGGAAGTGCTGGGCGGGGGGAATCTGAAGAAAGATAGGAGAGGGCAGGCAGGTCTAGGGAGCGTAAATAGTGTGGAGCGGAAGATCTCGAGCTCGTCGCTACGACTTGTCGGGTCTCCTCAATGGCGCAGCAGTCTACTGCCGGTGGTAACAGCCACCTGCGTCGTCGTCGGCGTCGCCCTCGCGGGAGGAGGCAGCATATTGGTGAGTCTCGCGAGCTCCAGTCGCTCTCGCTTGCTCTCAAACTGCACCCGTTCGAGCTTGCGGCTGACTTCTAGGGTGTGCTTCGCGACCGCGTGGCGGTGGTCACGCTCGGCCTGTTCCGTGTTGCGCCACTCGGCAGCGCGGCTGTCGCACTGCGCCTTCAGCGAATCGACGTCCATGGCGAGCCGCTGAACGCTGTCCGCGGTTTGCGTGAGTGTTTCGTCGTCGCGGTCCAGCATCTCGCGCAGCTGCCCGGAGGCGGATTGAAGGAGTGCGACCTTTTCGCGGTTCGACGCTAAATACGCCAACAGCGCGTCCAACACCTCGGATGGAACGTCGGGGCCAAGCACCGCGGACATGTCGACTCTGAGATCATTTCCGAACGCAAGCAACAACTCCGTTCGTGGGTCGACGGTGCAGGAGTCGCGCACCCGTACGATTTCATCGTCGATGTGGTTGCGATCGATCCGCGCTGATACCATTTGGGGCGGCAACGGCGGTGCGGCGGCGGCGGTCCCCGCCGATGCCGATAGCCGTCGGGCTGTGCTGCCGCGGCCTCCGGTTCCGAAACTCGGCCGCGTTGGCAGCCTCTCAGGAGTGATGACCGCAGCGACAGAGAAGTCAACGTTGGAATCGTCGCCGACCGTTGGCGTCGGTGACGGCATCGCACTGAAGTATCGTGCCGAGAGCCGTTGTTGATCTTCCAGGCTATCTGTGTGTATCGTGCCACTCGCCGAAGCGGTTGGCAGCAACGCTCCTCCCAGGAGCACCGATGGCGACGAGTGCCGCCCTTCAGCGGCGACGACGGGGGGTGCCGCCGACATCCAGCCGCCCTGTGATGCTGCTGCGCCTGCGTCGGAACGGTTGGCATCGCTGCGCGCGGGAATGCACTCGTCGCCGCAGTTGCGGTCGTCGTGTTGGGCGAACATGGTCCGAGCGTCCTCGGCGACGCCGTCGGCACCCCTCAGTTGAGGTTGCGGGTCCCGGAACGTCACGTTGCGCTGCGAGCGCCGGCCAGCGGGCACCGCTGCGGCACTCGTGGTGAATGACGGACGATGCCCCTCTTCCAGAAAGGAAGGCGCCGCGGCAGCAAGCTGACGATCCTCGCCTCCCCCCAACAAGACGCTCTTTCTGGCGCCTCCCCTGGAGAGGGGCGGCGGAGGCATCAGCTCAGCGCTCGCCGCACCGTCGGGGTCATCTTCCAAGAGCGCGAGAATGACGCTGCCGCGGGACGGTGACGACGCGGAGGGTCGCGACGCCCAGGAGGGGCGGCCCACGTCGTCGGAACCGGCGAGCGGCAGTGATAACCGATGGCCGGCGGCATGTGACGACATCGTACCGCCGAGGGAAACAAACGATAACTATTTCCCTTTTGGAATTACTGAGAGAGTGAATGAAAACGCCGAGGACGAATGGGAGAACTGAGACTGGTTTCCAAAGTGCAAAGGATAATTTATCAACGCATGTCTCAATCGTCATCATGGCGACGAATACAGGTCGAGCAGAGAGGGGCCATGAAGGGGGGCGCCCCTCGCTGGCAAATGGCTACACTCGCACTGTACATCATACTGTGTGCGACTCTTTGACGGGAGCGGCCAAAAACCAGAGTGCAAAATAGAAGAGAGAGAGAGAGAGAGAGAGAGATAAGGAAAGTGAACAACGCGACTATGGTGCCAACAGACTGACGAACACCGACGCGTGCTGTGGCGTCAGCGTCAGCAACGCGCCTCGGGTGTCGCGCCGAATGGCATCGTCGGGCAGACCCGTTGCTCGGCCCAATTTCTCAACGACGGTATCGTAGAGCGACACGGCGGTCGCAGTACCTCCACCGCCTTCGTGGTATGGACGGTCACCTCCAAGGCTCGTCGTCGTCGATTCATCGTTGAGGTCCATCGCGCGAGTGGACTCGACGTAGCGGCGAAGCTCGAGGTCCACCCATCGGAACCGTTCCTTCCCGCTCAGCGTCTCAGCGGTCGTTGTCGTTGTGACGCCACTCTCTCCCCCGGACGATGATGTCGCCACATCTCCCCCTCGTTGGCGCCGCCCGTATCCTCCCGCGCGCCGCAAGGACTCCAACTCTTGCCGCTCCGCAGGGGTGAGGCCTCGAATGCTTTGGGCCGTTTTGCGACTGACGATTGCCGCGCTGCAACTCGTCGCGAGCGCAAACGGGGACAGCACGTCGCTGGCCGCCGTGTCGTTGTGCTGCTCGACGTGCCGCGCAGGGCTGCTGCGTTGCGGCATCGACGACGACGATCCATAGGGGATGGCCCCATCGTCTGCGGGGTGATTCCCTCGACGGACGGAGCGGTCATCAGAGGAGATCATCGCCGTCTTAGCGGATTGGACCACCAACGCCGTCCTGTCGGAGGGCAACAACGTGTTCATCACGCCTTTGAGTGCGGCGGTGCCAGGCCCCGCGGGGAGGGCGTCCCATCGACTTCGAGACGGCGCGGCGGCCGAAGGTGCGCCGCCCCCCGTTGCCTGCGGCGGCGTGCGGCCCCACGCGGCATCCCCTTCCCCGGCTGCTTCTTCTGCCACGGCGTGAGCTTCAGATGGCCCCGCCGCGGCGTGGACGGCAGGGGTGCGGTGTGGCAACGGCGAAAGCGGCAACGCTGACACTCCGAACACTTGTTGAAGCGGTAACGCGTTTTGGTAACTGCGTGTGGGATGGCTACGCGGCAGCACGGCGGTCGCCCTCGTACCGGTGAGGTCTGGGAGGCGACTGGCGGAGTGTGGCGAGAGACGGGCGAGCGCCGCTGGGATCAAGACAGGAGGGGGCGGCGTGAGCCTTCCGGAACCCCCCGCGACGTCTTCGTCCGGCGGTGGGAGGGCCCGGGGCAGCGCGGCGACTCCTCGGAGAGTCAAATGTGGCGACAATGGCAATAGCGTCGTGGGATGCGGCGGGATGGTGCCGATGGATAGTCCGGGCAGGTGGTCGTCGTGGTAGTAACTGCTTCCTCCTCCAGAAATCTGCCCCAACGGCGGCGCGAGGGCACTCGCGTTCGCGGTTTGCGCCAAGCGTCGCTGCGCGAGAGGGTGCGTCCCATCGGCAGCGGCACTGGGCGGTGGCGGGGGCGGCTGACGCTTCGTCGCTAAAACGGCCACCTTGGAAAAGGGCGAAGAGGCGGCCAAGGCGAAGGCCGTCTCAGGCGGCTGCGGTGCAACCTGCTGCCGCGGCCGACACGACGAGTTTTCGATGACGACGGCTCCTCCCAGGGCAGTTGGGGGCAGGGCCCCGCCGTTCCCATCAATCGTTGCCGTCGTTGGCTGTTCGAGAGCCGTGCCGTGCAGCACGACCGTCGTCGGCACGACCATCGTGGTCGTGGCCGCGTCGAGAAGGGGGATGTCAGCATCGGTGAACGGGGGCACCGCGTGGCCCATCCAGCGGCGGAGGAGCGATTGCGTGGCGCAGAGCCACTTCGCGGGTGGGAGCGGGAGGACGCCAGTGGGTTGGTATGAGGCACTAAGGCTCTCGGTCGCACGTCTGCCTTCGCTAACGCGGAGCTGTTCCTGGCGGGAGCGGCCATTTTCCGGTATGGCCTCCAAGGCGACGAGTTCGTCGTAGTTGAACGACCAAATCGCAGCAAGGAACCGTAGGACGGGTAGCGCATAGGTGACGGCGGCGGACGCTCCAAGGCTTGTCACCACGGTCGTCGTCGCGGCGCTGGAGTCCGAGACGGTGCCGCAACGCCTGGGCAGTCCGGTCAGCCATGCGCCAAAACGCCTTCCCGTGGGGGCCGCGGCAGAAGCCGCGTCCGCCGTTAGCAGCAGCTGGTCGCACTGGGCGATGCAGCGCACGATGAGCGGCGAAATGAGGGCCTCGCATAGGCACATCTTGGCGAGCTCTTCGGACGACGCGGACTTCTGAGCCAACGAAAAGGGTCGACCGGGAGCAGGCGCCAAACGAAGGCTCATCGCGAGCGCCACAAAGGGCTGTCCGCTCGTCTGCGCGTACAGCACGTGCGCCAGCGTCGCAGTTTGCAACTGCCAGAGGCGGCGCTGCTGCGGTGGGGACAACGTGTCGAAGGAGGCCAGGCGGTCCATGGTCGCCCGCTCCTCGGCGGTGACGGCCACGGCGACCCGAGGATCGCATCGATTCAGGAGGTCGCAGAGCACGGCGTGTCGGAATCGGTTTAGCGAGCGCAGTCGCTGCGACAGCGGTAACAGTGGTGGTGCGGCGGCCGTTTCGGTGCCGTTCGGAGGCGGCGGCGGAAAAGCATTCGCCCACAGCTGCGGTGGATCCGCCAGCCGAGCGTCGATTCGGCGTAGCAGCTCTGCTAAGAAGCCGTTCACTTCAATGGCGGCCGCCTCCGTCAGCGCCGTCGACTGCAACACGCCGCTCGGCGTCGTCGTGACGCGGCTGGCGTCGCCCAGGGCCTCGATGCGGTTTCCAGTCGCGAGATTGAGCACCTCCAGACCTTTCAACATCATAGCAGATACCACCGAGGTGAAGAGGCCGCCACTCCCTCCCTGCCCACTCTTAGTGGGCGTGCTGCTCTCATCAACGCCGCTTCCGAGCGTCGTCGCGGAGGCATCCGCCGTAAGGTGCCGGTACTGCTTCTCGAGGAGCGACACGGTATCGCCGCTGGGTGAGGTGGCGGTGAGGACCGTGTGAATGGCCCGCAGCCAGTTGAGCAGAATGTCCGTGGAGGTTGGGTCCCGGCACAAGAAGAACAACCTCGCGAGCTGCGGCCGCAGCGGAAAGCCAGACCGGAACACTCGCATTTCCGCGTCAATGTCCTCCAGCGTTTGGGTCTCCTGTGTACGAGCGAACGCCGCGCCAAGCTTCGGCAGGAAGAATGGTACCGCTTGAACGGCGACATCGACGACAGGGGCCGCGGTGACAGCGGTCGTTTGCGTCGCCATGGCAGCCGACGCAGGTGCCGTCGGAGTCACGGCGTTGATGGCGCGGCGAGCCGCCAATGGTGACGCAGGGGGCATCAACAGGCCACCGCCAGGGGCGCTCTGCGCGACGGTTTGTGTCGCCATCGCGGTGGTCACGGTAACGGTAACGTCCGTTTGGGTCGCTGATGACGCCTGCGGCTTGGGAAGCGGCGCCAGCGCAGCGGTCGCCTGCGCCTTCCTTGCGAGGGAAATGTGAGGCGCAACGGGGAACAGATCCTCAGCGCAATCCACAGAACTGTCGAACTGAGCCCGGGTCGTTCTGGGCGACGGCGCCGCCGCGGTGAGGAAAAAACCGCCTCCTTCGGCTTTCGCGCCACGGTGGCCCCCCTCAGGGAACGCGGAGTCCCCGTCGCTCGTGGAAAGCAGCCCTTGCTTCGTCAACCGCTCCATCACTCGGCTCAGCAGCTCATCGTCGCTCATATGCCGCTCCTCCTGCGTCGTCGATAGCCGCCGGCGGGCGGCCGCTAATCGTTGAGGCGACACGCCGTCGATGTCGACGAGAACCTCCGCGACTTTGAGCAGCGCCTCGGGGCTGGCAAATTGCAGACGCTCGAGCACATGGGAATACCCCGCTTTCTGCGCCAGCGACCGCCGGCCCATGCGCAGCTGCGGAAATAGTTTCGCCACGGCGTCCGGCAGCGGCTGGTTCGCGTCTCCGGCAGATGCGAGCGCATCGTAGAGGCGCTTGGCCAACACGACCGGCGCCATGTCCGCGTCCGATGCCACGAGCACCGCGTCCTCTGCGAAGAACTGCTTGATCACGATCCGACAGGCGTGCGGCAGCGACCCTTGCACGAGCATGTGGTCCCCAGCGCGCAGCAACGCTTTTTCGAGCAAGCTTGAGAGTTCGATGAGTCCACTCTCGGAGGACAGCGCGGGCGACGCAAAGAGCATGTCTTGTTCCCCCGGGGCGTAAGTCGCGTAGAGCTGTTTGACTTTTTTCACCACCATGTCGCGCTCCAGGAACATCATGCGCGCTAATTGAACCTGCATGGCGTCCACGGCGGCGGCATCCCGACGCGTTGCCCCCGATTTCGCCCCGACGGCCAGCGTGGCGGCCTCGTTCGCCTTGCGCAGCGATAGCTCAGCGTTCAACTTTGTCTCAAAGGCGTTCGCCCGCGACATGGCGTCGACGACGGCCAGTCGGAGGCGCGCGATTTCGTCCCGCAACCCATCTTCAAGTTCGGCGCGGGTCACCGCATCTCGCTCGAGGCTGTCCAGCCGCGCATTCGCGGAGCGCAGCACGCCGCCGATATCGCCGCTGACGACCGTCGTGCCGCCTCCGCCTACTACCCCGAGCGCAATCGTTGCCGTGTTGGCGTCAGCGCCGCTTCCCCCTTTTCCACCCGTACTGCTGGACAGCGGCGGTGTGGCGGCGGCGATTTCTGCTACCGTGTCCGCCACTAACTTAAATCCGCCGCCCCACAGCGCGCTGTAGGGGTCGACAATCGCTGGTTTCGCTTTTCCGGCTCGTTTCTTGGCGCGGATCACGGTCGTGGTGCCGTCAGACGCACCGCCGCCGGCAGGGCCGAGCAGCACGTCGGTTGCGCATGTCGCTGCTTGGTTGGCCAGATCGGCGCCGGACACACCATTCGACGTGCCCGAGAGTTCATTGCCCTCGGAGAGCATGCTTCCCACAGCAGGGGAAGTCTGGGCGCGTGGTGGACTACTCGCGACCATCAGCGTGGACGCGGCGCGGCGGGCACCGTTTGGCGAGAGCACCAGCGACCCCATCGTAGGACTGCCCCTCGCTGCGCCTCCATAGGACTGATAGGGGCTGCCCCTCTGCGGCACCGCAGCCACGATGGGCGACGGAGCGATGTTGAATTCCTGCCCCGGTGGGTAGAACGGCGGGGGCGACACCCCGGCGGCCTTGGTCTCCGGCCCTCCACCACCGGCGTTGACCTTTGGCGACAACGTCAGCAGAGGGCTCGAAAGAGGTGGCGCGACAGGCTGTGGAGCCCCCGCGTACGCAAGGGCCGCGGCGACCACGGCGCGGGCCACCACCTGCGATGGAGCGTCTGGGACTAAAATGGGTGGGGCGGCCGCCGATGCGGAGCCGATGGGATCCCCCCCTTCCCCTGACGTGTCGACGACGGCCGTCGTAGGAACGGGCCGCGGCATGACGGCGGCAAGATTGACGGGAGCGGCACGGTTGGATTGGGGGTCTGGGCTGTCACAGTCGTCTTCGTCCTCTTCGTCCTCGTCGTCACCGCCGCCGTCAAGTAGTAGCCTCTCCTCCCCGGCGTCGCCCCAGTCCAGATCCGATCGTTCCACCGCCAATTCGTGAAGCAACTGGTTGAGCTTTCGGTCCACGTCTTCAGTGTCCATCGCGGGACGACGAGAACCGGCGGAAGGGGGATGGGGCGGAGGCGGCGGTGGTGGCGTCTGAACCGCTGCGGCGGCAATCGCCCGGGACGGAGGCGTCGCGGCGGACAGCGCCGGTGCCTCTGCCTTCATCGCCGGCGTCGTCGGCATCCCCCCCTGGTTCGTGGTGGGATACCCGCCGGCCCCACGCTGCGTCCGGTCGGTGGTACCCAGCCGGCTGGCAGGCGTGCTGTGGAAGCTCGCTACCGTGGACAAGGGTCTAGACATATCCGTAGCGACGTCCTCCGCCGCGCGCGGTGGATTCGAGGCGGAGGCATCGCCGGCCGCGGGTGTCATCCCAGTCGATGCCGACGCCGTGGACCCCGGCCGCTCCCCCTCCTGCGTCGATGCGTCCGCCGTACGGGTCGCCACGACATCGGCCAGAGGCGGCGTGCGCACGGGAACGCACGGAGGCGTGATACCGCCCATCGCGGGTGTGGCTGGGGCGGTCGTTTGCGTCCCGCCTTCTACGTTGGGTTCGCCTTCGACGTTGGGTAACGAATATCTGCGCGGAGCCGCCGTTTCAGCGTCGGCCACGACGGTCGTCGCCGTGACGCCTGTCGAAAAGTGGGCGACTGTCGGCGGCGGGGCGGGCGGCTCCAACGGCGCAACGGGCGGCGGAGTGCGTTGCGGAGGGAGCGGCGTTTGAGTGGCGAAATCAACGGCTGTCGATTCCGTCACGACGCCCATCGCACTGCTGTCGTCCGTATGGGACCGCGAAGGGGCCGGCGGCAGGGGCATTTGGATCGCCGAGGGTTGGATCGTTTTGCCTTCTTCTTTTTGCAGCAGGAGGAGGTCAGCATTGGCGCTAGAGAGCCGTTCCACCTCCGTGCGAAGTTCGGCGACCTCCTGACGGAGGTAGTCATTGGCGTCGCGTGCGGAGGCCACATCCGCGAGGGCGTCTGCCTCACGCTTTGCGAGCGCTTCAATGGTGTGTTGGCTCTTCTCTTGCAGCTCAGTGGCCGCCGAGGTGTCGTCCGCTGCTGCCGCCGCAGCTGCACCTGCCGTTTTCGCCGTCTGGGCGACCATGGCCATCGCCGCGGCCAGCTTACTCTTCGCAGCCACGGTGCTGGTCGTGACCATTTCAATATCACCCGTGACCACTGTCTGCGCCGCACTGCCCTTCGCGGTAGGCACCGCCTGCACCCCTTTCGACGGGTGATTGCGGTGCCATTCTTCCTGCCGTGAGTGGTAGTCGCCCTCCTCTGGCTTCGCGGCGGACCATTGGGACAGGACGTCGTCGATCGCCGCCCGTGTGGAGTCGACCTCAACAGTGACCGGGTCGGGCGGTGCCGCGGCCGCTGCGGCCTTTGCGGTCACCTCGCCGGAGAGCTCCGTTTGAGATTCTCGGGTACAAGCCAACATCTGGTGCATCTGGCCGACGAGCGCGGCACTAATATCCGCCAGGCGCTTGGCGTCCGCTTCGTCGTCGCTCAGCGCCACGTGTGAAATGGCGGCCGCCGAGCCGTTGTTGGATGCCGCCCCTCCTTTCTTCCCGCCGGTGGAGCCCTTCTTCCCGCCCGTCGCTTTCGCTTTGCCGCCAGTGGTGGCAGCTGGCGGCGGTGCGGCCGTCGTCCCCGCGCCGGCTGGCGGTTGCTTACTCAGCGCTTCCGCTTCCGCCACGCGAGACAGCACGGCGCCGTTCAACAATGTGGACACGCAGGCGTCCTTCACGAACATCTTGTCGTTGAGCTGACCGGGGAGTGAAATCATGTCCCTCGATCGCGGGTGCAGCACATTGGTCAGCTCCATTTTGAGAATTTTGGAAAAATCGTCAAAAAGAGTCGCATTGGAAGCGAACCGTGCGACGGCGTCGCGGCCCGCGAGCATCGCCTTTCTCAAGAGACACGCCATCGTGCTCAGCTTACCGGGATTGGACACGCCCCGGATGGCGAGTTCTGTGTGCATGTCCAACACACTGGGGAGCATTTCTTCTTCGCATTGCGTGCCCGCGGTTTCCATCGGCACCATGGCGGGAAGGGCGGACTTCATGTGACTTTTGCTGCTGTTGAGCGAGGGCGTCTCTGAGTGATCGGACGAGTCGGCCACGGCGGCAGGGACTTTTGGGGGAGCCGCGCGTCGGATGTTGATCCCGCGGGACACCAAAAACTTGAACGTCGGCGCGGCGAGGTCGTCGGGGAAGGGGACGCGCTCCTGCGTGTACCGCACGACGTCCAACAAGAGTTGGGTGGCTTCCTTCGCGGCCGCCTCCTTGCGCTTTTCGACGTCCTTCAAACGCTGGGACCAGTCGTGCTCGAGCGCTTGCTTCATGCGCAGGAGCTGAATGTTGGCCTCTTCCGCCGTGGACTCGTGCGACGCGGCAAGGCTGTTCGGCTGGGCAGCGACGGCCACGCCTTCGGTGCCGCTGGCGTTCAGTGGAGATGCCGATGCCTGAGCCACGCCAGTAGCCGCTGCCGTCAATGGAGCGTTCTGTACCGCGTCTGCATGGTGTGCCACGGTCACGGCGGGCGCGGCGCCGCTGGCCGGGGGGGCGGAAGGGGTCACGGACGGGTCTCCAGGCGCCACCGAGTGACCTGCTTGGCTCGCGGCGTGAGATGGGGCCGAGGTACTTTCCACCGCGGCGTGAGGCGGGGCGCCTGACGACGGGGGCGGCGTCGGCACGCGCGGTGCTCGTGAGCCGCGACGCGCGACCACCGCCTGCATCTGCAGATGCTGCGCCTCGGCCTGACTCACGGCGTTCTCCAGCCGCCTCTTCGGCAGTCGCGCCTCCATGGACGCCGCCTGCTGCACGAGGCGGTCTTTGAACGACTTCGCCTCCAGCAGCGCCGACGCCACGTCGAGGTCGCCGCCGCCGCCGCTCGTCGATGACGCGTTGTTCGCCAAGACGGCGATCTCGGCCGTGTAAGGAGTCGTGAGATCGCGGATGGATTGCAGTCCTTTCTTCAACGCGTCGAACATTTGTGAGATCATCACCCAAACCGTTTCGCTGCCAGCGATGGATCCCGAGAGCCGCAGGCGTCGCTCTTCTCCGCAGTAAGACTCCGTCCGCTGCAACGCCGTCGCGACGCGGTAGATGCTTTCATTGACGCCTTCCATGCTCTGCTGCAGCGCGAGCACTTGCGCGGTGAGAAACTTCCCGGCGCTCTTCACCTGATCGACACTGGACTCGCTGCGCTGCCGTTCGCGCTTTCTGGCGGCCTCTTCTTCATCGAGTACCTTGTTGAACAGACAGGTGAGATGCGCCAGCTGCGTGGCCAGCGGCTGCCTCACTGCGGCCTCGGTGGACATGTGTTCGAGTTCTCGCGTGGAGTACTCCACCGGCTGAGGTGGCAGGCCGGACGCCATGGCCGCTATTGCGTGCAGGAACCGCTTGGACGCGGACGCTTGCTGGTCGGCGCCTGTCTGCGCCTCGACCTGCTCTGCCTGCAGCTTGAGGTCGATGAAGGGGTTTTCGATCATCCGGATGGTAGGGTCCTGACCACAGTTGCTGCATACGATCGGTACAGCAGGTCCCGTGGCGCCGCCTCCTCGCGGGTGTGAGCGAAACGACGATGCCGCGCTCGCATCCATCGACAGCGAATAAATGGCCTTTGACGCCGCGCGTTCCACGGCATCGGTGGGTCCCCGTTGCCGACCCCCGCCAGCTGTCGCCGCCGTCGCGAAACTCGCCGCAAAGCAGTCGACGATCTTCACGACCGTCTGCGAACTGGTGCCGTATAAGTCGGTAAAGTGCCGGAAGATGAGTGACACGAAAAGGGTAAACGTCAACGACGGCAGGTTCGGCGTCTGACTCTCGCGATGTAGTTTCGCCACGTCGAAGAACTTTTGGTGTCGGATGATCATGGCCGATGGGTCCATGTCCTCCTGGATCCCCATTGCAGGGTGTTTTTGGCATAGGAGGGCGTAATCGTGCAGGAACATGAAGTGCTGGCCGATCACCAGCTCGCCATCCTCCTCATAGTCCTCCTGACGCTTGGCAAACTTTTGAAAGATACCCTTCAGCAACGCCACGAGCTCCAAGGAGCACTCAAAGTCCGCAACGTCTTCGCTGTAACTCACGACAGCGTCGGTACTTCGCGTCCAGGTGAGCCGGTCACAAGAAATGGAGACCGCGTATTGCGTGACGTTCTTTAGGGACACCAGCAGCGTCCCGTCGATCTTCTCCCCCGGCGTGACGGTCGCCTCAAGAAGCGTCTCGCCATCGATGACCGGAAGGTGCTCTACCCGGATGGACCCAACCGTGGTGCTCATCGCGCTGCCTTGAAACACCACGTCGCCAAAGCGCGCGAAGAGCGGCCCTCGGCTACCCGAGCGGGAGTCGCGCACGCGGAAATTCTTTCCGAAAATCCACAATTCGGAGCCATTGACGACGCGGCCGGGTTTTAGTTGTCCGAGGGAAGGGTCGATCCCCGCGCCTTGTTCGGCGCCCATCGTGTGGGACGCGCGGACAGGCAGCGGAAACGCGCCGACTGCCGTGAAGTATTCCGTGAGGAGCATGGACACCTTGGCTTGCGGCGTGGGCAATTCATTTCGGGTGGCGCACACGAGCTGCCCGAGCTTCATCATCAGCGCGCGGAAGCCGTAAAAGTCGATGACCGCGGTATCACGGCGGAGGTGCCGATCATAGCTGCGGAAGGATTGGTACACGGTTTCGGTATTCGTGAGAGCGTAGCGCAGGTCGGCCTTGCGCCAGAGGAGCACAAGGCCATCGTATTCGATCGTTGAGTCCGCGAGAATAGCGGCTTGGCAGGCCATCTCGTAGGCCAAGTCGGTGAGGCCTTCCTCGTACTTCACCGGTTGCTGCGCGAAGATGAAGAGGGCGAGCAGCTGGTCGTGCACAGATGGGGTGGCCAGCAGCCGCTCCATGCCCTTTGTCAACTGAAATTCCCCGTGCGCCGCGGCACCGCCGCCGCCTCCGCCGCTGGCGCCTCCTTCATCGTCGCCAGAAGCGCCCAGCAAGGCGCCCGCATGCTGACCGCCGGTTTCCGATCGCAGATAGTTGTGCCCAAACGTGTCGATGAACAGGGTCGACAGGACGTGACTCACGATGTGGTCGTGCTCCCATAGCGGGAACTGGCCGGGGGGGAACATGACGCGGGCGATGTCGAGCAGCGAGTAGATGAAGGCCACGAAGGGCATTGCCCGCTGGCCGTCGATGCGCCGGTGATGCGCAGCGGCCGCGGTGGGCGAAGACGGCCCCGCGCCCTTGGGTCCGCCGGTCTGCTTTTTACTCGCCGCGAGCGACGTCGAAGCGCCGATAGTGGTTTGCGTGTCGGCAACAATAAGGCAGCTAAATTGAAAGATGGCTTCGATCGCTTCATAGTTCACGCGCAACAAATGCACGGTGTGCTGCTCGGTGTGATTGGTGGTGTTCCGTCGCACGGCGGCGGCGGCGGTTGTGCTGGTGGTGGTCGGAACAGCGGCGGTTGTCGTCGGCGCCGCTGCGTCTCCTTCATCTCCTCCCGGCGGGCTGTGAGCGGCTGTCAGGGCCTCGCCACGATCGTCCGGATGCGCACTGTGCTTCCCGGGGATGATTTCTGATGCGTTGCGCCCCGCGCCGCCCCGCTGGCGCCAGCTGAGCACCGCGTGCGGTTCGAAGGCCTCCACGGGTGACATGGTGGTGACGCCAAGGCTGACGAGGAAGCACTGATAGCTGTCGAGGGTGCAGGCCCCTTGCGCAAGCTCCTCCCCGTGGCTGCAAACGATCCGGAAGAGGTGCGCAAAGGCGGACAGGACGGCGGGTTCGGAGAGGACGGCGGTGGCTGCTTTGAGCTGCGCGAGTTTTTCCGGCGCATAGGCGACGAGCGACGGTATCGCGGCTGCCCCAGAGGGTCTCATTTGGCCACTACCAGTGGGGTGAGAAGAAAAGAAGTAAAATGTCCAATTGAAATGCTAACGCGGCCGGGTGTGATACGTAAATGCGAGCCCATACGCTTTCGCCGCAGCTCTCACCACCGGCTTGTGCGCTACGAGAACATCGGCTCACGAACGAAGGGAAATTTCGGCTGCTGCGAAGAAACAATTTTCGATCCATCTGGAAAAACGAATGAGCGAACTACGCAGCAATAGAAGAAGAAGAAGAAGAAGAAGAAGAGTCGAGGGGAAGAACAGACGGGAAGGAAACGGGGATCGGGGGGAACAACGGAGTAGAGGGGGACACCCCAAAAAATACCCAAGGGGCTCACACACATGACGAACACTACGTTCAAAGATCGTCGTACCGCGCGGTTGAAACCCTTCCGCTTGTGGAAGGGATAGAAGGCGGCCATGCGAACGGATTCGGCGGTGACCCCCCCTGTTCGGTGGCGGCGCCGGCAGAAGGCCCCCCGCTCAGCAGCGCATGCAGTTCGTCAAAACGCGCTTGCCCTTCGGCCGTGCGCCGTATCTGCCTGTCGGCCCGCGTCGTCGTCATGGCGGACAGCGCTGCCTCGTAGCTCTCCCGCTCGGGGCAAATCAATGCACGCCCGGCGCGCTGCTGATTGGCAGGCACGGCTGTTTCGTCGTCTTCGTCATCGGAGTCGTCCAGGACTCGTCCGCGGCGACCCTCCATTTCCCCGCTCGCCCCGTGAGCGACAGGGGCGGCCACATTGACCGGCTCCTCCTCCTCGGCCACCCATCGCACCGCGTCGCTCGTTGCCACCACTTGGCTGGGCCCCACGTCGTCCTCGTCTGGGGCCATATCGTCCGTGGTATTCGCCGCGGTGCACTCAGTGAGCCTCACCTGGTCCTCCACGGAGAGCAATCCCGCGTCCAACGAGGCGGAGTTGACGATGAAGGTCTTTGAACGCTGCCGCGGTTCCGCCGCCGACGCATCGCCAGCAGTCTGGCAGCCTTCTGCCGGTGGCTCCTTTGGCGCCGAGAGCCATTTCACCAGCCGCTGGATGAAGCTCAACGTGCCGGTCACGCAGCTCACGACGGCGCTGACGCTCGCCAGCATCGCGGCCCAATCCACCATTCTGTCGACTAAGTTATCTTTGGGGGACGTGATCGCCCCGAGCAGAAGGACCGCCCCTAACGCCGAGATGGCGGACGACACGACGCAGAGAACATTCTTCGCGGGGCTCAGAAACGGCCGTAGCACTGCCGCGATGATCAAGGACGCGACGTTGACGAGAGCCGAGACGACGCTGGAGGCGGTGCAGGTGCGCAGTGGGTCGGCGGCACTCGCGCCGTCGGCGATGGCGCACACAATGAGACAGGCGAAATCGATCAGTGTGTAAGACGGCGACCAGTGTCGACGAAACGCGGCCAGCTTGCCATCGCCGCCTATCGTGGCTCCTTTTTTCTGCTTCTTCTCTCCTTCTGCGTCAATCGTTGTCGCGGCCCCCTCCACCTCGGCTGCCGCTGGGCCATAGTACTTCTCGAAAATGGAACCATACGCCAACAGCGTCTCATGCGATGACGGCGTGGAGTCCTCTTCGCCGCCGGTGGAGGGTCCGCCGCCTTGGTGCGTCGTGGTCCAGCGGAACTGCATGCCGAGGGCATTCCGCAATCCTTGAAGGACCCAATTGGGGCGGGGGCCGCCAGTGCTACTACCGTCGGGTGACCACTTGTCCTCCTGTGTGTGCTCCGTGCGTTCCCCGTCGTCGACGACCACTCCGTTGGTGACGGCCCACTTCGTCACGTGCGTCATGGCACCGATCGCGGCCACCGCGATGACCGCCACGATGACGCCGAGTGCGCCGTCGAGTCCGGTGAAGCCCTCGGACCCTGGACTGCCGGCGGTCAATAGCAAGAAGAACGCCGACCCGATCATTCCCTGCGACACGAGGCCGACCGGCAGCAAGAGAATGCCCGGCCACCGCACCAATCGCAGCCCACCCCGAAACGTGATCTTGTTCCATAGCGGCCCTCGGACCACGGCGGCGAGCAAAATGCCGACGACCACCGCGATCGCAAACACACTGTTGCCAAATATCACGGCCCGGTGCGCGGCCCACAGCTCCCACGTCCCAATCCGCCCCACCATCGGCAAGATCGCGGTTGGGAACCCCGGGGCGTTGGCGGCTTGTTGCGAGCGGTCCACTTGCTGCTGAAACGTGTCGTTCCCAGCCATACCGCTGCGCCCGGCCGCAGCCTGGGACACATTCACGCAGCGCCTTGCGAGGGAAACCAGCAGCGACGCGCGCGCGGCTTGCTGCGCCGCGGCAGGGTTTGACGCGATGAGGGCGGACACGGCAGTGGCCGTCGTGCTGCCGGAACCAATATCGCTCGCCGCTTGAATGGGTTCCGCCACGATGATGGGCGGGATCGTGGCCAGCAGCAGCACCGTCGTCACGTTCTCGGTGGCATTCACGCGCAACAGCGGCGTGGTGTCCGTGGTGGTGGTCGTCGTCGTCATCGTCGCGGTTTGTGTGGTTGTCGAGGTCGAAGTGGATGTCGAGGAGGTGGTGGTTGAATTCGTCGCCGTGCTAGTGTTGGTTGGCGTCGAAGTCTCCGTCATTGTCGCCGTGTCCGTCGGCGCGGCGACAATCCGCAGCTTCGTGATCGTGGCGTTGAGAGGGTCAAATTGACAAGGGTCAAACGCGAACCGCCCGGGTCCGTCCAGGGTCACGCAAACAAAAGACCCTCCCGGGCTGGGATCCGAGACGGAGGCGGCCGCACACGCAGCGACCCCAACCACCTGGAGAACCACCGCCGTATCATTTGTCGCCGTCGCTCTTGGCGTGGGGATCGTCAGCAGCCACGAGCTGGCGGAGTCACCGGGGACGACTGCCTCCTCCTCGAAAGCCGATGTCGTAGGGAGACGCAGCGGAACCACCCGCACCGGCACCGGCGACGCACAGCCTGAGGAGCCAGACCACGTAAGGCGTAGCGCCATCGTGGGCGAGAGGTTGCCCTCCCCGTCACGCACGTCGAGAAGTGGCACGGGCAGCTGTAGCCGCAGCGATATCGATTCGTCGACGCCGATTGTCGCGCTGCCATCGGGCGACGCGGCACTGCTGTTGTCTTCGAAGAGCATCCGAACTGGCTTCGCCGGAAAAACATCAACCTCGTGCAACGCAGAGGTGTACTTCGCGCACGTGTCGGCTCGGTTCGCTGCTGCTGCCAGTGGGGCAGTAACAGTGGCGACGAGGCGTTGGAGCCCCGTTGTGTTGAAGAAATACCAAGGGGGCCGCGAGGCGCCGAACCATTCCGCGAACGGTGCCGATGAGCCGTTGAGAGACTCGTTGACGAGCGGCCGGACCCGAGCGGTCCACGCCAACGACCCCACTGTGTCGGTGGTGTTGACCCCGGAGATCGTGACATTCAGCAGTGAGCCCGGGGGGCACGCCGGCTGCTGTTCCGGCCTCGACGACGCGCTGTCGATGACCACGCGGAAAGGTTGCCCCGCATACACCGCGGCCGGCGCGCCAATCCGCAGCGTGGACGATGCACCGTAAATGATGGTGAAGTTGGTCGGCGACGGTGGGGACCCCTCGGAGGGGGGGGTGCCGCCTTCGCTATTCACCGCGTCGTACTCCGACATCAGCCACGCGCCCATGGCGCCCGCATGCCACCACCGTATGGAGCAGTTCAGGCGTTCAGGTAGCGGGAGACCACTGCGACCGGATAACGCCCGCACCGCCACTGCCATGGTCGGCGTGCTCCGGGTGAAGCTCAGGGAGGTGACGTTGAGTATTGAGGATTCGACCGTGTCGAGGAGCCCGCACGATATCTTCCCCGTGAGCGTCCGCTCGTCCAGGATCGGATCCGACGGGTAATAGTGGTTTCGAGGCGGCGGGACAGTAATGTTGACGATGACACCAAACGACTCAGGGAAGATCGCCCAAGGGTCGACGAGGGCCACGGTTGACAACGTGGGCACACATTCAACAGCAAGGCCGCTCGGCTGCACGGTACTGAACCGCGACGAGGCCGACCCGAAAAGAGAGAAAGCCATCGCCAGACTCTGCGGCGTCGCCGATGAGCATTTGATTTCAAACTGCGCCGAGTTCAACTCATCGGTCTGCGGTCCGTTGGGATTTGACCATGCGTACGACGACGGCGTGATCAGGAGGGGGGGGGGTGATCCACCTGGACCGGACACCGCGATGCCAAGCAGCTCCGTTGGACTAAGAACCGATGCCTTGAACGACGCGATCACGCCAAACAGCCCGGCGTTCCGTGACGCGGCACGTTGGAACGGAATGACGCGAACGTCGACGTTTGGGATCATCTGCACGGTGACGCGGATGGACACCGACAGCAATAATGTCACCGGAACGAAGGGATTGAACTCCTCCGCGGCGACCATGGCGTTCTCTGCTTGCTCCACGAGCGCCACCAGTGCCACCGTCGCTCCCGGAGGCACGTTCGCGGAGACCGTGAGATTCACCGTGCGATTCAATGCCACTGTGCGGTTGGCAATACCGCCGCTTCCACCGCCCCCGGACCATACAAGCGCTGACATCGAGGCATTAACACGGGAATCGTTCGACATTAGTAACACCGTGATCTGCCTCCCAGCTTTGGGAATGGCACTGAGGCTGACGATGACTTGGGCGACCTGGCCCGGGAACAACACGGATGGGGCGCCGCCGACGACGCTGATGCTCACCGTGGCCTTCGGTAGCAAGCGCAGTGTGCGAACTTCGGGAAAGACGCGGTCGTAATTCCATTCCTCGAGTCCGCTGTACCGAACGGAAAGCAGGGAGCTCCTTCCCGCGTCAAACTGATTGCTCGCCGACAGATTGAAGGCGAAGCTACGCGTCATTCCTTGGGCCCCCCCGAAATTGGTCACAATTCTGTCTGTCCACAGCGTCGTGGGCTGCGTGACGACGGAAAGGGCCGCAGGCATCGGCAAGGATCCGTCAAACAGCCACTCCACCATTAACGTTCGGGGTGGGGTGGGTGCATCGGCGATGGTGAAGACGCATTGCGCCACGTCGCCCGACGCCACGTAGACGTCGATTGTAGCGGACGCCGGGGCGGGTTCGCTGCCACCGGACAGCGTCACGCCGTCGCACACGAAAGTCGTCGCGGTGGTCGCATTGACGGTCCACGGGCCGGCGTCGCCATGGTAAGGGGTCGCCGCGGAAGGACGAAGGCTAATTTGAAAGGTACCCCGCGACGTGGGCAAGACGGTCAGCATGGCCATCGCGGGAAGGACGGCCGCCCGGCCGATGGTGAATTGCGGCGGCGTGATGGCGAGACCCACAGGGGACGACGTGACCAGGAAGGTGGTGTTGATGCTGGCTGCGTGGGAGGGGGCGGGGCCGACCGCCACCCACACGTAGGTGGCCACATTGACGGCTAGCGTTGAGGGGATGCTAGACACCACAGGCACGTGAGGCCCTCTCACGCGGAGCCACTCTGGCGCCGGAAGCAGTGACTGTCCAAGGGCACGGCCCGCGGTGGACGCGGGAGCCGTTGAGATATTCACGCTCGCGATTAGCATCCCCTCGATGAAATTAGTCGCCGTCGGCATCGACAGCATCTTGCAAATGAATGATTCGGTACGGTAGCTGGGCCCTTCCTGCACGGGCGCTGGTGCATTATACGCCGTGATCGTACCGTTCGACGGTGGCGAAAATAGAGTGGATTTGGCGATCGTCGCCCCTGACGGCACCGCGGGGACAAAAAGGGTGCGCTCGATCTGCTCCGACGCGAAAAGCTGCCGGGAGGTGGCTGGTGTCACGGCAACGTTCGAGGGGGGATTCGATGTCGTCACAAAATATGGCGACACGGACGGGAGAAGCACAATCGGCACCGAAATTTTCGATACGCGGAACTCCTTCGCGTCCACGGCGGAGGCAAACGTCGCCAACCATACGCTTCCCGAACTGCGATTCGTCGCTCGCATCGCGTCATCGCCGATGGCGCAAGTAAAGGAGATGGCGGTACCAATCGGAGCCCCAGGCATTAATGAGGAGGGGGAATTGGTATTGCACCACAGTGGGTTGTTGCCCTCTGGCGGCAGCATTCCCCCTGCGCTAGTCATGTTGGGCAGGAACGGCATGGGCTGCAGCGGTGCACCCGCGAGGGCTCGCAATTGCAGATAGAAGCTGTCATGGGGGTAGAGCCTTGGAGGAATCTGAGGCAACAATGACGTCGTCCCGGCTGTGTACGTGGCGTTGGCGAGCGTTGCGATTGACGACACTTGGAGCACTCGCGCCGGTGGGATACCAAGTGTCACGCCGCCAATACTGCCGATCCCCAGTCGCCTGCCAGGCGCCGCGGGGTTCGTCCAGGCGTTTGTCAGCGACGACACGCTGCAATTTGAGGCGCTGATGACGCTCACGACGCCATGCAGCCACGGCGCGGTGGCCAGCAGCACGGAGACGTTCACCACCACAAAGGACGGCGACGTCGCGTTGAAGGTGATCATCGTTGGCAGCGGCGGGTCGATGGTCACATTGGCCGCCGATGTGAAGGCGACCGACAGTTGGAACGACGCGTTCGGCGGCAGCGAGGGCGGCGAGACTACCGAGATGTTGACGGCCCACCGGGGAGGGGACGAAGGGGCGCCGGCCAACTTGCCGCCGTAAATGTCGGGAACCGCTGCGACGGTCGCGACGGACACATTGACGTTCGGGACGATAGTCAAGCCGTAAAGGCCGCGGAAGGCGGCGACAGGAAGATGAAGGTAGGCCGCATCGGTGGACAGTTGATCGAACTGGACGTAGCGAGTCGGGCCTGCACTGTATGAAGGGCAAGTGGCCCGCAGTTCGAAGCACTGCACCTCCCGCTCCGACGACGTGTTGAACTCGAACGTGACCAGTGGCGGAAACACGGCGAGGCACTCTGTCGCGATGGTCGAGGCGCCGCGCCGGATTACGACATTCCCACTGACGAGGGGACGGTCCCCTGGCAGCCAGAAGCAGACCTTCGTGAGGTTGCTGCCCTCGACGAGCTGCGTTTCATTCGGCCACGCGACGAGGGCGACGTCCGTGCGGCCGCTGGTATAAATTGTGGGCGCCGGGCATAGGTTCCCTCCACCTAAACCTGAACCGGCGGCGGACGTCTCGACGACGTTTCGATCGCTTGGCGGGCCTGACGTCTGCTGTGTGACATAGAAAACCTGAAAATTACCGGGCATCCCGGATCCTTGATTCCAGGAAAAATTGAGCAGCGTGTACCACGTCGTTGGCGTCAATCCCGGCTGCGGGGCGCCATTGGTAAAGTCAATGCTTGTAGAGGGCGGCGACGACAGTGTCCCTCCAGTGCCGTTGAAGACTGACCATTTCAGCTCTGAAGTCACAGCTTCTGCTGCTGTCATGATGCACCTCATTGTCTTCAGACTGGTCCCGAGCGCTACCCACAGAGGCACCCCGGGAAAGTAGTAAGGCCGGCGTCCCTGAGCGGACAAGATGACGCGGTGGCCGTAACCGTCGTTTGACGACGCTGAAATGCAAACGGGACGTACGGCCAAAGGCTGCGATGACTGGCCGCGGAAGAACACCGGAAGTGACGATATGGCTTGTAGCGACACGTTGCCAGTCACAGGAAGGGCGCTTGGCGAGCCGACGCGCATCGTGCCGGTGCACACGAGCTTCGAGGGGCTGAAATCACATATGACAGGATACATGGTCAACGTGACTTGGCCGCTCGAAATCCCAGTCCACGTCGCTTGCATGGCCAGTGGCTTCCCTGGGATTATCGGGAAGTGGCTGATGCGGGCCGCCCACGGCTCCTGGGGGATGGTGGTGCCGCTCACTGTGTAGCTCACGTCCGTTTCAACCGTGATGCCGCGTCGCAGCGTGAAGGGCACGGGCGGGATTACTTGAACCACAGCCAGTGGTGCGCTGTGTGTGAGCACGAAGACGCACTGCATCGACTCGGTCGGCAGCATGGCACCCAGCGTCGTCGCCACGCGAATGCTGCTGCTGGCATTCGTCGTTGCGCCCCCCTGGGGTGATAAGAGCAACGTCGCCGCGGAGCCGACCACCTCGCGGACGAAGGGGATGCAACCCGGCGGCTGCACCCCAACGATCCGGATGGTGAGCGAGAGCGGCGGTCCGGCAACTCCGCCGCTGCTGGACGACGTCGTGACGTTAAGGGTCGCGTCGTCGCCGTTCTCGTAGATGAAATTTTCGGCGCCACGGCCGAAGCCGCTGACGGTGATCAGCACTGGACTAGGATTAACGAGCGTCACCGTCGCGCTTGCGCTAGGACGGACGAGATCAGGATGGGACACGTTCCAAGACACAGTCAGCGGCGGTTGACCCGTCGCGCAGGCAACGTCGTCGTGGGCGTCGCGACCGATAGCAAACCACGTCGCCACAGCCCCGGCCGCGAGCCGCACGGGGCCCATCGCGTGGCACATTGGGGTTGGGACACCGCCCACGAAAAAGGGCACGAAGTCGACGTCGAACGGAAAGGGCGATTCCGTTATCGGTGATCCCTGATCGGGTGATCCGCCGGCCTCAACGAGGGTCAGCTTGAACGTCACCGCCGGAAATCCCATGTAGAGAGTCGCGCTGCTCGGCGAGATGCTAAATTGGGGGATATCTCTCACCACGACGTTGATGGTGAGGTCGCCGGTCGCTGGCGGTGCCCGCGCACGGAACAACGCCAAGGGGCTGAGGGGCACCACGATAACGTTGAAACTACCGACGTCTAACAAGGCCACCGCGACCGTTGCACGGGAGCTTCCTTTCGGGATGGTGACGGTGGGTTGCAGTACTGCGCCCCGGCTCGCGTTACTCGATACCATCTGCACCGTGACATCGTGCGAGGAGAGCGTCCTGTCGAGCACGACGGTCACCGTGGTCATGGTGCCCCGGATGCCGCCGAGCGTTCCACCGCCGCCGGTGTCCACCTGCAGTGAAATCAGCCGCCGGGAGCACACGAAGGCCCTCTTCACCGCGTCGAGGGGCACGCAGGACGCGGACGCCGCCATCGTCGAGGGGTTAAACGCGGTCAGCACATTCTGCGCGGTGGTGCAATTTGAAGCCGTCATGGTTGGGACGACCCGCGTTCCCAGGGTCAGATTCAGCAATGCGCCGTACTCCGCCTCGGCATCGTACTTGGCAACGTCACCGGGGGCCGCGGCGGTGAAACCCGTCCAAACGCCCGGCGCCCCGGCGGCGGCTGTGTTTTGGCACTGCGTCGTTGTGGTGATGGCTCCTCCTCCCGGTAGTGTGCTCCCCCATTGCGCCCCTGAGAGTTGAGAGAGGGCGTACCGCATGGGTCCCGAAAGATGTGCCGAGGTGCCGAGGAACGCCAGGTCAGCGTCCAAACCTTGGCATATCGATTTGGCCTCCGATCGATTCGACAAAAGGCCCACGGCGGCATACGCGACGGATCTCGTCGCGTCGAGCCACCAGTCCACTGGAACGCCCCGGCGTCGACGGCACAGAGGAAAGGCCATCGCAGTGTCGTTGCATGCCGTGAGTTTGAGCGGCATCGTCGGTCCCGCCGTGAAGCACGCTGAGGGGGCGGCCACATCGACGGCGACCGCCAGGTTGGTTGGAAGGGCCACGTCGGCCGTGTCGAAGCTGGCGAAGTACGGCGTGTTGGACGGTGACAACCGGAACGACGTCCACCATCGAAGGTTGCCGCCGAGCGGCACAACGGGCACGGCGCCGACGACGGGCGCAAGCGTCGCCGCGTTGGCCTCGCAGTACGCGCTGGCGAGCGCGAAGGGCATCGTGACGTTGGCCGTCATGTACTCTAAGCCGCTAGCCTCGTCGCCGTCGATCCAGCAGTGAGGGGCGCTGATTGGGGCGTCGCGCAGTGCCGCGGGCAACACGAGCGGATTGGCTGCGGAAAGGGCTTCGGCAAAAGTGACCCTAGCGTGCCTTACACGAGGGTGCAGGCCGGAGAGAGAGGCACCGAGGTGGTTGGCAACAAGGATCGACACCATCGCAAAGACTAGCAGCTGTTGCGGAAGTTTCCCGTAGGGGCGTCGACCCAGTCGTCTTGAGATTTGGCTCCCGTCGGTCGATGTGACCGTTGAGGACCAAAGCAGCGTCGTCCTTGAATGCCCATTCCACCATCGCATGCTGCTGTCCTCCGCCTTCGTCAGTGTAGGGCGGCGGGGGGTGGTCATGGTCCTGGGTCCGTCGACGTCGAGTCGGCGCTTCATCTCGTCGATGTCCCGTCACTGAATGCGTAGTGTACAAAAAAACCAGAGAAAGGGACAGATGGATAAATGAGCGCGACTCTTTCGTGCTAGCGACGTGAAGCACAAACCATCTAACAATGACGCGTGAGCACAGAACGACGCAGCAATCATCGCGAAGCGCCATGGTGCCGCTGAAATGGGGATCGACGCATTCATCAGGGCGGTGGAGAAAACCACAGCCGCAGTGCACTTTTTGACGGTGAAACTAATACAGATAGTGCGCGGGTGAGGTCTCGGGGTCCTCTCCCACTTGCGGTGCAGGGAGGTTTCTACGGGGCAGCACCACCAGTGACGACCACTTTCGGAGGATGAGGCGCTCGCAAGGCCGCCGACGCGGCGCTCGCCATCGGCTTGCTACCGTCCTTGAATCTGACGTCGAGCTGGTGCACCCAATCCGTGACGGCACCGCCACCGTTGGCTGTTTTGCGCGATGCCGACCGCACAGACTCTGGCGCCGAAGGCATCGTGCTATCGCACCCTGCGGTCGCGGCTAACACGTCGAGTTGCCGGGAGAGCATCGCGTCGGCAGCTTCCAACGTCGGGGCGGTTCCTCGGATGCTTCCCGCAGACGCCACGCGACCCGACGCTGGCGTCGTCTGCGACGAAGGTTTCGTGGCCGGGGGGTCCGCCGTGGGTCGGTTGCACGATAAGCAACGGTCGATGCCGTTAACGGACATCGACGGCGCACCACCCCCCGCGAGCAGTCCTCCTCCGGCTCCCCCTCCGGTGCGCATGAGCTGCACGATGGCCTCGTATTCCGTGTCCTTCTTGTCCAGCTTCGTGCGGTCCAGTGTCGCGATGCCCTCCTGCGCTGCGCGCTCGACTGCACCACAGCGGTGGACGACGTCGCCCACCTTGGCGTTCATGAGCTCCACGAGCTGCGTCACGTCGTCCTTGGACGCGCGCGTGAGCACGTGCATCGTGTCCGCCTTTCCGGCGAGCGCCATGACGAGGTCCTCGCGCAGCATGACATTGCCTTCCACGTACGCCATGCGCGCGGCGAGGGGTTTCGTCTCTTGCGCCACGGTCTTTGCCGATACCTCCTCGATGAGCTCGACGGCGCGCTGGCTGCCAATTTTCGTTCGCAGCTCTCGTAAGACGCCGTGCACTTGCGTGGACACATCGGCGAGCACCTCCGTCTTCGTCGTCGACATGGCTTGCTGGCAGTTCTCCAGCGTGAGGTTCTTGTGCGCGATGAGCAGCGGCGAGCTGAGCAGCACGGCGGTCGCCGCGCTGCGCGACGCGGTGGCGGCCGCGGCCGCGATGGATTGCTGCGTGGCGGCTTCGAGGCGCGCGGCGACCCGGCGTTGCCGGTCAGCGCGACGGTACTCGACAGCTTGCAGCTCCGCTCGTTCCGCGCCGGCGCTGGCCTCCGCCTCGAGGCCCCCCATGTCGCTCCCATCGTCGCTGCCCAAGAGCGCTTCGACGCGAGAAAGGCCCCGCACCAGCTGTGGCGAAATGGACTTGAGGATACGCCAGCCCTTCAGAAAGTCAAACTTGGCCGCCGCCGTCAATAATTCACGGCGGTAGCTGCGTTCGACGTCGTCATTGTCCAGCGGCTCCGCGAGGTGGAATGGATTGTGCCCAGCAACGGGCAGCTCCGATTCGGCTCCTTTTACACCCCCTCTGTGGCGCATGGCAAGCTGCGCGGCGGCAAGTTGGGCCCAGTCGACTCCGATGGCAGACAACAAATGGCGAACTCTTGCGTGTAGTTCATCGAGCTCGACCCACAAATGTCGGTCGGCTGTTTGTTTCGCGCGCTCATGAGTTTCCAGCGTGACCGCAAAGGCCCGGTTCACCGCCAACAAAGTTTGCAGCTGGTGGTCGAAGTCGCGCAACTGGCGGTCGGTGTTGCCCGCGGTCTCGTGCACCACGGATCGAATGCCATCTAGGTCGGATTCCAGCTGCCCCCGAATCTCCCGGCCGCTCATGATTACGAGTTCCGTGGCCTTCGCTTCCGTGGAGACGATTTGATGGGCGACCCAATCGCGATGCTCCTTGTCCTTCACGGTGAAGTACTTCACGCACGTGTCGTTGGACACGTCGCGGATGCGCCCGTCCAAATACGGCGACTCCTTGTCGATTTTGGTGCTTTGGAGGGATGAAGTGTGGCCTTCAACGACGGCCATTCTCGCCGATAGGCACTGCAGGCCGTCTTCCGTTTCGGCCCGCGAAATGAAATTGGACTGCAAGGATGAAAAGTTTTTGTTCAGCTTGGCGACGACGTCGTAGAGAGCAGTGAACTGCTCCTGTGACACGTCGGCACGGCGAGTGCATTCGACGACGGCCGTTGCAAGCTTCACGTTGTCATCGCGAAGGCGGCGGCACTCGGCGGACACCACGGACAGCTCCGTGCGCACGGCGTTGAGGATTGTTGCCAGGGGGCCGCAGTCGAACACGCAGGTCAGCAGCTGCGTGGTACTGAGCAGTGGATCCGGCAACCCCCCATCGACAGAAACGCTTCGCTGCGGCGTCGCCATGGAAATAGCTTCTACTTTTGCTTCTGTGTCAGTGCACTTGGCCCTGACAAGAGTGAAACACAACGAAAAGCGGATCACCCAATACCCAATACGGGGGAAGGAAGGAAGGAAGTTGGAAAAGGGGGGCCTCCGACACGAGAGACACATGCCTCCAGCGTGGGTGGATACGAACAGAGGGTGGGGGGGGGGGGCCTGGAGGCATCATACAAAAACTCACGAAATGGGGGTCCGTCCCCCGTGTGGGTGGTCACCTGGACGAGGACGGGTCCGCAAACCGGGCCGATTTGCGCGACATGTCAGTGAGGAGTCGCTCGTGCAGCTCCTTCAGGTACTTGACGGAAATCCGGCCAAAGAAGACCGGCCTAGGGACGCGGGAGGTCGCCCACGAACGCGGCTTGTAGCTTTCCAGGAAACTGTTGTGGATCATGTTCCATGCCACCGATTGGTAGTCCAACGTCTGCCAAGCGGCGAATGTGTGCGCCAACACCGATAGCAGCCTGCGAACGTCACCGCGGCACCAACCCATGTGCTTTCTGAATTCGGAATCCAAGTGGTACACCATTTCCGAGACAGCGAAGTCCAACACGCAGAGAATCGCATTTTTCTCCTCAGCGTCAAGCGGATAGGACGGAATCGGAATCGGAGCGGCCGGTAGTCGATTGTTGGCGCTGGCGACGCGGTCGCCGGGCGACGTGGGCGAGGCACCGCCGGCCGGGACCAAGCGGTGGCCGTAAGGAGATCTGACGATGACCATGGTCGGTGACGGCGGCCCCCCCTCGCGCCGAGGAGGCGACGCCGTGATCGGCGCGTCGCGTTGGTTTGAGGGGCTGAACACCTCCGCCGCTGCGTGCGCGTGATCGGCGCTTTGCGCGGCCGCGGTTGCGAGGACGCGATGCAGCAGCCTCGTCGCGATGGGAACGGCGGGGTCTTTTTTCGTCGGCGTCGTCGTGGGGCTCGGAAGGTGCCCGAACGGCGCGAATTTGGAAGGCGTCCAGTCGTACGGCGGGAGCAGTGTTGCTTGCGGACCGCCGCGACCATTCGGTGAGGATGAACCGTCCCCGCGGCGCAACAGCGCAGCTTCGTACGATCGCGAGTAAGTACGATTCGCGTGCCCCTCGCCCCCCGTGTGGAGCGGTGCCTGCGCCTGCCGCGACAAGCGCCATGATATGGACCCTGGCGACCCATCCAGCATCGCGTGCGCCCCGACACACTTTCGTCGCTCGGCCACCGTCATATTTTCGTATTCGCGCGCAGCCGCGTCACGGAGGCGGCGGAAGTACGACGCGCACGCCGCTTGCTCTCGTTCCTGCTGCTGCTGATGTTCGTCCTCGCCCGTCGCACGGGGGTTCCAGCCCATCGCTCGCTCGCGGTAGATGTCGTTGTTGTTATTTTCGGGAATCGGATGGAAGAACGCGGTGGTCGATGCCATCGTAGGATCGTCTCCCTGTTGCCAATCGTGATGCGTCGGTGTCCGGCCAGGCGCCGCAGACGGCCCAGTTGACTGGTGCGCACTGCCTTCGTCTGTATACTTTCTGGTCGCGTCGGACACTTTCGGAGCCCTTTCGTCCGTGTTGCAGGTCGGCCCCCTTTCCTCTACTTCGCTCTCCGGGCGCCCCGCCGTTCGCTGGTCATCGATATCGTGGGGAGGCGACGAGGCAACGACCGCCAAAGTATCCGCGAATTCGGCCATGTAAGAGCAAATGGGGCCTTCACTCACACTCAGTTAGGGACGAATCGATCTGACTGAACACATGGGGGGGATTACAAACCGTCAACTCTTTTTGAATGTAAAAGCGAAAACCCCGTTCACGGCTCTCGACTGAAAATTAAGGGGAGCTTTGAAAATGTGAAAAACACTCTCCCATGACGACTAGACTCGAGTAAAGGACAACAAACACTACATGCGTCGCGTCGCGGCAGCCGCCACGATGCTTTCTGGGCAGGCAAAGGCGAGAGTATCGGCCGATACGTCACCACCGCGACCTTGGTGCGCCCCTTCCCCTTCCTCCCGTCGTTCGCTGCTCGAGCTCCCGAGCCACATGTCGCCGAGGCGAGTGAGGAGCGTTTCAGTCGACGCTGCGGCGCTGGTGCCTTCTTCTGCCAACTGCGACATCCACTGCTTCGAAAGCCGTCGTTGCGCCCATAGGGCAGCGACGAGCGGACAAGCAGAGATGGGGCGACCGTCCCCCTCCTCCTCGACCGACGGCCAAGCAGCGCTGTCCCTTTGGGTCGGCGCAATGGACGACGACGGAAGCAACGGTGCGCGGCGGCGGCGTTGTGCGTCCGACGACCCAACGTCAACGGCGGCGGCAGCCTTCGCCATGCGGTTGGTGCACCGTCGCAGGATGGCCGCCATGGCGTCGCCGCCATCGTCAATATTAGGGCCGCACACAGCCGCCGTGGTTGCTCCACCATCAATGCTCACGACGGATGTGCTGGGTGATGTGGTGTCCCCTTCTCCGCTGGCGGCGCCGAGGCACGTCCCGAGCGACGATCGGTAATGATCCTCGGGACGCAGCAACGCTGCGTCATCGACAACCGCCGTGATGGCGCGCTCGAGATCCGCCAACGCTGTGGCAACACGATGAGGAGCGGAGCGCGACAGCAGCGCGGCGTGGTGATGGTGGTCGTGGCTCCTTTCCTCATTGCTCAGCGCAGCGGCGACGCGGACGCGAGTCAACGCCATTCGCAGGCTTGTGTCGTGTCGAAGGAGCACGGCGGCCACGGGGCGCAGCGTGAGTGCCAGGAGACGCTCGGCAACGTGGATCGCGTGAAACGCCAGGAAGTCGGCGCTCCAACAACGAGGAGCGGCGGAGGTTGCGAGGAGTAGGAGGCGTACGGTGTCCGATGATGACGACGACGCTGCTGGTGACGCGAGGCGAAGACAGTGGCACCCGATGTCGTTCGCTGCCTCCACGGCACGGATGGCGCTCGCGGTCGATCTGCCATTCACCAACAGATAGCGCGTCGAGGTGGTGGCGCCTCCAACGGAGAGGGCAGCCGATAGGGGACCCGCCGCCTTGAGGCGGGCTTGCACCGATGCCGCGAGGAGAAGCGCCTTGCCGCCGTCGCTGACTGGAAGGCACTCCCGCCGTTGAAGATACGCAAACAAGGCTTCAGGGGCACCCACCGCCGCGTGGACAGGGGACGGATCGTGGCACGACGTATGCCACAACAGCAAGTCGGCTTCGTACTGTACGACCGCAGCGAGAAATCGGCGATCGTAGTCGGCCATGATGCCTGGCTTCCTCAGGGCGTCGTCGTCATCAAGTTGCATGCCGCCATTCTGGTCGTGCTGTCGCTCACAGACGACCACGCAGTCGAGGGCGCCTTGCAGCTGCCGCGCGACGTCCGCCACGTCAGAGCGTGACACGAAGGCTGGTGGAGGTGGTGCTGCCGCGTGAATCGCAGGACACCGAAGCAGCGGCTGCCAGTATCGGCACTGGTTGTCGACATGACGTTGCACAAGCGTTTCCGCCCTCTCCCGGGTAACGCGGCGCTCCTCGGTATCCAGAGACGCTCGGCTGGGTTGCCGTGCGTCGACAGGGGCAGAAGCGAACGGTGCAAGGGACACATCAAGGGGCTCGGCGGCACCCCTCCCACTCCTTGCGGCCGAGGTGCCCCTCGCTGACTGCGGGCGGCGAGATGACAGTGAAGCCGCCTCGGCGGAGGTGGCGAGCGGCGGCGGCACGGGAGGGATGACAGGGCGAGGCGTCGTGCATGCGACATCACGGTCGCCCTTCGGCGAACGGTGGGCTACGCCATGGCTCGCCACACGGTGCTGCCGCATCGTCTGGTGTTGGCGGGCAAGCCACAGTGTGTGCCTCCACCACTCGGCTTGCTTGGCCACCACGGAACCAACGATGGCCGGCGGCATCGGCGAATTGAATGTTGACGCAAACAATGCCGCCTGCTGCTGACATCCGCGACTACTCGACGACGGAGGCCGCGGGGTGGCGGCTTCTGGACGGCGGCGGCGAGGAGGAGGAGCGCTTTGAGGGGCCGCTGCGGGAATAGGGCGCTGCGTGTCCCAGGATACCGCCTCGGCGGTGGGGCGGTCTTGGCCATCATGCTGACCGCCGCGGCTCGACGGGCGAGGATCCCATTGCATTGCGTTCAAAATAATTCTTCGAAACTGTGGGGAAGGGGAGGCGCGCAAATCACTTGGTCAAAACGTTCACACACAAACACACTTTCCCTCTCTCCTCTCAAAGAGTCCGCGGAGGAGGGGGGAGAAGGTCGTCGCAACTCGTCGTGGCCCTCCCTGGCCGTCTACTCCCTCCGTCAGCATTCCCCCCTTCACATCGGTTCCCTTTATCACTGGAAACACCGACGGAGGAGACAGCGTGAGAGCGAGAGAGAGAGGAGCGAAAGAAGCGCGGAAAGAGAAAGAACATCGATTGGCAATCGAACGCGCGCGAGCGCATCGCAGTGTGAAAGTGGGAGACAGCGAAAAAAAAGTATAGATCCTGAGGGGGGAAGTTGAAAAAAAGAAGAAATGACGAACATCAGAGAGAGAAGGCGATGCGTTCCGACGGGTGGCCAACGGAAAAAAAAGACGCGCCTCCCCGGCGTCATCAGTGAACTCACTGCCCGCCCACTCGTTGATCGTGCCGAACGCACTGCGTGCTGCGCCGACAGGCCCTATGACCTTCGGTCGACGACACGATGTAAAAGGGGCGAGCAGACGCCAGTCGAGGAGGGAGGGCCCTTGCGAGGGGGGGGGGGGG
>ERZ1292630.818-Hain-H41-02um-R3-818-length-31654-cov-6_pt1 | contig 31654 bp, 30 predicted proteins | sample MGYA00564408_ERZ1292630 | MGnify/ENA primary metagenome ERZ1292630 (study PRJEB36523, sample SAMEA6512641) | groundwater metagenome | collected 2019-01-08 | study: AquaDiva: Metagenomics assemblies of 32 groundwater samples
CGAGCTTGCCCTCCGCGAACTCGACCTCGACACCAAGGCGCTCGAAGTGGAAAGGGCGTTGATTCAGTCGCAGGCCAAGCTCGATTACGCACGCCGCGCAAATGAGCGCGTCGCGGGTCTTCGAGAGAAAGGTGTCGGGACCGAGCAGCAGTACGACGAAGCGCAGCAGAACCTTCGGCTGGCCGAGGCGGAGCAGGATGGCGCCAAGGCGATGAAGCGTTCGTATGAGGACGCTCGCGGCCGACTCGCCAAGCTGCGGTCGCAGGCGATGCCGTCGGCGAGTGCACTCGGGACCGATGTGGCGTCGTATCGGATGCCGCTGCTTGCTCCGATTTCCGGTGAGGTCGTCTCGGTAGCGCATATCGAAGGAGAGCATCTCGACGCGGCGCACCAGGAAGTGTTCCGCGTCATCAACGTCGATCACGTTTGGATCGTAGGCAACGTCTCGGAATTCGACCTTGCCCGTCTTGCGGAAATACCGAGCGCCACGCTGACCCTGCCGTCGTACCCGGATCGACGGTTCGACATCCTCGGGTCGGGCGGCCGCCTCGTAAACGTCGGCAAGGTCGTGGATCCGCAGAGTCGAACCGTGTCCGTTGTATACGAATTGCCCAATAAAGAGGGCCTCTTCCGCGTCGGCATGTTCGCCGAGGTTCACGTCGAAACGCAGAAAGCGGTTGACGCTGTCGCGATCCCCGAAGAGGCGATCGTGATGGACAACGGCCGTCCGGTCGCGTTCGTGTTGATAGGAGGCGAGAGCTTTCAGCGTCGGGAACTCGAGCTTGGCGTGCGTGATTCGGGATTCGTTGAAGTCAAAGGTGGGGTTAAGTCCGGGGAACGGCTTATCACCAAGGGTGCGTATGCCGTTAAGCTCGCGGCGCAGTCCCCGGCGTCCTTTGGCGCAGGTCACGTCCACTAAGGAGGGACAATTATGGTCAATGCATTGATTCGATGGTCCCTCTCGAACCGACTGGCCGTCGTCATCTTGTCGGGAATGCTCGTGCTGGTCGGCGGGTATGTGACCACGACCGTTCCGGTGGACGTGTTTCCCGATCTGACTGCGCCCACGGTAACGATCCTCGTCGAGGGCCGCGGAATGGCTCCGGAAGAAATGGAGACGCTGGTCACGTTTCCGATCGAGACGGCGGTGAACGGGGCGGCAAATGTGCGCCGCGTGCGTTCGGCGACGGCAGTCGGCATTGCCGTCGTTTGGATCGAGTTCGAATGGGGCACGGACATCTACCGCGCACGCCAAACGGTCACGGAACGACTCACCGCGATCTCCGGGAAACTCCCGGAGCAGGTCGAGCCGCCGGCGCTCGCCCCGATTTCGTCCATCATGGGCGAGATCCTCTTCGTGTCGCTCACGTCCGACCAGCATAACCTGCTGGACTTGCGGACCGTGGCCACAACGGACATACGTCGACGACTGCTCTCCGTGGCCGGCGTGTCGCAGGTGACGGCCATCGGCGGCGACCAAAAACAGTATCAGGTGATTCTCTCGCCGCAGCGGCTCCGAGCGTACAGAATCAGCACCGACGAGGTGGCGGAAGCGCTTCGATCCACGAATGAGAACGTGTCCGCCGGATTTCTCGTGCAAGGCGGACAGGAGAGCGTGATTCAGGGCATGGGTCGCATCCGCGAGGTCAACGACATCTCGAATACCGTCGTGGCCTTGCGCAACGACACCCCCATCAAAGTGTCGGACCTTGGTGTCGTGGCGATTGGGGCGGCGATCAAACGAGGAACAGGCTCGGCTTCGCGGCGCGGGCCGAATTGGGAACCGATCACCGGGCCGGGCGTGATTGTCGCCATCCAGAAACAGGCGGGCGCGAACACGCTGGCGCTGACGCGGGAGCTGGACGTTGTCCTCGACGAAATTCAGTCCACGCTCTCCGAAGGGATGCTTATCAACAAAAACCTGTTCCGTCAGGCGAGCTTCATCGAAACGTCGGTGGACAACACGATCGCGGCGCTACGCGACGGCGGCGTCATGGTCATTATCGTCGTACTTGCGTTCCTGGTAAGCTTTCGGTCCAGCATCATCACGCTTCTGGCCATTCCGATTTCACTGGTGGTGGCCGTTCTCACCCTCAAAGCGTTCGGATTCAGCATCAACACGATGACCCTCGGCGGCATGGCCATCGCTATCGGCGCGCTGGTGGACGATGCGATCATCGACGTGGAGAACATCATTCGCCGGCTGCGGGAAAACGTGGCGCTGCCGGAGTCACGGCGCAGATCACCAATTGAGGTTATCTATCGGGCCAGCGTGGAGGTCCGGGCTTCGATCGTCTTTGCCACGCTCATTATTCTGCTCGTGTTCGTGCCCCTGTTCTTCCTAAGCGGCGTCGAGGGACGGTTGCTGCAACCGTTGGGCTTGGCGTTCGTCGTGTCCTTGGCCGCTTCGCTCGTCGTGGCGCTTACACTCACGCCGGCCTTGAGCTTCTACCTCCTTCCCTCCAGCCGAACGATCATCAGCGGCAAAGAGGCTCGGTTGGTTCATGCGCTGAAAGCGTGGTACGCCAAGCCTCTCGATGGGGCGCTGTCCCACCCTTGGTGGGTGATCGCACCAACCGCCGTTCTTCTGATCGTCTCAGGCATCGGCGTGGCGTTCTCTGGCCGCAGCTTCCTTCCGGAGTTCAACGAAGGAGCACTCGTCGTCGGTCTCGTGACGTTGCCCGGCATCTCGTTGGAGGAAAGCGATGCGCTGGCCGGCATCGTGGAACGCTCACTGATGCAGCACCCGGAGGTCGCCGCGATCGGGCGGCGGACAGGTCGAGCTGAAGAGGATGAGCACGTTCAGGGCGTCGAAGCGAGTGAGATTGATCTGACGCTCGATATGGAAGCACCTGCTCGACTGGGTATGCCGACGCGATCGAAGAATGAACTCCTGGAGGCTCTTCGTCGTGACCTTGCCCTCATTCCTGGGGTGCGGGCGACATTCGGTCAGCCCATTGGTCACCGCATCGACCATATGCTTTCAGGCACGAGGGCTAACATTGCGGTGAAGGTCTTCGGCAAGGACCTGCAGAAACTCCGTGAACTGGCCAAGCAGGTGGAGTCAGTCATGCGCGAGATTCCGGGCGTCGTGGACCTTTCGGCCGAGCAACAAACGGAGATTCCCATTCTGCGGATCGATTTCGACCGTTCGGCAATCAGCCGCTTCGGACTCAAGATCGCTGATGTTGCCGCTGCCGTGGAAACGGCATTTCGCGGCACGATCGTTACCCAAATCCTGGAGGGCAACAACGCCTTTGACCTGGCCCTGCGCGTAGGAACGAACGACGCAACCCGATCGTGGACACAGGCGACTCCTCAAGAGGTCGGGGAGGTCATGGTCGACACGCCGAGCGGTGTAGCGTCACCCCTCGTGGGTGACGTGGGCGGGGTAAAGATTCCGCTGAAGGTGCTGGCACGAATCAGCGAGGAGCGCGGGCCGAATCTCGTCATGCGCGAAAACGGCCAGCGCCGCATCGTTGTGCAATGCAACGTGGCTGGGCGGGACTTGGGCAGCGTGGTGAACGACATACGGGGGGGCATTAGTCAGCGCGTGACGCTGCCGAGCGGTTACTACGTGGAGTACGGCGGGCAATTCGAGAGTGCCGAACAAACACGACAGAGATTGGGCATTCTTGGGCTGGTTGTGGTCCTGGGGATTGGGTTCCTGCTGCACGTCGTCTTCCGTTCGGTTCGTGACGCCATGCTCATTATGGTCAATCTGCCGCTGGCGCTGATCGGCGGCGTGGTCGGCATCTATTTGTCCGACGGAATCCTTTCAGTCGCATCCCTCATCGGCTTTATCAGCGTGTTCGGCATCGCGGCGCGCAACGGAATTATGATGGTATCCCACATCCGGCACCTTCAACGGTTCGAAGGCGTATCAGACTTTCGTGAGGCCGTTCGCAGCGGCGCGATGGAGCGGCTCGCCCCGATTCTCATGACCGCGCTTGCCGCGGGGTTGGCCCTAATCCCGTTGGCCCTGGGGCGGGATTCACCGGGCAGGGAAATCCTCAGCCCGATGGCCGTGGTGATACTGTTCGGGCTGTTGTCGGCCACGTTTCTGAACATGATCGTGGTACCGGCGTTGTTCCTTCGATTCGGTCGACCCGTGGAGGTCGAACAGGCCGTTAGCGTCGAACCGGAATTGGCGAGGGTCGCGCACGCTCTACCGGCGGCGCCGATTTGAGAGCTGTGCTCACCGAAGGAGATCCTTTGGATAAGAGAGATCGCATGTTTGAAAACCGTTGCGAAGGAACAATCGGGCTCTATCAAGCCATGTTGCGAGCACGCTGGCCGATCTGCCTGCTTGGTTGCATTGGCATGCTCGCAGGCTGCATGCAGGTCAAGCCTCAAGCCGAGTTCGCTCGCACGCGGCAGTTGATCGGCGACCGAACCGGCGCTGAGGCCGTGTACGATCCCGACGCCGATACTCTGTCGGCGGACGAGATTGAAACCATGCTCGCGGACGCCCTGACGATTGAAGAAGCCGTGGGGCTTGCCTTGCTTAACAATCGACGGCTGCAAGCCGAATTCATGGCCATCGGATCGGTAAAGGCCGATCTTGTGCAGGCCGGTTTGCTCTCCAATCCTACATTCGCCTTTTCGGCGCAGTTTCCGGAAGGCGGCGGACGGAGCAACGTCCAGGCGACCCTCGCCCAGAATATCGCGGATTTATGGCAGATTCCCAAGCGCAAGAAGGCGGCGGGTGCGGAGCTGAATGAAACCATCCTGCGCGTTGCGCACTTTGCGACCAACCTCGCGCAGGAAACGAAGATCGACTACTACCGTGCCAAGGCCGCAGAGGAACTGCGCGCCGTGGCCGAGAAAAACTTGGGACTGGTGAACAAATCCTACGAGGCGGTCAAATCGCAGCGCGAGGCGGGCGCGGCTAGTCTTTTGGACGAGAACCTCGCACGAGGCCAGGTGTTAAAAGGGGAGTTAGGCGTACGTAACGCACGGCTCGACGCAGCCAACGCCAAGCGTGCGCTCGCACGGCGGCTGTCGCTCTCGCAGAGTGTCGAAGCGTTGCTACTGGCTGATTCGTTGCCCGAATTCAGCGTACCGACTCCAGCCGCCGAAGACGCCATCGAGCGTGCAAGGGAATCCCGACTCGACATTCAGGCCGTTGAGCAATCGGTTCAATCGCTTCTGGCGAAAATGGAACTCGAAAAGCGGAAGGTGTTCCCGGATATGACAATCGGACCCTTTATGGAACGAACCGATCGCCGTGCGACACCCGGTCGCAACGTTGCGGCTGACTTCGTTCGTTCGTCGTTGGCCAATGGTGCGTTGACGGCCCCCGACATTCAGTCCCGACGCGAGCGCCGACAGCAACGCAGCCAGGAAATCGACTTTCTGTTGGGCCCGGCCCTGTCGATGACGCTGCCGATCTTCGACCAAAATCAGGCCCAGATCGGCAAGGCATGGTATGCGTATCTGCGGGAACTCAAGGAGTACGAAGCGTTCCTGATTGATATCGCCCAGAACATTCGTTCGGCGGTCGATGAAGCGAGCACCGCGCAGACGAACGCCGTCTATTATCGAAACGAACTCGTGCCCCAGGCGAGCCGGAGCTTGGAGTTCGCTTCGGCCTCTTATACCGCTGGGCAAACGAACATCCTGACCCTGCTGGAGGCCCAGCGGTCGGCCTTGGAAGCGCAGCGCGGACTCACCAACACGCTCCTGGAAGCGTGCATCGCGCGGGCGCGGTTGGAGCAAGAAGTCGGAACACGATTGGACCGCTCGCATGGCCCGGAGGACAAAGGTGATGGTGCAACCGAACCGACGACCCCGTGAATCAAGGCGCCCGTGTCAGATAGCGCAGGATGCTCTTGCGCGCTACACGTTCTTCGCCGGCTGCAATCGGCGCCAGGCCGCAACGACCACTCGATCACGGACACGGCGCCGGGGCGGTCGGGCCGGGGAAAGGATAGTCTCGTCCCTTGAACGCATCGACGACGGTGGAGATGTCGCCGAAGTCGATGTTCATGTTGACGCCTTGCGTCGGGTTGTTGGCGGCCACGTCGCACCACGTCCGAGACGGCGCGCCGATGGCGTTCCTGAACTGATCGAAGCTGCCGGAAACGTCGATGAAATCGACGATGCCGTTCGATAACAGCGAGTTATTCCTCACGGCGATGTCGATCGAGAACAGCCACAGGGCGAAACTGGTTTTGACATCAGATGGGCCGTTGGGATATGCTGGTTTGAAGGACATCGCAAGGGAGAAAGCTGACATGAAATGGCGTGTGATCCTTGAGCCCGACCCCGAAACCCGCGACTGGGCCGCGTGGTGCCCCGAATTGCCCGGTTGCACTTCCGCCGGGGAAACCGAAGCCGAGGCGTTGACGAACATACGGGAGGCGATCGAGCTTTACCTCCAACCCGATCCCGTCGAACTTGAACCGGGGGCGGTGACGCGCGAGGTCGTCACCTAATGGGCGAGCGAATTCGCCGCATGACCGCGCGCGAAGTCGAGGACCTTCTCCGGCGGTACGGGCTTCGGATCTCTGCGGAGCGATGCCGGCCATCACGCGGCCCTTGGAACACCTGCATCTGACTTGACATGATACACGTCCGCACGGTATGCTTAATGGAAAGTATGTCGAGTCCACGGAGCAGAACGTGAGCACGCGCGAGCTTAGACGCCAGGCCGGGCAGCGAATCAAGTCTCTTTCTCCGCAACGCCTGCAGGTTGCCGCCGATTTCCTCGCCTACCTCGAGGAGCGGGAAAGCAACCAGGCCACCGAGGAACTTTTGCGCATCCCGGGCTTTGTCGAAGCCTTCCAAAAGACCAAGAAGGAACCCGCGAAGGGGAAATCGGTCGACTGGCGGAAGGTGCGGCCGGATGTATAGCGTTCGCCTGCTGCCGCAGGCGCAGCGCTTTTACGCGAGCGCCGATCGGCCTCTTGCCAAAAAGCTCGCCCGGTGCTTCGAACAGCTTGAACAGAATCCGCGAACCCACCCCAACATCACCCGGCTAAAGGGGCCGCTCGCCGGGTATTACCGTTACCGCGTCGGCGACCATCGCGTGATCTATCGCATCGACGAGCGCGGGCGAATCGTAATCGTCGCCATCATCGCCCATCGCCGTGAGGCGTACGAGTGAAGCAGTTTGCCGCGCAGCGGCGTTGCCATCGAAATGAGTGACCGATGCCCAAGGAATCTGCTTGCGATTTGGCCGCGCGGTATCCGAATCTCAACGCGTGGGTATTCGGCGGCGGGTGGGTCGAGATCGGCCATAACTACGGCGGCGGGTGGCACTGATGGGTTCCGTGTGCCACTGCTCTTGAGCAGTGGCGGTGAATGGGACCGTCAGACGAATGGATCATCCAATTTGATCGGCACGTCTTTTCGTCCATCCCAGTAACGTGTGCTGGACCACGCCCAATCAAGGGGGTCGTTCACGAGTCCTCGCCGCACCGGGTTGTTATGGATGTATTCGATCACGGCCGGAACGGTCTTCACACGAAAGATGTTCCGGTCGAAACCGCCGCCTGGCTGCCAGAAGCGGAAGACCGTCCGCGATGGGTACCGCACCGTCAAACGCTCCCTCCACACAGAACTTTCTGATCGTTCCAAGTGATCTCTCGCGGCGTCCGAAACGGGCCGTTTGAGCGCGACCAGAATCCGCCGCATCTCGTACGTCGATCTCCGCGGGTAAAGCAGGACGTGCACGTGTTCGGGCATGATGACGTATGCCCAGATCGCCACGTCGAGCGTCCGGCGCGTATCTTCCATTGCTCGGACGACCCACTGCCGCGTCCGATCTCGGGCTAACAAAGGAAGGCGTTGAAAACAGGAGAACGTGACGAAAGGGGCGTGGCCGGGTTCGTTCCACGCGGTGCGAGTTTTGCGCAGGAGCATCGTCACGGCAAGGATACTACCACTGCTCAAGAGCAGTGGCACACCGTGCCCGTGCCCGCCGCCTTATTGCCGCCTTGACAATCACTCCGGCGACCGCGACGCTTGCTTGTGGAGGTACAACGTGCGGGTTTTGTCCGGCATTCAATCCAGCGGCAAGTTGCACCTGGGGAACTACCTGGGGGCCATGAAGCAGCACATCGAGCTGCAGCACGGCCACGAGTGCTTCTTTTTCATCGCCAACTACCACTCGCTCACGACGATTCAGGACGCCAAACTGGTGCGGGAATACACGCACGACGTGGCCCTCGACTACCTCGCCCTCGGCCTGGACCCCGCCAAGTGCAACCTCTTCCGCCAAAGCGACGTGCCCGAAGTCACCGAACTGGCGTGGATTCTCTCGACCGTCACCGGCAAGGGGCTGCTCGATCGCGCCCACTCGTTCAAGGACAAAGTGGCCAAGGGTATCACGCCGACGATGGGGCTTTTCGCCTACCCCGTCCTGATGGCCGCCGACATCCTCATCTACCGCAGCGATCTCGTCCCCGTCGGCAAGGACCAGGTCCAGCACATCGAGATGACGCAGGACATGGCCACGCACTTCAATCAGACTTATGGCCGCGAGGTGCTCAAGCGGCCGGAGCCGAAGGTCAACGAAGCCCTCGTGGTGCCCGGCGTTGACGGGCAGAAGATGTCCAAGAGCTACGGCAACGCGATCAACCTCTTCGACCCGCCGAAAGAAACCCGCAAGCGGATCATGAGCATCAAGACCGACAGCACGCCGGTCGAGGCCCCCAAGAATCCCGACGCCTGCAACGTGTTTGCGTTGTACAAGTTGATGGCCGCGCCCGATGAGGTTGAGGCGTTGCGGCAACGCTACGTCAAGGGCGGGATGGGTTACGGCGAGGCCAAGACGCTGCTCGCGGACGCGATCGAGCGGCTGCTCGGCCCGGCCCGCGAGCGCCGATTCAAGCTTGCCGCCGATCCCGATTGCGTAGAAGATATTCTGGCCGCCGCGGGGAAACGCGCCCGGGCGGTTGCACGCGAGGTCATGGCGGACGTTCGCGACGCCTGCGGGATCATCACGGCCAGGGGAACCCACCGGTGACGACCTCCGAGCCGCGGGCTTTAGCCCGCGCGGACACACCGGTTGGAGATGGTGGCATGAGCCGCAAGGATTCTTATTCGTGACGGATTACAAGGTCGCGCTTGACATCTACAACGGTCCGCTCGACCTGCTTCTGTTTCTGATCAAGCGCGACGAGATCGAAATCTACGACATTCCCATCGCGCGCATCACCGAGCAGTATCTGTCGTACGTCGCAGTGATGCGCGAACTCGACCCGGAAACCGTCGGCGAGTTTCTGGTGCTGGCCGCGACGCTCATGGAAATCAAGTCGCGGATGCTGCTGCCGCGTCCCCCCGTAGAGGAGGGCGACGACGAGGATCTCTCCGACCCGCGCTTCGAGTTGGTCCGCCAGCTCCTCGAATACAAAAAATTCAAGGACGCCGCGCGACGCCTCGAACACGCCGCCGAGGAGCGCGCCCTTCGCCACGAGCGACAACCCGCTCTGCCGCCGCAGGCGCCCGACGAAGTCGATCTCGAAAGCGTGGACATCTGGAGCCTGTTTGAGGCCTTCAACCGCCTTCTGCAGCAGATCGGCAAGACCGGCGGCGTCCACCAGGTCGGCGTCGACGACACGCCGATCACGCTTCACGCAGCCGACATTGTCGATTCGCTCCAACGAGCCGGCGGAAATCAACCCTTTGAAGAGGTCTTCGGCGGCCGGACACGCGCCGAAATGATCGGACTGTTCCTCGCCCTGCTCGAACTGATCCGCCAGCGGCGCATTCGCGCGGTGCAGGAGCGGGCGCTCGGACCGATCATGATCCAACTGCTCGACGCCGCCCCGCTCGATGAGGTGGACGAAATGGACGACGCGCTGGCGGACAGCGATGAGCACGCCGTCGCGCCGTTCACCCACCATTCGCGCGCGACCGTAGACGTTGAGGCCGAGGATTCGCAGCCTGACGAGGAACCCGTCGACGATGACGAACTCGATGCGGACGCGCTGGAGGCGGATGAGGCGAACGATGACGAGTTTGACGCGGAACTCGCGCGGATTCGAGACGTCGTGCTCGACCTCGAACCCACGCCGGAACGACTCACCGGGATTTCGACGGAAACCACGAAGTACACGAAGGCCGCGAAAAAGGAAGATCAAACATAAGAGCTTATCCCCTGAACCCCCTCTCCCTTCCAGGGAGAGGGTTGGGGTGAGGGTTATTGAGATAGGCACAATGCGGAATTTGCTTGGGATCCGCATTCCGAGACGAGGTCGAGACAACCTGATGAATCGTTTCCGATTCGTGGGTCCGCTTGCCGCAGAACCCGTGTTTTCTTCGTGCTCTTCGTGCCCTTCGTGGTAAAACACCAACACCAAAACAATCGGAGCCTGTCGATGAAACCAAGTAAACGACTTGCCGAACTGGGAATCACCTTGCCGACCGTGGCCGCCCCAATCGGCAGCTATGTGCCCGCGGTCCGCGCCGGACGGTTCGCCTATACGAGCGGCCAGGTTCCCTTCCGCGACGGCAAAATGGTCCGGGCCGGCAAGGTGCCAGGCGATGTCACTCTCGCCGACGCCGCCGACGGGGCGAGGATTTCGGCGTTGAACGCCGTAGCCGCCATCGCCTCCGTCGCGGGTGGCGTGGACAACATCGCCCGTATCGTCCGCCTCTGCGTCTACGTCGCCAGCAGCCCCGGATTCACCGAGCAGCCCAAGGTCGCCAACGGCGCCAGCGACCTTCTCTTCCAAATCTTCGGCGAAGCCGGCCGCCACGCCCGATCCGCCGTCGGCGTCTCCGAACTGCCCGTCAACGCCGTCGTTGAGGTCGAGGTCATGGCCGAACTCGCCGACGCGTAGGGCGGGCTCCACCCGCCACCTGTAGGGTGGGCCATGTCCACCATCCGAACCGCGACAATCGGGACGATGAACCACAGAGGGCACAGAGGACGCAGAGACGGACGAGTTGTGATTTGGTAATCTGGCGATTTGGTGATTTGCCGATTGCGTCCCGCGCCCAATCAGAACCGTGACCGTAAGGAAGCGGTCAATCCGAGCCGGGAGCGTGAGCGACCGGCCCAACCGCGTCGCGGCTTGTCCGCGGCGTATCTGAACCCGGAGCGCGAGCGACGGGCGGTAACAGTACCGCGACAGATTTCGAGAGGTCTGTCCGATCCGCGAGCGCGCGAGGGGTCAGTGACAACAACGGCGACCCCGTTTTAGCCGCGGCAGCGGCGACCGTCCGCAAGCCCACGACGGAAGTCGTGGGTTTCCGTAACGCCATTGATCCCCGAGCCCCGGCAGGGGCGACCGAACCCCTGCGCCCGTGAACCGATGCAAGTCGCGACTTCACCCTACACACATTCCGATGCCCAACGATTCTGTCCCGCACCCAGGAAAGGGCACGATAACCACGTCGCCCTTTACAAGTCGTTCCATGCCTCGTCCTCTTCCGGTCGAAGCCAGTCGCGAGCCAGCGAAGGCTCAGCGGCAAGGGCGGTTTCGCGGGCGCCCCTGCCGTTCCCCCGCCTCAGGGCGCGGGCGTGCTCCAGCAACTCCGCGACCATCGCCCCCGGGAGTGTTTCCAATTCTTGGATAAGCTTGTCCTTGATGGTGGTCATCTGCGATCCCTAAAAGCACTTTCCGTGCATCCCATCCTACCCGGCCGGCGTCGTTTTGTCTCGGCACCATCTCGCCGGGTCCGCGGGCGATCAGGGGCGCGAGCGCGAGCGAGCGGACGATCAGAGCCGCGACCGTGAGGGAGCGGGCGGGCCGTCGCAGCGGACGCCCGTGGCACGCGGAGCACCGCTCAAAAGTGGTGGCACACGTCACGGTCCGTCAGTGTCACCCTGCCCACCCAGTCTACCGATCAGCGATGCTTGATTCTCAGCCACCGTCTTGCTACGTTCCCAGTTGGTCTCGTTTCTGAGTTGAGGTATTGGCTTGGTGAAAGGATCCTCGCATGTTCAAGACCTGTCAGCCTTTCGTGGCTCTTGCATTGATCGTACCGAGCGGCTGTGGGACGATTATCCACGGACGCGAGCAAAAGATCAGTATTAGTTCTCGACCGTCAGGAGCTCAGGTTTACTACGACGGTGCGGTCCGTGGCGTGACTCCATGCGATGTCAACGTGAGTCGTCGCTCCGGGAAGGCCGTGTTCGTTCTCAAGAAAGACGCCCACGCGGAAAAAGAGGTTGTTGCGCGCGGCGGCGTGAGCCTCTGGGCCCTCCTTGGGAATCTGGTCATTGGCGGAATCCCAGGCTACATCATCGACGCCGCGACCGGGAGCTTCGGAGCCTTCTACGAAGACACGTATCAAGTCGACCTTGACCCGACTCCTGCAACGCCCGCGAACAACCCCTGAAGTGGTTGTGGTGATCGCGCTAGGCGAGTAGTCACGGAAGGTCAGTGAGTTGGGCAGGTGCTAGCGCCTGCCGCGACCATCACGGCTTCGTTGACGTTATGGTAGAGGCAGGTCAAACGACCTGCCCTGCCCGGCTGCGAGCGCAGCACCGCCGTGGAAATCCTCTATGGAAATCGCCAAAACTCCGGCGAACATACACGACGTATGGCTCGAAGGCTATCCCTTCATTGGGGACTTCCCCGCTTCCTGCAGCTTCGCGTTCAGACGATCGCGTCTACTGGCGAGAGTCGCAGGTTGGACGAAATAGAAATCGAAAAGGGACTCGAGGACGTCGAGGTTCCATTCGGCTTCTTCGGGGGTTACGGGCACGATTGATCCGGAATCCTTGCTTTTGATTGGGTGAGCCGCGAAGTTGCCGATATTACGCACGGCGTCGATTGCGTCTGCTATGTGCGTGGGGACCGCCTTACTTTGTAGGACCTGTTCGATCTCGGTCGACAAATCCCCAGGCTTTACGCCCCCTTTGGTGCGCAATACGTTCTGCAAACATCGTCTACTCAATGCCGCAGACGCCTTGGGGCTATCGTGAAGCACAAGACAAGACTCATTGTAGTCCTCTGCGATGTCTGCTGGAACTTCAGCAGGGCACGGCGATCGGGTGGTTGTTCTTGGAAGAACAAATGAGAACTTCGGGTTACTCAAGTTGGTAATCTTGTACTGTTCAAACCGGAGGCCGCGGTCTTGCCCTAGGATGAGGATTAGGCGCTTGCAGTCAGGACAATAGTCCGAATAAACCGCCCATGCAGCTTCGATGTCTTTCCCGATCCAAACCTGTTGAGACCGGTAGTTGTCGTGGAAAGCAACGAGGCAATGGGGACATTTCATAGTCAAGGCCCCTTTACAGTGCTCAGCGAAGAAGCATTCCGCCGAGGCCCTCGGTCGGCCCCAGCGGGGTGCGAGTATGAAAACGGTTGCGGGATGGTCGTCGTGACCGATCCCGCAACCGATTGATTTGAAGATCGCCCGTCAGTGGGGGATTCTCCTACTTTGCAATTTCAGATTTCAGATCCGAAGGTCATTCGACATTCGGAACGCCTGAGACCGCTCCATACGGCGCACACCAAGGGCGGTGCTCGGAACCCCCCTGTGTTCCCCCTTGGCAAGGGGGGAGGCTATTCAGTCGTTCGCGCTCCAGGTTCGGATGCCCGCTCCCTCACGGTCGCGGTTCGGATCGTCACCCACGAGGGGTGACGCTACGCCTTCGTGGCTTCGTGGCTCCGTGCCTTCGTGGCAGGCGTCTACATCATTCCGCCCATGCCGCCCATGCCGCCACCCATGCCGCCCATACCGGGATGCCCGTGACCGCCGCCGCCCTTCTTCTCCTTTTCCTTGATCTCGCCGATGATGCAGTCCGTCGTGAGCAGCAGGCTCGACACACTGGCCGCATTCTGAAGGGCCACGCGCTCGACCTTGGTCGGGACTATCACGCCCATCTTGACCATGTCGCCGTAGTCGCCGGTCATGGCGTTGTAGCCGAAGTTGGCGTCGTTGCTCTCGCTCACCTTCTGCCAGACGATCGCACCTTCCATTCCCGCGTTCTCGGCGATCTGCTTGAGCGGAGCCGACAGCGCCCGGCGGACGATATCCGCCCCGGTCTTCTCGTCGCCCTTGAGCTTCTTCGTGAGCGAGTCGAGCGCCTTGGACGCCCGGATCACCGCCACGCCGCCGCCCGGTAGCACACCCTCTTCGACCGCCGCCCGGCACGCGTGCAGCGCGTCCTCGACCAGCGCCTTCTTCTCCTTCATTTCGACTTCGGTGGCCGCGCCGACGTTGATCTGCGCCACGCCGCCCGCGAGCTTGGCAAGCCGCTCATCGAGCTTTTCCTTGTCGTAATCGCTGGTGGTCTGGTCGATCTCGGTGCGAATCTGCGCGATGCGGGCCTTGATGTTCTGCGACGATCCGCCGCCTTCGACGATCGTGCACGTGTCCTTGTCGATGCGCACCTTCTTGGCGCTGCCGAGATCGGACAGACTCACGTTTTCGAGCTTGACGCCGAGGTCCTCGAAGATGGCAGTGCCGCCGGTGAGGATGGCCATGTCCTCGAGCATCGCCTTGCGGCGATCGCCGAAGCCGGGGGCCTTCACCGCGCAGACCTGGAGCGTGCCGCGGAGTTTGTTGACCACAAGTGTGGCGAGAGCCTCGCCCTCCAGCTCCTCGGCGACGATGAGCAAAGCCCGTCCGGACTGCGAGACCTTTTCCAGGACCGGGATGAGGTCCTTGACGACGCTGATTTTCTTTTCGTGGATGAGGACATAGGGCTTCTCGAGTTCGCACGAGAGATTTTCGAACTTGTTGATGAAGTGCGGCGAGAGGTAGCCCTTGTCGAACTGCATGCCTTCGACAAGATCGACGGTGGTGTCGAGGGTCTTGCCCTCCTCGACGGTGATGACGCCGTCCTTGCCGACCTTGTCCATGGCCTCGGCGATGATCTTGCCGACCGCCGTGTTCTGGTTGGCGGCGCAGGTGCCGACCTGGGCGATCTGCTGCGTGCCCTTCACCGGCGTGCTCATCTTCTTGAGTTCCTCGACGACGGCTTGGACGGCCTGCTCGATGCCGCGCTTGAGGGCCATCGCCTCGGCCCCGGCGGCGACGTTCTTGAGGCCTTCGTCGTAGAGGGCTTCGGCGTAGATCGTCGCGGTGGTGGTGCCGTCGCCGGCAATCGTGGAGGTGCGGGACGCGACCTCCTTGACCATCTGGGCGCCCATGTTTTCGTAGGCTTCCTCAAGTTCGATCTCCTTAGCGACGGTGACGCCGTCCTTGGTGACGGTGGGCGCGCCGAACGACTTTTCGATGACCACGTTACGCCCGCACGGGCCGAGCGTCGCCTTGACCGCGCGTGCCAACTGCTTGACACCGCGGCGAATGGCCTCACGGGCCTCCATCTGATATGCAATCTGCTTTGCAGCCATAAGCGTTTACTCCGTAAACGAAGTTCAAAGTTCGAAGTTCAAAGCTCGAAGTTGACGTGATAGCCTTTTCGAACTTTGAACTATACATTTCGATCTTCAGCGTCAGCCGATGACGCCGAGAATGTCCGATTCGTCCATAATCAGGTAGTCGCCGCCGTCGATCTTCACCTCGGTGCCGGCGTAGCTGGTGAAGAGCACCTCATCGTCCTTCTTCACCTGCATCGCGCTTCGCGTGCCGTCGTCGAGCTGCCGACCGTTACCGACCGCCAGTACGATCCCGCGCTTGGGCTTTTCCTTGGCCGTGTCGGGGAGCACGATTCCCCCGGCCGTCTTGGACTCAGCCTCGACGCGCTTGACGATCACCTTGTCTCCCAACGGTTTGATGTTGAGTTTTGCCATGTTTTCTTTCATTCCTTTCCGTGACCCCGCGTTTGAACCAACCTATTCGATCACCCTATTCCATCGGGAACCGCCAAACGCCTGCGGAGGGCATCGGCCAGTTCGCTCGCTTCGATGGCATGTGAAAAAACGCTCATGACCCGCAGCGACAGAGCGGTCTCCAGCGTTTGCCGGCGCGTGTCGTGCGTAAGAAGCCAGCACGGCAACGCGTCGTCGATCGAACGGATAATCCGCAACAGCGAAAGACCGTCGATCGCCCGCTGATCCTCAACAACCACAGCCGCCGCTAGGCCGCCTTCTTCAATTCGGCGAATGGTCTCCGGACCGGTGCGGGACTGGCAAAGGACGAAACCCGACGGACCGAAGGCCGCGTCCGCGTCGTGAAGCCAGGTCGGACCATCCCCTTGCTCGCCGTAGGCAAGTAAAACGCGCCGACGCGATACCCAGAGATAGGATTCCGTAGTCAAACACCAGTCCCCGACTCCAGACCACCCCCGTTGAGGGTTATTACAAGGCTGATGCCAGAGCCGCAAGGATGGCTGATGTTCCCCGTAATCGTCTCTAAGTTATTGTCTTAAATGATATTGTGACACAAATACGAGCTTTGATTTGTCTAACATTGGACGGCGCGAATACACCGCCGCCTGTCATTTCGAGCACGGAATCCCTGAGCGCTGCCAAACTGGCAGCGCCAGAAGACGACGATCCTGTTGTCCGGACTATGCTGGCGCGGTTGGTTTTCGTCGCAGAGTGTCCGGGCAAGCAGGGTCAGGTTCGCGATGAAGTGGGAGCGCGGGGCAAGGTGTTTCGAATATCGCGCCGAAGTTTGAAAAGCTCCTTGAACGCGCGAAGGATGACGCGGAGATTGGCGCCGGTTTGTGTGCCTGCGGTGCGCGGATAGTGGTGCACGCCGATTTGTCCGATTGTGTAATCGAGGCGTTTCGCGCGTGCGAGGATTTCCGTGTCGATCAGCGCCCCCTGCGATTTCATCTCGATCTCGTCGAACAACGACCGGGGATATAGCTTGAAAGCGCAGTCGATGTCGCGAAGCCAGAGGCGGAAGGCGACGTTCACCAGCGTCGTCCAGCAAAAGGCGTTGACCTTGCGGATGAACGAGTCCTTGCGATCAAGGCGATACGCACTGGCGATGTCAAAACGCTCCAGCAGCGGAAAGAGCTTGTCGATCTCCTCGAAGTCGAACTGCCCGTCGCCGTCGGTATAGAAAACCCAGTCCTTGGTCGCCTCGCGGAAGCCCCGCCGCAGCGCCCCGCCGTACCCGCGGTTGGGTTTGTTGTGCGCCGCGCGGACGTTGGCGTGCTCGGCCGCGAGGCGATCGGCGATCTCGCCGGTGCGGTCCTTGCTGCCGTCATCGACGATGATGATCTCAAAGTCGATGCCTAGGCGTCGACACATCTTCAGTGCCGCGAGGGTGGTGCGCTCGACGTTGGCCTCTTCGTTATAGCACGGGAAGAAGACCGTCAGCGATTTCGGCGGATGCGCGGGCTTGTCTTTCAACGCAATCTCTCGCAAACCATCACGGACTCGTCGGCGGGCGTGGTCGATCCGCGTCTCGTCCAAAACGGCCCGGCGCGGAATCGTATGCGACAAATCCGACGAACTCAATGAGCACAGCCCGTTGCGGCGGCGCCGAAACATCGAGCGAGGAACAACTGAAACACCAAGACGCCAAGACACAAAGAACGGATTGATTGCCGGACCTGATTTGCGCAATACCGCAAGTCAGACGTTTTCCGTCCCCAGATTCTTGGTGTCTTGGTGTCTTCGTGGTGAATCGCCAAGCCGAATCATGTTCCAGGCAAGTGGTTGCCCGCGCTACGCCACAAGCTCTTCGCAGAGCGTCTCCCGAAAACGGGCGCGAAGGCGCTGAAGGATTTCCTTGTGGATTTGGCTCACCCGCGACTCCGAAAGGTCGAGCACGCTGCCGATCTCGGCCATGGTCATTTCCTCGAAATAGTAGAGCATCAGGACGAGTCGCTCCTCGCGTGCCAGCCCCTTGGTGAGGTGCTCGGCGAGCAGTTGGCGCGTGACCTTGACGGCGGGATCGTCCGTCTTGTCGTCGCGGATGTCCCAGGTGTGGGCGTTGCCGGGCTGACGGCGTTCGCCGGCCGGCTCCATCGCTGAGAAGTGGACCTCCTTGCCGAGTTGCGAAAGGCGGGAAAGGTAATCGTACCGGTCGAGGCTCATTTCGAGGCGCCGGGCGACTTCCGCTTGCGAGGGCGACAACTCCAGATCGCTGCCCAGCGATTCCTTCACCATCATCCGCCGTTTCTCGAACGTGCGGACGGTTCGGCTCTGGGGGTCGAGGCTTCGCAACCAGTCCATCACCGCGCCGGAGATACGTTGCTGACAGAATGTCTCGAACTTGGCCTTGCGCTCGGGATCGTAGGCCTCCACGGCTTCGATCAACCCATCGAATGCAGCGCTGCAGATTTCGTCATACGAAACCTGCGAGGGGAGCTTGCGCGCCAACCGCGCCGCGTGCGTCTGGACAAGCGGTGTGTAGTGCACCACGATGCGATTCCGCATCGCGATGGCGCGATTGGACAAGTAGCTCTTCCACATCTTTTCGATGGTCATTTCCTTGCGCTTCGGCATTCGTCAGACTCCTAATGGTTGACACAGAAAACCCGCGCCGACGGCGACCGCGCCGCCGCCCGAAAAGCTCTCCACCGAATGGTGGACCAGATAAATTACATCGACTAGCTAAACTGCGTATTATAGGTAGTTTCGACAAAGTTGCGTCCGAGACTTGATGGAAAAATGGATCGAATTCGACCGGGATTCATTTCGAGCCGCTTGCGCGTTGAAATTTTGAACGACAAATGGCCCACACAGAAGCGCAATATGTGTTTGTATTCACTATATGGCTATATTATCAGACGTTATCGATCTTGGTATCTGGTTGGATCGCTGCGAGACCGCGTCAATCGAGCGAATCGCCGGAGTCATGCGGCCCGGCGGTGGATTCCGCCATACGTTCGATCACGCAGCGGATCGCGGCGAGGGCCTGGCCGCGATGGCTGATTCGATTCTTTTGTTCGGGCGGCATTTGGGCGGCCGTCACCCCGCATTCGGGCACGAAAAAATGGGGGTCATATCCGAAGCCGTTGTGGCCGCGGGGGTCGTCCACGATCAAACCTTCAATCGTGCCGGACGCAACGGCCAGCACCTTGTCGGGAATGGCCAATGCGACGACACAACGAAAGCATGCGGTGCGCCGCTCGGCGGGTACGCCCGCAAGTGCGGCGATGAGCTTGGCGTTGTTGGCGGCATCGTCACCGCGAACGCCGGCGTAGCGCGCGGAATAGACGCCCGGCGCGCCGCCGAGCGCGTCAACTTCCAACCCGGAATCGTCGGCGAGCGTCAGGCACTTTGTCAGACCCGCGTAATGCAACGCCTTTTTTTTCGCGTTCTCTTCAAAGGTTGCGCCGTCTTCGATCGGTTCCGGGATACCCGGAAAGTCCGCGAGAGTCTTCAGACGGACAGGCATATTCGCGAGAACGGCCTGCACCTCGCGGAGCTTTCCGCGATTGGAGGTGGCGATCAGCAGCGTCGTTTCGGTCCTCACGGCGTTGCAGGCCCCCCCCTTGAAAAGGGGGGGCTCGGGGGGGTCGGAGTCGGATGGGGAATTTCGACCAACTGCGAAAGCTCGGGCACACGATCGCCGCCGGGCGAGCGCGTGTAACGAATGCCGCCGTTGTGCAGGTTGTATTTGAGGAGTTCATCCCGCTGCAGGGCCAGGATCGCGCCGCTGTAAACCGGCAGTACCATCGTACCCTTCCTGATGTATTCCCGGTGCGCAACGTCGGCGGGCGGTTTGATGATCGCATCCGGGCCGAACGCTCCGACGGTCACCATGCTGGCGGCGTTGGTGTGGTAGTAGTACGCCTCGTGGCCCTTTTCGCGGAGGAACTTGCAGTATTCGGCGGCGGCCTCCTTGTATTCGGCGAAGTCGTCGGTCGGTTCAAACACCGCGACCTGAAGGGTATAGATGCCGTTTGCTTTGGTCAGCGCCCAGTCCGGATTGCCCACGTCCGGGGTAGGCACGCGAACCGGGACCGCACGCAGAAAATAGCGGCGTCCGGCTGGATCGCCGAGCTGGCGCAGCATGGTCAGATCGTTGCGCATTTGTGCGGGCATCGGTGCGGGTTTTCCGTCTTTGGCTGATAGCCAACGAAAATTGCCGTAGTACAGCCGGGCGATGCCGTCGGCTTCGTCGCGGACGACGACGTCCTTTGATCGTATAGCGGGCGTGTTTCGCAATGTCTCGGCGAGCTGTTCGATGTCTCGCGTGCGTGTGGGGCCGGACATCTCAAGACACAGGATCGTCCACGGCGCCCCCTTCTTGCCGAATAGACGTCCGGAACCGCCGTCCAAACCGCCGGCGCTCGCGCAACTCGGAAGCGTCAATAAACAGCCGATCAACGCGATGCAGAAGGTGATTCGCGCAGCGCGAGACGATCGGAGTGCAAGGCTCGGAACATATCCAGCGGAGATCATTATGTAATCGTTGTAAGGCATTCGACGACTGACCATCGGGTACCGCCCGTCGCTCGCGCTCCCGGTTCGGAAACTCCGCTCGCTCACCCCCGCGGTTCCGACGGCAGGTCCGAGACCTGCCCTACGCTACGTTTTCCAATCGACAATTGGAAATCGGCAATTGGCAATTCCCTGGTCCGGTCGCTCACGCTCCCGGCTCTGATTGGCGCAGTCGCTTTCGCAGTACGCGGGCCTGCATGGCCAGAAGCTCACGAATACCGCGCTGCGCCAGGCCGAGCAATCGATCCAGCTCTTTTCGCGTAAAGGTCGCCTCCTCGCCGGTCCCCTGCACTTCGACAAACTCGCCCGAGGCCGTCATGACCACATTCATATCCACCTCGGCTTCGACGTCCTCGCGGTAGTCCAGGTCCAGCAGCGCGCGTCCGCCGATTTTTCCGACGCTGACGGCGGCGACGGCCTCGCGGACGGGCGAACCGGCGATGAGCCTGTTGCGACGCGCGTAACCCACGGCATCGCACAAGGCAATGTACGCACCGTTGATGCTCGCGGTTCGCGTGCCGCCGTCGGCCTGCAGCACGTCGCAGTCGACATAGATCGAGTTTTCGCCGAGGGCGTCGAGATCGACGACGGCGCGCAGCGATCGGCCGATGAGCCGCTGGATTTCCTGCGTCCGCCCGTCGATCGACGTTCGGTTTCGCTTGCGCCGGTCGTTCGTCGCGGCGGGAAGCATGTCATATTCGGCAGTCACCCAGCCGCTGCCCTGTCCTTTCTTCCAATCGGGCACGCCCGTGCCCCAACTGGCGGTGCAGAGAACGACCGTTCGGCCGGTGCGAATGAGCACCGATCCCACGGGATTCTGCGTATACCCGCGGGTGATTTCCACGGGGCGAAGTTGCGCGGGCCTACGTCCGTCGTGTCGCGGCAAGGTGTTGACTCCGATCGCCGGGACTGCGTGCGTTCGTCTCGTCCCGGCAGCCCAAAGGCGATCGGACGTTATGACCGCGGCGCGCCGCTGTCAACGAGCAAGATTGCGGAGGGATTCGAGGAGACTGCTTGAGCGCTCGCCGCCCGCCCGGAAGTTGAGTCGGCGCGAAGACTCGCTAAGCGGCGCGATGTCGATCCACAGGGTGTCGAAAGGAATTGCGTCGCGCACGCGGTCAGCCCACTCCACGACGACCGCGGAGTCATCGCGGATCAATTCATCGAACCCGAGAGCGACGACCTCGGCGGAACGGTTCAGGCGGTAGGCATCGAGATGAAACAGGGTAAGCCGGCCCGAATACTCGTGAACCAGTGTGAAGGTCGGACTGGTGACTTCGCAGGGCTTGTCGCCGGCGTTGCCGAAGGCAATGCCCTTGACGAGATGCGTCTTTCCAGCGCCGAGCGGGCCGACCAAACCCATCACCGTGCCGCCGGGGACGCAGCGCCCCAACGACCGCCCTGCGGCGAACGTTGCATCGGCCGAGTCCGTCTCGAGCACATAGCCGTCCGCCAGCGAGGTCAATGCACGTATCCTCCCGACATGAATGTCGGGGCTTGGGTGGACGCGATTTCCTCGACCGATCCGTCGGCCCTCGCCAGTGCCAGCCCGTCTTCAACCACGCGTCCTATGAGACGAAGCGGTCCCGGCGCGCCGCCGGGAGCAGCGGCGATCTCCGCCACGGTCGTGACGAGAAGTTCGTAATCCTCGCCGTCGCTCAGGGCATGGTCGAGCGCGGTGCGGTTGTCCGTCGTCGCCATGCGCTTCGCGTCCTCGCTGACAACGCCCAGCAACTGCCGCTCGTCAAGCACCGCGCCGACGCCGGATTCCCGGCACACACGCCACATATCGAGCAGCAGTCCGTCGCTGATGTCGATCATGGCGTGCAGGTCAGCCCCCAATCGCTCGGCGAGCAGCTTGGCCTCGGCGATGCGCGGCGTGAAGTTCATGTGCCGTCCCAACAGACTGCCCCCCAGAACGCCGGTTACGAATACCTGATCGCCGACCCGAGCGCCGGAGCGTGTGATCGGTTCGACCCCGGAAAATGGTTCGGCGATGACGGTCACGTCGATCGCCAGAGGATGGTCCCATCGCGCGGTGTCGCCGCCGACGACGGGCACGTCGAACTCCGCGGCCCCGCTGAAGACGCCCTCGAACAATTCCTTTGCCGTCGCGAGGTCCATTTTGTGCGGAAGTACGACGGAAGCAACAGCGGCGATCGGACGGACGGCCATCGCGGCGCAGTCGCTGAGACCGCGGGCGACGGCCTTGCGGCCGATCTGCCGCGGTGAATGCCGTTGCGATACAAAATGCACGCCGTCGAGCAGTAAATCGGACGAAACGAGCATGCGGTCCGAGGAGCACGTGAGCACGGCCATGTCGTCGCCGATGCCCAGTCGGACGCAGGCATGGGTCTGCTTCCGCCGCTGTAACCACTGGACGAGTTCGAGTTCATCGTGAGCCATGGTGCGAGAATGGTATCATGAACCTGCCCAACGGTCAGCGTGGTTGTAATGTAGCGTCACCCTCGTGGGTGACGTCGGAGCGGTCGGGCGAAATGTAGCGTCACCCCTCGTGGGTGACGTCGGAGCGGTCGGGCGAGCCGTAGAGCGTCCCGTGATTACCACATAGACCCCAAAAAACGACCCCCTGTGCGCCGGCCTTGTTCGGACGGACTCAGGGGGTCGAATGTACACACTTCGTTGTTTCGACGGCAACCGTAATCGAACGACGAGACACAGGGCCGCGTCGCCGGGAGACGACGTTGACAGGCCGACGCCGTCAGGCCTGATACAATCCGCGATCGACTTTCTTCACCACTTTGAGCGTCGGCAGCGCATTGCTGACGGCCTTGGTGAGGTTCTTGGATGAGGTATTGTATCCGGCGCTCACGACGCCCTCGGCGATTTCATGCGGCGTGAGAGGTTTCGACCGTTGGCGGAGAACTTTGACGATCATGTCCTTGAGCGAACCCGAGCGGCTGCCGCTGCCCGCCGGGCGCCCGCGGCGCTTACCAACGGGGCGAGCGATGGGCATCGCGCCCATTGCGTTCATTGCGCTTTCGATCCCGGCGATCTGACAGTCAATCGTGGAGCGTTGCATGAGCAACGTATCGCGATAGGTTTCCATCTCCTTCAAGACCCGGATCGCGCCATCGCCGCCGGCGCCCGCCGCCGCGGCAGCGCGCGGAGGACGGCCGGGCCTTCGTTTCATTCCGCCCGCACGGCCGGCCTTACGACCGCCGCCGTGAATGGTGTTCGTATGACGGGCAAGATGTGCCGGCATCGAAAACGTACGATCACATTTTGGACATTTGAATGCGCCTTTTGCCATTTCGAATTTCTCCTTTGTTAGGAAAGACCAAGGACGGTAAACTATGCGCTGCTGCGGGATATGGCAAGTGGGTTTCCAAAAAAAAACGCATTTTGATCAGCGACCGATTCTCACTGTCATTATGACGCACCACGTCGATTGGTATGTTCCGAGAAGATTCCGGATGCAAGCCGACGATCCGGCGCTTCGCGCGAACATTGGGCAAGTTCTATTGCCGCAAAGGAGCGTAAACCCTTATCAAAGTGCCGTGCCCCGACATCCATTCCAAGATCGCCGGTCTGAGAAAGGCCGTGGCATTCGAAGGAATTGGCCGAAGCCCGCTCGGTCGTTTCTTGCGATCGAACCCCGGTAATCCCGAAAGAAGGACGTTAACTATTGCAGTGACAATGTTGCGGCACGGCATAGGCATGACATTTGAGTCGTTCGCGCCATCGATGCCGGCCGGTTCTGGTTCTGTTGCAAACAGGTCATATTATCGCCTCGATTGCCCCTTACGCACTTTCCCAGAGGATCGCCGCCGTCCGGGTCCGCGCGCCGTATTGATGCGCCCGCGTTTCAAAGGTGTCGCTCGACTTTCGGCGGGGCGCGCACGAGAAGTGCCATCTTTTTCGTCATGTCGGCGCGTCGAACGCCCTTCCCTATCAACCGGCGCCAGATCGAGCTGCCGTCTGGGAATGTTTATTCCGGCGATCGCGACGGCCATTCGGTCTCCGATGCGAAGCCGTCTACCGGAGCGCTGGCCTATCACCGATCCGTGCGCAGCGTCAACCTCCCACCAATCATCGCCCAGATTCTCAAGTCGGAGCAAGCCGTCGACCAAGTACCGATCCAACTGGATAAACACCCCAATTTGCGCAATACCCGTAATCACACCATCGAAATGATCGCCGACGCGGTCTTCGAGGAGACGCAGAATATGCACTTGCTTTAATTCCCGCTCCGCGGCCTCCGCCCGGCGCTCGTTTGCGCTACAGTGCGCCCCCAGAGAAGAAAGCTCCTCCTCCGTCGGAACGACAGAGCGGTCGGCGGCAATGTCAAAACCCGTTGTCAGGTACTGATCCAGCAAGCGGTGTACGGTGAGGTCGGGATAGCGCCTAATCGGGGATGTGAAATGGCAGTAGTTTTCGCTGGCGAGGGCGTAGTGTCCGATCCGGGCAGGCGAGTATTCGGCCTGTTGCATGGACCGTAAAACCGCAAGGTTGATCGCAAAGGCCTCGGGCTTGCCCTGCACGTCGTCGAGCAGGTGCTGGAGGTCGTGACGGCTCGCGCCGGCTGGGAGGTCAAATCCCAGCATTTTGACCAGACGGCGGAGCGTTCCGTCCTTGAGTTCACTGGGGTCCTCATGCACGCGTCGCAGACAGGGGACATTTTGGGACACCATCAGCCGTGCGACGGCCTCATTGGCTTCGACCATGAACATCTCTATGAGCGTATGGGAAAAACTCGTATCCTCGGGCGTCACGTCGACCACGCGCCCGTCTTCGTTGAACACAAGCTCCACGTCGGGCAGTTGGAGTGACAGCATGCCTTCGCGCCGCCGGCGGGCCTGGAGCACCCGGGCCAGATGGTCCATCTCGCGGAGCAGTTGCACGACCTTTACGCTCATCTTTCCCGCTTTGCCGTCGAGAACGGCGGTGGCCTGTTCGTAGGTCAGGCGTTTGTTCGAGCGGATGAGCGTATTCGCAAAGCGCGTCCCGCGCACTGATCCTCGATCGTCATAGGCGATGAATGCGCTCTTGGTGAGTCGCGGCTGGCGTTCCTGCAGCGAGCACACACCGTTGGAAAGGACCTCGGGCAGCATGGGGATCACCAGGCCGGGAAGGTAAATGCTGTTGGCCCGTTCGCGTGCTTCGGCGTCGAGCGTACCGCCATCGGAGACGAAATGAGCAACGTCGGCGATGTGGACGCCAAGCTCCACAAGACCGTCGTCGCGACGTGTCAGTGATATCGCATCGTCGAAGTCCTTCGCGTCGTCCGGGTCGATGGTGATGATGGTCAAACCGCGAAGGTCCTCGCGTTGCTTCGCCTCGGCCGCGGCATCGTAGGTTGCGACCGCTCGCCGCGCTTCCTCAAGGACATTTTCCGGGAACTCACCTGGCAGATGGAACTGCTCGATGATGCTCCGCGCGTCGACACCGGACTCGCCGCTTCGACCGAGCGCCTTGACGATCACGCCGCGTGCGGGCTTGCGCTCCGTCGGATATTCAATGACCTCGATGACCACCTGATCGCCGGGGCGGGCGCGCTTTGCGCCGGGATCGTCGATCAGGATCGGGGCGTGCAACGTTGATCCATCGGGCACGACGAACCATCGACCGGCCTCACGCTGTAACCCGCCGACGAACTTGCTCTGACTTCGCTGCAGAACGGACGTGATGCGGCCTTCGTAGAGCATCTTGCCGCCGCGTTTGCCGCGTTTACGAACGTCGACCGCCACTCGATCGCCGGTCATCGCCCCGCCGCTCGCGTTCGCCGGGACGTAAATGTCGCCGTGGGCGTTGGGTACTTCGGGAATCACGAATCCGAACCCGCGAGGATTGGCCCGGAAGCTGCCGAACAGCCGTCCCGGCGGCTCGGGCAGCATGACTGCGTTGCGACTGCCGAGCACGATCCGCCCGGTCTTCGTCAAGGCCTTGCAGGCGGCGTGGAAGTCGCCCTGCTCGTCCTCGCCGACGCCCATGGCCTCGGCCAGTTCGTGCAAACCCCTGGGCTTATAGCCCTTGGCCTGAACAATCTTGAGGATGCGCTCGGCAAATGCTTGGGACGGCATATAATGGTCTCTCGCGGTCAGATGACGGGCTGATCGACGTGAACTCCGTTTTGGAACGTGACCATCAAATGGACGAGATTTTAGACCTTGCGGCGCGACTCGGCAAACGGATCGCGGAGGATTCGCGGGCGAAACAGATGACCGAGGCCCAGACGGCCCTCGAAAAAAGCCTCGCCGATCGGCAGCTTCTCAACGACTACGAGCGGCAGCAACAGAAAATCTACGAGCTGGAGGTCAGCGGCAAACCGATCGAACCGGACGATAAGCGCCGCCTCGCCGACCTGCACGGCCGGGTCGTGGGCAGCGCGGTGATCAAGCAGGTCCTCAAGGCCCAGGCGGATTTTCTCGAACTGATGACCACCGTATCGCAACGCATCGAGCTGGAAGCACTCGGACACAGTGATGAGGCGACAATGGCATGATGTCCGGCAGCGTTGCCAATCCTTCCTCTTGGAACGAGTGATCTGTCACCCTGAGTTTTTGTAACCGTTCAGTTCCCTGTGCAGAACACAGCGTAGGATGGGGCCTGGCGGAACGCTGGGCGAGGAGGGCTTGGCGGAAGTAGTCGAGGACCGGGCGGTATTGCCTACGGAGGGTTCGCACGACGGTCAGGCTGCGTTCGGTAAAGCGGCGACCCGCTTCGCTATGGTTGCCGAAGTTCACCTCCCGCCGGATCACCGCACGAGGCTTCACAAGAAGATGAAACGGTACGTCCTGAACGCCGAATCCAGCCACAACCGGGCACGAGTCGGTAAATCAAGGGGCTTGCTGCGGCCCGGACGGCGCCAAGAAGCAATTGATTTGAGAGCAATTCCCCGTCTCCCCGTACCACCAAATGCCCTCGGCGGCGCATTCGCAATCGGTTATGTACCTACAATCATTGGGCGAGTAGGACATGCAGCAGGCGCCCGTGCTTTCGCAGCCATTGGGAATGCCGTCTCCATCGCAGTCCTTGCACACGCCCTTGGGTGCCGCCAGCGCCGCCTGAAGCCCGGGGTGATCGACCGCCGTCCCTTTGTTGCCGCCGAAGGCACACCTCCCATGGGTGTGGATGGCGTAAACCAACGAGGACGAAACGTGTTCCACAGCGGAACCGGAGGACCCAGGCTCCGTGTCAACCTCATGCGCCACGGTCGTTCCAGAGGGGGATCGAAAAGGGCCGGTTGCCGTCTGCTGGGCGCGGTGAGAAATCGGATTTTCGATGTCGTTTCCAAATCCCGTGACGCGGAGCGGACTTCCGTTCGCGGCCGGAACCGTCGGGGCCAACGTGTAAGAGCTGCCCTGGGCTTGGAGCGGACAAAGAGTCGTGCCCGCGTTCCGCCAGACGCCGAAGTAGCACCAGTCATCGCCGGTGTCCGCAGTCGAGCAATCGCCGTTTTGACACTGAATCGACAGGCGATCCACCGGGTATTGGTCGTCCAGATCGGCCGGAATAATGCTCCCATCGGAGTTCGACCACCATACGTTGAATTCCACGATCGGTTTGAAAGAAGCAGTCCAATCCATGAAATCGCAATTATGGCCGGCTGTCAAAAGCGAGTTTGATCGGCCGTCGAACAGAAACGCGGTTCCATTTGCGTCAAGACCACTGAGTATGTAGCGTAGACGCGATGCCCTTGCGTCCATCGATGGCACCCGATCGTCGGGTGGACAAATTGTCAACAAGCTTTCCAACCCAGTTGTAGTCGCGCCGACTATCATTTGGTCGACGACGATCCGACTCTCTCCTGCGCCGGGCTGCGCGAGCACTTCGAGGAGAACCTGATCGCCCAGAAAATAGCCCGATGTGTATCCCCACTGTTCCAGCGCCATCGCGTCCAGAACCTGCACGTCACCGTCGGCAAGGGAGGTCAGGCGCAGGTAACTTGATTTGCCGTCGACGGAGACGTCACCAAGCTCCGCCTGCTTGAAATGCAGGCGCATCCAGGGAGCGTCCGCATAGGATACAACATGAGACCAGAGCGGCGCATTGCCCACGCTTTCCGGGCCGATCGAAAGGAGTCCGGAATCGATGCTCACTTCCACAATTTCGCTTGGGCTGGTGGCCGGTTGTGCGATCACGGGAGAGCCGAAACCAAAGATCAATACAGCAAGAAAAGATGCACACCCGGAGACCGACCGCGATCCTCGTTGCCGCGTTCGAAGGATGAAGGATCCGATGCCTACGAGCGCGGCGACCATTACAATAGCGCCCCAGCCGGAGAGCGCCGGGACGCCCTGTTCCAGCCCCACAAAAAAGTCGTAGGTCCCGCCGGTGATCTCGCCTGTATACGCCCGCCACTCGAAGGAGTTAGTAGGGAGATACGCCCCTAGATTGATTTCGGACTCGTCGGCGTTGAGGGTGTCAACTCGATAGATACCGAGAGTCGAGGGCAACTGAAGAGACACGCTCCCGACGTGCAGCACTCCTTGCGCGGGCAATTGCAGCCGGCAGGGATCACACATATACTCAAAAAAGTTAGTCGCCAACGGAACCGGCAAAGCGGGAGAAACAGTGAAGTCCTGTGGGCGGCTACTGGAACTCAAGTCGAAATCAAAAATAGGATCCAGCAGGATCGCGGAATTGCTGTCCGTAAAATCAAGCTGAACCCCCCAGATGTATTGGTCCGTGGCAACTTCGCTATGGGCGTAAACGTCTAGGGTCACAACCTGCCCGAGGAAATGGGGCGGGGGAGGAGAGGGAACCAGCTCAATCCAGACCTCTCCCCGGCAGACAGCGGCGCAAAAGAAGGACAACAGAATGGTACGCTTGATCGAGAACATGATAAACCTCCTAACGAAAGGTGCAGGTCAACTTCCCTTGAGGCATCAATTATACCTCCGGTGCCACGCGAGTAAAGAGTGCCACGGCGGCAATGTCCGCAAGCTTGAAAACGTCGTCGAGCGGCCCGTGGTGCTCTACAAAGGGCGGCATGTCACCATCGACGACTTGCCACCCAACCTACTACATGCCGCCGCAGCCGACGCTGAAGATTGACCTGCGGTTCGTCGATCGCGACGCCGACGCCGGACTCGCGGGTGAGCTTCGCATCTGCGGCGGTTCGCGGGTACCCGTCGTCGTATTTCTCTCCGAGGATTTCGCCGAATGCGGGCGGTACGGCGACCGCACGCTGAGTCGTTATCGGGCGATGGCGGCGGAGCTTTCGGGCGCGGCCTGCTCAACGAGAATCGTGGAGTCCGGCGCACTCGACGCCGTCACCACCGACTGGCTCCGCGAGTTTGAGCGTGTCCAACTCATGCTGCGTACGTCGCCACGGTTGCGGCAGAAGCACGGCGACTGAACGCCCGGTCAATCGGCATAAACTGCGCGATCGGCGACAACGCCCGACCGACATTTCGTGCAAAATTGCCCGTCTTAACGCGCCTCAAGATTTTTCTGCACTCCCGTCGATAGAAGCCGTGCAGGTTTCGCAAGATTGCCCAATTTATCTGATCTTCTCAGATTATGGCATATTTGCGAACCTCGTGCGTCAAGAAGAGCAGGTCGGGGCGGAGACCCCATTGTCACTCATCGCGCGTCAAAGCGCTCCGGGAGCGGGCAGGAGGCCTGTGCCGATCAAAGGCCTCCCGAACGCCGTCCGCGCAAGGAGCGATTTGAATGGCAGTTACAGTCCCCCTCGACGAGTTCATCGGACCTCTGCTGGCCGGCAACCGTACCGTATGCCGCGAATTCGTGTTGAGGCAGCTCGAAGCGATCTCCGAGCCGGCACTTTTGTATGAGGAATTGCTCTGGCCGGCGATGGAACAGGTCGCAAAATTGTACCGTGGGGATCGGATCAACACGGCTACGGAGCACATGGCCATTCGGATCAGCCGAAGCCTTGCCGACCAGATTCAACTTCGACTCACGCAGGCCGAACCAAACAGCAAGCGTATTCTGATCGCGTGTGCCGACGGGGAGCCGGAGGAACTCGGCGCCCAGATGTGCGCCGATCTGTTCGAGGCGCGTGGGTGGAACGTGTATTTTCTGGGCGGGGGCGTGCCGAATGACGAGATTTTGAACCTGATCGGGCAGCTTTCACCGGACATACTCCTGATTTTCGGGACCAAGCCGGCGGGTGTTCCCGGCATCCGGCGTCTGGTCGATCAAATCCGAGAGATCGGCGTCAGTCCCACGATGAACATCATGGTCTCGGGCGGGGTCTTTAATCGCGCGGACGGACTTTGGAAGGAAGTTAATGCGGACCTCGTGGCCAGGAATGCTCAACAGGCGATTCCGCTGGCGGAGGCGGCCATGCCGCGAACGCCGACTGTTCCCAAACCGGGTGCGCCGAAGAAACGACGACGTCGACGCCGACCGGCACCGGCGGGGACAGGTGCTGAAGGTTGAATCGCATGGCGCGAGGGCTTCTTTTTGATTGCGATCGGCGCGGCGGGGCCGACCTTGCGTGGGCGAGCGGGAGGTCGGCGGATCAAACGCCGTCTTTTTCGGTATTTTACGGGTTTGGCGTACAAAAATTCTCATTATTTCCGAGAAAAATGCTTGATTCTTGTCGCGGACCTGCTTAGATTCTCGTTGTGCAACCATGGAATGGTTGGCGATTCATTAGAAAGGAATGTCCGAATGGCGAAGAAAGCAGGAATCAAACCCTCTGGGAAAGTGCGTTCGAAGTCGGAAGTTTTCGGTCAACTGGCGACGGCGACGGACCTGACCAAGAAGCAGGTGGCGACCGTGTTCGACACCCTGTCCGACCTGATCAAGACCGATTTGAAGAAGGGGCCCGGAATTTTCACCGTTCCCGGTCTGATGAAGATCAAGGTCATCCGCAAGCCGGCCACCAAGGCTCGCGAGGGGCTCAACCCGTTCACGGGCGAGCGGATGATGTTCAAGGCCAAGCCGGCGCGGAACGTGGTGAAGGTTCTGGCGCTGAAGAACCTCAAGGCGATGGTCTGACGCCGAATCGCGCGAACGACCGCCCAAGGCGGTGGTTTTGGCGTGCGGCAGGATAAACGCGGAAATAGCGGGCGGTTGCGAACCCATGCGGGGACGCAATCGCCCGTTTTTCGTTCGCGGGCGATCGGCGAGTCTCGCGAAAAGGTGATCGCGGCGCCACGCACCTGAGCGTTTCACTGCGCAAGAGCGACCGCCCGCGCGAGACCGTGCCACACGTGTGATTTCACCACCCTTTTGGGGATGCACCCTTCGGATTGTACGCGCGGTTCGGCGGGGTTGATGAGTTCGCCCGATGTTCGGTAAGCTTTCGGCATGGCGAAGAAACGCAAGCGCACGCCGAAGAAGCCGAGCGTGCGCAAGGCGCCGCGCCGAGTTCCGTCGAAGAGGAAAGGAGGCCCTGTGTCTGAAGCCGCTGTTGCCGCTCGCATACCCGTGTCCGCGCCCGCCGGACGCCCGTCGTCGCTCGTCGATACACGCATCGTTTATTGCGG
>ERZ1292630.318-Hain-H41-02um-R3-318-length-50947-cov-8_pt2 | contig 31578 bp, 14 predicted proteins | sample MGYA00564408_ERZ1292630 | MGnify/ENA primary metagenome ERZ1292630 (study PRJEB36523, sample SAMEA6512641) | groundwater metagenome | collected 2019-01-08 | study: AquaDiva: Metagenomics assemblies of 32 groundwater samples
CCCCCCCCCCCCCACATAGAGAGACGCGACGCGATCGATCGATGGTCCGTGCATCGGAACGCCCGGGGTGATGAGGTGAACCACTCATCAGCGCGGCAGTCGCCGTTTTCTTCCTTCTTTCCCTGGGTACCGTGCAGTTAGCCCACCCGGGTCGTCCGCGTCGTCCCTTCCTTCCCCTTTTCTGCAGTCGGATGAGCGCCCCGGCGAAGCTTCCGATGAAAAAAATGCCGCCGCTGGCGGGCGTGGCGGGAAAGAAGGCCCCTCCTCTCGCGGGGGTGAAGACTCCCGGCTCGTCACCCGCGTCATCGGCGGCCGGTACCCCGCGACCGTCCGCCGGCGGTAAGGTGCCGCCGCCTCCGCCGGCGAAGGGCCCACCAATGCCCGGCGCCAAGGTGCCGGCGAAGGCGCCAGCGGCCCCGGCGAAGGGCGCGCCACCGATGCCAGCGAAAGGAGCTCCGCCGATGCCCTCGAAAGGCGCCCCGCCGATGCCCTCGAAAGGGCCGTCGGCGCCGCCTTCGGCGAAAGGCCCTGCGGGCACTCCAGTCAAACTGGCGGCGCCGCCTGGAAAGATGCCGTTGAAGGCGCCGGGTCTGAAGGGGCCGCCGGGTGCCAAGCTGCCGATGAAAGCCCCGCCACCGGCGGCCGCGGGGGGGAACGACGCCGGCGACGCCGCCAGTGAGGCATCCGACGGTCCGGCTGCGCCGCCGGCGAAGGCGCCGATGAAGGCACCGCTGAAATTGCCCCTCAAGGCGCCCGGCAAAGCCCCATTGAAGTTACTGATGAAGAAGGTGCCGACGCCCGGTCCCTCAAGCGCGGCCCCGTCGGAACCCGGCGACGACGATCAGCGCGACGCGGCGAGTGAACCGCCGTTGACGGCGCGCACGGACATGGGTGGGACGCGGGAGGACGACCCGCTCTCGCCGGTGGCAACGCCGCGCGACATGCCGCAGCCGTCGGCGCAGCCGCTGGACGCGGCCTCTCCAGCAGCGGCGTCTCCCGATGGCGGCTCGATACCGCCACCACCGTCGGTACCGCCCTCCGCTCCAACATCACCGAGACCACCCGACGCCGCGACGTCACCGGCGGCAGCGACCGGCACGTCGGCGGCGCAACCGCCGGGAGGGAACGCCCTCGCGTCCCCTGCGGTGGGGCCACCGCCGGCCGCGCCCGCCACCGTCAGCGTGGTGGAGGCGCTCATGGGCGGGGAGTGGCCTGTCCACACCAGCGCGCCGAGCGGCGGTAGCGGATCGGACGGTGCGGCCTCTCACCGTGTGCAGCTGTCGGAGCAATACGAATCGCAGATCCGCAGCTTGCAGCAGCGCGGCATCGAGAGCGAGCAATACATTGCCTCGCTCACGAACGAAGTGTCACGGCTGCGTGAAACGCTGTACGAACGGGAAGGGGTCAAAGTCGTGCAGCACATCGCTGAGCTGGAGAAGGAGAATCGAAAGCTGCGGCTGCAGCTGGAAAAGGAGCGCGAGTCTCGCCTCTACCACCAGAGTGCCCATCTGTCCATCATGGACGAGCTCATTCTGCTGCGGCAAACATCGGATGCCGGAGACGTCGCCAAAATGCGGATCGACAACGAGCGGCTGCAACTCGAGGTGAGTAAGTTGGTGCAAGCGAACACCATGCTCTCCTTGAAGTTTGCGGACGTGTCGTCGAAGCAGGACTTAGCTGCTGAACAGGCGGACGCCGTGGACCTGGCGTCGTCCACACATTTGTTCGTCAACGTCCGACGCGGGGCGCTGTGCCGTTCGTGTCAGGATCTGATCACACGCATGGAGCACGCGCAGGTCAGGCGGGCCATGGACGGAGGCCCCGCCACCGGGTCATTTTCTCCCGACCAGCCGACGACCATCTCCCTGCTGTCAACGCACAGAGCCGCCGCGAGGCCGTACCCTCCGTCGTCGCCCGCCGGGTTGGAAGGTGAAGCGACGATAAAGTCGCCGGCGCTGGTTGCGGGAGGGTGGTCGGCCCTCGCGGTGCCTGGCTCCGCCAAGGTGGTCTACCACAACGCGGTCACAAACCGGTCGCAGTGGGACATGCCGCCAGAGGTGGCCGCCGCTGCGTCACCCGCGGCGAACCCCCCCGGCGGCGGAGCCGGACGAACGGGACACTTTGCGAGCGTTTATGGGTCGACTGCCCCCTATGGGAGCGGCCAGCATCCATAACATACGCCCCCTAGATCGGGATGGATGGATAGAACCATCACGGCTCCCCCTCCGTCCGTAGCTTGGTTGAACGAGTCGCGGTGTTTCGGCGACGCTTGGCGCGACGCTATGATATTTTCTACGTGTTTTTTGTTGGGGCTTTTGGCATGCGAGTGGTTGAGCTGCAGTCCCTAACCCTTAAACTCTATTCCTTTGCGTCCCTCTGTGAATCAAGGACTTGACGCGATTTGCAAACGACGACGTCACATCATCGAGCACGTGCGTGCTCTACTTAAGTCTATCCTATCGATGCAGTGGTCGCTATCGTCTCAGAGAACGTTCCTGTTGGATCCGAATCTCGGACGCTACACGAATCACGCGGTTACACCCGCGGGCAACGCAGAAGGTCCAGGTCCGGCGTCGTACGAGCCTCGTTGCCCCAAGAAGAGTGGTCAGAGCGATCGCACCGCCGTGACCTACCGCCCGGTGAAAGGTCTCACCGAGCGCGAGAAAACGCTGTCCAACGGCATGGTCGTGACGCGCATCATCGTCGCGGGGCCTGGGTCGTATGCCACGGAGGTGCCGCCTATTGGGCGCGCGACAAGCCCGTCGGTCCGCCAGGCGCCCTTCGGCTCCGCTCACCCGCGATGCCTCAACATGATCGCGCCGTCGTCTGTCACGAGCAAGGAGTACAGCGAGAGAGCCGGCCTCCCCGCACCCGGTCACTACCAGGACAGGCTGCCGGGTATTTCCAGCACCCCGCCGCAATCGGCACGTGAATCCGCGCGCACTAGGTCACCGCCGACAGCGCGGAGAAAAGCCGCTGTCCCGCGGACACCGCGGTCGACCATGCGCCTCCCAACGACGAGCGACGTGACGTCGCCGTCGTCGACGCTTTCGCCACCCTCCGCGTGCCGAACAGCAACGAATCCCCACGGATCGCCGCGGACGGTGCCGCGCCGGGAGCCCAGCCCGGTGGCTCAGCAGGGGGCAGCACCCGGGGGCGGCACCTTCAGCACGCTCCCCAGATACTTCAACCTCACCGACGTCAATTCGCGCGTGTCCTTAGAGCGCGACTCGCAGTTCAGGAATCCCACCTTCGGACAGTATCACCCGAACGACGCAATCGTCTCGAAGTCCGCTCTCTCGCCGTTATGCGGCCGGTTCTCGCGTTCTCCCAGACGAGTAATGATCGGCAGCATGGTGGCCAACAGCGGCTCGCTCCCTGGGCCCGGTAGCTATAACGTGCGTTGACCAGTGCGCCTCCCTCTCAATCTCTCTGTTGCTTTGGTCGCCTTCCGCTCCAGTGTCATAGCGCCCCCCTCATGATCTCATCTCATCACAAATTCTATCGGCTTATTGGGGTTACTGCGGGGCGCCTGTTGTCTTCACGGCACGCCCACCGCATCTCGCCGAACTAAGCCACTGCCAGCCCCTCCCTTTCCCATAACATAGAACGAACCGGTCGAACAGTTCTTTGACGTCCGCCACGCCATGACTCGTCAACCCTGGCTGGCGTGCTGACCCACGCTGAGTATTGGGGATCAATTTGCTTGGAGAGTGACATTGGACGGCATAACAAGCAACAAGAGTGCTTCGGCACACGCCTTCACATCACTCACTCACAACACACACCCAGCATGGCGGCCGCGGCGGGAGCTGCGGCTAAGAAGAAGAAGGGCCTTTCGATGGACGAAAAGGCGGCCCGCGTGGAAGCCTTCATGCTGGAGCAGAACCAACCGTTCACGATGAAGGAGCTGGAGCAACTCCTGCCGAAGATCGGCGTGCCGTACCCGGTCGTTCCAGAATGCATCGAAACCCTGGTGTCCGAGAACCGTGTGCGATCCGAAAAGATGGGTGTCAGCGTCTTTTATTGGAAGTTCGCCAAAGTTGACGCCGCCATCAATCTGCGGCGACGCCGCGCGAAGCACGCCAATATCCAGGCCCTGGAGAAGCAAGTGCGTACCCTACAGCAGCAGCAGGCGTTGGACGCGTGCAGTGCGGCGGGCGCATCGGAGGAGCAACGCGAGAGGGATCAGCTCACGGTAGAAATCATTCAACTCCAACAATCAGTTTCGACGCTGCGGTTAGCGGTCGATGAGGCCTCGGATGACCTGCCCGTGCAGCACGCCGAGCTCCTCCGCGGCATTCGTGACGCCCTCGACGCCGCGAACCGATGGTCGAACAACCTGCTGTTAATCGAACAGCACTGCCGCCATCGGCTCGGCATGTCCCAATCCCAGTTCCGCTCCGCCTTCAAAATGCCTCACGATTTTGACTTTGTGGACGTCCCGCTCACATTCACGCAGCAGTGGAAGCGGTTCAAACCATCGGCAGCGGGGGTCACGAAATGCTGATGACGCCTCCCCCCTCCGATTCTTTCACACATGACGTCCCGCGAGGCCAAGGAAGCATGGCCGCCCCTTCTGGTCCCGCGAATGCGCCCCCCTATTATCACATCCCACATGCCCTCTCCATCCCTCTATCGCGCACGGGTGTGCAGCACGGTTGTAGCCTCCGTGGGTCATGGGCATTTGTGTCGTTGGCCGTTTTTAGCGTCATTCGAAGTGGTGTGCACCACCACACGCACCGCCGCCGCTCCATTTTGTTCCTCTCTCTCACCCTCTCATCGCGTCGTGACGACAAATGACACGCCGCATCATCGGAGGGGTGACGACCTTAACCCTTACGACCGTTCTGTTCTTGGGAACGGTCCTCCTCGCCGCCGCACAGCAACTGCAGTGCAATACGGACGTCGAATTCGCGCCCTACGACCCTCTGTTTGGCAACATCACGTGCACCGGTTTGCTCGACTGCTCCCGCACATTTTGTACTTGCTCCGCGGGGAATTTCAGCAATAGCTCGTGCCGACTGCCTGCGAGCAATGTCGCCACGTGCCCTCTGCGCGGTGGTTGCATCGCTGCGTACATCGACTGCGTGCAAGCGGCCGCCCCTAACTGCGTCAATCCGGTCATTGCATGGCCCGACAGACTATATAACTTTGAAAATGGGGACCGAGACGTTCGGTACGCTGATTCTGACATCGGTCTGGCGTGCTACGCCGGGGTTTGCCGACTGGCCAACAACTGTTCGGTCGACACGAACTCGCTTTGCGACACGTTGTACACCACGGGAACCGGCTTTTACATCTTTTTTGGCGGAACGGTGTGGTCTACCATCGCCCTGAACAAGTCTTCCGTTGCGGTGATGAAAGCTGCCTTTGCGGCCGATCTTAGAGCCGTCTTCCAAGAGCCCACGGAAATAGAGTCGATCGAATTCGACATCCAAACACAACAGGCCAATGCGCGCGTGTTCGTGCAGGACGTCGCCATCTTAGACCTGATCACGTTAGTGCAGCGCAACGGCAGCGCGTGGCTGACCAACACGTCCCTCAACGCGTGGCGAAGCATCGGCCAAGCCGTCAATACGCTCGTCGTCGCCTCCGAAAGCCTCGTCCAACCGCCCATCAGCGACTTCACCCAGGTGAAGTGCGACGCGAGCTGCATCGCCGGTGTCGTCGTTGCCAGCGTCGCGTTCCTGGGCGTGATCGGCGTGATAATCATCTGCTTCGTGCGCATGAAAAGGGACCACGAATTCCAGGAAGAACCCGACAAGTTGCCCACGATGATGTCCAAGTACCTCTACCTTCAACGGAGCAAACTAGCGCAGCAGGGCATCCTCATCGAGAGCATTGTGACCATCATGCAGGCCGGACGAGCGGTGGCCGCGAGGGACGACGGCACGACGTACAAGGTGCTCCGCGCGATGACCTCAGCGGCAGTGACGGACTTCGAGGAGCACCAGCATCGCCACGAAATTATCCGCCCTTCCGACCAGGGTGCCACTCCCATGACCGACATCGTGGCCGAGGAGCTATTGTCGCAGATGAACGAGTGCGAGATCCACTCGGATCGCGTCGAACGGTGCGATGTGCTAGTTCGGAGTTACGTTCGAGCGTGCCGGTCGCTGAAGAATCTCTATCAGGGAGATTTGCTTACCGAAGCACGAAAATGCGTGCGTGACGTAACGGTGGCCACTCCGCTGACGCTATCGGAGGACGTTCTCTTCTGTCTGGCGTGCTCCTTGTACCAGCCTCTTCACGGCCAGCGGTACCACCGACTCTGCTGCCTATCCTTCTCGCATTTGCAGGCCGAGGCGTTTACGAGTAAACTCAATCAGCTGTGGTTCGCGCAGTGTGTGGCCGAAACGCGCGAAATGCACCCCGACGACGACATCCCTGTCGATCGAGCCATGTTCAACAGCGCTTACAAGCAGGCGACTGGCCAAGACACGCCCATGGTGCTGCAGCTAAAGCTCTACCCGCACATCCAAGTCAAAATTCCACTGTCGGTCATCGCCCCCAATCTGTGTAGTGCCGCCCACGAGCGCATGCAGAGTTTTCCCGCGAGCGCCACGATTGAGCTTGTCACCCGGTCGCGCTACATGATGCACGCAATGCGGTTTGTTCCGTTCCTGGCGTTGCTCGTCACGTACATTCTCATCGAGTTCGGCCTGGAAGAGGCCTACTTCACGTCGCGAGCTACGGTGCAGTACGTCGAAGAGGCGCCCTGGCCCGTGCTCGACGACACCTTCCCAAATTGCGATCAATGCGCATTCTATCAGCGGTTCTTCAAAGGTTTTTTCGACATTGCCAATCCCGGTGACATTCAGGACTTCCTCAACGGTGTAGGGGTGCGAACCTTCTTCCCGAAGACGGACACACCCGCCGCCACGCCGTATCGAGGCAACAACTTCCGCGTGGGGGCGCTGAAAATCCGACAGGTGCGGGTGGAAGGCCACGATGACGTGAAGCAATATAACTCGTACTTCGGCAGCGACCGCAATATCACAGCCGATGAGAATGCGACCCTCGAGACGTGGTTCGACCGCCGCCCGGGCGGCTACATGGGCCGCCGCTACCCATCGATGAGCATGGGCCGCATCTCGCGGGATTCATACAGCGTTGGCGCGGACGCGAATTTCACGGATGTCGGTGTCAAGCAAGCCTTCATGTGGCGGTCTGCCCGTGACCTCAACGGCAGCGATACCTTCCGCGGGTTGATCGAAAGCGAATACCCTGCGGATGGCTTCGCGCTCGTGCTCCCGGTGAACTTGACCAACGAAGAGGGTCGACGCAGGATGCGGGCCGTGCTCGACGCCGGCTGGGTCGATGCAGGAACACGCTTCATCCTGCTGGAGTACTTTGTGTTCAACCGCGACACGCGTTCCCTCGTACGCAACCAGTTCGCCATCGAAGTCACGTCGTCGGGTTCCTATCATTCGACGTATCAAACGCTGGTCTTCACCATGTTCGAAACGGGGGCGCTTACGGCCGCGTATTGGGTGTTTTACGTCTGTCTGACGGCGGCCATCTTTTTGTACATGATTCCTTACGCATTGGTGACCTTCGTCTACACCGTCCCGAGGCAGCAGAACAAGCTGCGCAACCACTCCGGCGTCTTTTACCACTTGAGGGGCATCCTGTTCTACTCGTGCACGGATAGCTTCACCTTGCTCTACATGATGAACGCGGTGTGCCTTCTCATCACGTGGATCTACCGATTCTGGTGGTTCGTGAACACGCTGACCGACAATGCCGACGCCCTCATTCAAGTCGAGTACTTCCCGCCGAATTTGGACGCCCTTGCGAGCCGGGCCGCGACGCTCATTTACTTGCACACGGCCTGCATCTGTGCCGCGTTCCTGTTGCTGATTCGCTTCTTGTCGCTTGACTCGTCCTTCTCCGTGATTTCTCGCACGCTGCTCCGAGCCTCCAACACCCTCATCTCGCTTGTCATCATTCTGTTCACGTTCATCGTCGCCTTCGGACTTTGCGCCCACATTGTCTTCGGCTCTGTCATGCGCGAGTACGAAACGATGCCAAAGGCGATGGGCAACACGCTTCTCACCATGGTGGGCAACTATGATTACGACGCGTGGAAGTTGGCGAGGCAGACCTACACGCCCGTCTACTTCACCTTCTTCATGATCGTGGTCGTGCTGTTGATCCTCAACATGGTCATCGCCGTGCTCACGGGCAACTTCGAGGAGGTCATGAATGAGACATTCGATCCGTTGCCGCATTTGACGCTCTTCTTGAATGATCCGACAGTGACGGTCTCGCCGCCATCCTTCGCAGACCACGTCCGCTCCAGCGTGTTCCTCAACGGCGCCTCCCGTCTTCCCAAGTATCTGTTCATCTACACGAAGCACCTGCTCCAGACGTTTGAGCGAAAAGTCCTGAAGCGGACGGATGAAGAAATGTACGTCGCGCCGTGGTTCGATTTGGATCGCGGACTGTCGCGGCTGTACAACTCCGATCGATTCCATTTTTGGAAAGGCATCAACCGTGCCGTCGAGTTCGCCCAGTCGGGGAGTCCCGTGGAAGCCTTGGCCAGCTTTACCCATTTTTGTTATCTCCGGGCGCCCATGTGCGAAGGTGGGTACGACACCCTCATTGCAACCGGCGGCGATCAGCCCGACATTCCCCGCATTGTGGGCTCCGCGCGCAGTAAGACGCTCCGCTCCGCGTTGGAGGCCGAGTACACGCCCCGCCGCCTCCCCTTGGTCATGATGCTCTTCCAAGAGATGCCCTGCTTTCATTTGGATGTGTCGAGCTCCATTCTCGTGCTCCAGCTCTTCGAGCTGCGCCACTCGTGGCGACGGGAGGTCGACTCGGTTCTCATGGAAGTCTCGGATGGCCTGACCCTGTCCGATGCCTACGAACAGCTGCAGGATTTAGACTTGAAACTCCGCAGCAACGCCTTATCCCTTTCCGCGAAGCGCGAGGGGTTGATCCACGTCGAGTTCAAAGAGTTTTCCAACGGTGGGTTCGACCCCCTGATTTCGGACGTCAAGCGGCAGTCCATGATGGAGTGGTGCCGCGTGGAGGCGAAGCGCGTGCAGGCCAATGGCGTGCCCTTGGCGACGTTCGTCCGCCGGTGGAACGAACTTGGCATCGGACGGGAGTTCTGCGAGCAAGAGGAGGAGAGCAGCGTCGAGGAGTCGATGGTCGATGAGTCGGTCTTTCACACGATCGCGGTCCCCGTGACCCTTCCCGGGGGTGGGATCGAATCCTACGTGGCCGTGGAGTCCGTGAGCAAAATGCTCAGCAACGGCGTCGAAGCGTTCGAGTCGCGCCAGCGGCGGTTCATGTCACTCAACTGGTCCACCAAGGACGTACGCCGCTTCTCGAAGGTCGCCGGCCTCCGTTCGTCGAAGTCTCGCAGCGAGCAGCCTTCCGGCACGGGGACCGCCAACTTGAGCGACGTCATTTGCGAGACCGATTTGGCGGAAGATGGCAACTTCACGAAAGGGTGGCGAGCTGTGTACTTCGACATGCACGCCATCCCGGATATTACCGTCCGACGCTCCGTGATCGGCGTCACTTACGACCGATTCCTGTCGACATCCATCAAGAATCCCGGCGCCCACGCGCAGTGCAACGTGTTTTCCCTCTTCGCCATTACGATGTTGCAGCGCAGTGCTGACATGTACCACTTCGGCTGGTACCTGATCTTCCTGGTCCTCTTCGTGTACTTCACCCTCAGCGGCCGTGGCACGATGGAGGGCGCCGAGGCCACGAAAACCATCTACGACATGTTTGTCGGCGAGCAGACGGTGTATCCCGAGGTGAACAAGAACGACAATACTTTTGAAGGCAGCACCAACTTCGCAATGTGGCGCAACGCCCTCATGGACATCACGATTCCGACGATTTTCTCCGCCGTCGACGGGCGCGGCACGCAGCGCATGCTCGACCTTGCCATCACTCCGACCGGCGCCATCAAGGTGCGCCAGGTACGAACCGGAAAGACCGACTGTAACGACTTGCTAGCGGGCCTCACGGGCACGATTGGACGCTACGCTCCCACCGTCAACAGCAGCAGCCTGAGCGCCTTCGACGCCTTCTACTACGACCGCACGCGAACGTACTTCGAGCCGTTGTGCGTCGAAGCGTACTCGTCGATCGCCGTCTCGGGCGGTGCCGTCAACAGCTCAAAATTTCCCGCCAACGTTTCGGATCGCATCAAAGCAGCGTTTGAGACGCGAGGGTGCGACCAGCTGCGGGGCGCAGGTCGCATGACCACTGCCTACAGCGAGATTCTGTGCCGCGGGCATACCATCAAGCTGGGTATCAACACGACCAAGGACGACGCGCTGAACGACCTCAACATCCTGTGGAACAACGGCTGGGTGGACGATCAGACGCAAGCGCTGCTCTTCGAAGCTACATTCTACAACTACAACGTGAATTTGTTTTCCAGGCTGACTGAAGTCGTCGAGACGATGCGCACTGGCGAAACCACCCCGGCGTGGGAGGTTGTGAACTTCGTGCCCTTCCAGGCCTCGGCGTACACGACGGCGTACATCGGCTTCATGTTCATATTCTTTCTGACCATCATCTTGCAGTTGTACCTCTGGGGCGTCAACCTGTGGCGCGCCTTCCGCCGGTTCCGCAACATGCCGACCCACCTCGCGCTCATGAACGCGCTGACGAGTGACATCTGGTGGTTCCTCGGCATCGGGTCGCTGGCTCTGTTCGTCGCCGCGTGGATCTGGCGCGGGATGCTCATGATTCGAGGAACGAGCAAAATTTCGCTGTGGAAGACCGACGACGTGCTGGAGAACATTGAGAACATCGCCGACGACTACAAGACTCTGGATGGGCTGGACGGCCTGTGCGCCGTCGTCACCTTCGCCCGCGCCATGTACTTCTTCCGAGTCATTCCCAGCCTGAACCTCTTTAACCGGACGATCGTCATCGCGGCCAGCAACATCACGTCGCTCCTCGTCGTGTTCTTCGTGTGCTTCTTCTGCTTCACCATCACGGGAAATTTGGTCTTCGGCCCTTCCTTCCGCGACTTTGCCACGTTCGATTTTACCATGTCGACGCTATTCCGCGTCCTCGTCGGAAACGACATTGACTACACCACGCTGTCGCAGTTCCATCCGGTGTTCGGCGGTATCTACTACGCCGCCTTTTTGATCATGTGCCTATTCATTCTCTTTAACCTTATCGTCGGAGTGCTCACGAACGCGTTCGAGGCCGCCAGCGAAGAGCAATTTGACATGCAGCCGCTCGACTCGGCGATGCAGTACGACGCGTCATCCAAGACGAAGCTACAGGGCGCCCGGTCCCCTATTTTTTTGGTTGCGCAAGTGGCCGTCAATGAGGCGAAACTCGTCTTCCACATCGTACTCTTCGTGGTGACGTACCCCATCAGCGACCACGTCGAACGAGAGAAACGCAAGGCCAAGTTCTTGCTGAATCCGAGATATTTCTGGCAAGAGATCGTCGCATGCCACGAGAGCGCGAACCCGATGTTGCGGTGGCATCAGCTGCTCACACGTCTGGACTGTTTGACCATCAGCGTGCCGCTTCTGGAGGACCTGCGTGTTACGACGCCCCTGTTTCCTGTGGAAGGCGCGAATAACGACGTCGCTGAACTCGTTGGTGAGCCGGACATTTTCCAGACTTTTTCAAAAAATCTGCCTCGCGTGAATCGACTCGAAGACGTTTTAGTCCAAACGTTAGGTGCCCTAGCGGAAGACTCCGTGTTCATCGCGGCCGTCGCCTCGAAGGTCACCGGCATCAACATGGCGTTCTTTATCAAGAACCTCATCGAATTCATCAACGACTACGAAAGGCAGTCTAGCGCCTTCGACAACACGAAGTCGTACGATGCGCTGCGGGCGCTGTGGAACGTCGTCGTAGAGAGCGCACAGACGTTTGACGCCGAGTTTTCTTCACGGCCAAACGATCGAACGGCTAGTGGCATCGACGTGGCAGCGTTCGTACCCATGGGTGTGCGCAACGCGGTTTCCGAAGCCGCAGACGACGTGGCGCATTCAGCGGAAGCGGCGGCTACTGCTGCGGCGGCCGCGTTCTCCAACGTGGTGTCACGCCGTCGATAGTCCAAATCTTTTGTTCGTTTTTTATTTCAACGTCCGGAACTGACATGGGCACCACAACGACGCTTAGGATCGCTCCCATGATGTAGTCGATGCACATTGACTGGACGTCGTCAGCAATAGAAACCACCCCCCACCCCGTTCCCCCCGTGCTTCCTTCTGATCGCTCATCGCTATTGTCGGGGGGGTCATTTTCAACGCGTCAGCGCAGCGTGACGGCTCGTCGCCATCGCAAGGGATTGTACTTCAGAGAGAGTGTGTGCGTGTGTGGTGATGTGTGCGTTTGAGGCCGCTTGCCTTCTGGAAGCACCGTCGCCACGGTTGTGAAGGTGGTCGTTCTTTGCGATGCAAAAATATCACTTACCGGTACCGTTTGGGCAGAAGCCAGAATCTGAGTGCTCATTTTTTTCACTCGATGGCATCCGCGGCGCGTCGGCAAACGCAGTCCAGGAGGAATGCGCCAGTTGGCTACGAAAAGTGTTGGACGAATGGTGACGTGAATGTGATTAAGTAGCGGAATCGGGACGCGTTCAACTGGCCGTCGCTGAGACAACGGATCGCGACCGGTCCGCGGACGTGGAGTTTGCGCGTCTGTTAGCGTCAACCCTGGCGCAAGCTCCACGCCTGGATGACGGTTGTTCGAGCCACGTCGATCAATACCAGCGCGATGCAAGGAGGCGACTGGACGGAGCATCAAGGCAAATGGACCTTGCTTCGCAGGACTTGCGCAAGGCGAAGAAATGTGTAAGCGAGGCGACGAACCGGGCGGCGGCGGCGGCGGCCGCAACGGTGGTCGCGCAGGTGACATTGTTGAACGGGTGGAGTCGCTGTCCGCTTGCGTTTAAGTGGACGTCAGGATGACGGTATGGATCCACAATAGATTCACCGCTGCCGTAATAGACTTGTAATAGATTCGCCGCTGCCGTAATAGACCTGTAATAGATTTGTAATAGATCTGTAATAGAAAAACGCAAAAAACAACAACCTACTTCGGAGCACCACAATGTGATGTGGCACCGTCGGGGGGTTTGTCAAAGAGAGACACAAACCGTGGGTTACTCTATATCTGATCAGTTCGCATTCGGAATTACGTCTTCGGTGTGGGCTTTGCGGTCGCGCTCTTCTTGATGGCTTCGGCTGCAGGGGCACGAAAGAAAGGGAATGTCAATTGTCAGACTCGGTTTCTCCAGCAGCAGACGAAAATTGTTCACGTCGCAAATGAAGGAAAACGTTTTGGCTATCATTGATGGGGACACTCGGGTGTACTTGACATATTGGAAGTTGTTGTGAACAAAAGCAAAGAAGCGTTCGATTCTCGTGCGAGTAATTTGCGCGATCGCATTAAAGTTGCGTTCGCGCTGTGTCAATGGCTTCTCGAACTTGCAAATTACGTGTGGGGTAGCGGAAAAGGCGGTATCTGCCCACATGAAGTCGTGCTGAGCAGCATGGGGAAATTCAGAGAGGTCTTCGTGTAAAATTGTTTTGTCACTTTTCGACCCCATATGCGCCCGACCAACAAACAAAACCAAGTCCTCGTGAGAAATGACTACAAGTAGTTTTACGCACTGCTTACGATGGTAGTGACACCAATGCCGTTGTCGTTCAGCCTGAGTTTTCGGTTTCGGTATTGGAATGGGGAGCGTGTCAGTCATCATCAGCGTCGTCCGTCGCATAAACGCTGGCACGCGTTCGTCGTCCAGCACATTTGCTTGCCGAAACCGCAAATTGCCATCGATGAAGCGTCGCGGGGCGTCCAACGCCTTCTTCACGTGGTAAGCAGCGTTTTGTTTCGTCAAGGACCCCATGCATACCCATGTATGCGGCCCCAAGAGAGCGATTTCTGCCGCGTAGGCGATCGCCAACGGTACTGAGAACGGCACCAGCAGCGCGGCTGTCTCCGGCTCGGTGTCGCACATGAGCTGTAATAGAGCTGTAATAGATCCGTAATAGATCGGTAATAGATCCGTAATAGAACTGTAATAGACGGTGGTTTGGGGGCGGACCATGAAAAATTCCGTAATAGAGCTGTAATAGATTGGTAATAGAACTGTAATAGAAACGCGAATTCCTGACGTCCACTTAAGCCGAAATGGCCTCTGATAGGTGAGATTTGTGAAGTCGTCGCCGATATCGAAGACTTGCTGACCACACCACTAGGACGACGAGCCGCGGAAACGGACAATGTTACAAAATGCAAGTATGACCGTCTCGCGGTGACCAACCCTCGAAATCATTTTTTTTCCAGAGACGACTTGCCGTTCGTTTATGTGGTGAACCCACCCAGGCACGGAAAGTCACTCCTGCTGGACCTCCTCTTCGCGGTTCGAGGCCTGTAGCCGTCATTTCGTACAACAGGGTCGACCCTCCACGGCCGTGGGAGGTGGTGTCGTGTGACGCCGCGTGGTTGGGCTTTCAGACTCGTCTGATATGGGCGTTGGTCGGGGGGGATCCATGTAGGCGTCGTCCGTTGCCTCCTGCCAGAAGGCCTGATCGTACTCGTCGACGAGATGTCGAACCTCACCGACGCCATGCACGCGGCGCATGCAGCGGCGACGAAGACGCAAACGGCAACGAAGCCGATGGTACCGACGTCGGCGGCGGGGATCGATCTCAAGCCAATGTGGGGTTGCGTGTTCCACCTGCAATGCGACGCAGGGGGTGGCCGGGTCGTCATGACAGGATGTCACCGTGACACCAGCCGCAAAGAACGGTCATCAGCGACGCTCTCGCAGAGGCGGTTCCATGGGTGCCATGGCTGCGAAGCCATGCCGTCGAAAGCTGGCGTCTGATGCGCCCGCATATTGACGGCGGGGGATGCTGACCACTGGCACGCCGCGGAGTGTGCGCTGTTGACCGTTCGTCTTCGAAATTATCGACGCGAGCTGTCCCCGTTTGCGGTGGCCGTTGTCGTCAGTGCTGTCCACGCGTCACCGCGCATGACGTCGCAGCTGACCCAGGAGGAGGAGAAGGCGATGCACATCCTGATGGACTGCGTGGCGCAATGCCACCGGAGGCGCAGTGAAAAAGAACCGCTCACACTCGATGACTCACAGTCGATGACCTTCCTCCTGAGTATCACGCCGCGCTCGAAACCATGCGCGGTTTGACAAGACTAAGACTCGGTGCGACCGCATCTCCGTGGCGACTCGCGGCAGGACTTTTGAGTACTTCTCTGCTGCGGTCTTTCGCCTGCGGTTGCTAGCCAGGCTCACCCGGTTGCTAGCCAGGATCACCCGCACCTTCGTCAGCGTCGCCAGGCGTCGACGCATCCAGGTCCACGGCTGTAGCGCCGATGTCAGCGTCGCCTAGCGCCACGCTCCCGTCGTTCGAGTTGAAGAGCGACGGCGGCGATTGTTTGTTTTACGGCGACGAGCTTTCCCATGATTTCGTCGAGTTCCCCGGGAGCTGCCCCTGACCCAGCAGCCCTGGCAGAGAACAATTGCCGCCTGCCGGGTGCTTCAGAACGAGTCAGGCCAGTCTCCTTCAATCACCAATCGCAAAGAGCGGCGCTTGCTTGGTCAATTGGGTTTTGAAAAAAGTGCCGTTTGTCGCGGTACCCAAGCAGCCTAACAACTCGCACTGTGATGTGGTAGCGTGCTTATTCAATTCGAAGAAGATCGACATTCTGCTAATCGAGTGCCGCGACCGAAAGTACGTGACGAAAACAGACTATTTAGTTAAGATCCTCAGTCTCCAGGTCAAATCGAGCGCGATTTCCCACGTCGACACGCGCCTGGCAGAGGCGCTCCCTGGCTACCGCGTGCGGTGGTGTTTTGTTTTGGCTGGAAAATGCGACGTTGCGTTCACGGCGAACGAAATTCATGACGTGGGGTTAGCGGCGGCGTAATGCCACAGGCGCACCCCGAGTTTTGTTTCCCGTAGGAGCGTACACTGTGTCAGCTGTGCCACGTGTTCGCCGGTGTGCTTAACATATCCTCGCTTCGTTGGGCAAATTTCGCCACTTCGATATCACGTGCACTCTTCAACAGAGTGTGTTTGTGACCTGGCAACGAGGATGGTAACGGTGGTGGATCAGTTACTCCTCTCTCTCAAGGTTCCGGTCAGTAGTTGGGGACCGTTGCCTCCTGGCGTCGCACACAGTGTGTTGTCGTTTGGTTGTTCTCCCATAGCATTCGCCCCAGCGATCCTCCCCCCGATCTATGGCCGCGCCTCTTCCGCCCATCACGTTGAAGGAGGCCATCACCCGGTTTGAGCGCGAGGAGTGGGAGCGACGCGTGAAGGAGGAGGATTCTCTCGCCGAGCGAGACGCCCGGGAGAAGCGCGAGATTCCGCCTGTGGTCGCCTCTCAAGAACCCATCGTCCGCCTGTTCGGCATGCTGCCCCCGATTGGGCGCATGGACAAGGAAATTTCGACCCTGACGGCGTGCGAGCACCTAGGCTTGTCCACGAACGCCATCGACAAGATTGGTCCTGGACTGAAGGAGCTGAAGAACCTGAAAGTGTTGTCGCTGGGTCGCAACCGCATCAAGAAGCTGGAGCAACTAGACATTCCGCAGCTCGAGCAGCTGTGGATCTCCTACAACTTCATCGACAAACTGTCGGGGCTCGACAAACTGAAAAATCTGCGCACGCTGTACATGAGTAACAATCAGATCAGCTCATGGGCCGAGATCGACCGTTTAGCAAATCAGTGTCCTGACCTCACCGATGTCCTTTTCTACGGCAACCCTTTTCACCTCAACTCGCAATCCGAGGAAGAGTACCGACTGGGGTTGCTCGAACGGCTGCCAAAATTGATCAAAATCGATGGTGTGCCTGTCGAGGTGGAGGAACGCGAAAAGGTAGCGCAGCGCAAGAACGCGTCGTGAGAGGGGCGCCCCCCGCCAGAGATTCGCGCGATGCCATCCCTTGTAGACACGAAATGCCGCCGCCGTGCCATCTCCTCGGCGCCTGAGGCGAGCCTCTCCTCTCCCCTCTGCTCTCCATATCGTGAGCCAATGCTCCCACACAGCGGGGGTGGGTATGTATGATGTGACCCCCATCGCCCTCTCCCCACTCAAAGCCAATTGGGGACGGTCGGCGTCCTGTTGTGTTGGCATTTCTCCGAAACGCCGTGGGTCAGATTTTTCATCGGTGGTCTGGTGGGGAGAACGTTTTGCATGTGGTTTCCTCCTCCTCATCTCTCATTCTCTTCACTCTCTGTCTATCCGACAGTCGATCGTATCGGACAGCTTACATATACACAATCCCAGCCGCGCCCGACAAATCACCACCCCCCTCCCAGCCCCCGCCATGGCTACCACGCCCGCCCCGGCCGCCCAGGTGTACCGGGATCAGTGCACGGCGCTGGGCATCAAGGCCAACAGTGCCGTGGTGGCGCAGTTGCAGCTCATCACGAACGCCGCCACGTTCAAGGACTGGAACCTTAGCGACAACCTAGTCGGCACCCGGGGGGCGATTGCCATCCTGAAGACCGTCTCACAATGCTTCCCCAATCTGCACAGTATCAACTTTACGAACAACAATCTCGGCTCGCCGGCCACCAAAGATCTGCTGGACGCGTTCGTGTCCCACCCGTCGATTGTCAGCATCAACCTTTCCAAGAACGACGTGCGCCTTGGCGGTCCGGAGCTCGTCGAGCTGGTGAAGAGGAACAAGCGCATCACCACGCTCAATATTAGCGAAACTTTCCTACGGCCGCTGTTTGAGAGACTCATTGCCATTCATCTCCGACGCAACGCCGGGCTGGCTGGCCCGCGCAAGGTCGGCTTCAACGACGCCACCGAGGATGTTGCCGATGCGAGCGGCGGCATGGCGCAGTCCCCGAGCGCGTTCGGCGACTTTGGCGCCTTCGGCGAACAGATGGCCGCGACCAATCACGTGCACTTCGACGTTGCCCAAAACGGCGGCAAGCGCGTCAACCGGCGACCGACCGTATCCGCCGAGGTCATCGACGACAGCGACCTGGATAAATTCAACCCCGACGTCATTCCAAAGCCAGAGCCCGTGAGGCAGTGGCTCAAGCAGCTTCTCGAACGGCATGACCTCTTCTCGCATCTGGAGGACTACGAGCTTCTCATCGCCGTGGACGCCATGGCGGAGGCGGAGCGCCCAGCGGGAAGCACGCTCTTCGAGGAGGGTGACGAGGAAGGGGATCAGTTCTACGTCATTGGATCCGGCGAGCTTCAGATCAAGAACGGCGACGATGTCACCACGATCACGAAAGGGGACACCACGCAGGACCTCATGCTCCTCTACCCGCAGGTCTGCCGAGAGACGGGAACTGTCACCAGCGATGCCGTGGTCTACATGCTGGACCGACAAACCTACCGCTGCGTGCTAGCGAAGGCGTCGAAGAAGAAGCGCGCCATGTACGAGAACTTCCTAACCAACATTGGCTTCCTCAAGGACCTGTCGAAGATCGAGCTCCTACAGCTCGCCGACGCCCTGAAGCCCGCGAACTTTGAGCCGGGCGCCACGCTCATCAAGTACGGCGAAGCCGGCGAGACGTTTTACCTCATTGTGGAAGGCGTCGTCGAGGTCTTCGGGCGCAACGATGCGGGCGAGTCCGTCAAGGTCTGCGAGTTCACCGTCGGCGAGAATGTGGGCGAGCTCGAGTTCCTACACAACCACAAGTGCGTGGCGGACGTCAAGGCTAAGGGATTCGTCCGCACCGCGAAGATGAATCGACGGCACTTTGAAATGGTCATGGGTCCCGTCAAGGGCGTGCTCGCCCGCGTCGCGGCCACCAGCCAGGTGTACGAGTACTACCGCCAGCAGCTGGAAAAGATGGAGGCCCAGACGGGAAAGCACTGAACCGTAAGTGTCAGTTATTGCCCCTGGCGAATGGATTCCCACTTCGATCCCCACCGATTTCTTCCGGCGCCAGCTGTGGCACATGTGGCAGTGATCCTCTCTCACTTTCTTTCGTTACCCGTTGACTCTGTTCTCTCCTTGAAGGGCCGCTCGCTCCTGCGGTAGGGGCAGTTGTGGTCTCCGGTGTGTATCAAAGCTTGGTGTGGACGGCGTGCGTCGTGTGTGCATTGTGTGTGTGTTGCGTGTATGGGCACGTCCACTCCCCTCCCGGCCGGTGTTTGTCCCAACGAGCGTGCGACATGTAGAATCGGCCGTCGTATCCCATGGCATCAATGTGGGTTCCTTTTTATTAGGGGTGGCAAGTTACGATGTCCTTGACTTCAAGTGAGGTGCGTTCCCCTTCTCGTCGCTCGTTCAGCATCATCAACCCCAACGCGCCGAACGCACCCCGCCTCTGTGATCACATGTCTTCTTGCTCGCGGCGCGTCGTTCGTGTCGCCACCGTCACCGGCGTTCTCGTCGTGCTGCTGCCGCTCTGCTCCGCCTTCATCCCACCAGAGGACGGCGCATGGTTCGCGACGCTTCGCGTTGAGCGCTCCTCTGCCCCCGCCAAAGGGGGCCCGCATGCGGCTGGCTGCTCGGTATTCTTGGACCATGTGGAGCCCTTGGAGGCCGTCCATCGCGACGTTCTTAGTAACTGGGCGAACCTCGGCCCTTCGTCCCCGACCACCGTGCTGGCCTCGTTCAACACGTCCTTTTGGGACCTTGCCCCTTTCCGTGACTCGAGCACGCACAGTATGGTGGCCGATCAACACGGACAGTTGGTCGTCGCCAGCGGCGGGCCGACGGCGAGCCGCCGACACGCAGCCTACTCCTTTGTGGATCCGCGACTGCACCGGCTGCATGACCGCCACCACGACGACGACCGTTCCGTGCCGCGGCCCATAGATCCGCCCCCCGCCATGAGCGGCGCCGGGCTTCGCCACGGCCACGACCGCACAGTGCTGTTGGCCTCGGCCAGCGAGGTCCTCTGGATTCCTGGCTGGGCAGAGCAACTCGATGTCTATTGCTCTGACACGGCCACTTTCGCCGCATCGGGGGAGCGGAAAAGACACTCTGTCGCAGCTCGCAAACCCGCGGTCCAATTGAACCTGCGCGCGGAAGCCCTGCGAAGGACCTTCGGTGCTCAGCAGGCCGCGGCCGTCAGCGACAACAGGGAGTTTCGGTCTCTCAACGCGGCCGGCCCGCCGGAGCGACAGTACAACGTGGTCTTCCTATCCGCCGGCTTCCAGCTGTCGCAAAAGGAGATGTTCTTCAAGAATGCCTCTGACATTAACGACCTCATGCAGGATCCGTTCCTCAACGCCAATTTGCCCGCCGATAAAGACGATGCCCTCTTCAACATGCATCGCTCCACGCCTTTCAACCGGTACTGGCCGTTCTTCAACGTCTACGCGGTCTTCGAACCGAGCGTTGACGTGGGTGCCAGCCGGCCGCTCGTCAAGCTTACCGTCAACAACAATCTGGGCTGCCAACACCCAGCGGAAATGGAGCGGGCCGTCACCTGCGATATTGCCAAGGCGACGGCGCTGGTCACCGTCTCGCCCGCGCCCATCAAAGCCGACCCCGACCGCGTGATCATCATTGTTATCGTGAACACCAATATCTATGGAGGGAGCGCGCGGTATGACCCTGGGAAGCTACACCTGGGACACTTCTTCAATAACTTCGACCTTGGGGAAGCCGATCAGCGCCGCCGGATGCTCTCGCTCGTCGATCACGAAATCGGCCATGCCTTCGGCAACCTGATGGATGAGTACAGCATCGGGGTGGCCGAGCCCAAGGAGCGGAACCTCTCCAACTGCGAGTTCAGCGCACCGAATGCGGGCCCTCCATCCGCGGTGAGGTGGAACCACTGGAGGGACCTGCGGCGGCAAGCGGGCACCGTCGCCACCTTTCAGAAACTATACAGCAACGATCTGCGTGGGACCATCAACTGGGACGTGCTGAGCGTGCCTGAGGCCGTCTGCGGCTTCACCAACTACTACAAGGCCAACTCGAACTGCATGATGCAGCGACTTAACGACTACTTCATGTGCCCCGTGTGTCGCGAGGCGGCCACACTGTCCGTGTTCAAAAAGACGTTTGAACTCACTTGGCCCCGCCGGCCGCTCTTCGACATGACGCTCCTCGTGCCTAAGCAACGCCCTGCAAACGGCACCAGCGTCGACGGCACGGTCTGGTTCGGGTCCAGTGTCACCGTTCATCTACCAGCGATTCTGACCCCGTCGAACGGCTTCACCGTGGTGTTCCGCGATCACGATGGTACTCTTCTGCCCAACTTGGCCACGCTGGAGTGCCCCTGCTGCGTTCGTCTGAACCAGTCGCACTTCGTCAAGTACCCCGTCGGCGTCGTGGTTCGTATCAAAGTCGACGTCACGGACAGCACCATGAATTTCGTCAGTCCCGTGAAGCTATCGGACACGCGCAACCAGACGATCCAAACCACCTACTTCCAAATCATGGTCGTCGACGCAATTCTTCCTGACGGAAACGCCTCGGTGAACGGCACGGTCGTCCGTGCGAACTACACAAAGGACGCGCCACGGAACGTTTATGGGGTCGACGATAGCGACAAGCAGGGTTATTACTACTACTGCGCCAGCTCGACGCCGAACCGGACGGCGCTGTGCAGCATGAACTTCACGAGTCGCAGCTACGAGGCGCCTCTCGACGTCGGCGACCTGCTGAAGCAATACGACGACTTCACGCTCGCGGGGCTCGGCGGGCTCGCGCTGCTGCTCATCGTCACCTGGATCGTCGCGGCGAACAAATTTGACGGAAAGAGCGATGGCGTCGTGCGACCCATCTTCGAAGTTAAATTCGCGCTTTACATCGACATTGTCCGGCGCACGATGCAACTCGCGTCGGTGTCCTTCCTGATCGCGGCCGTCGGCACGATCGGCGTCGCCGCCTACTTCTACTTCAACGCGAGCACCGTCGGCCGCGTCGCCATCATTGCCGGCGTCGCGCTGGCCCTGCTCCTCTACATTATTGCCTTCGTCGGGTTTTGGGCCGTCAGTTCTCGATCCAAGCGCTGCCTCTGCTTCAACGGCTTGGCGCTGCTCATTGGGTTGGGGTCGCTGCTATTCGTCGCGGTTGCCGTGAAGAGCATCGGGAATGACCTCGAGGTTATCCAAGGCATGCAGGTCAGCCTCTCCAATGTGCAGGGCACGAACGTGTCGAACGTCGTCGAGAGCTTCTGGACGTCGCAGCTGGAGACGCTCTGGACCGACTGGACGCGCGATTCGCCAGACCGCGTGTGTGCCATCGAGGGCATGTTCAAGTGCACGGGATGGAAAACGTCGTGTGCTTCCATCTTACTGTCTTCGGTGAACTGCCCACGAAACTGCCAAGAAACGAACAGCCGCTATGACATTCCGTGTCAGGCCGTGCTGCGAGGCTACATTGTCGACAACTACACGATCATCACGCAGATAGTGTTTGGCTGTGTGGGCCTCTTGGCCGGCGGTATCCTGCTCAACTACGTCTACTTCTGCGGCTTGTGGTCCACGAAGCGCGAAATTCAGAAGCGAAACAACGAGCAGTTCCACAAGCGCAAGAGTGGCGGCGCGGGCGGTCGGGCAGCAGGGGGAGGCGGCCAAGAAGAGCCGCACGAGTCTGCGCTGCAGTGTCTTTTGCGTTCGCTCGACGCCATGAGCCGCAAACGCCTGATCGAGGAGTTCAAGCGCACCGACCGGGACGGCAACGGCGAGCTGGACAAGGTGGAGTTTTTCGTGTTTTGCAAAAAGGCGCTCATGTACTCCCCCACGACGAAGGAGATCGCCGAGATCTACTCCATCGCCGACGCCAACGGGGACGGAACGCTGTCGCTGCATGAATTTTTGGCCGTGTTCTCAACCGACGAACCCGAGGTGATCGCCAAAGAAGTGTTGGAAACGAAGAAACCTCAGCGGCAGCGACTGCTCGAGCTGCGCAAGCTGAGGGGAGCGAAAGGTACCGTTGCCGCCGCGGAACCGTTGGTTGCACAACCAGAGTTGATCGCCAAGTACGTGGCGGACATCGTGGCGGTCCGAGCACGTCTGAACGACAAGCTTGGCACGCTTCCCGCGGCCAAAACCCCAGCCCTGACGGTGCCGAAGGCGCATTGCGACGTTGACGACGACCTGCTGTAGAGCCGTCGTTGGAAAACGTTCGTACTCTCCCCCAAATCCTCTCTTCTCCTTCCCATCCCCCTGCTCGCCAGTTTCTCTGTGTGAAAACCGTCACATCCAGCCATGCCTTATACTCCGGTTATTGGCGGCTCGCGCCCTCTCCCTCCATCTCGAGCCGGTCGATGCTCCTGCCCCGTCAACGACAATGCCAAGAAACACTTTCACACTGATTTCCGGGTTGCCGACGACGCTGATAAGTTTTTTGTTGCGTTGCCTTTTGGTCGTAGTCGGGCGCCGACACAGATAGCGGCAGAGAGACATGTCCGTCATTGGTTACTGCTCTTCGACCCACGCGTTCGACACGGAGATCAAAGCCGCTGGGCTGTGGCGCTTGCACGACCTTTACATCGTCGGCGATGTTGTGGTCGCCGCATGGAACGGCGAAACCGCCGGTGACCTCGAGCCGCTGGCGAAGGTGTCGACGGTGGAGCGCGTTTGTCCCCAGTGCTTCCGTCCGTCCTCCGATGTGGGCACGCTTACCCACACCGCGACCTCGGCCCTCGCCGGCTGCCCTCACTGCTTTTCGTGTCCGCAGTGTGGTGCTCCGATGCGGCTGGTTCAGGCAACCGCTGGTGTCTCGTTAACGTGCCGGCTGTGCTGGTTTCAAGCCGCACCGCTGCCCTCGGCGGCCGAGGAATTTAACACGTGGTCGCGCCTCGCGCGGTTGGACTCCTGCATCCATGTCGCGCTCGCCACCCGGGATGCGCTATGCAGCCGGAACGCATTGTCACGTCCGTGCGATGTCACCGTGCATCCGAGGCCGCCCACAGGGGCATCCGCAGGGCTGAACGGCAACGCCCCCTCCGCGAAATCACTCCTTGAACGTGGGGCTGACCTGTGGACCGCGTCGCTGCAAGCCGCCACCACGCGCCTGCCCACCACCTCAGCGCAGGCCTGGTGCAGTCAAGCAGGCGTGCCCGTGGACGCCACCTTCCCCTCCAATCCCTCCGATCTTACCGCCGCGGTGCCCACCCCTGTGTTCCGGCGGCCGGCTTTCATCACGCGCTGCTCGGTCGACCTCCCCCCTGCCACCCACGATGGCCCAGCCGACCCGACGGAGGCTGCCGCGATATTGAGCCAACCGCCGGCGTGGGCGGCCGTCGTCGAACGCCCCGTGAGGGAAGTGTTTCGTCGCCACACCTCGGCGCTGGGCACCTACAACGCGAGTAAGTTCCTTCCTCGCCTTTCCGTGGTCAATGCCCCGAACGCCGCCCGTGGCCAGCTGATCGTGCAGCTGCGCAACGCCGCCAACATTGAGGCACGCGTGTCTCGCATCGTCGTGACTCATTCGTGGCACTGTGTTGCCCGTGTGACGTTCCGCGGAGCGGTGCTCGCCCAGAACCCGACGAGAGAAGACGGCGGCGTGCTGCTCGCACCCGCGTCGAACGCCAACGCCTTTGCGTCCAGCGTCGTTCGAGAAAACCGATTTGCCACAGGAGGCGTGAACCTAGAGGCCACTTTGTTTGGTCCTGACGCGCCAGGGATGGACCCAACAAGTGGCCTTGCGAGCTCGTCGATTATCTTCGGGATCGTTTGGGTACCACTCGATTCACTAGTGCCGTCGGAAGCCGTCGTCGCATGCGGCATCGACGTCGTCATCAGCAGTCACACGATCAGCTACGTGGCCGTCGTGCGGTTGCCTGGCGACTCGGCATCGTGACGAAACGGGTACGGAACGCAAAAGACCCACAGCGGTGGTGTGCCTGCCTGTCGCACGCGACGTCAGAACATGAAGCGGATCCTACCGCGCAGCCGTTACGTATAACGAATTGACGTTTGTAGATCCGCTCCCCTCCCGCTTAAAAGGGGCGCCACACTTGCACTTTGTTGTCGGCCCCAATGGCGGAGCTCCGCGCCACGCTGCGTCGAGCCTGGGATGCCTTCGATCTGGAGACGGAGTCATTTCGCCGAGCGTCTCTGTCGCTTCACGTCGCGGCGGGCGGCGCGGCGGCCAGCCGCACCCACGCGGCCCGCCAGCGAATGAATAGGCTCGTCAACGTCGACCGCTGGCGGCTGGCGCCCTCCCTGGATGACGTGTTGCTGCCCCCGGCGCTTTGCCTGTCGGCAGATGCGGATCCGGAAGGGGAACCAAGCGAGGGGGGTGGCGATCCGACGGGGGCGGCGCCTGGCAGCGGACCCACCCGGTCTCGGCTGGTGCTCAAGTACCATCAACTCGAGGGCATCCGCTTCTTGTGGCAGCGACTGAACGACGATCGCCTCGCGTCCCTCCCCTCGCGAGGCTGCATCCTGGCCCACAGCATGGGCCTCGGGAAAACCGGCCAAGTTGTGTGCTTCTTGCAACTTTTATTCGCCCAAAATCGGCGCCAGGCTGGGTCTCCCACTGCAAGCCGCTCGGACGACTCAGAGGTTGCACTCCAGGCGCTCTCGTCTCGCATGAATCGTGCCGCGACCACCGGAACCGGGGACGCGACGTCCCTTCGAGTCCTGATCGTCGTGCCCAAGTCGACGCTGGGAAGCTGGACGGCGGAGTACTGGAAGTGGTCAGCGTATTTCTATGCTACGTCGGCCTTATCCTGTCCACCCTTGGTGGTGCTGGACGGGGAGAACTGGAGGCCTGAGGAGCGCACGCGGCACTTCGACAAGTGGACACACGGGGTGACACTCATCACGTACGACAGCCTCGTCAACACGTTTGCCGCCCGGGGCGGCGGGGGGCCACGCCAAGGGGGAGGAGGCACGGCGGCGGCCTCCTCAAGTCGCGGCACCTCCACGTTGGCGTTGGTCGACGCGGTGACGATCGATCTGCTGGTCCTGGATGAAGCCCATCGGCTTAAGTCTGCCAGCACCCACGCGTCGCGCTTAATTCGAAACCTTCGCGCGGCGCGCCGTCTGCTGTTGACCGGCACGCCGTTGCAGAACCACCTGGAGGAGTACTGGACAATGATCGACCTCACCATTCCGGGCTTCTTCGCCAAAAAGGCCTTTCGCAGCTACTTCATCGCGCCCATCATCAAGTCCATGGAGCGCGGCGCCCCCCCGGAAGTCGTCGACTTGGCGAGAAAGCGAACGTTTGCACTGCTGCAGACGGTCAAGCCGTTTGTTCAGAGGCGCGATCTGACGACGTTGGCTCGCGAGCTGCCCCCGTTGCTGGAATTCATCGTCACTGTGCCGCTGACGGGCCTCCAGCGACGCCTCTACGCTGGCATGGTGGCCGCCATGCGGGAATCCGAGGAAATCAACCTGCTGCGGCTCTATGCCTGGTGCACCAAGATTTGCGCCCATCCGCAGCTACTTTTTGACCTCCAACGCCGGCTTGTCGGAGGGGGCAGCGCTTCCTCCTCGTCGGCTGCGGCCGTTGCGATCGACCGGGGGGACAACGTGTTCGACGTCGATGCGTGGGACAGCGACGACGATGACGTTGCGGCTAGCGGGTCAGGGGGCAGCGATGAGGAGGGGGAGGAAGACGTGATGCGCGAACACACGGATAAAAAAAAGGGAGACACCGACAGGAAGCAACGTCGCGGACAGGAAAAAAAACGTACCCGCGAAGGCGCGCATCCGGGCAGTCGCTCAAACGCGGCCGCTAAAGATGGCTCGGACGAGCACGTGGGACTGCATGACAGCCTCGTTGCCCTCGCCACGCCGCCGGTTGGTTACTCTGCCCCGACCAGCGACTCCATGAAGATGCTGGTCGCCATCGAAATCATTCACCAGGCGATCGCGTGCGGCGAAAAGGTGCTCGTCTTCAGCCTTTCGACGCAGTTGCTGGACTGGTTTGAAACGGCGCTGGCGAAGGCGGCCGCTGAGCGCGGCGCCCCGAGACTGGCGGCTTTTCTTCGCATCGACGGCTCCGTGGGACAACGTGAGCGCACGGAACTCATCAGACAGTTTCAGCACGTGGCGGCCCCTACCGCTCCCAATCGTACCAGCAGTAGTTCCGACCCCGCGGTGCCTGACGGCGCGACATCGCCGAGCATTTTCTTGCTGAGCACCCGGGCGACCAGCATCGGCATCACGCTCACGGCGGCGAGCCGCGTGATCATTCTCGACAGCTCTTGGAACCCTGCGGATGACCGGCAAGCCGTTGGGCGGGCCTACCGATACGGCCAGACGCGGCCGGTGTTCGTGTACCGGCTGCTTGGCTACGGCACGCTGGAGCATCGAATATTTGACCAAAAGGTGGGGAAGGAATGGCTGTTCGACACCGTCGTCGACACGACGCTGGTCAAACGGGACCATCTGCGAGGCGCCACACTGACCAACGCACTGCGTTTCGAAGATGCGCCGCCTGCCCACCGCATCGACGACGTGGTTCGGAGCATGACGGCCTCCTCGATCGACGCCGACCGGTGCGTACTTGGGAAGCTCACCCACGAAAGCGTGGTGTCGATCGTGCGTCGCGACACGTTTCTCGAAGTCGAGCAGGACGACGAGTACGGCGCGGCGGAGGAGGCCTACTACCAGCAGTATCTGCGCCGCGGGGGCATCGACGCGATGTTTGGTGAGTCCGCGACATCGGGTGAGGGCGGCAGCGCCGAGGCGGCGAGCCGGGCCGCGGCGTATCGCAAGGAAGCCAAGAGCATCGAAACGCAGGGGTCTCTACTCGCCGCCGCGGTGGCGAACGATTCCTTCCTCACGCGATACTCTGTGATATTGGAGGCTCAGAGGCGACAGGCTCGACACGTCCAATGGTCACGCGAGAACGGTGCGGCTGGTTTCTGTGTAGGCGCGTTCGCACCCAAACGGCGCCCCGTTGATCAGCGTGCATTGCTGCCTTTGTCTGCAAGCCACCTCCCTCCGCCGCCGGGACCGTATGTCACGGCAGGCCTTCAGGAGGCTAGGCCAAGGTCGCATGTCGTCAACGTAGACGATGACGAGGATCAAGACGACCGCCTCGCTGTCCGGCGAGTGGCAGCCGTCTCCGGAAGACCGCCGTCCCGGGAGGCGGCATCATACATTTGCGTCGATGACGACTGAGGTAGTAGTCCTTGGCACTCCCCTCCAGCATCCGAGCCCGTGTGGGGCATCCTCCCGGTCACAGCTTTGACCAAACTGTACGTCCGAAAATCCGCCACGCGAAGGGCTTTGTGGCCCCCGCGAAGGGCTTTGTTTCCTCTCCCTTAGAATGAGACGTCCGGGCAGTGCGGCTACCGACGTTCGAGGAACCACCCGACCGGGCGGCACCCGCCGCTCACTGCCGCTGCTGGCCGTCGCCGCGGCTGGCGTCTTGGCATGCGTGACCGTCGTGGCGATGATGCAATTCGCCCACCGTGGGGGTGGCACGCCTCCTGTCTCTCAGCAGCGGTCCGTGGCTGTTGGACTGCCGCCACCGGGACCCCCCGCCGCTGTGCCCTTGGTGGGCAGCGATGCCATTCGCGAGGCGCAGCCAGTCGCGACCCCGCAACCCCCTCTGACGCCGCTGCCGGCCGCCGCTCCAATCTGGTTTCCCCGGCGCAACGTGATCACCCTGTGGAACCCGGCCGGCGACACGTATCATTGGCTGCAGGCGTCCGTCGGCCGATATGCCCATCGACGGCAAAGCGACGGCCGCGTGCTCGGCAATTCGATTTTTCATGGCCTTGTGACTCATCCAGGGGAACCGTTTCCCGTTCCTATGCGCGAGGAGGACGCGACCTGGTTTCGGACGGCTGAAAAAACGCAAGAGCGACTGGCATTGGCGAATGTGAGCCAACAGCGCCTTGCGGCGCTCGCAGAAGACGCCGAGGTCATGATGTTGGCCTATGCGAAGCAACGCTATGACGACACGCCAACATCCGCCCCGGCGCCGGAAGCTGCAACGAGAAAGTTTTCCGAGGGCTGGGCAAAACGCCAGCAACTGGAGAAGCATGCCATTCGGCTATTCGGCTCCAGCTTTCGTGCCACTGAGCCGCGCGTCGTGAGCGCACCGTGCCCAGCGCCGTTTGACATGCTGACGGTGTCGTATCGTGACGTCTCCCTCGCGCGCGGGTGCACCGCTACGACCAGCTCAGGGGAGTTCTCGGACCTTCTCGTGGCCTACGCGGATGGCTACGCCCCGGTGATGTTGCTGCCTGTGTTGTCGTCGTTTCTGAGAACCGCGGTCGCCAGCGATGAGCTGGTGCTCTTCGTGCCGCGCGTGGGCTACGACCAGTTGTCGCTGGTCGCCGATATGATGTCGGACGACTTGCGCCCGCTCATCCCGTCCCTCAGCGACCCTCCGCCGAATGAGACCTCGCGCAAGGCGTTCACGCGCGACGTCATTGCGCGGCTTCGACTAATTTTTTCGCACCGCTACGAGGATCCGGCGCACCTAACGTGGGCGGAGCTGCTGCTAACACCCTTCGTGCTCGATGGACCGGCCTCGCCCGCCAGGGTTACGTTCGTGGGCCTGGGCGGGCCACAAAGCGGCGACGCGACGCCGGCCGATCCCTTCATGGCCCCCCACGTCGCCCGCGTGGGGACGATTCGACGGTACCTGGATTGGATTGGGTGCGAGCGGCGCCCAGACGGCGCGGGGGATGGGCACCGTCTGGGCGGCCTCGTGGCGTACATCGACGTGCGCGATGTGCTCCTGCAGGCGTCGGTCTTCGGAGCCCTTCGAGCAACCCTGGGCCTTCCGGCCCGCGTCCTTGCATCGAATCCTGCGGCGGGGATCCCTCGGCGGCAGAATGGCGCAGGGAACTTGACGTACATTGACACGGCCGGGAGGCGGGTGCCAGAGGATGCCACCTATCTGTGGGTGCGTCACCGGAAGCTCCTGACGTCTCGGCAAGCGCGAAGACGCACCCGGTCTCCCCTCGCGTCGCCTTCTTCTGCGACGGCTCCCTTTGACGGCGCGACCGTCGGGTGCGTCCTGGAGGGGCTGCCCATTGCCGAGGAACCCTACAATCAGTATTGGCTGGACCTGATGCTCTTCCACGATGTCGATATGGCGCGCTTTCTGTGGTCTCAGCCTCTCAACGGCCGTGAGGTCGTTCCCGCGCTCAACAGTGGCATGCTCTTCGCAACGCACATCAGCGCGCTCGCGGACTACCTGTTCGAGCTGCAAGCGGCGCTGCGGTCCGCGCGCAACGACTACTTCGTTAGCACTCCAGGTGTCGACCAAGGGGCCCACACAGCGCTGTTTCTGTTCGGGCTCGCGGCGACGCAGTTTCCGCACCGCGTGGTGGTCCTCGACGGACTCTTGAATTCACTCGGCCGGCACGCGCCGAGGGCAGAGTACGGTGAGCTGCCGCTAACGTCGTCGGCCACCGACGACGTCAGACCCGTCACGGAAGGACTGTGCGTTTCCAGGCGATTTGTCAACGTGTATGGTGAACCCTATGCCTTGGTTCACCAGCTGGATAGGTTTCCCGTTCTTTTCGGTGCGTGCGTCAACGCCTCCACCTACGCTTGGTGGTCCGTCTTGTTCCACTTGCGAAAGCTCGACGCCGCGGCTGCCGAGGCAAGTATGGAGCGGCACCTGCTTGGGGGCGGACAGGCGCCCACCCCGACCTCGACGGCCGATCATGGTACCGCAACATTGACAGTGAGCGGCTTGCTACAGATGCGGTTCGGTGTTACCCGGCTCGCGCTAATCGACGCGTGTCGAGCGAAACTTCGTACTGTTTCCGAGGTGGCCGCGGCGTTCTGCAAGCGAGTCGTTACGACGCCGCTCGTACGCTGCCCAGACAACCAGCGAGACTACCTGGTACCGCCGTCAAAGTTCAATCCCCCGCTCTACGCTGGTCACATGAAGGCTGACACCGCCATGAGCGTGGCGTCGATCGATGACTCCTCGAGGGCCGCACTGCGCGAACAGCGGCATTATCCATTCGCAAGATGCAGATGTAGCTTGCCCGAGCGACCCTTGAGCAGTCTGCCGCGGGGCCTTGAACCCTCTGGGGCTGGTTGTTTGCTCGTGCTGCATGGCGTCACACTGCTGTTCGACAGCCCCGAACGTGCCGTGGTGGTGCCCCACGCGAACGCGGACTTGTTGCGGCGCACGAATCCGCTGGAGGTCGTGCGCCGCGTCACCAGCGGCATCGACGCATGCGCGGGGCTCATTCCCTTCACGCTCACGGTGGTCGATCCTCAACCGCCAATGTGGCTGCGAGGACGTCAAGCCGTCCCTGCGTTGTCGTCGTTCGGTAGAACGGTTCAACGCCACGCCGTGCCGCCTCCCCCGCCGATGGCCACCCTCGTCACGCACGGGCGAACCCTAACAGCCGCCGGTGGCCCAGCGTTGTGGCAACCGCTGCCCACCACCGCCATGCTGCGCGAGGCGGGGACACTGATCTGTCAGCTCACAGGAACCTGTAACGCTTCTGACGTGGTTGTGTCCCACCTGGCGACCGAGCCCGACACGCCGCCGGCGCCGACGGCGATACGCACGGAGCGCGATGCCTTCGTCCGTGTGAGCAGCAAGGGGTGGTCCTTCGGGGGTTCGACGCATATTCCCGCCTTTCCCCACCGCGTGGCTCCCTCGACGGCGGCTGGCTGGATCGCGCTCGGACACTTCGAGGGCAGCGAAAACGAAGCTCCCCCCACGGCGACGGCAGCAGCGGCGTCGGACGCGG
>ERZ1292630.820-Hain-H41-02um-R3-820-length-31568-cov-7_pt1 | contig 31568 bp, 26 predicted proteins | sample MGYA00564408_ERZ1292630 | MGnify/ENA primary metagenome ERZ1292630 (study PRJEB36523, sample SAMEA6512641) | groundwater metagenome | collected 2019-01-08 | study: AquaDiva: Metagenomics assemblies of 32 groundwater samples
CAAGCGAGGCACCGGCCGGAACGATCTCTTCGCCGACCGGAGAGTCGATCTCTGGGCCGGGCTCCTGACGCCGCCGGAGCGGCCGCGATGAGGAGCGCCCGGTGAGCCACGCGCTCGTCACCTACATCGCCATCGTCACCGCCGTCGGCGGCTACATCCTCTCGGGCTCCGTGGAGGGCTTCCTGGCGCTCGGCTGGATGCCGCTCCTCGCCTGGATCGTTGTCAGCCTCGTCGCCGAGAGCCTCTGGCTCCAGACGATCACGGGGAAGGCGATGGAGAGCATGGCCTCGGCGGTCGACATCAGCCTCCTCGTCCTCCTGGGCTACAAGCCGGCGGTCTGCATCGTCGCCATCGCCTTTGCGCTGGCGAATGTCTTCTTCTCGAAGCGGGTCTGGTACAAGGCGATCTTCAACGCGGGCCAGAACGTCATCGCCCTCACGGCGGCGGGCATCGCCTTCTCACTTCTGGGCGGCAGCCCGCTCGCCTCCGAGGGAGGGCTGGATGCGTTCCGCGGGCTGCACGGCCCGACGCTCATCCTGCCGTGGGTCGTGGCGACGCTCGTCTATTTTGTCGCGAATACGCTGCTCGTATCGGGAGCGGTCGCGCTCCAGTCGGGCCGGAAGCTCTTCACCACGTGGCGGGAGGAGTACCTGAACGTGCAATCGACGCTCGGCTCGGCGGCGCTCTTCTTCCTCTCGCCGCTGGTCGTCGTCTCCTATCTGGCGATCGGCTTCTTCGGCTTGATCTTTTTCTTCGTGCCGCTCCTCCTCATCAAGGAGGCGGGGGCGCGCTACATCGATCTGGAGAAGGCCCACAATCAGATGGTCTCCTCCGAGCGGCTGGCGGCGAAGGGGGAGATGGCGGCCGAGATCGCGCACGAGATCAACAACTACCTGGCGGCGATCTCCGGCCGCGCGCAGCTCTTCCTCATGAACGCGGCCACCATGACGCCCGAGCGGGCGCAGGACGGCGCGCGCATCATCTTCGAGCAGGCCCGCCAGATGGGGATCCTGGTGCGCGGCCTGGTCGACTTCTCCCACAAGGAGACGCGACTCCAGCCGACGCAGCTGAACGAGGTCATCCGGCGCACGGTCGAGTTCATCACCCCTCAGAACAAGTACGAGCGGGTCTCCTTCGATCTCGACCTGGATGCCGCGCTGCCCGAGACGAATCTCGACCCCGCCCAGGTCCAGCAGGTGTTGCTGAACCTCTTCAGCAACGCCGCCGACGCGCTCCACCAGCAGAAGGGCGCCGACCCGCGCATTCTCGTCCGGACGCGGTTCGTCGGCGTGGACGCGGTGGAATTGACGGTGGAGGACAACGGCCCGGGGATCCCCGCCAGCGCGATGTCGAAACTCTTCGAGCCCTCGTTCACGACGAAGCCGGAGGGGCACGGCTTCGGGCTCTCGACCTGCTATCGCATCGTGAAGAACCACGGCGGGACGATCGGCGTGGAGAACGCGCCCCGCTCCGGCGCTCGCTTCACGGTCCGCTTCCCGGTGAAGAAGGCGGCCTAGCCGCGGCGAGCGGCGTCAGCGGTCGATGGCGCGGACGAAGAGAATCCCGGCGGCCGCGCCGAGCAGATCGACCACCAGGTCCTTCCGGCTCGCGCCGCGCCCGTGGCGGGCCGGCTTGAACGCGGCGTCGTAGACCTCCTTCGCCAGGCCCAGCCCCAGCGTCACTCCCACGGCGCTCCCCTCGTCGCGCCCTTCGATCCGGAGCGACGCCGCGATGGCCAGCGATCCGGCGAAATGGAGCGTCTTGTCGGACCCGAGCCAGGGGCCCTCGCGGTTGAGCGGGAGGAAGATCCGCTCCGCGCGCGCCGGCGTCGCCAGGGCAGCGGCCGCCAGCGAGGCGGCAAGAAAGAGTCCGAGGGCGAGGCGTCGCGCGCCAGGCATCGAAGGCATGCCGCGAGCGTATCACGCGCCCTCCGGCCGGTCTGGTACGATCCTCCCATGCAGGAGATCCGCCCGCTCGACTCCGCGCTGGTTCCGGCGCACGTCATCGCCCTTCTCCGCGCCATTCAGGGAGCGGGGCATCGCGCGGTGCTGGTGGGAGGCTGCGTGCGCGACGTCGCCCGCGGCGTGGAGGTCTCCGACTACGACGTCGGGACAAGCGCGCGCCCCGAAGCGGTGCAGTCGCTCTTTCCACGCACCGTTCCGACCGGCCTCAAGCACGGCACCGTCACCGTTCTGACCAAGGGCGGGCCGGTGGAGGTCACGACGTTCCGCGTGGAGTCGGGGTACAGCGACGCGCGGCGTCCCGACCAGGTGCTCTTCACCGACGATCTGCGCGCCGATCTGGAGCGGCGCGATTTCACCTTCAACGCCATGGCCTGGGATCCGATCGCGGAGCGCGAGGAGGACCCGTTCGGTGGACGCGCCGATCTGGCGGCGGGAATCCTTCGCGCGGTGGGCGACGCCCGAGAGCGCTTTCGCGAGGACGGGCTTCGCCCGATGCGCGCGGCCCGCTTCGCCGCGACGCTGGAAGTCGAGATCGTCCCCGAGACGTTCGAGGCGCTGGGGGAGGCGAGGGAGCAGGTGGCCCGGGTCGCCGCGGAGCGGATTCGCGACGAGCTGGTGAAGATGCTCCGCGCGCGGGAGCCGTCGCGGGGTTTCGAGGTCCTCCGCAAGTCGGGGCTCCTCTCGCTGATCTTGCCGGAGCTGGCCGACACGGTCGCGGTCCCCCAGAACCGCTACCACGCCTACGACGTCTACTACCACACGCTCTACGCATGCGACGCGGCACCCCGGGAGAAGCCGGAGGTGCGCCTGGCGGCGCTCTTCCACGACGTGGGGAAGCCGGCCACGCGCGCGGAGCGCCCCGACGGCGACGCGACCTTCTACAACCATCAGTTCGAGTCGGCGCGTCTGACCGAGAAGGCGATGACGCGGCTTCGCTTCTCGGGGGAGATGACCGCGCGGGTCGTCCATCTGGTGCGGCAGCACATGTTCGACTACCGGCACGAGTGGTCCGATGCCGCGGTGCGGCGATTCCTCCGCGCCGTGGGGCCGGAGCACGTCGCCGACCTCTTCGATCTGCGAATCGCCGACAACGTCGGAAATGGGACGAAGACCGGGTTCCCGCACTACCTGGGAGAACTCTCCGATCGGATCGACGCGATCCTCGCCTCGGCCCAGGCGTTCACGCTCCGCGATCTGGCGATCGACGGGAAGGACGTGATGCGCGAAATGCACCTGCCGGCGGGGCCGGTGGTGGGGGCGATCTTGGAGAAGTTGCTGGAGGAGGTCATCGAGCACCCCGAGCGTAACGACAGGCCCTACCTACTGAAGCGGCTCCGGGAGGGTTACGCGATTGACACGAAGGGCCCCGCCGCCTAAACTTTGGCCGCTGTAATCCCTCGCCAACTCAAGCAATAGGAGCCCCTTGAGCGAATTCCGTACGCGGCCGTCAGCGGCCGTCGAAGAGCCGACGCTCGAAACGATTCGGCAGCCGATCGCCGCCCCCTTCGATCAGTTCATGGATCGGTGGGACGAAGCGTTTCTGTGCGACGTTCACCTGGTCGGCGCCGTGGGCGCCCATCTCCACCGCGCCTTCGGAAAGCGATTCCGTCCGACGCTGCTTCTGCTGGCCGCCCGGGGCTTCGGCTCCGTCAGCGAGCAGGCGATCCTCGGGGCGGTGGTCGTGGAGCTGATCCACACCGCGACGCTCATCCACGACGACAGCGTCGACAAGAGCCTGGTCCGCCGCGGGCTCCCGACCGTGAACCACGTCTGGAACAACGACGTGGCAATCCTGATGGGCGACTACCTCTACTCCAAGGCCTTCTCCATCCTCGTACGAAACAAGATGTACGACGCGATGGATCTCCTGGCCGAAGCCACTCATCTCATGAGCCAGGGGGAATTGCGTCAGATCGAGCAGAAGAACCGGCTCGACCTGACCGAGGCCGAATACATGCGTGTCATCGACGAGAAGACGGCCTGCCTCATGGCGGCCGGCTGCCACTACGGCGCCCTTTCCTCGGGCGCTTCCGCGGATGCGGCCGAGGCGATGGGCCGGTTCGGCCGTTCGGTGGGGCTCGCCTTCCAGATCACGGACGATATCTTCGACTACCTCGGCTCCCAGAACGTGATGGGGAAGGCCGGCGGAAGCGACCTGGAGGGGGGCAAGATCACCCTGCCGCTCCTGACGGCGCTCCGGAACGCCAACGAGAAGGACCGAGGCGAAATGATCGAGCTGATCCGAAACCGCGAGTTCCGAAACGGACACTGGCCCGACGTCGTGCGGTTCGTCACCGAGAACGGCGGCGTAGCCTTGAGCGAGGAACGTTCGGCCGCGCTGGCCCGCGACGCCGAGACGGAACTCCGGCACATCTCCGACAAGACGGCCCGGTCGGCACTCCAAGATGCGGTTCATTACGCCGTGACCCGCCGCCGGTGAGCGCCCACAAGAAGGCGCCGCCTCCGGCCCATGAACTCGCGCAGGCCGCGGCCAGGCTCACGCTCGGCAAGCGCGCCGAAGATGTCGCGATCCTCGACCTGAGGGAGCTCGCCGGCGTCTGCGACTACTTCGTTCTCGCCACGGGCCATTCCGAAGTCCAGGTCCGCGCCATCGCGGACGCCGTGGAAGAGGGAATGGCCGCGCACGGCGCCAAGCCGTGGCACTCGGAAGGGTACGAGGCGCGCCGCTGGATCCTTCTCGACTACGTCGACGTCGTCGTCCACGTCTTCCACGCCAAGGCCCGCGAGTACTATCTCCTCGACAAACTCTGGGGCGATGCTCGACGCGAAGTCATTACCGATTGAGGCCTACCTCGCCGACCGCGTGAACGACGCGATCGGCCGCGCTGGATTCGCGCTCCCCCCGGGGGCGCGGGTCGAGATCGAGGTTCCGCGCGAGCAGGGGCGGGGCGATTGGGCGACGGCCACGGCGCTGGTGCTGTCCAAGTCGGCCAAACGCCCCCCTCGCGAGGTCGCGACCGCTCTCATGTCGGCCTTCGAGGTCGATCCGGAGATCCTCGACCGGATCGAGATCGCCGGCCCCGGCTTCCTCAACTTCCATCTCTCCGGCGCCTGGCTCCGCGGCATGCTCCGCGAGATCATCGCCTCCCCCGATACGTTTGGCGCCACGAACGCCGGGCGCGGGGAACGCGTGCTCGTCGAGTACGTGAGCGCCAATCCCACCGGGCCCTTGAACGTCGTGAGCGCGCGGGCCGCTTCGGTCGGAGACGCGCTCGTCCGGTTGCTGCGGGCCGCGGGGTACGCGGCCGACGGCGAGTTCTACGTGAACGACTGGGGCAATCAGGCCGAGCTCTTCGGCGCCTCCGTGCGGACACGCTTCGCGGAAGCGCGCGGGCTCGCAGCCCCGCCGATCCCCGAGGAAGGGTACGCCGGCGCGTACGTGAACGACGTAGCCGCCTCGCTCGACCCCGAGCAGGGAAAGGCGTGGCTCGCGCTCGAGGAGCGGGAGCAGCGGCTCCGGTTCGGCGCGTGGGCCATCGAGCGGATGGTCGAGTCGCAGCGAGTCGCGCTCGAGCGGTTCGGGGTTCGTATGGACCGGTGGTTCTCGGAGGGTGAACTCCATCGGACAGGCGCCCTCGACCAGGCCCTCGACCGCCTCGAGAGGGCCGGCCACGTCGAGGAGCGGGACGGCGCGCGTTGGTTCCGCGCCACGGCGTTCGGCGACCAGGAAGACCGAGTACTCGTTCGCTCGAACGGCATTCCGACCTACTCACTCGCCGACGCGGCTTACCACGAGAACAAGTTCCAACGCGGCTACGGCCGCTTGATCGACATTCTGGGTCCCGACCATCACGGCCACGTGGTCCGATTGAAAGGGCTCGTGGCAGCCCTCGGTCATGATCCGGCGCGCCTGGAGGTGATCCTGGTCCAGTGGGTGAAGCTCATGCGCGCCGGCGAGGTGGTGAAGATGTCGAAGCGCTCGGGCGATTTCATCTCCATGGAGGAGTTGGTGGACGACGTCGGCGTCGATGCCGCCCGCTTCTTCTTCCTCATGCGCCGCTCCGAGAGCCCCGTCGATTTCGACATGGAGCTGGCCGCGAAGCGGAGCGAGGAAAACCCGGTCTACTACGTCCAGTACGCCCACGCCCGGATCGCCCACGTGCTCGACTACGCACGGGGACAGGGCGCCCCGGAGCCGAATCCCGAGACGGCCGACCTGAGCCTCCTCTCGGAGCCGGAGAGCGAGGCCGTGATGCGCGCTCTGGCCGGCTTCCCCTCCCTGGTCGCGGCCGCGGCCAGGACGCACGAGCCCCATCGGATCACCGGCTATCTCAAGGAGTTAGCCGCCACGTTTCATGCGTTTTATCACCATCACCGCGTCGTGACCCCGGACGCGCCTCTGACCGAGGCGCGGCTGCTTCTGACCAAGGCGACCGGCGCCGTGATTCGCCGCGCGCTTGGCTTGCTCGGGGTGAGCGCGCCGGAGGCGATGTAGGCATGACGATCGTCGTCGTCGGGTCCCTGGGACTCGACACCATCGAAACTTCGGCGGGGCGCGTGGAAGACGTGCTGGGCGGCTCGGCCGCTTACTTCGCGCTCGCCGCGCGGCACTTTCTCCCCGTGTCGCTCGTCGCCGTCGTCGGGACCGACTTTCCCCACGCGGCCCAGACGATGCTCCACCACCCCGAGATCGACCTGGAGGGCGTGGCGCGGGCGGAGGGGAAGACCTTCCGCTGGGAGGGCGTCTACTCGCAGGACATGAATTCGCGGAAGACGCTCCGGACGGAGCTGAACGTCTTCGAGCAGTTCAAGCCCGATCTCCCGGAGCGGCTCCGCTCGCTCCGAAACGTCTTCCTGGCGAACATCGATCCGGTGCTGCAATTACAAGTATTGGAGCAGCTGACGCGCCCTCGCCTCGTCCTCGCCGACACCATGAACTTCTGGATCCAGAACAAACGCGAGGAACTCCTGAAGACGCTCCGGCAGGTGCGGATGCTCCTGATCAACGAGGAGGAAGCGCGGGAGCTGACGGGGGAGCCGCTCACGCATCAGGCGGCGCGCGCGATCTTGGAGATGGGCCCGGAGACCGTGGTGATCAAGCAGGGCGAGCATGGGGCGTTCCTACAGAATGCGGACACCTACTTCGCCTGCCCGGCGTTCCCGGTCGAGAGTCTCGTCGATCCGACCGGAGCGGGGGACACCTTCGCCGGCGGCTTCTTCGGCTCGCTGGCCCGCATGGGACGCCTCACGGATCTGAATCTCCGGCGCGCGGTGGTCTACGGCGTGGTGCTCGCGTCGTTCACGGTGGAGGGCTTCGGCGTGACCGGACTCCTGCGCGTGGAGCGCGAAGAAATTCTCCGACGCGCCGATGCGATCATGGGGATGACGAAGTTCAGCCTGGACGACACGGCGCGGCTGCTTCGGTGACCCGCTTCCCGCTGACGTTGTCGGATGTTTGACGCTTCGGGACGGCCTCTCGCGATAGAATCTCTTCGTAAGTCGTTCCCGCCGGCCACGGATGACCGGCGTTCGACGTGGCATGCCGGTTGCCCTGCACCATGGCTCTGGCCGTCGCATCACCCTCGGATGGGAGAACGTACTTGGCGCCCGTGAACGCGGCGACTGCCACGCCTACCCCGACGCCTCGCGCCCGTTCCCGCGCCTGGCTGCCGCGCGCGGCGTGGTACCTCGTTCCCTCCTTCCTGGCGGCGCTCCCGTTCCTTCTCGCGCTGTTCGGCGGACCGGAGATCAAGCTGGTCCGGTGGGACATCTGGGGCGTCGCCGTCTGGTTCGTCCTGTTGCTCGCCGCCGAGGCGCTTCCGATTCCGCTCCCGCGGGGTGGCACCGTCACCGTGGCGTCGATCCTCGACATCGGTGCGATTCTCTTGTTCGGACCGTGGGTGGCCGGCGCGCTCGATCTCGTCACCACCATTCCCGCGCAGATGATCCTCCTTCGCCAGCGGGGGAGCGCGGCGGCGCTGAACGCCGGGCTCTACGCTTCCACGACGATCCTGGCCGGCGCGGCCTATCTCGCCGCCGGCGGGTCGCTGGGCGCGCCGCGTTTCCCGCACGACCTCTGGCCGATCCTCCTGTGCGGCTCGCTCTATTTCGCGCTCAACACCGGCTGGGTGAGTCTGGTGCTCGGCGCGCGGACGCACGAATCGGCGCTCACGATCTGGAGGCAGCAGTTCCGCGACGGCGTGCCGCAGGCGGCGCTGGCCATCGGATTCGGGCTCCTCTTCGCGCAGGTGCGCGTGGTGGCCGGAATCGGCGGCGTCCTCCTTCTCGTCGTCCCGCTGGTCCTGGCGCGCCACGCGCTCCGGCTCTACTCCGATCTCCGCGAGGACCTCGTCTCCTTCGTCCGCGCGTTGAGCGTCGCGCTCGACGCGGTCGATCCCAACACGCACGAGCACTCCGTCCGCGTGGCCGACTACTCCGTTCGCCTGGCGCGCCATCTCGGGCTCCCGGAGTCGGAGGTGGAGACGATCCACTACGCCGCGCTGGTCCATGACATCGGAAAGATCGCGCAGCGCCCCGACGTGATCCGGAAGCCGACGTCGCTCGACGACGAGGAGCGGCGCGTGATGATGCGCCATCCGGAGGCGGGGGCGCGCATCGTCGGGGAGATCCGCTCGCTCCGCGCCGCGGCCGTGATGGTGCGGACGCACCACTGGCGTCCCGACGGGAAGGGGTACCCTCCGGGCCTGAGCGCGGCCGACGTCCCGCTCGGCGCCCGGATCATCAACGTCTGCGACGCGTTCGACGCCATGACGTCGGATCGCCCGTACCGGCGCGGGCTTTCTTCGGCGAAGGCGATCGGGGAACTCCGCCGCCACGTCGGCACCCAGTTCGACGCCGACCTGGTCGGCGCGCTGGCCGAATTGCACGAAACAGGGCTGCTCGGAACCGAGGCGTCCGAAGCCGCCACGATCGTGGAGGAGGTTCGATGAGCCGCTACGAGGACGCCGGCGTCAACATCCGGAAGGGTGAAGAGGCCATCGCGCGCATCAGGGAACATTGCCGCACGACGTTCGGCCCGGGAGTCGTGGGCGACGTCGGCGCCTTCGCCGGAGCGTTTCGCGTGCCGGGGGCGCCGGGGAAGATCCTTCTCTCGAGCATCGACGGCGTGGGAACCAAGATCAAGGTCGCCATTCTCTGCGACCGCCACGACACCATCGGCTACGACCTCGTCTGCCACTCGGGGAACGACATCCTGGTCCATGGTGCCACGCCGCTCTTCTTCCTCGACTACATCGCCATGGGGGCGCTCTCGACGGAGCGGGTGGAGCAGCTCGTCTCCGGGCTCGCGCGCGGCTGCCGCGAGGTGGGGTGCGCGCTGATCGGCGGAGAGACCGCCGAGATGCCGGGGCTCTACGCGCCATCGGACTACGATTTGGCCGGCGCCATCGTCGGGATCGCCGAGGAGAGCGCCGTGATCGATGGCCGTCACATCGCCGCGGGCGACATCGTGCTCGGATTGCCGAGTGTCGGGCTTCACACGAACGGCTACTCGCTGGCGCGGAAGATCCTTTTCGACACGCTCGGCCTCACCGTGCGCGATCCCTTTCCGGGACTCTCGGAAACGGTCGGAGACGCGCTCCTGCGACCGCACCCCTACTACGGAGCCGCCGTCGCGGCGGCGCGCGTGGCAGGAGACGTTCGCGGCATGGCCCACATCACGGGCGGGGGCATCCCGGGAAACCTGGTGCGCGTCCTTCCGGAGGGAGTGCGCGCCGAGGTGGCGCGCGGCTCGTGGCCGATCCCGCCGCTCTTCCGGACGCTCCGCGACTCGGGGCGTGTCTCGGAGGAGGAATCGCTGGAAGTCTGGAACATGGGAATCGGATTGGTTCTCGTGGTGAAGAGGGGGGACGCCGACGCGGTGGAACGCTCGATCGCTTCGGCCGGACACGGTGTGCATCGGATTGGATCGATCGCGGCGGGGCCGCGGGAGGTCCGGATCGTCGGCGGCTGAGGCCGCGGCGTTGCTTGGGGACCGGGCAGGGGCCCGGTCGTGAGGGGAAGGGGGGCGGACACCATGGTGATGGAGACGACCGCGCTCGCGCGCTGGACGCGCGGCGACGACGATGACGTGCTCGGCCTGGACACGCTGGCGCCGGAGGGGCTCGGCCCCTTCACCACGTCGCTCGGCCTGGTCGGAATGAGTCCCGCGCTGCTCGCCCTCGGCGAGCGGCTGAAACTCCTGGGACGAAGCAACGCGACGGTCCTGGTTCACGGAGAAACCGGCACGGGGAAGGAACTCGTGGCCCGGGCGCTTCACCGCCTGAGCCCCCGCGCCGAGCGCCCCTTCCTCCCGCACAACTTCGCCTCCATCCCCGACACGCTCGTCGAGAGCGAACTCTTCGGCCACGCGCGCGGCTCCTTCACCGGGGCCCACGCCGATCGTGCCGGGCTCTTCGAGCAGGCGAGCGGCGGCACCCTCTTCCTCGACGAAATCGGCGACGCGAGCAGCGGCGTGCAGAGCCGGCTCCTCCGCGTGCTTCAAGAGGGGGAGATCCGGCGCGTCGGCGATGCCAAAGCGCGCCGTGTCGATGTTCGTGTGGTCGCGGCCACACACCGCGACCTGGTCGCCGCGGTGCGCACGGGGCGGTTCCGCGAAGATCTCTTCTACCGCCTCCATATCCTCGAACTCACCGCCCCTCCCCTTCGCGACCGGCGCGACGACGTGCCGCTCCTGGCGGCGCACGTGCTGCGGCGGCTCCGCGACCGGGATGCGCTGGCGGTCGCGGGAATTTCCCGCGGGGCGCTCCGCCGGCTCGTGGCGCACGAGTGGCCCGGAAACGTGCGCGAACTGGAGTCGGTCTTGACCCGGGCGGCGCACACGACCGACCCCGGCGCGGCCATCACCGAGGCATCCCTGGGCGACGCCGTGGCGCGGGGGACCGGATGGGTGCGCGACGAGCCGGAGGCGCTTCGGGAGCGAACGCGCGCGTTCGAGGCCGGCGTGATCGAGCATGCCCTCCGTCGCCATGGCGGGAACCGCACGCGGGCCGCGCGCGAGCTGGGGCTGACGCGGCAGGGGCTCTGGAAGAAATTGCGCCGCCTTCGCGGCTCGCCGCCGGTTTGCGACGCCCCGGGCGAGCCGAGGACGCCCGCGGCGCCGCTGGCGCCCGTGAGGCCGGCGACGGGGGATTGGCCTTGATTTAGGAGGGCGGCGCGGCCGATACTCGCCCCGCATTCTCCCCGTCGGAACGAACCACTACCCCGGAGATCGTGTCGTGGAAAAAGGTCCCCTCCGTCTCGGCGTGATCGGCGTCGGGCTCGTCTCCCAGATCAATCACCTCCCCTGCCTGAAGAAGCGGCGGGACGTCGAGGTCGTGGCCATCTGCGACGACGATGCCGAGAAGGCGCGCGGCGTTTCGCAGAAATTCGGCATGGGGCGAGTCGTGGACGACTGGGAAGCGCTCCTCCGCGCCGACGACATCGACGCGGTCATCATCGCGACGCCGAATCACCTGCACGCCCCCATGACGATCGCCGCGCTCGGCTACGGCAAGCACGTACTCTGCGAGAAGCCGCCGGCGCGGAACGCCGCTGAGGCGATCCAGATGGCGGACGCGGCCAAGAAGTCGGGGAAGATCCTCTTCTACGCCATGAACAACCGCTTCCGGAGCGACGTGCAGGTGCTGCGGAGCTACATGGAGCGGAAGGAATTCGGGCAGATCTTCTACGCCAAGACTGGATGGCTTCGGCGGCGGAGCGATCGCCGAGGGCCATCCTGGTACCAGAACAAGCGGAGCGCCGGCGGCGGCGTCCTGATGGACCTCGGGACCCAGATGCTCGACCTCGCGTTCTGGCTCCTCGGGAATCCGACCGTCGTCTCGGTCACCGCCACGAAGTACGCCAACGATCCGCGCCAGGAAGTGGAAGACACGCTGGCGGCGCTTCTGGTCTTCGAGAACGGAGCGTCGCTCTCCCTGGAAGTCTCCTGGGCGCTTTTGCTGGAGAAGAACTTCCCCTATCTGAATCTCTTCGGCACGCACGGCGCCGCGCTCCTGAATCCCTTCCGGATCCACAAGGAGCTGAACGGCAACCTCCTCAACGTCACGCCCGCGCTCGACACGAAGAACGTCTACAAGGCGTCGTACGAGGCGGAGCTGGATCACTTCATCCGCTGCGTCACGTTAGGCGAGAAGCCGATCGTCACGCCCGAGGAGGGAGTGGCCCTCATGAAGGTCATCGACGCGATCTACCGGTCGGCCGAAGCGCGTCGGGAGGTCCGCCTCGATTAGTCCCGTCCGCGGGCTCGTCCTAGCGGCCGCCTCCGGGATATTGATTAGTCTTTCCTTCCCGACCGTCGGCGCCTGGCCGCTCGTCTTTGTCGGGCTCGTCCCGCTGCTGCTGGTGATCCGCGATGGATCGCCCGGGCCGGGAGAGCATGGGCCCGCCGCGCGCGTCTCTCGATGGGCGCCCTGGCTCACCGGGATGCTGACCGCGTTCTTCGTCTTCCAGTGGATCACCCGCCTCCCCACGCACGCCATGACGCAGCCCTGGCTCATCTGGCCGGCGCTGCTGTTCCTGGCGCTATATCTCGGGCTCTACGTCGCGCTTTTTGGGTGGATCGTGCGCGTCGTTCGGCGGCGGTTGGGGATCTCCGTGTTTCTGGTCGCGCCGGTGGCGTGGAGCGCGTCCGAGTGGCTGAAGTCCACCGGGGAACTCGGTTGTCCCTGGGGGAATCTCGGGTCGGTGCTGGCGGGGCAGCCGGTTTGGGTCCAGTGGGCATCGGTCGTCGGGACGCAGGGACTCTCGCTCTGGATCGTGGCGGTGAATTCGCTGGTGGCCGCGGCGCTGGTGAAGTTCTTCGCGCGGCGGTTCGTGGAGGGCGGGCTTCGGCTGGCGCTCGGGCTGGCGATTCTGGCGCTGCCGCCGCTCTGGGGGGCGTCGAGGCTGCGCGACGCGGTTCGGGCGGCGGCCGCGTCGCCCGGGGTGGCCGCGCCGATCGGACGAGTTGCCCTGATTCAGCCGAACATCGCCAGCGATCAGAAGTGGAATCCTGCTTACCAGGACAGCGTGGTCAATTCGCTTTACCGCCTGACGCACGAGGCGGCCACCGATACGAACGGTCTCGATCTGGTCGTGTGGCCCGAGACCGCGCTGCCGTTCTACGCACGGCTGGAGCCGTTGAAGCTCCGGCGCCTGTTGGACACCGCGAAGGAAATCGGAACGCCGATCCTGGCCGGGTATCCCGACGCGCGGCTGAGTTCGTCTGGCGACGTCACGACGCACAACGCGGCGGGGCTGGTGCTCCGCACCGGTTCGATCTCGGGGCAGTACGAGAAGATCCATCTCGTGCCGTTCGGAGAGCGGATTCCGTTCCAGGGGCTCTTTCCGTTCCTGGGGAGGTTCGACCTGGGGCAGGCGGAGTGGACGCCGGGGACCGAGCAGGTCGTGTTCGGGGGAGCGGGCCCGTCGTTCGGCGTGATGATCTGCTTCGAGTCGATCTTTCCGGATCACGCACGCCGGTACCGGTTGGGCGGGGCGCAGTATTTGGTGAACATCACGAACGACGAGTGGTTCGGGAAGTCGGCCGGGCCGGTGCAGCACGCGGATCTGGCGGTGCTGCGGTCGGTGGAACTGGGGATGAGTTTAGTGCGCGCCGCGAATACCGGGATCTCGATGATCGTAGATCCGTATGGGCGGGTGCGGATGAAGACCCCGTTGTTCGAGGAGGAGATTGTAGCAGGGGAGGTGCCGGCGCCGCTGCCGCCCACGAGGTACGCGCAGTGGGGGGATTGGACGACGGCTCTGTCGCTGGTGGTAGTTGTCCTCCTGCTCGTAGCGGCGTGGTTCCGTCCGGTAGGGCGGCGGGCGGAGCCGCTGGCGGTGCTTCGGTCGCCGCCGACATTTCCTGGCTAGGCACCGTTCGGAAATTTGAAGCCGGCCGCGCCGTTGGTTGACAGACCCCTCAAACCCGGGTAGTCTCTTGATCTTAGGTGGGCAACGGGCTCCATCGGGAGTCCAAACGCCCGCCTCCGACGGCACGGAGGGAAGCTCAACGCGGTGCCCGGCTCGCCCGAACAAAACTATCCGACAACTCATCTCGGTTTCGCGCGTCCGCGCCACCCGGCGGCGCTGCTGGCGTTCGCTCTGGGGGCCGGAGCGGGAATCTCCTTCGCTCGCGCCCCGATCCTTCTCGCACTCACCGCCGTCGCCTTCGCGGCCCTCGCCCTCAAGGCGGAAGGGAAGCGCCCTCGCACCGAACTCCCGTTCCTCGGGCTGGCGGCGATTCTCTTCCTGGCGCACGCGATCCTCGCTCGCTTCGAGCCTCTCGCCACGCTGGCGGCAGCCCTGCTGGCCCTCCGCCTTCTGGCGCTGGTCTACTTGACGCGCTGGGCGGTTAAGACGTTTCTCCCCGGCGCCGCGCAGTGGCTTCTCGAACAACCGATCCCGACTCGACCGCGGCCGCTGGGACTCGCCATCGAGAGCGCGCGTCTCTCCGCGGCGCTCCTGCCGCTGGCGGCCCGGGAGGCGGAGGCGCAGACGCTCGCTCTACGCGCCCGCGGCATTCGCGCCGGCGGCGGCTTCACCGGACGCGCGCGCTTCACGGCGGCCTGGCTGCTTCCGTTCCTCGGCACGATGCTCCGCGTCGGCGACTCGCTGGCCGACGCACTCCACGCCCGCGGCTACACGCCCGGTAAGCGGCGCGCGGGGCTGGCCCGAGCGCCTTGGGGCCTGGCCGACGCCGGCGTGGTCCTTCTCGGCGCGGCCATCGCGGGGGCACTCTACCGTGGCTTCTGATCGCCGCCTCGCCACCATCCGCCTCGCCGTCGAGTACGACGGCACGGCCTTTCACGGCTGGCAGCGCCAATCGCGCGCACGCTCGGTGCAGGGGGAGATCGAAGCGGCCCTCCAGCGGATTACCGGCGCTCCGGCGCGCGTGACCGGCGCCGGCAGGACCGACGCCGGCTGCCACGCGGCCGGGCAGGTGGCCAGCGCCACCCTGGAAACGCGCCTCGACGCCGCGCGCCTCCAGGCTGCCCTCAACGCGCATCTGCCGCGCGACGTCCGCATCGTCGAGGCGACGGAAGCGCCGGCCGCGTTCCACGCCCGCTTCGACGCGATGCGCCGCGCCTACCGTTACCTCATCGTTCCTCCGCCCGCGGCCATCCGCCGGTCGCAGGCCTGGCTTCGTGCCATGAAATGCGATGCCGAGGCGCTCCATCGCGCCTCCCAGCCGCTCAAGGGCGAGCACGATTTCATCGCATTCTCCAAGGCGACCCCCGACGCCGACTCCACGCGCTGCCGCGTCACCCGCGCGCGGTGGAGCGGGCGTGGAGGGCGGCTTCGGTTCGACATCGAGGCCGACCGATTCCTGTACACTATGGTTCGTAAGATCGTCGCGACGGTGGTGCGCGAGGCGGAGTCGGGGCATGGCGCCGGCTCGGTTCGTGCGATTCTGGAATCGCGCGACCGGAGGGCGGCGGCGCCGCCGGCTCCGGCCCATGGCCTCTACCTCATGCGTGTTCGTTATCCGCGGATCGGTTGGGTTCCGCGGGGGAGGATGAATGTCGTCGGTTAATCCAGTCACCCGCTCGGTACGCGCTCGCTCGCCTTGGTCGGCCGGGACGCTCGTGGCGGGCATTCTCTTCGGCCTCCTCCTGATCGCCGCGCTCCTGCTTGCCACCCGCGGCTCAAGGCAGGGCATGGAGCCCGGCGCGCCGCTCTTCTCCGCGCTTCCGGCTGCGGCTTCCGCCCGCCCCGATTCGAACGAACTCCCCGCGGTGCTCGACGGCTCGCGGCGCACCGCCATCGTCCGCGCGGCGGAGCGGGTCGGTCCTTCGGTCGTGACGCTCAGCGTCGTGCAGACGCGCGTCGTGCAGACGGCGCCGCTCGTCCTGGGCGACGAGTTCTTCCAGCCCTTCTTCCACGAGATGCTCCCGCAGTACCGCTACCGGGAGCAGATCCCGAGTATGGGCTCGGGCTTCATCATCTCCTCGGACGGCTACGTCCTCACGAACGAGCACGTGATCCGCGGCGCCTCCGAGATCAAGGCGATCCTCTCCGACGGCCGATCCTTCGCGGGGAAGGTCATCGGGGCGCATCCCCGCTACGACCTCGCGGTCGTGAAGATCGAGGGGAAGAACCTTCCGGTCGCCAAACTCGGCACGGCGAACGACCTGATGGTCGGGGAGTGGGCGATCGCCATCGGTAATCCGTTCGGCTTTCTTCTCAACGACGTGCAGCCGACCGTGACCGCGGGCGTGATCAGCGCGACGCATCGCGACATCAAATCGCAGACCGACGACGGCGGCATCTACAAGGACATGATCCAGACCGACGCCGCCATCAATCCCGGGAACTCGGGCGGCCCGCTCCTGAACGGGAACGGAGACGTCATCGGCGTGAACACCTTCATCTTCTCCAAGGGGGGCGGTGGATCGATCGGCATCGGCTTCGCCATCCCGATCGACGCGGCCAAGCGCGTGGTGGACGAGATCATCAAGTACGGCAAGGTGCGAAATGTCTGGATAGGCGTGCGCACCTGGGAACTCACTCCCTACGTGGCGGAGCGGCTCTCCACGGCGGACCGAAACGGTCTCTACGTCTCGGTCGTGGAGCGGGGGAGCCCCGCCGACAAGGCCGGCATGAAGGTCGGCGACATCATTCGCAAAGTGAACGGGACGACCATTCGCGACGTTCAGGAGGCCTACCGCGCCATCTTCGGCGCCAACGTCGGCGACACGATCACGCTGACGGTGGATCGCGACACGAAGCAGATCACCTTCCGGCTCCTCCTCGAGGAGGCGCCGGAATGACGCCCTCCCAGGGAGTGAGTCGATGATCCAGCGCTACAGCCGTCCCGCGATGGCCGCGCTCTTCGACGATGCGGCGCGCTATCGGACCTGGCTCGACGTGGAGATCGCTGTCACCGCGGCGCTCGAGAAGCGGGGCGAAGCGCCCGCGGGCACGGCGGAGCGGATCCGCACCGCCGCCCGCGTGGACGTGGCCCGGATCGATGAACTGGAGGAAACGCTTCGCCACGACGTGATCGCGTTCCTGACGCAGATCGGCGAAACGGTCGGGTCGGACGCGCGCTACCTCCACCTCGGGATGACCTCGTCCGACCTCGTGGATACGGCGATGGCGCTCCAGCTGGTCCGCGCCACCGATCTCCTCCTGAACGAGGCGGAGGCGCTCCGGGAAACGGCCCGCGGCCTGGCGCTGAAGCACAAAGAGACCGTGATGGTCGGCCGGACGCACGGCATTCACGCGGAACCGATCACGTTCGGACTCAAAGTACTCGTCTGGTACGAGGAACTCGGCCGCGCCATCGCGCGCCTCCGGGCAGCGCGGGTGGAGATCGCCGTCGGGAAACTCTCCGGCGCGGTCGGCACGCTGGCCCATCTCACCCCCGACGTCGAAGAGGAAACACTCCGATCCCTCGGCTTAGCCCCGGAACCCGCGGCAACGCAGGTCGTGCAGCGCGACCGGCACGCGGCGCTCCTCTCGGCGATCGCCCTTCTCGGCGCATCGGTCGAGAAGATGGCGATGGAGATCCGCCACCTCCAGCGGACGGAAGTCCTGGAGGCGGAGGAACCGTTCCGGGAGGGGCAGAAGGGCTCCTCCGCCATGCCGCACAAGCGAAACCCGGTCAACAGCGAGCGGATCTGCGGCCTGGCGCGCCTGCTGCGTGCGAACTCCCATACCGCGACCGAGAACGTCGCCCTCTGGCACGAGCGCGACATCAGCCATTCCAGCGTCGAACGGGTGATCTTCCCCGACTCGTTCCTGGTCGCCGATTTCATCACGTCGCAGATGCGCGAGATTCTGGCGGGGCTCCTGGTCTATCCCGACCGGATGCGCGCCAACATGGATCGCACGCGCGGGCTCGTCTTCTCCCAGCGGGTCCTCCTCGCCCTCACCACGGCGGGGCTGGCCCGGGAGCAGGCCTACGCCATCGTCCAGCGCCACGCCATGGCCGCCTGGAAGGGGGAGCCCGATCTCAAGACGCGCCTCCTCGGAGATCCCGAGGTCGCCGCGGTTCTCGATCGACCTTCCCTGGAGCGCTGCTTCGAGCCCGATCATTTCATCCGTCACGTCGGCCACATTTTCGATCGCGTTCTGGGAGCCACGCTTGCCGCCCACCGCTGAAGCGCCCGTCCTTCCGTTCGCCGAGGCCGACCCTCCGGCGTTGAAGAAACTGCTCGCGCAGGAAGGCCTCCGCCTGGCGCCGGGTGAAGTCGCCACGATGCTGGAACTCCTCGGCCGAAACCCGACGCGCGTCGAGGCGATTCTCTTCGACACGATGTGGAGCGAGCACTGCTCCTACAAGAGTAGCCGCCGCGTCCTCAAAGCCTATCTCCCGACCGAGAGCCCCGAGGTCATCCTGGGCCCGGGGGAAGATGCCGGCGTCGTGCGGTTCGGCACGCACAAGGGCGTCGAGTACGCCCTGGTCATCGGGCACGAGAGCCACAACCATCCCTCGCAGGTCGTGCCGGTCGAGGGAGCGGCCACCGGCATCGGCGGCATCGTGCGCGACATCAACTGCATGGGCGCCGAGGTGATCGGCGTTCTCGACGCGCTCCGCTTCGGCGACCCGGAGGGTCCGCGCGCGGCGACGGTGCGGGAGATCATCCGCGGCGTGGTGGACGGCATCTGGCAGTACGGCGATCCGCTCGGCGTTCCGAACCTGGGGGGCGATGTCTTCTTCAGCGGCCGCTACGACGAGAACTGTCTGGTGAACGTCGTCGCGCTCGGCATCGTGCGCGCGGACCAGGTGGTCCGGAGCCGCGTCCCCGAGGCGGCGAAGAACGAGCCGTACGTGATGGTCCTGGTCGGGAAGCCGACCGACGAGACCGGCTTCGGCGGCGCGTCGTTCGCCTCCGCCATCCTCGACGAGGAGGCGGAGGGACAGCGCGGCCACGTGCAGGTCCCCGATCCGTTCCTGAAGCGGGTCCTCTTCGAAGCGAATCGCGCCGCGCTCGCCTGGCTCCACGCGCAGGGCGATCCGTTCGGCTTCAAGGACCTCGGTGCCGGCGGCATCGCCTGTGTCTCCTCGGAGCTCGCCGCGGCCGGCGGCTTCGGCATGGACGTCGACCTCGACCTCGTGCCGACGCCGGAAGGGGAGTTCCCCTCGGAGGTCCTGGCCTGTTCCGAGACGCAGGAGCGCTTCGCCTTCGTCGTTCCCGAGCGGCTGGCGCCGCGGCTCCTCCAGATCTATAACGAGGAGTACGCGCTTCCGCTCGTCTACCATCGCGCGCGCGCCGCCGTCGTCGGCCGCGTCCGCACGGACGGCCGCTACCGGATCCTTCGCGCCGGGCAGGCGGTCTGCGACGCTCCGGTCGAGGTCGTCACCGCCGGAATCGAGCATGACCGCCCGCGCCGCCGGCGGCCCGCCGCGCCGCCGGCCGCGCCGCTCCCGGCCGTCCGCGATCACGACGCGCTCTTCCGGAAATTGATCGCGTCGCCGAACCTTGCCTCGCGGGAGCCGATCGTCCGCTACTACGACACCGAGGTGCAGGGGCGCGCCGTCCTTCGCGCCGGGGAGGCCGACGCCGGCGTCCTGGCGCCGATCCCGGGGAGCAAGCTCGGCTGCGCCATCACGGTCGATGGGAATCCCTGGTACGTCGCCGCAGATCCCTACTGGGGAACGGCGCACGTCGTGGCCGAGTCGCTCCGGAATCTCGTGTCGGTGGGAGCGCGTCCGATCGCGCTGACCGACTGCCTCAATTTCGGAAATCCGGAAGACCCGGAGGTCTTCGACGATTTCGAGCGGAGCGTTCAGGGACTGGGCGACGCGGCGCGCGCGCTGGGACCGAAGGGCGCGGCGGGACCGCCGATCGCCATCGTCTCCGGGAATGTCTCCTTCTACAACGAGTCGTCCAAAGGCCGCGCCATCGAGCCGTCGCCGATCGTCGCGGCGCTCGGCGTGCTCGACGACTACAGCGTGGCGATCACGAGCGGCCTGAAGCGCGCCGGAAACGTCGTCGTCCTCACGGGGGCGCGCGAGGCGCGACTCGGAGCGTCGCAGTTGCGCCACGCCCTCACCGGCGAAACCGGCGGCCAGCTCCCCACGCTCGATTTCGAGCGGGAGCGGCGCCGCACCTACGCCGTGCTCGACGCGGTGCGCCAGGGATTCGTCCTCGCCTGCCACGACATCGCCGAGGGAGGGCTCGCCATCACCGCGTTCGAGATGGCGCTCGGCGGCTTCGCGTCGCAGGGGCTGGGACTCCAACTCCCGATCTCCGCGCTGGGCGACACCCCCTCCGAGGTGAGGCTCTACTCCGAGGCGCCGGGATTCCTGCTGGAGGTACGGAAGGAATTCCTGCCGCGCCTGATGGACCTCTTCGGCCAGTGTGAAGTCGACGCCACCATCACAGGCCGCGTGCTCGAGGAGCCGCGCTTCCGTGTTCTCGACGGCGGGGCGACCCTCATCGATATCGATCTCGCGGAGGCCTCGCGCCTCCATTCCGACGGCATCCGACCCTACGTGGAGTGAGCATGGCCCGCGCGGCGGTTCTCCAGATCCCCGGCGTCAATTGCGAGTACGAGACGGCGCGTGCCCTCGAGGCGGTCGGCATCGAGGCTCGCATCGTCCGCTTCAACGAGCCTTCCTCGGTCCTCTCCGAGTTCGATGCCTACGTCCTTCCGGGCGGCTTCGCGTTCCAAGATAGGATCCGCGCCGGCGCGGTGGCGGCAAAGCTCCCCGCGGTGGAGCGGATCGCGCGCGAGTCGGAATCGGGGAAGCCGGTGGTCGGCATCTGTAACGGCGCGCAGGTCCTGGTGGAGACGGGGATCGTCCCGGGGATCCACCCGGGGCGCGTGGAATTGGCCCTTGCGCCGAATCGGGCGCCGCGCCGCCCGGGGTATCAGTGTCGCTGGATCCACGTGCGGGCCCACGAGGGCCCCGGCCGCGCCACGTTCTCCTCGACGCTTTCGCTGGAGGAGACCGTGCCGCTCCCGCTGGCCCACGGCGAGGGCCGCTTCACCACCGCGGACCCGGAAGTCCGCGCGCGGATCGAATCGGAAGGGCTCGTCGTCTTCCGCTACGTCGACGCCGCGGGCCGCCCGGCGGCGCGCTATCCCGACGATCCGAACGGCGCGATGCTCCAGGCGGCGGGGATCACGAACGTCGCGGGAAACGTCCTCGCCTTCATGCCCCACCCCGAGCGGGCCGCGTGGCTCCGGATGATGCCGCAAGATTGGCCCGGGCCCTGGGGCGAACGGCGCCGCGCGGCGATCGGCAACATCGACGCGCTCGAAGGCCCCGGGCCGGGGCGCTTCCTCTTCACCTCGCTCGCGAAGCGGCTCGGCGTGACGGCGCCGCAGGGGGTGGCGGTATGAGCGCCGTCCTTCTGACGCGTCTCAAGATCACCGATCTCACCGCCCTCACCGCGCTCGAAGCGGGGCAGCGGATGCTCCCCGAAGGGCACACGCTGGAGCGGGTTGTCCGCGAGGAGCTCTTCCTTTTCGAGCCCGAGCCTGGGGCAGATCCCGCGTCGTTCGAGGAGAATCTTCACGAAGCGATTGAAACGAGCAACTTCTTCGTGAATCCAAACAAGGAGCGCTTCCGCTTCCTCACTTCCGGGGAGCGCGGCGACAAATGGAGTCCGCCCGAGGGGGCGTGGGGCATTCTGGCGCGCAGTCGCGACGATACGCGCGACGAGGGATTGCGCGCGCGGCTCCTTCGCGAGCATCCGCTTCCGGGACTCGCGGCGGTTCGCCGCGCACGCGCCTGGTGGCTCTGGACGCGCGGTCCCGCGGGCGATTCAGCGAGTGAGGTTTTCTACGAGCGTCTCGGACCGCTTCGGGGCCCGGCGCACGGGCTTCTGGTGAATCCGCACGCCGAGGCATCGCTGAAGCTCTTTGGCGACGTGGCGTGGAAGGACGTGGAACGATTCCTGGCGGAGCCGGCCCTTCAGCCGGTGGCCGCCTGAGGAAGGAGATCGGCAACGTGGCGGTGACGGAGACGGGTCGAGTTCGAGACGGGGCGCACGGGGACCACCTGCGCGAGGAGTGCGGGGTGTTCGGTATCTGGGGTGCGCCGAACGCGGCGCGTCTCGCCTACGCCGGACTCTACTCGCTTCAGCATCGCGGGCAGGAGAGCGCCGGCATCGTCGCGACCGACGGGGGGGAATACCGCCTCCATCGTGGAATCGGACTGGTCTCCGACGTCTTTGCCGCGGGCTCGCTCGATCGTCTCCACGGACACATCGCCATCGGTCACAACCGGTACTCCACCACCGGCGGCAGCCACATCCAAAACGCGCAGCCGCTCGTCGTGAATTTTCGGGAAGGGAAGCTGGCGATCGGTCACAACGGAAATCTGGTGAACGCGCTGGAGCTCCGACGCGAGATGGAGGAGCAGGGCTCCATCTTCCAGACGACCAGCGACACCGAGGTGATCCTCCATCTCATTGCCCGCTCGAAGGCGACGGAGATCGAGCGAATGGTCGCGGAAGCGCTGGCACGCTGCCAGGGCGCCTACTCCCTCGTCCTCCTGGCCGGCGACAAGCTGATCGGCGTCCGCGATCCGCGCGGCTTCCGGCCGCTCTGCCTCGGCCGCCGCGGCGAGTCGCACGTGCTCGCGAGCGAAACGTGCGCGCTCGACATCGTCGGCGCGACGTTCGTTCGGGAGATCGAACCGGGGGAGATGGTCATCCTCGACAAGGACGGGGTCCGCTCCATCAAGATCCTGGCGCCGGAGCCGATGCGCGCCTGCGTCTTCGAACTGATCTACTTCTCCCGACCCGACAGCGTTGTCTTCGGACTCAGCGTCGATTCGGTCCGCCGGAAACTGGGGCGCCGTCTGGCCGAGGAATACCCGGCCGAGGCCGACATCGTGATCGCGGTCCCCGACTCCAGCAACTCGGCGGCCCTGGGATTTTCCGAGCAATCCGCCATTCCGTTCGAGCTGGGCCTCATCCGAAATCACTATGTCGGGCGCACCTTCATCGCGCCCGAGCAGATCTCCCGCGACTTCGGGGTGAATCTCAAATTCAACCCCGTTCGCCGCATCCTGGACGGGAAGCGCGTCATCGTGGTGGACGACTCGATCGTTCGGGGGACCACGAGCCGGAGCCTCGTCGCCATGCTCCGCGACGCGGGCGCGGTGGAGATCCACTTCCGCGTCTCCAGCCCGCCGATCGGCTGGTCTTGCTACTACGGCATCGATACGCCGAACCGGCGCGAGCTGATCGCCTCCTCCCACACGGTCGAGCAAATCCGGAAATACCTGAACGTCGACTCCCTGGGCTATCTCTCCATGGAAGGTCTCAAGGCCTGCGTGGAGCGCCCGGAGGACCACTGCTACGCTTGCTTCAGCGGGGAGTACTCGGTCCGCTTCGGCGCGGAGATGGACAAGCTCGCCTTCGAACGGGGCGCGGCGCGCCCCGTGGAGCACGCCTAGCCCGCCCCAGCCTCACGTCAAGTTCGCCCGTGGCCTGCCGATAGACCGGTGGACGGATAGGCGCATCACGCGCCTTCACGTCCGATCGGTTCGCGCGACGCCGCCGTACAGGCGTCGCCACGGCAACGAGTTAGGGCGGAGTCTTCGCGTGACGATGGAAGAGACGAGCGGACGGAAAAAGCTGGGTGAGTACCTCCTCGAAGCGGGGCTCCTGAACGAGCACCAGCTCAAGGAGGCGCTCCGGCGCCAGCGGCAGACGAAGGAGCCGCTGGGGCAGATCCTGGCGCGAAGCGGAATGATCTCCGAGGCCGACGTCTGCAACGTCCTCCACCAGCAGCTCGGACTTCCCGTCATCGACTTCACGGCCGTGGCGATCGAGGAGAGCGTGATCGCCCTGATCCGCGAGGACCTCGCCAAGAAGTACACCGCCATCCCGATCGAGCTCGAGGGCCGGAGCACGATCCGCGTCGCGATGGCCGATCCGCTGAACCAGAGCGCCATCGACGACATCCGTTTCCAGAGCGGCTACTTCGTGAAACCCGCGCTGGCGCCTCCGTCGGCGATCGTCGAGGCGATCTCGAAGTACTACCACATCGACGCCTCCGTCGTGGAAATCCTCGAGAACATCATCAAGGACGACCCGGTGAGCGAGGTGCGGGAGATCGTCGACAGCCCGCCCGATTCCTCCCTCGAGGAGTTGGTGAAGCTCTCGGCCGGGCCGCCGATCGTTCGCCTGGCCAACTGGATCATTACGCGGGCCGTCGAGATGCGCGCCAGCGACATCCACATCGAGCCGCACGAGAAGGGAGTCGGCGTTCGCATCCGCGTCGACGGCCTTCTGCAAGACCTGGAGCGGCTACCGAAGTGGACGCAGGGGGCGCTGACGTCCCGTGTGAAGATCCTTGCGACGCTCGACATCGCCGAGAAGCGCCTTCCACAAGATGGCCGTTTCCGCGTGGAGATGGAGGGGCGCCGCATCGACCTCCGAGTCTCGACGCTGCCGACAGCGCACGGCGAAAAGATCGTGATGCGCATCGTGGACCAGGAGCGTTCGGCTCTCCGCCTCGACTCGCTCGGCCTCTCGTCGACGAATCTGGAACGGATCAAGGCCTTCGGCCGGCGGCCGCAGGGCATCGTCATGGTGACGGGACCGACCGGGAGCGGAAAGACGACGCTTCTCTACTCGCTCCTCCAGCACATCCACTCGGTGACCAAGAACATCATCACGGTGGAAGACCCGATCGAGTACCAGGTCGCCGGCGTGAATCAGGTCCAGGTGGACGAGAAGAGCAAGAAGACCTTCGGCTCGATCCTCCGCGCCATGCTGCGCCAGGATCCGGACGTCATGATGATCGGCGAGATCCGCGACACGGAGACCGCCCAGATCGCGTTCCGCGCTTCGATCACCGGGCATCTCGTCCTCTCGACGGTTCACACGACCGACGCGCCGGCCGCCGTGACGCGCCTCGTCGACCTGGGGCTCCAGCCGTTCATGGTCGCCTCGAGTCTCGTGGCCGCGATCTCCATGCGCTTGATCCGGCTTCTCTGCCCGAAGTGTAAGGACGCCTACGTGCCGACCGGCGACGAGGTCCGCCTCCTGGGGCTTACGCATCGCGACGCTCGCGATCTCGTCCTCTACAAGCCGGAGGGCTGCGAGCATTGCAGCGAAACCGGCTACTGGGGCCGGACGGGCGTCTTCGAGATCCTGGAAATGACCGAGAACGTCCGCCGCCTCGTGGCCGGGCACGCGACCGAATCACTCATCCGCCGCGCAGGGATGGAGGACGGCATGGTGTCGATCGGCCAGGACGGCCTCGCCAAGGTGCTCGCCGGGGAGACGTCGCTCGAAGAAATGCAGCGCGTCGTCTTCTACGAAGAGGAAATGGGCCACGTCTGCGCGACCTGCCACCGCACGGTGGCGTCGGATCATCTCTACTGTCCGCAATGCGGCACGCCGAGCGCGAATGCCTGCACTTCGTGCAGTCGCCGCGTCGATTCCGAGTGGGGCTACTGTCCGTCGTGCGGCAATCGCCGGGCGCAGGTCCTCGGGCCCGAACCGCCGGTGGAGGAGACGATCGGTGGGGAGGAGAACGGCGACAACGACTCCGTGCCGACCCCCACGACGTATTCTCATCGCGGCGCGCGCGCCTCCAAGAGTCCCGGAGGCATCCGCGAGGCTTGACCGCCCGGTCAGCCCTCCCTAGAATCCCCCGACCCTACGACCGCGCCGGCATGACGCCGAAACGCGGGACCCCGCAGGGAGTTCCGTCACGGGGCTGCATGTCCGTTCACGAGATTCGCCGCACCAAGCTCGACGCACTCCGCGCGGCCGGTGTCGAACCGTTCCCCTATGGATTCGACGTCACGCACCGCTCGTCGCGCATTCTGGCCGACGCCGAGGGGCTGGAAGCCTCGGCCACGCCGGTCCGCTTCGCCGGACGGCTGATGACGAAGCGGGGCCACGGCAAGGCGTCGTTCGCCCACCTCAAGGACCGCGACGGACTTCTCCAGATTTATCTCCGTGAGGACACGCTTGGCGCGGAGGGGTACGCCGCGGCGCTCGAGTGGGATCACGGCGACTGGATCGGGGTGGAAGGGCCCGTCTTCAAGACGCGGACCGGCGAGGTGACCGTGAAGGTGGAGCGCGCGACGTTTCTCGCGAAGGCGCTCCGGCCGCTACCGGAAAAGTGGCACGGGCTCACCGACGTGGAGATCCGCTACCGCCAGCGCTACACCGACCTCGCCGTGAATGACGATGTGCGCGCCGTCTTCCGCGCGCGCACCGCCATCGTGCGCGCCATGCGCGCCTTTCTCGACGAACGCGAGTTCCTGGAAGTCGAGACCCCCGTGCTCCAGGCGCTCTACGGCGGCGCGACGGCGCGGCCGTTCATCACGCACCACCATGCACTCGACATGCCGCTCTACCTCCGCATCGCCGACGAGCTCTATCTCAAACGGTTGATCGTCGGAGGGCTGGAGCGCGTCTACGAGATCTCGAAGGACTTCCGGAACGAGGGGATCGACCGGAGCCACAATCCCGAGTTCACGATGCTGGAGTTCTACCAGGCCTTCGCCGACTACGATCGGATGATGGAGGTGACGCAGGACCTCATCGTCCACGTCGTGCGCGCGGTTCACGGCACGCTGGTCCTTCCGTACGGCGAGAAGAGCGTCGATTTCACGCCGCCGTGGCGCCGCCTTCCGTTCCTGGAAGCGGCGGCCCAGGGTCTCGGCCTTCCGTCGCTGCCGGCGACACTCGAAGACTTGCGATCGGCGGCCCGGAACGCCGGGCTCGCCGTCGATCCGGCGCTCGGCTACGGGCGGCTCCTGGACGAGATCGTCTCGGAGAAGGTCCAGCCCGGCCTCGTCGCTCCGACCTTCCTGATCGATCATCCGCGCGATATCTCGCCGCTCGCGAAGGTGAAGCGGGGGAATCCCGATGTGGTCGAGCGGTTCGAGGCCATCGTGGCAGGGATGGAGATCGCCAACGCCTTCTCCGAGCAGAACGACCCCGACGCGCAGCGGCGTGCCTTCGAGGAGCAGATGGAGCAGCGGAAGAAGGGCGACGACGAGGCTCAGATGCTCGACGCCGACTACCTCCGCGCGCTGGAGATGGGCATGCCGCCGACCGGAGGCGTCGGGATCGGAGTGGACCGCGTCGTCATGCTCCTCACCGACCAGCGCTCCATTCGTGACGTGATTCTCTTCCCCCACATGCGTCCCGAGGAAGACGCGGGCGCCTGAGCGTCCGCGGCCGCGAGTCCGCGGCCGCCCCGAACGATCGATGGGCTACGTCCGCACGATCGCCTTCCGCTACCTGCGAAGCAAGCGCCGGCTCAGCTTCATCACGCTGGTGAGCCTCCTGGCGTCGGGCGGCGTATTTCTCGGCGTCGCCGCGCTCACGATCGTCCTCTCCGTCATGAACGGCTTCGAGGATCAGGTCCAGCGCCGCATCGCCGGAACGAACGCCCACATCGCGGTGCTCGGTTCCGACGACGCGCCTCTCCCCAGCGGGGAAGCGATCCCGGAGGCGATCCGAAAGGCGCTCCCGGACGCCGAGGTCGCGCCGTTTGTCTACGGGAAGGTGATGGTCGCCTCCAAGTCGAGCGTGGACGGCATGGTGCTGAAAGGCGTCGAGCCGGCGCGCGAGATGCGCGTCACCGACATCCTGGCGCACCTCGCTCCGTCGGAGGGAGCGTTCGACGGGGGAGAGTTGCCGGGGATCGCGCTCGGCCAGGAGCTGGCGCTCCGGCTCCGCGTACGGCGCGGCGACATCATCCTGGTCAGCGTGCCGCGGGAGGAGCCGGGCGGAATCCTGGGCGGCGTGCCGCACAGCCGGCGCCTCCGCGTCAGCGCCATCTTCGAGTCGGGACTCTACGAGTACGATTCCTCCTTCGGGATCGTCCTGATCGGGACCGCGCAGGAGTTCTTCGGACTCCAGAGCGAGGTGACCGGCTATCAGCTCCGGATCGCCGATCTCTTCCGCGCGCGGGAGCGGTCGGACGAGCTGGGACAGGAGCTCGGCCCGGCCTACCGGATCACGAACTGGATCGACCTGAACCGAAATCTCTTCGCCTGGATGAAGATCGAGAAGGCGGTGATGTTCACCATCCTCGTCCTGATCGTGCTGGTCGCCGCGGTGAACATCGTCTCGAGCCTGGTGATGCTCGTCATGGATAAACGGCGCGACATCGGGGTACTCCGCACCATGGGCGTGACGCCGGGCGGAATCTTGAAAATCTTCCTCCTGCAGGGGACGATGATCGGGGCGGTGGGGACGACGCTCGGCCTGGCCGCGGGCGCGGTGGTCTCCTACGCTCTGGGGCGCTGGAAGCTCCTGCAGCTTCCGGGCGAGATCTACTTCCTCGACACGCTTCCGGTGAAGATCGAGCCGCTCGACTTCGCGCTCGTCGGACTGGCCGCGGTCGCCATTTGCTTCGCCGCGAGCCTCTATCCGGCGTGGCAGGCCGCGCGGTTGCCACCGGTGCAGGCGATCCGCTATGAGTGAGACTCGCGTCGCTCCGGCGGCGGCCACGGCGATCCCGGCGGCCATCGAGGCGGAGGGGCTCTGGATGACCTATCGCGAGAGCGCCGTCCCGGTCGAAGTATTGCGGGACGTCTCGCTCTCCGTCGCTCCGGGCGAGATGGTCGCGATCGTGGGGGCGTCGGGCTCGGGGAAGTCGACCCTTCTGCACTTGCTCGGCGGGCTCGACACTCCCTCGCAGGGGCGCATCCGCGTGCGCGGGGAGGAACTGACGGGACTCGGCGAGGACGCCCGGTCGCGCCTTCGGGCGCGCACGGTCGGCTTCATCTTTCAGTTCCACCAGCTGCTGCCCGAATTCACCGCGCTGGAGAACGCCATGATGCCGGGCTGGATCACGGGCGACCCCGCCTCGGCGGTCGAGGCGCGGGCCACGGCGTTGCTACAGGGACTCGGACTCGGCGCGCGGCTGGAGCACAAGCCGTCGGAGCTCTCGGGAGGGGAACAGCAGCGCGTGGCGGTGGCGCGGGCGCTCCACCACAGGCCGGCCGTGCTCCTCGCGGACGAGCCGACCGGCAACCTCGACCGCCCGGCCACCGAGACGCTCCTGAAAATATTGGACCGGTATCGCCGCGAGGAGTCTCAAGCTATTGTCATTGCGACACATAACCAGGATGTCGCGCGAGCGGCAGGCCGTGTGGTAGCACTTGAGGATGGCCATCTCAGGCCGATGAAACTGTAGGGTCCCCGCATCTAAGGAGTTGCGGGGCAGTGGGGCGGTGAGAAGAGCAGCCGTGACCGAACGCCGGGGGCGAGGGAGGCCCTGAACGCCACATGCAATGCCAGCTCTGCGGAAAGCGACCTGCGGTGGTCCACTTCACGGAGATCGTGAACAACAAGAAGTCCGATCACCACGTCTGTGAGAAGTGCGCCGAGGAGCGCGGCTATCACGTGCCGCTCCTCAAGTCGAAGTTTTCGGTCGGCGACCTCCTCGCGGGCATGGTGGATCAGTCGGGGCAGGGAGAGGAGACGAAGGTTGGTCGCGTCCAGTGTCCGCGCTGCAGTCTCGTCTACTCCGAGTTCAAGGAGTCGGGCCGTCTCGGCTGCTCGGAATGCTACACCGCCTTTCGGTCGCAGCTGAGGCCGCTTCTCCGGCGCATCCACGGCAGCACGAAGCACGTCGGCAAGGCGCCCGCGCGGGATTCGGAGCGGGTGGCGCTTCGCCGCGAGGTGCAGCAGCTCCACGAGGATCTGCAGCACGCCATCGAGCGCGAGGAATTCGAAAACGCCGCCGCGATTCGCGACCGCATCCGGGCCATGGAAACGCATAACGCCGGTCCCGCTCCGGGAGGCGCGTCGTGAAACTGACCGATCAGGCACGACATCTCGGCCGCTGGCTCGACGGGACGGGGCCCGCCTCCGACGTCGTGCTCAGCACCCGGGTCCGCCTGGCACGGAATCTGAAGGAAGTGCCGTTCACGCACCGCGCGCGCGAGGAACAGCTCGCGATGGTCTACTCCAGCGTTCTCTCGGCCGTGCGGAAGACGCCGGTCCTGGCCATGTCGTCGGCGCTCCCGATGCGCGACCTCTCGCCGATCGACCGCCAGTTCCTGGTAGAGAGGCACTTGATTTCCAATGACCTCGCCGACAACGGGCGCCTGCGGGGGCTTCTCCTCCTCCCGGACGAGACGGTGTCGGTGATGGTGAACGAGGAGGACCATCTCCGGCTCCAAGCTCTGGCCTCCGGATTCCAGCTTCGCTCGGCCTGGGAAGCGGTGAACGCCATCGATGATGAATTGGGGCAGGACCTCGACTATGCTTTCAGCGACGAGCTCGGCTATCTCACGGCGTGCCCCACGAACGCGGGGACGGGGATGCGGGCTTCGGTCCTGATTCACCTGCCGTCGCTGGTGCTCACGCGCCAGATCGGGCGGGTGCTCCAGGGAATCACGCAGGTGGGCCTCGCCGTTCGCGGTTTCTACGGCGAGGGGTCGCAGATCATGGGGAATTTCTTCCAGATCTCGAACCAGACGACCCTGGGACAGAGCGAGCGCGAAACGATCGAGAGTCTCGATCGCGTTACGCGCCAGATCATCGACTATGAGCAGCGGGCGCGCGAGGAGCTCTTGAAGGACGCGCGCGTCCAGATCGAGGACAAGGTCTGGAGGGCGTACGGCACGCTCCGCCACAGCCGGGTGATCTCCTCGCAGGAGGTGATCAACCTGGCTTCCGCCGTTCGGTTCGGGCTCTCTCTGCAGATCGAGGGATTGGCCGACGTGAAGACGCTGAACGAGCTGCTGATTCGGACTCAGCCGGCCCACATGCAGCTCTGGGCCGGACGCGAATTGGAGCAGCGCGAGCGAAACGTCCTCCGCGCGGAGTACGTTCGCCGGCTGCTCGGCGAAGACATCAGCAACGCCGCCCGTTCGAACTAGCGGGCGCCCAGGAGGGATCGCGATGCACGACAAGTTCACCGAGCGGGTGCGCAAGGTGATGTACCTCGCGCGGGAAGAAGCCGCCCGGCTGCAGCACGACTACATCGGCACGGAACACCTCCTTCTCGGCGTGATTCGCGAGGGGGAGGGGATCGCGGCCACGGTGCTGAACAACCTGGGGCTCGACCTCGACGCCATCCGCCAGGCCGTGGAGAGCATGGTCGCCTCCACGGGCGGCACGCTCACGATCGGGGAGATCCCGTTCACGCCCCGCGCGAAGCGGGTGCTGGAGCTCTCGGTGGACGAGGCGCGCCAGCTGGGGCACAACTACGTCGGAACCGAGCATCTCCTCCTCGGGTTGATCCGGGAGGGAGAAGGCGTCGCGGCGCGCGTCCTGCTGGAACTCGGCGTGGACCGGAAGAAGGTGCGCGAGGAAACGCTGAAGCTCCTGGGAGGGACCCCATCCGTGTCGCAGCCTGAGCGGGAAGGAAAGATCGAGACGCCGGCCCTGAATCAGTTCGGCCGGGATCTGACCGCGCTCGCGCGGGAGAACAAGCTCGATCCCATCATCGGACGCGAGTCCGAGATCGAGCGCGTGATCCAGGTGCTGTCGCGCCGGAAGAAGAACAATCCGATCCTCATCGGGGAGCCGGGCGTGGGCAAGACCGCCATCGCCGAGGGGCTGGCCTCGCGGATCGTCGAGAACCGGGTTCCGGAGACACTCAAGGATAAGCGGATTGTGACGCTCGATCTCGCCGCCGTCGTGGCGGGGACGAAGTACCGCGGGCAGTTCGAGGAGCGGCTGAAGGCCGTCATGAACGAGATCCGCGAGTCGAAGGACACGATCATCTTCATCGACG
>ERZ1292630.824-Hain-H41-02um-R3-824-length-31509-cov-8_pt1 | contig 31509 bp, 20 predicted proteins | sample MGYA00564408_ERZ1292630 | MGnify/ENA primary metagenome ERZ1292630 (study PRJEB36523, sample SAMEA6512641) | groundwater metagenome | collected 2019-01-08 | study: AquaDiva: Metagenomics assemblies of 32 groundwater samples
GATGGACAGCGACAAGAAGATCGACACAAAGCACGCAGGAAGCCTGCGGGCACCGCCCCCAGTCGCATCTGGCACTTTTGCAGGCTGTCGTGAGGTGCCTCCCTACTTTGGAATTTTATCGATCACGTAAGCGTAAGTGATGCGTCCTGGAAGGTTGTGGCGCGCCAATTCCGGTGCCGTCGCTACGCTGGGACCTTTCACGCCGAGCTGGTCCAACAGCTGTCTCCACGGCTGAGGCTGAGGCGGCGGCGACAAGCTGCCCTCACCCTCGACGCCCGGAACAACCTCATCGTCCTGAAGGGCGGAAACGAGGGCGCTCGGTACGCCGATGTTTTCGTCGATGTGAGCGGGCGAAACCGATTTCGGAACGACCGCATATCCCTTGGCGAGGGCCCACGCCAGCAGCACCTGCGCGGCTGTGGGCGGCAAGCTGCCCGTCGGCAGGCGCGTGACGCTCTCGCGCGCGATGCGTATGACCACGGGCTCCACCATTAGCTTGGGGCGCGCCGGCTCCCAGTTGCCATACAGGCAGCGCGGTGGTTCGTCGGCGCGACCCAAGCTCGTGTACGCCTGGACGACGACATCGTGGGCCCGGCACCACCGTGCGAGCTCCTCCTGCGGATGATAGGGGTGCATCTCGACCTGATTGACGGCGGGCAGGTAGCCGCGAGCCGTAACATCCGCTCTATCAGAGGCGCCCCCTTCGACGGTCGCCGCCCACCTCCGCCCGTCCTCCAGCAGCTCCTCGAGATGTGCGACCGTAAAGTTTGACACCCCGACGCTGCGACAGGCTCCCAGTGACTTCAGTCGGAAGAGCTCCGCGTAACAGTCGCGCCTCGCTTTCGCGTGAGCGGCGGAGGTGGGGTTCGCATTGGCGGTGCCAGGCCAGTGCAGGAGGACGAGGTCCAGTGGCACGGACCGCCGCCGCGAACTCGATGGCACTGCGGCGCTTTCCTCGCCCGAAAGCGCCGACTGGGCTGCGACTGGGGCTGGGGCTACCCCGAACAGCAGCTTGCTCTGCTCCTCAACGCAGCGACGGACGCCGGCGGGAGTCATAGAATCCTTGGAGACTTTGGTCACGATGAACACGTCATCCATTGGCACGACTTCGGCCGCCCGCATGAGACCGGCGTGAATGTCCGCGGCATTCTTGTACCCTTCGGCGGTGTCGATCAACCGCACGCCGCGGAGGAGGGCGTGGTGGACGGCGCTGGAGAGCTTTTCCCCCTTCGCGCGGAACGTCCCCAAGCCCATGGCCGGCATGCCGATGCGCACCCCGCCTGCCGCACGAATGCTCCGCGACACGCCCGTGGCCCACGAAGGCGCCATCGGTGACGGCAGACAGCTGCTGGCGTCGCCGTTCCGCGGGCGCTTGGCACTGCCAGCAGCTTTGTCCGCCTTCGCCCTGGGAGGCATTTTTCTCCAGTCCACGCTTGTCTCTCCGGTTCTGCGCGTTCAGCAGTCACACAACATCTTAGCCGTTGCGCGACTCATCTTGTGGCCATCGTAATTAGGCGATTCGTGCGAAACACCACCTAAAAACAAAGCAAAAAGGGCCTCACAAAGTTCTGCCCTTCTATTTTTTTTCCCCCTCTTCTCTTTCTCTCTCATACTCTCTCGCTTGGCCGCTACGTTACGCGTCCGGGGGGCGTCATGTGAGGGACCAGACCTTGTTGTTATGAGCCTCAGTCGACGCTGCGACGTGGCCGCCGGTTGTTGTGCGGCGCCTGTAGTCAGGCAACGGCCCGATTGAGCGCGTCCACCACGGCACGGGCCAAATCTTCCACCTGCCGGGTTGTCATCGCGGCCTTCACGGCGACTCGCAGGCCAGGCGTCACTGGCCACTTGTACTCCTGGTTGTAGGTCGCGACGGCGACCAACCAGCCTTGACTAAGAAGCTCGTCCGCTGCCTTCCGCAGTCCAGCGACATTTTCGGTAAGGAACAACGCCAAGGGCGAGTGCGCGTCCGCATGTTTGGTGGTGGTGTCGTCCACGAATCGTACCAACGCGGTTAGCTTACATCGCGGCACGGTCTCGCGGAACAACTTCGCGTTCCGCTGCAACTGCTGCACCACGTCGGGCTTCGCCTTGATGATTTCAATCGCCTTCGACGCGCTCGCTGAGCAGTAGGGAGGCAGCGACGCTGAGAACACGTAGCCAGTGGCCGCCAGCCGTTGATGGTCGATCACGGTGTAGCTACCCGCGCAAAAGCCGCCCACCGAGCCCAACGCACCCGACATGCACCCGACATAGATGTCGATCTCGGTTTGCGGGATGGAAAAATGTTCCGGAGTGCCGCGGCCGGTCTTGCCCAAAACGCCGAAGCCGAAGCAGTCGTCGAGGATGAGGCGGAACTTGTACTGCTGCTTGAGGCGGCAGACCTGGTCGAGGCTGGCCACGTCGCCGGTGTTCCGGAAGAGGCCTTCGGTGATGACGAAGCGGCGGGGGAGCGTCCCCTTGCGGCGGCAGCGTTGCTGCGACTCGGCCATCAAGGCCTCCAGATGCGCCATGTCGTTGTGGCGGTAGGTCTTGACCAGCGATCGCGACAAAAGGCAGCCCTGCTGCACCGGCAGGCAACACGCTTCGTCGACGAGGATTTCGTCGCCGCGGGCCGAGAAGCAAGGGATCAACGTGGAGCTCGTGGCGAAACTGAAGCTGTAGATGATCGCGCTGTGTGTGCCAAGGAAACTGGCGAGGTCGCTCTCTAAGTCAATGTGTGGCTTCAGGCTGCCGTAAAACCCGCGCGGTCCGCACGATCCCACGCCGTACTCACAAATGGTGCGCTCGGCGACGAGACGCACTTGCTCGTGCGTGGACATCCCGAGGAAGTCGAATGTTGCCCCGTTGACGACCTGCTTGCCTCCCACCGTCGCGGTCAAGCCACTGAGCGCCTGCAACTCGATCGCCGGTCCCTCTTCCCCAGGACGACACTCGGGCACGGCGAAGGGCTTGCTGGAGAAGGCCGCCAGCAGCTCCTCCTCCTCCTCCGGGGTCGGCCGCTCGTCTCGTTTCGACGACGGGGCCTTCCGGATGGGGTGCACGAGGAAGTAAACAATGACGACGGCGAAGAGCAGCTCGATGGCCACGTGCACTGGGTGCGTCACGATTTCTTCTACCAGGAGGTCCCACAGACGCCGAGCCGCGGCGGAGGGGTCCGACGCTAGTCCCGTGAACGCAGCTAGCAGTTGCGACATCGGTGTAAAAGTATTAGTGAATGCGGTGAAGGGAAGGGAGAAACTCCTTTGGATTCGAGGGACAACCACCATCCAGCGGTTCCCGTCCTTGGACCATGCCCGATGATAGTGCTGAATATCCCTTCACACTTGTCAACTTACACGTCTAATGGGAAGAGGGATCTTGGGACTGTGGTGCGGGGTATGGGGTGGGCGGAACCCGCTGGTGTTCCATGCTGTTTTCGGAGGCCGCGCACGAGCGTGGCCTCCACCCAGCGACGATAGGCGCGCCCCAGCGCCTGCACCAGGCAGTGTTGCTCCATGGCGATTGATGCGATGCGGCGCCTCATTTTCGACGCCCACTTTAAGAGGGCCATGCGAGCGTTGTTGATGCGGCGCGTTTTCGCATGAGCGACCGAGGCGAAAGCGGGCGAAGCCCACCGACGAAAGTACGGCCCCACGGGGTAGGCCAGAGCCGCAACGTGCGCGGCCTTCCACGCGAGGCGACTCCGGGCGCACCACGTCACCCACCGACGGAAACATTTCGCGGCGCACGAAACGATCACGCGACTGCGAAGGGACGTGCAACCCCGCATCGCAAACCGCGTTGCGACGGTCCGCTGCCAGCGGCTCCAGCAGAGACGCAAGTGGCGGCGCGCGTTGCACGGTTGAAGGTGCCTCGCCACAAGTCGAGTGCCTTCGACCCGTCGGACGTACCACCAACGCCACCGGCGAAGCGCCGTCACCGCCAGAGCACGACTTGCATCGCGATGCAGCCTGCGAAGGGGCAATTCCACGCGCCGAGCCACCACGCGGACCCGACACCAGCGAGTCCACTTGACCAAGGAATCGCGACTGAGGCCAATGGCTAAACGCCGCAGCAGTCGCAGACACCGGCGCGTGCGAGCGTGAAGCCGGGCCCAACGCCTCCAACGGCACATTTCTCTGCTAGCGAGCGTGAACCTCGCGACGCGTGCAAAGTGACTGACACGGGCAACCGCGTCGGCCTGCATCTTTCGAGTGACTCGATTCGTGACTATCCCCTTCCTTGGCCTGCTGGGGAGCACCCGAGCATGCCACAACCGGAAATACGGCAACGCCAACAGCTGCAACGGCACACCGGCGGCCGGATTGTCTTCCTGACACCTCGGCGTGCACTCGTCAGCGCCGCGGCGCCGTGGCCCTTGATGAGGATCGTTTGTGCGCAGGCGCAGCGCCACGCGACCGCTGCCGTGGTGCTCTGTGGCTGAGCAGTGGGCACTTCCGTGCGGCAGCGGCGCAAGTGGAGAGCCGGCGATCGGCCACTCGGACGGGCCTGGCTGGGGTCGCCCCCACCGAGCAACGCGACAGTGAGCTGACATTTCCTATTACGTCTGAAATGGACAATTTGTCATAATACAACATCATGCGCATCCACAAGCACCGCGAGCGGTACGTAATAATTCGGCGGGCACGCCGTGCAACCCGCGGCGGTACCGGCTGCGCGGCCGTGCACGCCGTGGAAAAAACTTCTGGCAGTTTGGCGGGGAAGCGGTAATAGTCGCTGGTGATCGTGTACCCGGCTTGACACGCATTGCAGTTACCGGCAGCATTGCACGCGGTGCGCTGGAAGGCGCCGCCCTTGCCGTGGGTTGAGGCAAGCAACCACACGGCAACTCGCGTGGCTCGCTGGCCCACCGAAATGATCCCCGGATCGGCACACATTGATCCCGTCCCCTCGACGATGCTATTTGACACCATGCTTCCAGAATTGCCACAAACTTTGCCCACTCGGCAGTTCAGCGGATTTGAGGGCTTTCGCAACGCCTTCGTAACCGGCAGCATTGCCTTCCAGAGCTTTCGACAACCTCCGGAACTCGCCCAGGTCCGGGTAAAACCCATGCCAACCCCCAACGTTATCGGGGCGGAACACGACGAGCCGTGACACGCGGTCTTCCGTAACCTGGACTTCGATCCGCATCGTATCGGAGACGATGGCCGAGTTATCGAGGAGCACTTGCCCATCAAGAAATCCGGGGGCAGGACTGACAGAACCGCGCATGTGGAGGCCAAAGTGGTGCTTCGGATTGTGAGCGTAGCGAAGTGCTCCCTTCACACGCCCGCTCCTCGCAATGTTGTTGCGGCAACCGCGGGAATGATCATGCCGGCGAGGTGCTCCAATCGCTGGATGGGAAGCCCAGTAAATGTCTCGCGTCCGGTAGCGAATTCCACACCAAGCTTGGCAGTACCAAAAACTGGAATGCAGTCGATCAAGGAGCTGAACAACAGTCTTCGGCGTTCTTCCGGAGTTACTTCGGGGGGCGGGTCCGAGACGTAGACGGGTGTCCCGCCTAAGTCGGGTAAGAATTCAGCGCCGGCTTGTTGAAGCGATCCATAGGGTGGATCCGTAACTGGAGGATGAGTCGCAGCACCGGTTACCACACTCCCCTCGCTCGGTGGAAGGACAATTTCCAGGGGCCCATCGATCGACGGCATCGGATACACCTCTGTTTCTGGCCCAGTTGGGTCACCCGTAGCACTGTAGAGCATCTGGGCAAAGTTTTGCCGTTGGACACGGTCGGCCTCGTGAAAAAACGTTTCTTCTTCGTTCAGCTGCATTTCAAAGCCGCGCAGTTTGTTGTCGATCCCTTCCTGGATAAGTCGCAGGTTCCGTTCCAATTGAGCCCGCCTTTCGTCGTCTTGCTCGATCTGGGCGATGATCCCCTTTCGGGAACATGCAGCGACTCGACTCGCGATGAGCGCGGGGGATGGAATACCCGCACCGAAGGCTTTCGGGTCTGTCGCTTTGGCAATGCACTCGGTCTCTGTGTTCCGATGCTCGTCGATTTCCTGCCGGCAACGCTGCTCAAAGTCACGAAATTGTTCTTCTACTAGGCGCCGATCACGGATGCTGCGTTCAATCGCGGCAGTCCTTTCGTCGCTAATGCGTTGCTCTGCGCGCGACCGTCGCTCGAGTGCCGAATTGTGATGGTCCGCATCTTGCTCGACGAGAGATTTCAGATGATCACGCACTCGAGGTTCCCACGCGTCGCGATTCGACTTGGGATTCATCGACGTGAGAGTCGGTGGCGCCGGACCGGAAACTAACGGAGGTCTCGTGCTCTGCAACAGCAATGTTCTTGGCCCAGGAATGTTGCCTTCTCCCCGACGGATTTCAACGACTGTCTCGTTCCATACTGGGCCGTTCCAGGAGCCGCCCACTTGCCCTTGGGAAACACACCCCTCCACAACACACACCATTCTGCCCCGACGCGGAATATTCAAAGACATAGGTTTCGCCGGGGGAAATCGACATGGGAACTTGCGAGAGCGGTGCTTAACAGTAACAGGACATGTGCATCCACAACCGTCGCGAAGGCCATCCAAAACCGCCGCTCCTACCACGCGCGGTGATGCAAACAACCAAACAATGAAGGAAAAAGAGATGCAACGTGTTCTGCGAGGGGCTGCTCGCCGGCCACGGAGATGACGCAAGTTGTCGTTCGCTACACACAAATAACCGCTAATAAAAAAACGAAACTGCCCCCGTGTGACACTGTGTGGCACCTCCTCCTCGACCACAGTGGGTCCACCTACAACGACTACTTCGGAGGGAGGCGCCGCATGGACGTGATCGGACGGCGACACACAAAGCAGGTCTTCGCATCCTCCATATACCGCTCGAGACACAGCTGACAGCCGCGGTGGCCGCATGGCTGCAGCTCGTAGTCCTCGGTTTCGGCCACACACAACGTGCATAGCCCTTCATCGGACATACTTGTCGACGAGGACTGTCTGGTTATCCCCGGGAAGCGTTTGTTAGCGCGCGCTTCGGCCAGACGGGCCACAAAATCTTCAGCGGCTGCTATCTTGGCAGGAGTGTAGATTGCCACCAGCGAAGGCTGGGCGCTTCGGTCCCGTTGAAACTCGTCGAGCGCGTGTCGGAAAAACGCCTCGGCTTGCTCCAAGTCCAGCGAGCAGCGCTCGGACAGCAACACACGACGGAACACACTGCCGCCGCCGCTGGGGACTGATGCTGCCCCAGGCAGGTGGCTGGTGGAATCGGCAGCGAGCCATTTGGCAGCGGCCGCGGCCACCGGGACGACAAGGGGCCACAACCTTTGGCTCGACACGCGCGGCAGTCGGTAGAATTCGATCGCAGTCTTGGAAGCACCCGCGGCCGCGGCACCCGCCGCAGCGGAGTCCACATGCAGCACGACGGGCCTGAGCCGCGTGACAAGCTGCGTGACGGTGAGCCACGCGTCGCTAACGGTGACAGACGACACTTCCATCAACTGTGACACCGGCATCAGGTCCGTGATGAGCTCCAGAGCCACCCCGCTGCGAATCAGGTACTCGAACACTTGGCAGAAGCGCGGATTGGCCTTCGAGCCATCAGTGGTGGAGGAGCAAGCCACGTCCAGCTCCGTGAGCAGATAGTTGATGCGAGCGATCGCAGCCTTGAACAATTTTTCGGGGACCAGCTGCAAGTGGGGCGCCGCCTCCGATCCCACGGGCGGGGCGAACAAAGCCGCTTGAAACGATGGGTTCGTGGCATAATCCGTTTCGCCATCCACGGCCAGTGTGGACACCGACAATCCGTCAGCGACCGCGGCAGACGTGTATGACAGAGCGCTGGGACAAGGCGCAATTTGGGCGATAGTCAGAAGCGCCAGCGGCCAGCCGTTGCTGTGAACGTAGCTGCGAAGGAGACGCTTGACCATCGTGACGAAGCCGGCGTCTGCATCGAGCCTTGCGTCCGCAGCCGGGGCGCCGGGGGCGCTGCTCCAACGCAGTCCAGCGGTCATCATGGCTTTGAGCGACGCGCTGCGCACGGCGCGGCAATCCGGCGTGATTTGCAATAGGAGATGCTGGATGGACACGAGCGCCTCGGCCGCACGGGGGTTGGTGGCGACTTCGCCGTCGCCGACGTGGCGTAGCGTAAACATCACGAGGGTGGGGTCTCTCTCGATGAACTCGGCTAGCTGCCGCGGCGCCACGATGGCCAGCGCGTTGACGCAGTCGCCCGCGAGGTCCAGCACCGAGGCGGGGATCATGGCGGACGCAACAGAGGACGGCGCCGTGAGCTTCACGGTCACGGCATCGGGGACAGGAAAGTTGGCGACGGCCGTCAAGTCTCGAGCGATAGCCGCCAGAAGTCTCAGGTAGGTCCCGACGGACGCCTCCTGCCAAGGCAACGCGACGGCGGAGTGCGCGATCACTTCAGCTCGCAGCTCCTCCTTGGCGGTCCCTGAGGCGTCCACGAGCTTGTTGCGCGCCAGAAATAGTCTGTTCATCGTGCGTTTCACGGCCGCCTGATAAAAGCGCTCCAAGTGGCGCAGGGCCATTCCCTTTTCCATGCCGTCGTCGTCCCCACGCATCGGGGGCAGCGACGAGCCTTTTGCGGCGTGGCGCAGCTGCTCGGCGACCGCACTGACCAGCCCGCCAAGGCGGTTGCCATCGTGGACGTTGCTGAAAGCGGCGGCGATGGAGAGCAAGGGCGACGACGACCAGTGACGGAGGACGGCTTCCGATAATGAGACGAACACGGCCGCGTGGAGAGCGCCGGTGTCCTCGTTCGGGGCCACAGCGGAACGGATGATGGAAAGCGCGACGTCGACCAGCCGACGAAGAGCGGTCGGTGCGACCGCGAAAAAGGTCCCCAGCATGGATATCACGAGCGCTCGCAGTTCTTGCGCAAGGGATGATGCATGATGGTCACCGCCGGCCGCCGCTGCCTCGCTGGCGGGACCTAGGGATAAGTGCCTTGCCCAGCGCGTGGCCATCATCGTGAGGCTCCACACCGCGATGGCCAGCTGCGACTCAGTGCTGGTTTGGGTAAGGAACGACGTCGCCACGGACTCGGTGCTCTTGGCCAGCATCACCGATACCAGTTCGAGGCGCCCCTTCAGCGCCAGCCCCCCATTTCTCACGGACACGGTGGAGATAGAGGACGCTAGAGGGGGGTTGACCAGGCCGAGCCGCGTGACGGCGGTGACGATCGTGAGCCAATGCTGGTTATGGGCTGCCTCCATACTCACGTCGGAGTTGAGCTCCATCACGTCTCTCCCGCAGCGCCCCAAATGAAGCACGGCCATCCACAACAACTCGAGAGCCGCATCCGAGCGGTTGATTGTCTCCTTGATGCGACCGTCCAGCGCTTTCTGCGGTTGATGCTCTCGCTCGGCGGCGACAATGGAATTGGCCAACGCGATCGACGAGCGTTCGGCATCGTCGACGGAAGCGGCGGTGGGCACGGTCGATGACGTCGGAAGCACGTTCAACGCGCCTTCGCCGATAGCGGCAATAAACGCCGGAATCAAGACGCGGCGAACGCGACGGATGGATACGTCCTCATCGTGCGGCTCCTCGCTTCCTGCCCGATGGTCACGTCCACGCCGTTGAAGCTCCAGTGAAAGGGCCAAGAGGGCGTCGGTGCGGCGTTGCCAGTCATGGGCGGTTCGCGTCAACGTGCCAGGTGTCGGCGGCACGGACGGAGCTGCCACGGACGCGGCCGCCATGCCGATGCCTCGGTAGTGGGAGGGAACGAAGAGAAAGGGGACGCCCGACGCCCCGTCGTTGATCAAAATAGTGTCGCGCTTCATGACGAGGGCAGGGGAGTGGAGGAGCAGCGGCGATTGCGCCCCACGGCCGGCCTCGAGGCCCGCGACCGTGGTGGCGCACAGCACCGGGACGGATATCACGGATTGCCCGTTGACCAAAAACTCGGCGATGCCCTCGTTCAGGTCGAGCAAACAGGTCAGCACATCGCCCAGCTGGATCGGCGGAATCGACGCCAACGGGACCGACTTGTCCTTCCCTGCCCCATACAGCGTGCGGCGGGCGACGCACATGCCGATCGAGCCCGCGACATCGCCGACGCCAAGCTCGGGCGCCAAAAATGGTCCCGCGACGACGTCGGTAGGGGCGCACCATCCGATCTGAGTTGCCTCCGTCGTCAACAGGGTCGCTTCGTACGCCCAGCGCCCTGTCCACACCGCGGCCGACCCGATGATGCTCATGAAGGGCGGCGAGATCCCCCCAAGGCCGGTGAGCATCGTCAGTCCGCCGTGACGCGTCGCCTGGAAGAGCGCGGCATCCTTTCCCTTGCCGTCAAATAGCGCCCAGTGCATCGAGGGGGGCGGCGTCGTTGCCGCCGCCGCGGACTCATTACGGATGATTCCCTGGAACGCGCGAAGGATCGGCGCGATCGCCGTTGGCCCCTCACTGTGCGTAGCGTCATCCGCGAAACAACCGGAAACGATGGCCGCATGCGTTTGCGCGAAGTTCTCAGAGTGGTTTGCCGACATGTGCGACCTGTCGAACACAAAAGGAAAAAAAGAGAAGTAATAAATATTTTGCTGATCGGAGCCTTGATGGCAAATTCATCACATATGCTCCAGCTGAACGCATTGTTCCTGTCTTTCCCCCCAACAATCCCAACGCGATCAATGCAAAGCACAATCAGAACATTTTAAGGTTTCTCATCGGGTCACGAATGACCGTTGTCGGACTTCTTCAATAGAAAATGAAAGCCATCACAGAGATCGAATGCGAATCTCGCATGTCAGGGCGGTCTCCGACAAGAATGGAGCGGAGGGCTTGCTCGGCCCTGCAGCCAGTCAGAACATTTTAAGGTTTCTCATCGGGTCACGAATGACCGTAGTCGGACTTCTTCAATAGAAAATGAAAGCCATCACGGTTGATCAGATCGAAGTGCAACGGCTGACGGGCTGACGGTCCTGCTGCCCTGGCGTAAACAGTTGGTCCTAATATTTGGGTGACTTGCGCTGCGAGGGGGGAAGGCAATCAATCAACTGCGCATGGATATGCGTTCAAAGCGACAACGTACCGCCGTTTGTTGAGGGATGCGCACCACCATATCATCAATTCACGCGTCGTTTTTTCTTGCTTCGCGCCACCCCACCCTCCCGTGATGTGCCTCCGTCTGCGGCGCTCAACACCACTTCGCATGCTTCGCACACGTTGCGTGCGGCGGTTTGCGTGAGGATGTCTCCGAGCGTCCACTTTGTGGGGTCGGCAAGGTGGCGAAGCAGCAGACCGGCATCGTCGCACAGCGGCGCGACGGGCGATTTCCCGGGTGGTGGGGGAGGTGCCGCCCCATCGACCGCCAGCCCCACAGGCGCCCTCACCGCGTCTCTCAGGTACAGAATATGGTGGACGAGGGCCGCACCGATCGGGGCGTCGACGCCGCTCAGCGCCGCGGCGACTTGGGCGTGAAGGCACTTGACCCCGTCGGCATTCCCTACACCTGCGTTTCCGTACTTTCGCTCCGTAGGGTGAGTCACAAACGAGGCGTCGAACTTCGCGCGGTCGCTGTCGGTCTGCAAAATGGTATGCACCTTCGCCACGTAGGCATCGTGGCTGCGAAGATGGGCAGCGAGCATCTCAGGATTTCGACCGAGCAGATCGGCGGCGAGATGAACCCCTCCTATGCGTTCAAAGCGCGCGACCAAACTGTTGAGGGCAACGTTCGTGAGCCAAAAAATTGTCGCCGTCATGAACTGGCCCTTCCCCTTCCCTCGCTTCTCCCCGCGCCCCGCCCAGGGACACGCGACCACGGCGGGGGACCCGGCGGCGTCCCGGTACATGACGCACTGGGGCTGAAGCGATCGATTCGGGGCATCCCGAGGCGCTTTTCGGGTCACCGTCGACGCGCCACCAGGGACCACGGCGGCGCTGGTAGTGGCGGGGGGCGCTTCCGTCGCTTCTCGCGTCCCGTCGGCTCTCGCCGTCGCCGGGTCATCTGCCATCCAGCGAGGTCGACGTGTGGCTGTACGGAGGGAGGAATCATCGATCCGAATGTGACTCCTATCATCCCATCACTCCCACCACGGGGCAGCAGAGCGGTCCCTCCCCACACAGTACACGAACTATTGCGATCGGGGTGCACCACGCTGACCCTCGATTCGAGGCCCGCACAGAAACCGCACTCTATCTTTGAGTTCGGCCAACTGCGCCTCGTCGGGCGATACTGGACGAGGCGCTAAACGAGCAGCTAACACGCACGCTTCTCGTCGGGCGCGGCTGGCCACGGTGTGGAGCAGTTCCTCCGCCTCTACCGTCAAATCAGCCCGGGCGTCACGATCCTCCGTCTCCAGCAGATGTGCGCCCTTCAGAAAACGCAGTCGCGTGTCGCGGCGTTTTACGTAAACGGACCATTCGACTTCTCGCAAATACTCCTGAGATCGCTCGCGTTCGTCGCGCAAATGCGCCAATCGCCGCTCGTGAACCGCAAGCTCCGCTTCCAAACGCCTCTGTCCACTGTCCGTGCTTTCAGCCTGGATCTGCTGGCATGTGAGGGCAACCTGCAACGCTTGGGCTCTCTCGGCCAAAAGGCAGCGCTGCAGCAAGAGCTCCGGGGAAAGGGGCACCAGAATCGATCGCCCCTCTCGGAGATTCGCGGTCGGGGCAGTCTCGGGGTCGCTGGGGTCGAGCGCAGAGTTCACGGCGTAAATCTGCAAGGCGGCGACTCCATAGAAGGCAGCAATGCTCTCCACGGACTGTCCATCCGCGGACCGGTGCACACTGACGTGGTCTGCCTCCCGCGAATCCGCCACGCGTTGGCGGAGCCGTTCGGTGACAATGTGCAGTTTGCGCTCCAACTGGGAGAGCTCGTCGTCACCGTTGCCGCGAAGCCGCAAGGGGCTGACCATGGGGCCAGCAGGATCGTATGCGGGCGGAGTGTACGGACATTCGAAGCGGCGCGCGGCGTCGATTGCGACGTAGCCCTCATCGCACTCGCGTTCCATGGCCATTTGACCCACCACGAATTCCTCCTCCAGTCGCGACGAGAACTCCCGAGCGGTCGCGCAGTGCAAACCTTCGACACTTTCGCCCAATCGGCGCAGCTGCGCGGCGACCCGCTGCGTCAGCACATGCTCTTCCTCGCGTAGGGACGCCGCCGCCTCGGACTCCCCGCCGTCCACCACCGCCACCATCTGGCACGGGCATCCGAAGCCGCGGCCCATTCCAGTCGGGTCCTTCGCGTCCCAGCACTGTGCGTCCGCTGCGGCGGGCAACTCAACCAGTACGCCCACCCCGCTACTCTGTTCGTGCTGCGAGGTCGTTTCTCTCAAGTCCTGTTGGTCAATCAATCGCGCGATCTCAAGGCTCAGCGACGACGCCTGAGTGGCCTGAAAACCACGGACGACCACGCACTGAGGCAAACGAAGCAGCGTCGACCTCAACGTGCCCAGTGAGAGAGGACCCAGCCCTTGTGAACTGAGGACCAACGTGGTTGGCGCCGCGTCCGCGGAAATCTGAAATCGTGTCGCGATGCCGCGCAGCACGTGACCGAATCCGACATGCGAAAAGCACGCTCGGTCGATGTCAACCGTCGCGAACGCGCATGCGACGGGCACCAGGCTCAACCACTCACCGAGCACCGCAGCGGTGACGTCGCTAAGGTCGGCCCCGCCCACGACCATGCACGAGAGGTCCGCTTTGGCGGCAAGACGCGCCAGAAGGGCTGGAGGACGGTCGACGCCACGCGCTGCAGACGCGGTAACCAGGGCTTCCCCCACGTACTGTACTGTGTGGTGCGGCATCGTTGTCCCCCGTCTTTCACTCTCGTCTATCCGTAGGGGCACTCGGGGAGAGGGAGCAACAAACCTGAAAAAGGATGTGCCAATGATGATCCCCGGAATGGTCACTCGCAAGAGGGCTGCGAAAGCGGGAAAAAGGGCAAGACCGACAATACAGGTCCCCGGATGTCACGGTATGAGCGACGCGGGGGTGAGAGGAGGAAGTTTTGCACATGAAGCCATTGGAAGAAAGAGGGGAACCCACCCTCGTTACTTCGGCTTACTGAGTCTGTCCGCTAGCGCCTTCACCTTCAGCGGCGGCAGCGAGACGAGGCCTTGGAACGTCCCGATGCCGAGGATTTTGTTGATCTCATCGTCGGAGTACGCCGCTTTTTTCGGCTTGCAGAGCCGGTTGGCACTCTCCTTAACCTTCTCAGGACTAAGCGGATCCGACGTCTTGGGCCTCAAGGCGTGCTTCTGCTCGAGCTTTGCGAGGCCCTCCGCGTGGCGCCTCATGGCTTCGGAGTAGATCCGTCTCGTGCACTCCTCGACTTCTGTCTCGGTTAGCGTCTGCGGCTCGGCCGTTTTGAAGAATTTTTCGCGAAGTTCTTCTTCTCGCTTCTTCCGGCGGTCCATTTCAGCGTTGACCTGCCGAGTGACACTGGCTTCAATCGCCTTGGCGTCCAGCGTCTTGGGTGGCTCCGTGCGATACATTTTCTCTTCAAGTGCGATTAGCTTCTTCTGTTTCGACGACATGGCGTCTGTGTACACACGGCGGTTCAAGTTCTCTAGCTCGTCGGGCGACAACTTACGTCGCTTCGCGCGCTGCACGTCGTCCGCATCGGACTGCGACACATCTTGTGTGGTCGCGGTGCCCGGCTTCGTGGACGCCGCCTCGTGTCCCCTGCTCGCGCCCCGCGACGAAGACATGGGGCCTAAAGGTGGGTGAGTGAAACGATGAACGGACACACTTATTTGGTCTGGTGGCGGTGACGGTGGCGGTGGAGTCGGAAGAACAATATCAGAGGGACCAACAGACGTTCTTCGGAGCTTTTCTCCGACCATCCGCGTCCCAGTGTCATGCGTGAGTGTCGTCGAACGGCAAGAGTGTGTGACGAAACTTCCCATATCGCGCGCATCGTGGGTCGGTGGTTGTGAAAATCCGCAAAGCCGGTGTGTTAGCTCTCCGAAACATGATAGTGCACCGAGCTGGTTTCGCTGCAGGTATCATCTTCCGCCGCGGCGGTGCTGCCGTTGGCGACACTCTCATCCACCGCGTGCCCCTCAGACTCCTCCGGCTGTTGGCCACCGCGAGCACCAGTCGCGTTTTCGTGGCTGTGCGCCACGCATGAATCAGCCGCACGAGGTGCATCACTTTGATTCACGGTGTGTCGCCGACGGCTCGTCGCTCGCGTTGCGGGGAGCATCGCGGCTGAATCAATATCGGCGATGCGCCGCGTTTCGCGAGCTCTCGCGCGCGCGTCTCGCGCGGCAGCCTCGTTGAAGAGTCGTGAACACGCGGCCGTGGGGTCGACATGCGTGCGCCGTTGGCACTGCTCCGAGGCGAGCTGAATCATTTTCTCCTCAACCGATGGGGTGCCAGCAGGGCGACCCCCGCTAAGCGAGGCACCGCGTCGGGCCGACTGCAACCGCTGCGACACGCACACGACTGGGAGTCCAGTTACGCCTTCTCGCTCACGCCGTTCACGTTCCCTCTGGCGCTCTTCCTCCAGCGACCTGCGGTAAGTCGCCTCCTCGTACAGTCGTCGGAACAGGTCCTTTTTGGAAGGAGACCGTACAACGATTTCGGACGATTTCGGGTTGGTCTTTGGCACGAAGGAGCACTGCCCCACCTCGGCGGCCTCTTTTAGCTCTACGTAGTATGAGGGCTGACGCTGCTCTTTGCTGCGACGACGCAGCATGTCGACGCCGCTTTCATAGAGGCGGAGGCCCGCTGCAATGGATGTTTGAGACGCGGATCGAATGCGTGAGTACACGAGTGCTCGGGACGTGGACGGACTCGGCGGCGGTCGTCCGGAAGGACTACGCGACGACGAGGGAGGGTCTGTGGGTGACGATCGAAGAACGTTGCTTGTCGCCCCATGGGGGCCAGCCGTGCTTACCGACACGCCGCTGGCCGTCGACGGGGCGCGCTTCAAACGCTTCAGGTAGTACTGCGCGTACTCGGCGATTGAAATCGGAGCGGGTTCGACGGTTCCGGCAACAGCCGAGGACGACGCGATGTCAGCTCGCTCCTGCCGCAACATGCGAAGGAGCGCATCCTCGGCCAGGACGCCGGTGTCGAGATTGTCGTCAGCGGGTGGGCGGTGCGATCCGCTCACTGCCATTGGGGACACAAACGCAGTTGCTGCGCAAGAGACGATAGGGGGATAACCACACCTGGAACCCCCTCACCACCGTCGCCCCTCCCTCCCCGGTGGATACAACCGTCCACCTGTTTACCCTAAGGACTTGGCCTTCACTTGTTATTGTGGCCGAAGCGCCGCAGTGGATAACGCACCGCGCCAACATTGGACCGCCGCAACCTCCACGCCATCGAGCAACCGCGACGACCATGCGGAATCGACGGACGGTCCGCTCTGGCGGTCGTTGCGCTTGGGAAGTGCCCCACTCTGACGCTTTTGCTGCGGATCCAGGTTATGGGTGGCGGCAGCCTTGCCCATCGGTGGTGCCCGGCCGCATCGCAGCCGGCACAGCTGAAGCACGAGGCGAGACGCTTCGCCATGACGCGCGGCGCCGTTACGTAGCCAGTTGCCCAGGATGACCTCGAACGCATCGGGGGAGAACCGCCGGAGCGCGAGGACCGCATGGCGTACGAGAAGCCGTCGTCTGTCACCGGAGGGGGTCGCGACCATGGCATCCTCAAGCAGCCAGGTGACGTACAAGAGAGCCGTCTTCGGCGTCAAGCACGCCGGCGCTCCCCTGGTCGCAGTGGCCACCAGTAGCATGGCACAGTGCAAGCGGTTCCGGTGCCCGCGGTACGGCTCGGCGTCGGCCCAAACGGTGTCGACTTCCTGGTGGGCATGGGATTGCCCGCCGCCGCCGCTGCCACTTATTGGCTGCAGCAAGCGCACCAACTTGCGTATGCGAATGGTCCAGTCCCGCTCGTAGGGGGTGGCGGTGGCGGTGCCCCAGACTCCGTCGTCGAGCACCAAGCGGTTGAGCATCACCACGCGCAGTGACCGAGACACCGACAGGAAGTGGCGCCTGTGCAAGTAGTCCGCGGCCCGGAGGGCTTCCACTTGACGGCTGACGGCGGCGGCTGCCGGTGCCCTTCCGCTCAGGTACTTCCTCACGGAGGCGAAGGCATGCCCCGCGGCAAGTGCCCAGCGGCGGCACAGTTGCACCACGGCGTCGACCAGCCGTGCCTCCTCGTCCGCGCAAGGCACATTCTGAGCAAAATTGACCGCGACGTTGGTGCTGTCCGAAGCCAGCACGACGGTGCTCAATGCGTCGAAGGTGCCATCACCCCCGAGCAACGACTCCCCAAATTCGGCGGTGACGTGAAGCGATGGCCCGGCGTAGCAGAGGGACCCGAGGACGAGCGCCTGGCCGAGCAGCGGGAAGCGGTGAACCGTCCGCAATAGCAGATGCTGCCACGCGTCCTGTTTCAAGAAGGGCAGCAGTGACGCCAGCAATCGTTCCGCCGCGTGCCGCCTGAAGGTGTTATCGTCCGCGCGAACGGCCTTGCGAAGCAGCGCTGTCATCAGCAACACGGACGCGTCGTTGCCGTGTGTGGTATCGGCGGCGCTCGCTGCCCCGGTGGATGACCGAGGCGGGGTGATGTCGGCCATCGTTGTGGATTCCATGGGTGGCTGCCAGAAAAGCAAGCCCACCTCCGTCGGCGTGAGCGTGGCGACGGCGAGGTTGAGATCCGTCAGCGAGTGCGGGCCCATCACCGAGGTGTCTAAATAGGGGTGGGGCACATCTCTCGCCTGTTGATCATCATCCGCATGAATCGGCGTAAGACCGAACGACCGCAGCATCCTTGTCCTCGCGTGCAGAGCGAAGTGGTGCAGATCGGCCGCGCCGATCAGCCTCCCGACGTCGAACCACACTGTCGGGCGTCGCCGCGTGTACCGTGCTTGCACTCTCGCTACGTTGGCGCATACAAAGATAACCTGTTCGAACACGTGCCACGTCACCTCGGCGGGAAGCCACTCGCTGCGCGCCAACGCGGACAGTGCCCGCTCCCACTGTCCCATGCGCGAATAGGCGAGGCTCACGGGAGCCGCCCACTCCGGACAGCGGGTCAACGGGTGACGGTAGGCGGACAGAACGGCTCCGCAATACGCGGCCGTGGAGGGTCTCAAGCGACTGGGCCGCTCGAACAACAGCAACGAAGCGGAAATAACGGATGCAGTATCGCAGCCGCCGCGCGCCGTGGCCACCAAGTGCTGCATGAGCAAGCTTCGTGACCTTGCCCAGCGAGCACCCAACGCCGAGGGAGGATGGACGTCGTGCACGCTCGGGTCGTTATCCAATGCGAGCGGCAGGCGGCCCGCTGATGCAAGCCAGGCAACGCGACTCAGGACCTCGTCCAACGTCTCCGTCGCGTGGCACAGCAGCGCGATCAAATCAACGACGAAACTGACATCTGTAGGCTGCAGAGCTGTCGCGACCGGTTCGGGAGCGCCGTTGACCGACACCACATCAGGACCCACCGGGTGACACGCACCAGAAATGAATGCGTCGAGGACCGCCAACTGTTCCGCCAGCGGTTGCCGAGCGTAAGTGCGGCTCCGCATGACCGATGCCCAGTCGGCAAGTGAAAGACTGGGGAGATCGGAGCTACGCAGATCCTCCAGTAGGGATCGCCGTGGCAGACGGGCGAGTGCCGATTCGCACTCGTCTCGCAGCCACCAGCGTGAAGCACCTCCATCGCACGGCAGGCACCGCGTTTCGACAAAGCGCGTCAGCGCATACTCATTGCTCGCGTTGACGACGAGGCTGGTGGCCGTTTCATCGACCAAAACACTTGGACTGATAGCAGAGCGCAGCACTGGGGCCTGCCCGGCGAGGACGCGGATCGCTGTCCACAGGGTCCGCATCGCTGGTTGGAGGACAAACCCGCCGAGAGACGTCGCGGCTGCGTTGCTCCTCAAAGCTGCGCACAGCAGCAGGGCGTGGCACCAAGCAGGCCGGTCGAGGGCCACCGCAGGCGCGTGCTTGCAGACGTGCGAGATGAGGGCCATCTGGCTTGATGGAAAGACCACGGCGGGAGTGGCTCTTGCGATGGCGAGCCCAGCCATCCAGCCGCCGCCAGCGGTTTTGAGCGTCAACAGGATATTGGCCAGCTCTTGAACCTCGGGCGGCGCTGTCCGGAGCCCGCTGCCATCTGCGGATGGGCGAGCGGCGTGCGCCAGCTGCCGCGTTGCCACGGCAAGTTGCATGACGACGCGGCGCGTTCCATCGTCGGGGGGTGTCACGTCCAGACTCCAGGCCACGTCGACCGGATGGGGTCTCAGTCGCTGCAGCGTGGCGACGAGGAGGTGCCGCAGGCGCGAATCATCTAAACCCTTGCAGCGGGCGGCCTCCAGCATCCCGTTCTGCCACAACCAGCAGAACAACGGCGGCGGTGTTGTACATTGGATGGACGAAGCCATGGGCTGAGGCGCGTCGAACAGCACCGACGCGGCGGTGAACGCGGCTCGCCACACACCCGTCCCGCGGAGAGGTGCGAGACGCGTGGAATCGACCAGCTGCCGTGCGGCCGCCACCACGCGCTGATCATCGTGGCGGTACAGCTGAGTCGCATCGGACAGCGTGGAGAGGGCACGCCGCCATCCGATGCCCGGCGCCGCGGATGACCCGCCACGCGACGCCGCAGTGGGGGCTGCTGGAGGAGATGCACGACGAGACGATGGGATGGATTCGCGACGCCGCACCATGAGCGCCCCCACGGCGCGCGTGTACCGAAGCCACAGCGGCGGTCGCTGCTGCCGCAGCGCATGCAAGGCATCATGACACGCGACATCGGGCACCTCCGCCTCCTCGGCGGTGGCAATGACACGCAAACAGCGGTCCCACGACAAAGATCGCGTCCGGCCTTCCAGCGGCATCGTCATTACCGTGTACGACGAGACGCGATGACGCTTCGACGGCCCTCCAGGTTGCCCCTCCGGTCGGCGCGGAATCAGGGCAGACAAGTTGTCCACCGCACGACGACGCACGGCTTGCGGCACGCCGGGTGGTGCCTGCGTGGCGATGTCCCTCACCTTGTGCAGAATGGAGTGCACCGAGTCGCCGTCGTCGTTCGGCGCATTCTCGCCGGTATGAGAGAGCACACGCGCCGTCACCTCGAAGGCGCGATGCCAGAGGTCGCCCGCGTGCAGGTCGCCCGCCACCACAACACTCAGCCACTGATTGAGGTGCACGAAGCCAGGTGGCTGAAGGCGGTCGACGATGGCTTGCGTGACCAATCCAGAGAAGAAGGAGGTGGCGATCACCCAGCGTGACGATCGATCCAGGAGTGGCGCCGCGGACGAGAGGCCCGACCAGACCAAACTCGCGTTTCGACGCAGCACCGCCCTGCCGTCCCGTTCGGACGCCGCGATGGCGACAAGCGGCAAGCAATGCTCAGATCGAACGGGCGATCTACCCGGTTCACCCGCGCCAAACGCCGTTAAAAACAGTAGCGCAGCCTCCTTTGGGGTAAGCGCGGCAAAGTCGCCCCCGAAATGCCGCCACTTCGTCAGCGCGCCGCGGCACAATTGCAGAAGCGAGGGGGGGCCGAAGCTGCTGCCAAGAAACGGGTCTGCCTTGTGAACCACCACGGTGCCGTGAGCCTCGCACAAACGAGGAAGCGCCGCATGGATCTCGACGGAGGACGCATGTTGGCGAAAGTAGCGAACGATGCGGTTCACGGGGGGCGGCCACGCTCGCCCCCTGTCTCGTCGGTTGGCCGCCACTGGGCGCAAACGAACGAAGCGTTGCATTGCGCCGCGGCCTCATCGGCGTCAACACGGGAGGAGAGGGCACGGAGAATTTCGCAACGAAAAATCCTTTTCGGACGACAGGTGAGTGGGAGCAATTCAGTTGCCTCTGAAGACGTTCACGCGATATCCATCCCTCCCCGGTGCTCCTGGACACGCGCGTTACCCGCCGATGGTGATCATGGGCCTGTTACGGCTTGCCAGAATGCCCTCCGGCGTGTCGCGGCCGCCGAGCGCCTCATGCTTCTGCAACACCGCCTTTTTGATAATATCTGCAATGTCTTCATCGGATGCCCCGCTGCGCAAGGGGTCGCGCAGGGACACCTCGTCACTTCCGAAGAGGCACACCTTAAGGTTGCCGTCGGCTGTGAGCCTCAACCGGTTGCACTGCCCGCAAAACTGATTGGTCATCGACGTGATGAAACCGATGCGGCCCCGGTGGCCGTCGATGCGGAACAGTCGGGCCGTGTCGCCGTGTGCCATCGAGCGCACCGGCACGAGGCGCTTGAACGCGCCCGGACGCGCCAAGGGGGGTTCGCCAGCTGGTGGCGTCGACGGCGTCGCGGCACCACCTCCCTTGCGGTCGCCTTCGACGCTGTCCACCATCTCCATGAACGTCATCATTTTGCTGCGAGCCCAGTGGTTGTCGTCGAAGGGCATAAACTCGATGAAGCGCACCTCCAGGTTGCGGTCCTTCGTGAGAGCGACAAAGTCGCACAGCTCGTCGTCGTTGACGCCCTTCATCACGACGCAGTTGACCTTCACGGGGTCGAAGCGACCGCTGGTCTCCGCCAGCCGAATCGCGTCCATCACGCGGTGGTGGTGCGCTGCCGGGCGCCGGGTGATTTGCATGAACCGGTCGTCGCGCAGGGTGTCGAGCGAAATATTGACGGCGGTGAGGCCCGCGGTGACCAAGTCGCCAAGCATGCGGTGCAGCACGACGCCATTCGTGGTCATGGCTACGGTCCGGATCCCTGGGGTCGCGGAGATCATGCGACAGACATCGACGATGTCCTTGCGGACGGTCGGCTCTCCACCCGTCAGCCGCACTTTGTTGACGCCAAGGGTTGCAAAAAGTTTGACGAGGCGCGACAGCTCTCCCGGGTGCAGCAATTTGTCGCTGTGCGTCAACGACACTCCATGCTCCGGCATGCAGTAGACGCATCTGAGATTGCACCGCTCCGTCAACGATATGCGCAGGTACGTGTGCACTCTGCCGAATGTGTCCCGGAGCATCAGTTGTTCCGCTCTGGTCCCGTCAATGCGAGACAACAGTGGATTCCTTTTCTGCCCACTAGCTACCGACGCAACACAAAAGCCCCACGCATCAACTTACGCGGTTACCGATGGGTTGCTGGGATTTGAGTGAGTGACAAGACGAGACGAGATGACTCAAAATTATTTCTTTCCTCCCGCGGGTTCGGCGCGGAACCGCTGGGCCATCTTGACGCACAACCCCCCTGGGAGCGAGCAGTGTGCGACGGCCGGCAGCGGCACCATGGCAAGCTCGACGTCGTCCATGAGATCGCACACCTTCTTTCCGCACTGAGGATGCACAAATTCGACCCGGTTACCAAGGGGAACGTAGCCGGGGAGGAACGAGGCATCGGGCTTCCGCGCCAGCCACATGGCGACGTCCAAGTAGTTCTCGCTCAGGTCTTCCAGGCTGCCCATGTGACCTTCGCTGATGACCAGCCCCTCATTTTGCAGGTAGCTGCCCCAGTAAAACTCGGCAAAGGGGACGCACGTCTTTTGAACGGCGCGTCCGACGAGCAGCCGGGCCAACGCACGGTAGCCGCTGTTGCCAAGGTCCGCGAAGGTGACCGGCAGCGCGGCGGGCGGGACCTTCTGCCCGTCCCAAGTGTGGAGGAACGTCCAGTGGCGCTCGTCCATTCTCGCCCAGAAGTCGGACTCGTTCATGTGCCGCCAGTTGCACAGGATGTACACGGGCGCGGCCGTGCCCGGGCTGGCCTCGTTGAGGGCGGCCATTTGGTGGTGGCCGTCGATGATGAAGTACCGCGCGCGCTGCGCCGACGACGGAGCCGGCGGTCCGATGACGATCGGCAGCAGCCGCCTCGCGAGGCGCGCCGTCAGCGCCGGCCGGTCCATGTTGACAAAGATGTTGAACTTTTCATTAACTTCCGCCCGTCCGACGTCGAGCTGCGTTGGGGACGTGCGCGCAGGCGTGAGGCGGCACTCCTGGCCGCTCTGCATCCAAAAGTCGCACGGCGCGTCGATCCCCGGCGTCTGGTCGCGCGAAAACGACGTGTCGGGAAACGCGTATTGCTGAGCCGCCACGTACTCAAAGTGAAACGAATGTTGCTGTGTGGCGTTGCCGTCGTAGTCGAACCCCGCGATCACGAAGCGGCGCTGCGAGAAAAGCACTTGGAGGGTGATGACTCGAGGCTCCACCGTGCGGATCGCCGCCACCGCCGTCCCGGTGGGAGGCGCATTGACCACAGGCACGTCGACCGTGGTCGGGCAGTCGATGGCCCACGTCGGTCCACTGAGTAGCCTTGGGCCTGGCCGCACGGAGTTGACGACGGTGTCGCGCACGGCCAGGTCGGTTAAGCACGAACGCAACGGAAACACGACGGTGACGGGCCGTGCCTCCTGATTGGGCATCGTGCGGGCGAACACCTTGCGAATGTAGACTGGCCCGAAGCCGGTCACTGATTCCTGCACGAACTCGTCTCGGTGGCGGTAGCTGTAGACCAGGCGCATGGATGCCACGTCGTCGCGATCGAACGAGACCATGCCGCGGCCAGTCGCGCTGACTTGGCCCGCGACGGAGAGCACGGTTTGCATGCCAAACGAGAATGAAAAGTACTTTGGAATCGCCAGCTGACTGAAAATGGCCCGTTGATAGTCCGGAGATATGGCCACCGGCGGCGGCTGCGTCACGTTGAACAACACGGCCGACGTGGCGGAGTCGGCAGCGGCGACCGCCACCGCCAAGACGACAATACAGCACCATTGGAGTGTGCGTTCCATTTACGAACACGTGGAGGGGAGAGCTACGAGTGAGTTCTGCGAGGAAGGGGGCGCGCATCACAATGCTCGATGCCTTCACATTTGAATCACGTGATGATCACTGTTCCTTCTCCATGTTGGATAGCTGCACGGTACCACCGCGCGATGCCTTCCCGGGCGGGATTCAGGTCATGTACTGGTTGAACTTCCAGCGTTTCACGTTCAGCTTGCTTTGCCACCGCGCGTAGTGCTCCGGCTCACGCCACTCCCACGGCCGAGGGTTCATCTCGTGATGCGGATGCACCGCGTCTTCGTAGAGCCACAGATTCTCCAGCGGTAGGCACCGCGTTTTGAGCTTCCGGGGAAAGTGAAAAGTGACCTTTTCTCGGATCGCGTTGAACACCACCATGCTCGGGTCGCGGTCGTACATTTCGCTCATGCGCACACGATAGTTGCCGTTCGCCCACTTCGTCTGCCACGTCACCGGCACTCGGATCCACTGGTCGCCGGTCATGACGATCTCCTTGGTGTTGAGGATGACGAGCTGGTCGCCCCCGAGCACACCAGGGGTGAAATCGGGACGGTGCATGCCGCAAACAATGTGCGCGGCCGTTTCCGCGACGTAGTCGAGCTGCTTCCCTTTGGCATCCAGCTGCCACCACCGCTCACCGTCGCGCATGATCCACTGCTTCGACATCGCCTGGTACAGCGGGATGCCGTCCTTGTGGCTCTGCGTGCGCCGCACGATGCCCTTGAAGGCGAACCGGGGCAGCGTGGCCTTCATGCTAGCCGCGCCACTGCACAGGGAGTCTGAGGTGAGGAGAGAGTCGGGGCAAAATAAGAATATTCTCAACCGGGCGCCACGCCTCACCGAAGAAGGGGTCTACGCTTTCACTTCACTGATGAATCACAAACACAACAACCACTGCCACAGTGCAAAGTAAGGAGAGGGGCGCCCCGGCAATGGGGCGCGGCGGCCGCGATGGATGGAGCGTAACCAATAGAGAAAGAGCAGAGATATTTGAAAAATGACTGAGAAACGACGCGAACAATACTGAACGCCGCGGCGAACGAGCGGCGGGGCCGTGGGGGGGATGACTTGAAGCGCGACGTTGGATCCTTCACGACGCAGAGACGCAGCCTTCCGCGTCACAGAAGAATATCCTCCTTTCTCACGACGGGAGGCATCGGGAATGGAGAGAAGGTCGTGCCAGCCCCTCTGCTCGGGTGACGCAGAAACAGGGGCGACGGACCCCCCGAAACCGGTGGCACGTTGAACGAGTCTCCGAGGGGCGCCTCGCCGAGTCCTACCGGCTCCGTCGCCTCGCGATGCGTGGACGAGTTGAGCGACGGGGTCTCCCCGCTGCCGGCCCTCATCCGCCACACGGGAAAGGTGTTGGTTGAGCTGCCGAGCGACTCGCTGCGACTCCTCCTGTCCCCGGCCGTCCCTTCGTCGCCAAAATCTTTGGTCGGTGTGATTTCACCCGTCGCCGTGATGGGCGCCGCGGGGGCGATGAGGTCTTCGACGACGCCGCGAAGCGCCTCCGCAGCGCGATCAATGAACGCGATGTAGACGTCCGCGGCGGCGGTCGGACACCAAAGGTGCGCCATGTTGAGCAGCAGCCGCGCGATGGCCACCTCCAGTTTGTTGTGGGGCGCCTGGCACGAGTGCCACTCCCACCATCCGTGGCTGCTCTTCAGGTAGCTGGTCGCATCGGCGAGGCGGCAGAGCCGCGCCCCCACGTACACACGAGACACAGATTGCACGAACGGATTCCAGCGGCTCAACATGCCGCCGACGGCTCGCCTCGACACGCTGCACACTTTCACCGCGGCGCTCGACAGGCTGTCGCGGACTTTGGCGTCGCGATGTAGCGTTGCTCGTTGGGCCGCCACACCCGGTGAGGCCATGTACGGATGCGCATCGATGAGCTGAGCGAAGATGCCCCCTGGCTTCGACGTGGCGGGCTCCAACGGTCTCCGAGGCGGGGCGGTGGCGCCGCCGCTCAGCGGCGGGCCATCGTCCGTAACCGCCGCCGCCGCGACTGCCTCTGGCGCCGAACCATCGCCATCCGCCAGGGCGAGCCAAAAACCGAACCGTTCAAACAAATTCGAGATGCTGAGTTCCTCGAGGTCGCCTTCCTCCAGACGAAATGGGGCGATCGGCGAGCCGGCGGCTTCGACTGCTTCGCCTGACGTGACGGATGCACAAGCCGGCCCCGGTGGCGCCACCTTGGCATCTAGCTTCACCGAAACTCGCCGGCGTCGGCCGGCGGGTGACTCAGGCGTTTCCGTCATCAGCTCGGCCACATCGTCCATATTCTTTTACGGAGCAGTCGCAACACGCTACTACTAGTGTGCAACACGCTCTACTACTGTGCAACACGCGACGGCTGGAAAGGGAGATTGGGACGGGAGAGCTCCAAAAACCGGGGCACATGGCACGCAATGTCTGCCGTTCACCATACTCATCTCTCACTACTCATCTCTCGCTGGGACGACCTCGTCGGGAACGAAGGGCCCCTCCGGACAATTAGAGCCCTTCCCCCCTGGTTGTTACGCGCGGCTCCCCCAGCCACCAGCGACCCGCCATCCCCAGATGGCTAAGGTTGCTGGAGGTTGATGGGCGGTCGCGCCGACAGACATCACTCTCGCGCGACGCACACAGACACACGACGGTCACAGACACACACCGAACGAAAGCGGGTCCACCACTCTGCTGCTCTGAATAGAGGGCTGGCGGCGGCGCCTACTGCATCAGAAGCGAACTGAACGCCGCGACAATTTCATCGTTTTGCTTCTTGAAGTAGGCGATGTTGGCGGCCTCGCCGGCGGTCGGCAGGCGGAACTTCATCTCCTGAAGCGACTGGTAGGCGCGCGGGATCTTTTGCATGATGAACGCCCACGTGATCTTGTGCTCGCCAGTGCTCTCGGCCACGACGCGCTGGGCCTCCTCGTAGAAGGTCACGATGTTGCGGAGCATCCACACCGTCTTGTACAACGGGCAGAAGCGATCGTGCGCGGTGAAGGCGTTCTGCTGCAGGAACTCCTCACGAATGATCTTTGCGATTTCGAGGATGATCTTGTCGTTCTCCGAGAGACTGTCCTTGCCGACGAGCTGCACGATTTCCTGCAATTCTTCCTCTCGCTGCAGGATTTCGGCCGCGGTGGACCGGAGGCGCATAAAGTCGCCGTCGAAGCTCGAGAAGTACGGCTCGAGGGCCTTCAGGTACTTCGAGTACGAGATCAGCCAGTTGACGGACGGGAAATGCTTGCGCTGAGCCAACCGCTTTTCCAGACCCCAGAAGACCTGGACGATGGCGAGCGTCGCGGACGTGACGGGGTCCGAAAAGTCGCCGCCAGGGGGCGACACGGCGCCGACGATCGTGACGGAGCCCTCTCGCTTTGGCCCACCTAAGCACACGACCCTGCCCGCGCGCTCGTAGAAGGACGCCAACCGCGCACCGAGGTACGCGGGGTAGCCACCATCAGCGGGCATCTCGGCAAGTCGACCTGAAATTTCTCGGAGGGCCTCGGCCCAGCGCGACGTGGAGTCCGCCATCATGGCGACGTGCTTACCCATGTCGCGGTAGTACTCGGCCAGGGTGATTCCAGTGTAAATGGACGCCTCGCGCGCCGCCACGGGCATGTTCGACGTGTTGGCCACGAGGCACGTGCGCTTCATGATCGACTCCTCGCGACCGTTGAGCGTGGTCGTGAGCTGCGGGAACTCCATGAGCACCTCCGCCATCTCGTTGCCACGCTCGCCGCAGCCGACGTAGATGACCGCGCTGCTGTTGGAGTACTTCGAAAGGGCCTGACTAATGACGGTCTTGCCGCAGCCGAACGCGCCGGGGATGGCGCACGTGCCGCCTTGGACGGAGGGGAAGAAGGCGTCGAGGACGCGCTGGCCGGTCAGCAAGGGGTGGTTGCCGGACTCCTTCTGGGCCACCGGCCTCGGCGTGCGAACGGGCCAGCGGTGCATGAGGGTGATGTTGTGCTTCTTGCCGTTGAATTCGATTTCCAGCACCTTATCCTCGATCGTGTAGTTCCCGGCCGGCGCCACGTACGTGACGCGCCCCTTCATGCGCGGGGGCAGCATGTTCGCGTGATCCGCCATCAGCGAGTTCTCCACGACGTGACCATAAATGTCGCCCCCGCTGATAACGTCGCCGACGCGGACCGACGGCGCGAACTCCCACTGCTTAGACTTGCTCAGCGCGGTCACCTGAATACCCTTGGGAATGAACACGTTTTCCACCATCTTGAAGATGGTGTCTAAGGGGCGCTGAATGCCGTCGAAGATCTCAGACATGATGCCCGGACCAAGCTCCAAGCTGAGCGGCTTTCCGGTGCGGAACACGGGATCGCCGACGGTGAGACCGCCTGTCTCCTCGTACACCTGGATGGTGGCGGTATCGCCCTCGAGACGGATGATCTCGCCGACGAGGCGGAACGAACCGACCTGCACGAGCTCGTACATGGCGCTGCCGTTCATGCGGTCGGCGACAACGACGGGGCCGGAAACGGCCTTGACCGCGCCGATTTGATTCTCGGCCTCGTACTGGGATTCACCACGGGACATTGGGACAATCTGAGGGAGTGGTTAGAAGGAGCGGGACAGCGGAGGTGGAGGCAGAGGTGGAAACTGCCGCGGAGCGGGAAGTGGTGCGGAGTGTTCCACAGTTCGATCCGCTCAATGATTGACATCGCCGGCGCGCGAGGATGAAGTCATCCGCGATAGGCGTGATGGGTAGATGAAAACAATAATGAATTTTTTGCGACACAAAAATGCGCGCCGCTCCCTCATTCCTCGGCACAAGACAGCGCTCCCCCGTCAAAGTATTTGTTAGACACGTTCACGTTCGCAACTCTCGGTGCGATCCAATGCCCCTTCACAGCCGCGTCAGGCGCTTGTGCTGCTCCTCCGACATGGGGGGCAGGTGCATCCAAGACCGCATGGCGTCAACAATGCCCTGGTCGCGGTGGACGCGCGTGAAGCGCCCCTCCGTGTCATACGCGAGCGCTCCCGCCCGGTACGCCGCGGTGAAATTCATGCTCTGTTGGGCATCGCACGTGTGGCACGTGACACGGCACGTATCGCAGTTGCTGTTGCCGTCGGGCACCCCGTAGTCTTGCGAGTCCGCCGGCAGCCAGTACGAGCTCAATACCATGCGAATGGGATAATCGTTGTCGTTGTCGCTCGCGCCGTTCGGGGTGCGGAACAGCTTTTTTTCAAAGTGCTTGTGGAGCGGAATGTCCTTGTCGATGACCAGCACCGTGCCGTCGCTGCCCATGTCGCGGCTGGTGCTGCCGGGGTTCTGCTGATCGGCGTCGTCGTTTTGGATGGCGAGACGATCCATGGCCACCATGCCGCAGTCGACGCCGGTCTCCTTCGGGTACGCGCTGTACCAGATCTTGATCTTGGCGATGTCGGTCGCACTGAGGTTGTTGCTCGCCAACGCGTTGACAAGTCCAGCGCTGTACGAGTAGCCTGAGTTGGGATCACACAAGAGCATGTTTGCTTCCCCGCCGAGGAGCACCTCGAGCCACGCCACGAAATCGGAGGGGAGCGACCCGCCGAAGTTGGCCGCTACCTTTCCAAAAATCCGGCCGAGGTCCGGCGGCTGAATGTGCTTTGCGGCATCGAGACGAATGCCGGAGAAGCCGATCGACAGCAAGTCGGTGATGTAGTCCGCGATGCGCTGCTGCACGTAGTCCGTTTCAGTGTTCAGGTCCACGAGGCCCGTGAGCCAGCCAGCGTTGAGGTCGAGCGGGTCGTTCCAACTGTTGAGGGGACGTTCGCAGTGAAAATCAAGCGGCCCGTAAGGCACTGCCGGAAACTCCTGTGTCGGTGACTTGAGCGTATTCGGATTGGGCTCGTAGACGAACCCTTGCGTGTAACACGGCGACGAACCGTTGATTGCGTTGTCGCTCGAGTTGGCCGGAGGGGGAAACTGCGCCGAGGTGTTCTTCATGCCCCACTGGTCGCACCAGCCCTGGTTGCCGTAGCGATGGCGGTCGTTGGCGTCGTTGCCGGACCCGACCATGTGGTTGGTGACGGCGTCGGCGTAGGTGCGCACACCGAGGCTGCGGCACGTTTGAATCGCGCGGCGAAGCTCGTCGCGGTTGCCCATGCGGCCCTGAAGACGGTAGGACACCGGCTGGTACATGAAGTACCATGGATTCATCACGTTGTTGAACGGCTGAGTGCTCATGACCTGCTCCTGCGTGGGGAAAAATTTGACGCCCGCGTAGCCGGCCGCGGCGGCGAAACGGCACTCATTTTCGATGTCCTCATGCCGCCAGCCAAAGAACTCAATGATGGCACCTTTTTGCCCCCCGCGGTAGTCGCCGCCCGCCGCGCCGGGGACCACGGCCGGGGCGTTCCAGCGGAAGTCGACGGGATCCAGGAGCAGCTGGTGAACAGTGCCCGTCAGATCTTCGTACCGAACGCGTACGGAGATAGGTGTCACGACCGTTGCACGGCTCGCCGACAGCTCGCACGATGGGCCCCACTGAGGTGGGGGCGGGTCTTGAAACGGGACGTAGGGAAGAAAAGAGCATTGCAACTTCCCAGTCGCGAAGTCGTCTCTTGTGAAGGCAACGACCCGGGCTGTCGCCGAAAGGAGCCTCGAGTCATCGTAGGTGACCCGGACGTATCCCCGGAGATCGGAGTAGCTTTGATAGTTCGGCCGATAGTTTACATCGCCGCGTCGTGGCGTCTGCCAGTCGTGCGCGGCGAACTTCGGATTGGTGGTGATGTTGTTCCCCGAGCAATGATTTTTGACGAAGGTGGTGCAGCCCGGCAGCGGGCATTCGTCCTGGCACGAACCGTCCGAGCAAGGCTCGTACCCCGGCTCGCACGTCTGCTGGCAGTTACCGCTGGAGCACACGGCCGTCCGCACGTGAGGGGGTGCGAGGCACGAATGGCCGCATCCGCCACAGCTCGTGACGTTGTTCGCGACGTCGACGGGACATCCGGCGACTTCGACGGGCAGACTGCAGTTGGCCCAGCCGGAATCGCAAACACAAATGCCTTGACCGTCGCAAGATGCATGTGCCGAAGTGGGGCACGTACACTGTCGGCTGCAAGCGGAGCCGTACCACGACGGGTCGCAAGCACACTGGCCGGTCACGTCGTTGCAGGTGCCGTGCCCCGAACAGGTCTCGTTATCGCTCCCAGATGGGCAACCAAAGGGAAACACCTGCAGCGTGACGAGGTTGTGCTTCTGATCGAGCGAGTAAACGCCAGGGGCGTGTACAACATAGTTTCGACCGTCGTTGTTGTCCCACTGCCCGTTGCCATCGGTGGTCACGAACACCACCGTATTCGCGCCGACATCGACGTACAGCCACGATCCGTCGCCGCCGCAGCTGTAGTTCGTGTAGGGAGATGGCATCGGGCATCTCAAGGCCACTCCCGGGATGGGGTTCCAAGACGACCCGCCGTCGGCCGAGTAGTGCAGGTACGTGGCCGTCCAGGACGAAGGCGGCTGATAAATCAGAGAGAAAGAACCCGGCCCGGGACGCAACGCGGCGACAGCAGCTGCGGCTAGAAGCAGAGCACACAGGAAGAGAGCCGCCCGCGACATGAGCAAAATTAAACTGGTCCCACGAAAGCTTACCAGAAAACATCACAAAACGTCATTACGGTAACAATGAAATGGATACAGGCCTGGGAAAAACGCGTTCACTTCGATTTTTTTAAAAAAGCGTAACGACAAAATCGAAAATAACCAAAGAGAACAGGGAAGGCGGCGTCGCAAGGCAGCTGCCCCACGCGCCGACGAATAGGACGGTCAAAGTGCCCCGCAGACATGCGAGACGACGGAGTCCAGAAAGGGAGGGGGGATGCAGCGAAATAAGGGCGGGGTGTGT
>ERZ1292630.825-Hain-H41-02um-R3-825-length-31482-cov-7_pt1 | contig 31482 bp, 12 predicted proteins | sample MGYA00564408_ERZ1292630 | MGnify/ENA primary metagenome ERZ1292630 (study PRJEB36523, sample SAMEA6512641) | groundwater metagenome | collected 2019-01-08 | study: AquaDiva: Metagenomics assemblies of 32 groundwater samples
GCACGATGGGGGGGGGGTGCGCGACGGAGTGCACCAGTACGACGTGTGACAAAAAGATCTCCACCGACATTATTTTGAACCTGCGCTACGCGACGGCAGCCATCAGGGCGTTTAACGTCGCCGTGTTGCCGCTGACGTACAGCATCATCTTTGAGCTACTCATACGGTTAACGGTTCTCGCCGATGATTTTACCTTTGTCGGAGTGGGACTCTGCCTCTTTACCATTTTTTTCTTCGTCGATCTTTTCGTGGTCTTCCGTGGGCAGAAAAGGTTCTTCTCACTCGTTGGCGTCGTCGTGGCCGCTCCAGTGGATGCCGATGCGACCGAACCTGCCGCCGCCGCGCCCGTGGCAGTCCACGCGAGTGATGCGCCACCAAAAGAAGAATCTTCTCAGGCCTTTCCCCCCACCGCTGCCGACGCGCAGCAACAGCAACAACAGCCGGGAGAAGGTCCAACGTCTCCCCAGAAAGAGCAGCCAGCACCCCTGCCAGAGCCGGTCAAAGTGTAATGTCTGCCGGACTGTTTGATTTTCGCTGTAAATCTCTGCTCATTGTTTTTCTATCCCTTTATGCACACCCCTCGACTGGGTTTCCGAAACGATCCCCTTTTTTTGGTCTCTCGTGGTCACTCCGTGCTTTAACGTTAACACAGTGCGAAAGAACAAGTTGATTGTGCGTGTGTCGACTCTCACGGGGCATCAACTATTGTGGTCGTCGTCTCGCTTTGGGCTTTCGATCCGATGAAGCCACCTTTTTCACAATGAACACCCCCACCGACCGAGCTCGCGACGCGCGCTGTCGAAACGAGAGAGAGAGAGAGCCCCGCAGCCGCTTTTGCATTGGACCAGAAGGTAGGAGGCTGCTGTGATTCTACCTTATTTTGCTTCTTCAAAGACACAAAGGAGCTTTGCCGTGAAGAGAACGGTGGCGGTTTAACGCGAACTCCGAGAGAAAGAGAGTGAGAGAGAGAGAGGCAAAGTAAAAGTTCCGTCCGCATGTCATCCGCACCCGTCGCTGCGGCAGCCGTCAATGAGGGGGGCCTCGGTGCATCTCCCCGCCCTGCGTCCCCACCCACGACGAGCGTGGCCCAAGCCGCGAGCAACTCCTCGCTTTCCGGTTCCCGCCATCGGCCCCCGTCGCTGCACGTGCACATCGCCACCAACACACCGGCCCCAGGTCACTCTTTCGTCGAAAAGATACACACCCCGACGCGCCTGCATGCCGACGGATCGGGGCATTGGTCGGAGGACTCGTTAGACACCGAACGTCACGCCCACTTAGCGGACGATGTGCAATCGCCGCACGGCCTGGTGCGTCGCCGCGCCACGCCCATCAACAAGCAAGGCCCAGCGTTCGAACAGCCTGCCGGCGTCCGTTTCGCCGACCCCCACCACTCACATGAGCTGTCGGCGGCCGCGATTCACGCGACGCCGGGAAGTCCGCCAGCGACGCTGACATCCCACGCGTCGACCATGAGCGATCATAGTCATAGTCATAGCCACGGCCATCATCATCAACAAGACGATCACTGTCCCTCGTTAAACCCGATGGTGCTGCACGTCACATCGCTCGCCGTTGTCGCAGGATTAGCGTTTTGCCTGGGCTACCTTGTGGCCAAACGGTGAGATCCCACTTTTGCGACGGCGTCCCCAATTGGGTAATCCGGTAGGGTTCCTGAGTCGGGGGGGAGAAGAGGAGTTTGTTGTTTTATTGTTTGTGTGTTCGTTCTGTGTGTGTGACCCCATTCTTTCGCTCACTAGCACTCTCGTCCGATGCACGAAATGCGGCATCTCTGCACAAAAGCGGCTACTGCACAAGGTGTCAATTGCACCATTTGTTTCGATGTTCCTTTTTTTCATCCGAAACACCTTGAAGGGTTTCAGTTCAGCTTCGCGCCGAAAAATCCCAACTCCCGTATGATGACAGATCTCTTTCCTGTGCTTACTACCCCCTCGAGGAATAAGGGGGCGACGAACAACGAGATTGACAGAAACCTCCTCCCGCAACTGCACTATGTCGGCCATCGACTCGGTGGACCGGGAAGTCGTCAGTCTCGTCGCGTTTCACGGTCTGTCGCTCGACTCGCTTTTCACTCCGGTGCAGCACAAAGTTCACACCGCACCGGCCAGCTACTCATCGCCGGCGCCTCGGCCTTCCGCGGTGCTGGTGGTGTCTCATGTGGCGTTGGCGGCCATCACCGGCATGCGGACGGTCGTGACGCAGCTCCTCGGAGACGTATCGACCGCTGTTTCTTCAGCCGGGGGGGTTGACCTATGCCCCATGGGAGGCAGAGACAACGCTTCGACGCGGCAGGGGGGAAGACAGACGTCAGGTGGTGACAGCTTTTTCGTGGGCACTGCTTCGCGGGAGGAAGAAAACGGTCAGCCGCACGTTCGAAAAGGGCACTGGGCCGTCGCCACCGCAACGTCGCCGAGGACGATGCGACGACCGGCGGCGAGGAGCTTCAGTGACGATGCATCTCACTCCAATCAGCTGTCGCAGCTCCAACATGAGCATGAAAGGCGTCGCCGTCGAGGAAGCGGAGGAGGCGGTGGCGGTGGCCTCCGGACGTCGGTGATGCGCTTTTCCATTCACGATGACCAATCCACCTCATCCCGCGACGGGGCAGTGCCCAACGACACCATTGTCGTCACCGCGGCGCCGCCGCATTCCCCTTCGTCGGACGACATGAGCGACGAAGGGCCCTCCTCATCCCTATCTTCGTCATCGTCGTTTTCCGGTGATGAACCTCGACAACGAGGCGAGGACGATGGACGCGGAGATCCGCGGGTGCTATCCGCGGCGACAATGGCGACCTTTGCAACCTTTTCGGACGTCGAAAAGAGCCTTTTCCTGCTTGCCGTCGCATTGTCTCGTGGGGTTTTCATCCGACTGTGCGTCGTCGGTCGGCAAGAAGTAGGAGGCATGACGATGACGACGCTTCCCCGATTGTCGAGAGAAAGATCGCCGACACCTCGGCTCGATGCTAGCTCTGTGGTATCCCTTAGCGGCGTTGGTGTGGTCGGCGTGCGGAGCGTGACCATTCTAGGCTGCGATCTCGCGGCCGCCGTCGGGTGGCCTGCCTTGTACGAGTTGGCGTGCATCGGGTGCCGACTTCCAGCGAGTTGGGGGGTTGGGGATGGAAAACCCTCCTCGAGCGCCGCTGCTGCGGCCCACCTCAGCAGTAGCGGTACCGGCGATGGCGTCGGTGTCAATGCGGACAGCAAAAAGAACCCCAACGAGCAAGGGGGCGGCGTGTTGGTGAACCGGATGACTGCGCCGCCGTGTACGGCGGTGGGCTCGTTACTGTGGAGTCACACCTTCGTAGCTCTGCGGTGTCTGATGCTCGTCGACGCGGTCTTCACGAACCAGTCGCAACTGGAGCAGTGCCTCCATTCTCTCGCTTGGTCTCTGACGAGCCTCGTGATTCACAGCACGGTTCCCAAATGTGGAGATGCCGTGAAGATCGTCGCACCAAAGTCTTCTCATGCAGCAAACAGTCCTCCGGAAGGACCTTTTGCTTCTCCTCCTTCGGGAAGGCAGGCCGGTGGGGAGGTAACCGTTCTAGGCTTACGAGGGCCTCGGTTTCGGACGGAGTCAAGGACGTCGACTCAGTTCTTCGCCGGTGGAACGGCACGCATCACGCACCACGCCATGACGACGTCAACGACGGTTCAGTTCACCTGGGGCAGCCTCACGCACCTCATTTTAACGGGCAATCAACTCGCGGCCCTTGACGTCACGACGTCGGTGTTGAATGAGCTCCGTTTTATGTCGCTGCGTGGCAACGAATTGCGTGACCTTCACGTGACGGCGCATGGGGGGGACCGTGGCACTTCGGCTCACCTCAGCGAAAGCGAACGGCTCGCAGCTGCCTCGTTCATGACGCCGCGATACGCGCCGCCGCCGGAGCATGCCACGACGACGTCCACCGCCAGCAGTATCTTCGCATCGATGCCTCACTTGCTGTGCCTCGACTTGTCGCTCAACCGGATAGCGTCGGTCAGGGAAGCGAGCAGTCAGCTGCCTCGAAGCCTCACGCACCTGGATCTTAGCGACAATCAGTTAACGACGTTAGACGGCATCGCGGGAGACGACACCTTTCGGCATATTCGGTTTTTTTCGTGCGCTTTCAACCGACTCGTATCTTGGCAGGATATGACACTGATCGCTGCGCCGATGGTGTCACTCGAATGCTTGGACGTGCGTGGCAACCCGTTTTTTAACCGAGTGCAGCGGGAAGACGCGTGGACGTTGCTGCTGACGGTGTTATCGGCTGCGGGAAGCCACACGCGTGGTAACGACGACCCCATCATGCAGTTTGTTCATTCCATTGAGGCAAATGACGAACGTGACGACGTGTCAGGATCACTCGGTGAGAACGATCCACGCGTAGTCACGAAGGTGGGACCCACTCGCGGCGGTGCCGCCGCACCTTCGGTCGTCGGGGAAGCCTCCTCAACCCCCTGGGGCATGGACGCCGACACTGGCGTCGCGATCGCTTGTGAAAGTCCCGACCGACACGTCAACCAGCCGTTGAATCTGCAGCGCTTCAGGCAGATAGAGGCCCACCGCCGCTACTTATCCGCGGTGCGAAGGGGCGTTCCACCCTCCGCCACGCCGACTTCGTACCTCCGCTCCATGTTGACGACGACGGCAGCGGCGACTGCTGACCGGAACGGGGCATCCCGGGCAGGCAGCAGTCGTCTGATTGGAAGGAGAGAGCCTTTAGGGCTGCAGCTTGTCGAGACCCCTGGCGTGCTTCTCGCCAGCAGCCCGAGTACTGGCGACCACGTGTTAGCCACCGACGCCACGGGACGCACCCTGCGAGTGCTTCTGTGGGGGAAGCGCGATATGCGCTTGTTGGACACGTATCGACACGTCTTCAAACGCCCTGCCGTCGCGTCCTCGCCGCAACCTAGTGCCGCGGATGGTATCCGGACAGGAGGTGACAGCCGAGTGGAGTCACTCAGAGACGCTGGGCTTTCGTCCCCGCGTGCGCGGGATCCCACGGCCCTTGTCGTGCCGGACGACAGTCAATGGGACGTGACCTCTTCGCGAGGGGGCAAGTCGGAGTCGATCCGGTCGTGGGTGTCCGGGCCCGTCGGTGGCGGCGGGGACGCGCAGCGGTATCAGCAGCGCCTCCGTCAACGCGGTCCCACCGATCCTCGGAGCTATCCGAAGACAAAACGATCATCGTCATCGTCGCGACCGATGCGAGACCAAGCACCAGAAGCGCTCCTCCGCACCGCAGACGAGCGCGCGGCCCGCATGCGCGTGGAGGACATGCGTCGCACGGAGCGGATTGAACAGTTGCAACGGCGTTGGGGCGATCAATGGTTGCTGCGGTTCAACGAAGAGGAGGCAGCGGCCGCGCGGGCCTCGGATCATGTGCCGCCGCGGTCTATCGACGACGAGGCGGCGCCCCTCTCTGAGCCAATCCGAGAGAGAGAAACGGGAGGAGGACACCGCCCTCCAGCGGCGCTGGGGAGCCTTCCCACCTCGCCAAGATCCTCCGAAGTTGTATGGTCGCCTCGCATCATCCGGTCACCTACCGACCCCGTGCGGCGGTCCACCTTGTCCGGCGATGGCATTATTGCCGGTGTTTTTCCAGCCCACATTGCACGCGACGTTGCAATGCGCAATAAGGCGGCATGGGAAGCAGCATCCTCGCCGAAGCAAGCAGATCCCACGAGCGACGCGACGCACTCGACGCCGCCTTCGTCGGTGAGCCTCCAGGGACGTGCTCACGCACCACGAAGCGTGGACACCTCCTTAGAGTTCACTCCTCCCGCCTGGTTGCGTGCCGCCGCCGACGACGCGGGCGGGGCAAGCAGCAGTGCGCTGCCCCCTCCGTTCGCCTTGCAAGATACCCAACCGCCCCTCAGCCCGCGTCACCAACACCGCACTTCCGTCGTCGATGGCCAAAGTGGCCACTGGCCTCTGGTCAGAGCGGCTGAGGCTGGGTCCCAAGCTGCTTCTTTTTCTCCTCGCCGTTTTTGGCAGGTGTCGTACCCGAGTGGCGCGAAGAGACAGATCCAACCGCTGGGAGGTGACTGGGCCGTATTTCAAGGAGAGGTCATCCCTGCCGCGGTGCTGAACCGTCGCGCCCTCGACCCAAGTGGTTATGGCGCGTCCATGCGACGAAGGATGGACGACGCCCTGAGCGGCGGCGGCGGGGGGCAACGTCATCCCTGGCCAGGCGGCGGCGCATCCGGTGGCGACAATGACCCTCACAGGCCAAGCGACCGCTGGACAAGACTGCCGTTGTCACTTTTGCGCTTTCTATGTCGACTCCGGCGAGCCCGAGAAAATCTGACCCGTCGCGATGGACTAGACATCGAGTCGTCGGACGTCGATGTCATTGTCTACGACTGGGGAACGGCCATGCCTGGATCGACCCGGTACGGCGGTCGCGACGCGGAGATGCATCCTTTTCACTTTGAGTCGCACGGTTTACCGCCGTCAGCTGAGGTCGAAGACGATGGGTCCCATCGGGGGCAGAGTCCATCGCACCCGGAGTGGTGGGGGGTATCTGGGAAAGACCTTCGCGGCCCCATCTCTCCAACGGCTGGTTCTTCGCCTCTATCTGCACGCGCCGTCTCGCACTGCGTCAACGACGATGATCAAAAATCGGCCCTTTCTACTTTGTACGGGGCGCTCTTTCGGCGAACGAGATTAGAGGTGCTGCGACGAGTTTGGGGTGTCGTCGCCACGTCATCTCTGATCCCATCATCGAGTCGGGTAGGGCCCGAGGGAGGAGCCGCATCCCCACTTGGGGGTCATGTAACTGCCGACGCCCAGTCCACTGAAGTCACCACCAGCAGCGGTTTGGAACGGTTGTTGTTCAGCCACCATGTCCCGGAGATATGGATTGGGTCACCACCACCGGGTCTACCTTGCGATTCTGACGGGGCGACGAGGCGTCGTCCATCCGCAAGGGACGCCGCGACGTCACGTGAGCCTCCCTTGCCCGCCACCGGTGTCCGCAGCACCGCCGTTACCGCACGCGACGACATCGCCGTGGACGTCGATGTTGCCTTTTTTCGTCAGCAGTGCCACCTCTTTAAGCTGACGTTTGTCGGTCGGGGAGATGGCATTCTATCCCACGGCTCCGACCCTACTGCCCTTCCTCCTCGTCGACACCGCCGCGATCGTGGTGGCGGATACTTCCGCTTGTACCAGCGCCGACCGACTCCCTGCTGCCCGCCAGAACCGACCACAACGAAAGAGAGCCTTTACGATGAGGAAATTTATTCATCGGGGACGCGCGGTCGCACCATGAACGACGATGATGCCAGCGTGGTTGAGTGGTCGAGCCGGCCATGCGCATCCGTGCAGATATCGCCCAGGTACAGTTTTTTATGGTCCAGCGGCAGCCAACCGAAAGGGCCGCCGCGTCCTGACATCCGTGGCTCGCTCCCCACAAGTGCCGATCGCCGCGCAGCTCCAGTGACGTCCATGCAGCCGACAGCGACGCATGCGGCGACAAGTGCCGCCAGTTTGCTGACTTCACCCGTACGGAAACTGCACGCTGATTTCGACATGTCGTTCGCGGTATCAGAATCTACCGTCGCTTCGGCCGCTGCGGACTCCGATGCAGCTCCATTCGGGGCCACTTTGATGGAGGCGGCGTCGGCGGAAGCCCCTCTTGGAAACGTGGAGGAACGAATCATTGCACTGTTCGTGGTGCCCAACGGAACGGAGGAGTCGGTTGGCGAAATCAACAACGATGAGCCTGGCGCGAACGTCGAGCGTCAACGACCGCGACAACGTTCGGCTCAGTCGTCCCTCGTGGCCGAGCGCATCAGGCAGCACATCATCGCCGCCCTCAAACGCGAACGTTTGCCGACGTCGTGGAATCAAGACGAGGAGGAGGCACGCGCCACAGGCGGCCGTGAAACGACGACGGCGATGAGCCTGGCGCTTCCCACTCATCCGTGGCTGGAGGGTGCGAGCAGCAGCAGCAGCAACAGTAACAGTAGTGAAGACGCCGGCAATGGCGCATCGAGCAGCAGCAGCAGCAGCCGGGGCAGTGACAATGATGCGTCGTCCCTCGCGGACGCGCCGCCGCGTCCTCCTCGCCATCGCCATCGCCGAGTGCAGGCCACGATCATGATGAGGATTCGGTCGGGACACTCGTCGTCGTCGTCATTATTGTCGGCGGCGGCGGCATCACCATCGGACCGCTCCGATCGATTCCGACAGGGTCACACGACGGTCACGACCCTGCTCTTACCGGGCATGCCGAGTATTGCAGCGATGACCGAGCAGCCAGCGTACAAGGTCGAGCCACGGCGACGACCCCGAGCGGTCACCGCGTGGCCGTACGCAACGCTAAACGACCTCATCGCCACCGGCCGGCTTGGCGTGGACGAGCCATGTGTCGTCCTGGGTGCCACCGTCGAGAAAGCAGCGGCGGCCGGCGATATCACCTCATCGACGCCCCCTTCACCGCTGGAGCAATCACCCGTCGCGTCATCTAGCAGCCTCGCCACGGCCGCACCCTTAGCGCGGTCCCCGTCCACGCGATCGCCGCTGGCGCTCACCGCTGCCGAGCGACTAACCTGCTGGCTGAACGCCGGGGTGACGTCTTGGTGGGCGGCTGCAAGCGGTGATGAGGATTTACAGCGGAAAATTTTCTACGAAAGTTCATCCGCCGGCCATGATCTGCGAACTTCACGTCGGTACGCCGAACGCATCGTCGATATTCAACAAGCCTGTGTGGTATCGGGGGCTTCTCTGGCCACCACTGCAAGACGCACCCAAAGCCCTCGCCCCCTGGGTGATAACGTCGAACGCCTTACGGAAGGGGGCACCTCCACTCGTTGTGTCTTGGTGTCCGCCGCTGCGAGGACACGTACGACAACACGTGCTGCCCCGGCGCTCACCAATGAGGTGGGCATGTGGGGGGCCCCACGGCAAGGGACAACGCGCGATCGACCGCCGTCGCCGCCGGCGCAAAACGTTGCAGCGGACGGTCTAATATCGTTGCGCTATCGATTCAGTACGAAGCACTTTCCGCAACCCATTTGGAAAAGAATTGAACGGCTTCAACCGTTCCACTCAACGACGACGACGACGACGACCGGCGCCGCCACCGCCGCCGCAGAAGCAGCCGCGCAACCGCTGTTGCCACACGAAAATCAGAGGAAGGAGCTATCAAACCACCACCACGGTCACATCCATCACGGACATCAATCTGCTGGTGGGGATGACGACGATGCCACGGTATCGATGTGCACCACATGCCGGGCCTATGTACACGCATCGAGCGACACGCAAGAGGCGACCGTGACTATCTGTTCCGAACCCTCGACTGCATCTCAAGTCAATCTCCCTCGTCCTTTGTGCCTGGAGGAGAGGGGGGGATCCCACCACGCACATCCCGATTTGGTGACGACGGCAACATCCGTCACGTCCTTCGGACAAATTCCGCCGCCGCCGGGTCACTCGGAGGCTTCGTACTCATCCGAGTCGTCTGGGTCCTCCCGTCACCAGCGGGGCCTCGATGATCTTGTTGGCAACAAGGGAGGAGGAGGAGGGGAAAGAAAGGTCGCGAGCCTCATGAGCTTGCCATTGCGCGCATTGGTGGACGTGCTCGTCTCCCCTGGTGGGGAAGCCGTCCGCCTGCGCTTCGAAACCGTGAAGCATTCCCATCATCTCCTCGTCGTCGGGCAAGAGCTGGACAAGCCAGTACCGCAGCAGCATTCGACACACCTTTCTTCTCCGGCAGCCCAGAATGCCCCGCCCATGGCGGGGGCGGTAGCGTCGTCGTCGTCGTTACCCCGAGAGGAGGAGCCGGCGGCGGTGGTGCTGTTTCGTGGAGGGACTCCCTCGTCGTCCTCGTCCTCCCCTGCACTCGCGGCGACGGCGGCCGCGTACGCATCCTCGGCGTCGTCCTCTCTGGCGGCGTCCGTGAATACGGCGGCGGGCCCCACGCCGCTAGGGGGGGTCATCATCGGCACCCCGCCGTCATCTCTACAACGAACAGTCAGTGCGGTCACTGGACGGCATGGCCACTTCCCGGTCGTCGTCGGATCCTCCGCATCGGCCTATCACCCAGTCACCTCCTACGGGTTCGACCGTGAGTGCGAGGGGAAGGCCCAGCTCCCAACATCCGCTTCATCGGGAGCCGTTACAGGGTCGGCGGCGGCGACGCCTGGTTCCTCCGTCGTCCACAGAACGCTCACCTCCTCGGTTGAGGTGACTCTTTATTTCATCGATGATGTCGCATCCATGGTCGACCTGCTCCGTGCAATATGGTCGGCTGGGCAGCAAGCGGCGCCGCCCCCTCAACTTGTTCTGGCGCCTTGGCCCGTCGCGTGTCCTTGGTCGTCGTTACTCGGCGACTCCGTGGCGAAGTCGGCCGGGATGGAAAATAACCGCCCCGGTGACGATGGGCACGTCGAGTATCTCCAAGGCTGCTTCGTGGTCGTGGCGCTCAACGGCAAGAAGGTGGCGGCGTCCTCCGGTGGTGTGCCTGCGACGCCGTCGTCGTCTCCGTCGTTGTTTCACACGGCGTCCAGTCGGTTTCGAAACTTCACCGGAAGTGATCGTCCAGACACACCGCCACGTGTTGCGGTCGGAAGTGATCCCTCCAATCGTAGTGGACCAAGCTTAGGCATCACCCAGTCGGTCCGTCGCTTCGTGGAATCGGCTAGCAAAGCGTCACTTTCGAAGACGACCGAGCGTTCTCCGGTCAAGACGGCCTCCTCCTCGAGTTTTCACCTTCTTCTCGCTTCTACGTCATCGGCACTGCCCCGCGCGGATGCGGAGGGGGGTGAAGGAGGTCATCATCATCATACACCGCGGAGCACGTTTCGTTTCGCGTGCGCTGTGGACCTTCACCATCTGGCTCCTCGATTCGAGGGTAGCGGGGGGTGGCAGCTGGGGATGGCCGGAGGAGACGCCTGGTCGCCAAGCGCGACCGCTCATCGCTCTTCTCCCCATGTCGCGACAATGTCGGCGCCGTCGTTGTCTCAAGAGGATCAAAAGGCCCCACCGCGACGCGCCCTATTCGCATCGGACGCCGCGTTCCATGCCGCGGCCAAGGCTTGGCAGCGACAACAAAGTTGCGCTCATCATAATGAAGAGGACTCGACACTCGCCGTGCAGCTAGCGCAGGCCGTGCGCGCCACCCCTGTCCCGCAGGATGCGTTGAGCGTCGCGACCTGTTGCTTCCCGCTTCAATTATTATCCCTTCCAGGGAGCCCCGCGTCCGCGAGTTGGTATCGACTGCCGCAGCATCACCAGCATGTCTCTGTTTGCGGGCGGCTCACGGTGCTGCTCACACCCGCATTTTTATGCTTGCTGAAGCCAGACTGGACGGAATGGCCTGAGAGAATGACGAGCAGCCATTTTCACTTGCTTGCAGCGTGTCGTTTGGCAGCTGTCGTCTCCTGTGTCGCGCAGCGCACTCGGCGACGGCGTCACGCCGCCAGTTTGGAAGGGATAATGGAAGACGTCTACGCGCTCCTCGGCAACACGGTCGGCTTTGCGGCGACGCTGACCTTGCAGGTGATTCCATGGCGGCCGCCTCCGACGACGCCACCGCCGATTGCAGCGGGAGGTACGTCTGACAAGACTTCATTGCCCATCCGAAAATCGTCATCGACGACGCCTGCCCCTGCGACGACGGCTTGGCCAAAAATTTCGATGGAGGCACGGGATTTGCCGTGGAAGGGAGGGTGCGTAACGCTGGGATTCACGAGCCTACCCGGCTTCTACGCCATGCGCCAACAGCTTCTTGCCCGAGGCGTGGACGTTCACAATCTTTGATGAGCACCTCGAGCGGAAATACGGAACGATGTCCCCCTCAGGTCTTGTCACCCGCAGACACACACACCACCGCGGTTTTTTGCGTGTCGCCAGCATTGTTCACGTCGAACAAATGTTCCATACGTCGTGGTTTGTTCCCTTTTCGCTCCTTCAAAACAAACCCAGCCAAATAATCCTATCATCGGACATTTTAGAACAAAAGGGACAACGGTCGACTGAACTCAAAGAAGGGAGTAATGGGTGTCCCGTTGCTGCTCACCTGGCTTTCATCAAACTACAGCGACTGTTGGCACCGCTTCGAGAAGCATCGCCTCGTGCTGCTGCGACGCCGGCAGGAGGAACTGCAAAACCGCCTACGCCGTCCTCGCCGCGACCATCATGGCAGCATGGGCAGTAGTTATCTCCCAGAAGGCGCGGCATCGGTTTCGTACTACATCGCGATTGATTTGAATAGCGTCCTTCACACCACCGTGGCCATGGCGGCGGCGGACGTTCATGATGTGGCCGCTTTCGAGGCGATGCTCCTGTCGCGCATCGTCTTGGAGGTGCGTCGTCTCGTCACCGCATGTGAGGGATTGTACCCGACCAAACCCTCCGCCACCGCCGCAAGTGCAGGGGCGCCGGACTCGCTGCAGCAGGATGGCATCGCCTTCGACGATCTGCAAGCCGATGGTGATCAACGAGGACTTGACACGCTTTCCTGCCACAGTGCTGTCACGGATCGGGACAAACTCGTCAGTCTGGCCGCGGCGTTGCGGCAACGTCGACAACTTGACGCAATCGCAGCGGCAACCCGGGCAGCCGCGGCTAAAATCGCGTCCGTCGAAGGAAGCGCTGAAGCCACCGCCAGCGTATTGAGACGATCGAGCCTGCCAGCTCAGTTGGCGGTGAACTCCCTTGGGCTGTTCGCCGCCGCGCCGGCGTGGGATCCAAGGGACGGCGAGGATGGCGGTGGCAATGACGATGTAATGGAATCGACGTCATCGTCGTCGGATGATTCCGATGGACCACCACTGTCCGCTCTTTCAGAGGAGGCGAGGAGGCGGAACATCGCGTCGCGTCGTGAAACGCAAGCCGCGAAGCAACCGAAAGCCGAACCATGTCGAGGCGACGAGCTCGTGTTGATTATCGCCTCGGATGGCGTGCCGCCCACGTCAAAGTTCGAGGCGCAACGACAGCGACGTCTTGAGGACAACGTCGTGACCCTCGGTGGCAATGCGACGTGGCCCTTGTTTCACCTGACCGCCGGAACACCATTCATGCGCCGCGTCGACGCGGCGATGGCGGATTTCGCCCGCGAGTGGTGCGCCTGCGGTCGAAGTAGTAATGCGGAAACGATCGCCGCCGTTGTTCGCCGCTGCATCGTCGTCGATTCCAGCGTCCCCGGGGAAGGCGAACACAAAATCATCCGCGCGTTACGAACGGACACGACGATGATGATGCATACGACAGCGGCTCCTGCGCTGTCGTCGCCGTCGGTCGTTGGAAATAGAGAATTATTGGCAACGGTTCAAAATGGCCAGCATCGTGTCGCCACGATCGTATCGTCCGACACCGACGTGGTCGTCGCCAGCGTGCCCCTCTGTGACCGGTTCCATGTTTTTATCGGACGCCCTGAACCGAACGCCGTCCTGCCAACGAAGTTGTTGAACGTGTCGCTCTTCGTGGCGAAGCTACTCGGCAAAGCTCACCTCACTACCCCGATGATCGCCCCTGTCGATGCGGCGAGTTTATCATCACCACGGTTGGTGATGGAAACGGTGCAGCCGCCGCAAAGACCGGAGGACAGCGGACAGATTCCAGGAGAGCGGCTTCGAACCACCACACCACTGGGGTTCGACGCCCTCCCTCGCTGGCTAGAGGATTTGGCGGCGGATTCGCCTACTGTGCTTCCCCTTCACCTCTTCGGTGGCCTGCCGTCGCAGCCCGCCAGCGAGGAAGATCCGTTACTTGAACGCGGCGTTCACGTGCAGTTCTTGTACGACCTTGTGGTCCTCTTGCTGGCGTTCGGCAACGACTTCATGCCTGGCCTTGGATCCACAAGCGGTGTGGGTGGGCGAAGCTTTGGGGGCCTCCGCATCATGCAGGGGCACCTGGAGTCGCTGGTGGAATTGCATCTGGAGACGTGCCGCCGACGAATTCACGCGTGGATTGAGGAGCAGCGCGCCAGCAGCCTCACCTCCCCGGTCGGACAACAACAACTCGTTTCGGGCAAACTCGTGGCGTCGTCGGCGGTGCCTAGCCATCGGAGTATCCGGAGCGACAAGGTGCGCGACCACCTTGTCCAGCCTCTTTGGTGCCTGCGACGTGGTGTGCTGCACACGGTGCATTTGAGCAGTCTCCTTCGCGCGTTTATTGACGTGGACGACGGGGGGAGCGCCGCTTCGGCGGGGAATTCAATTCAATGCCGCCACCGCCACGATGAACCGACGGCGGACGCGAGCGGATCGAAAGGCGCCGCGACCGCCGCCGCGGTGGGCGAGAAACGGTCTCGTTTCGGCGGCGGCCTGAAAGTTATCGGTGGCGGCGACTTGCCAGACTTTTCGACGTCCGCACAGGCGGATAACGCCACCACCAAGAGGCAACGCCTCGCGGTCCGTCGGCTTTGCAAAGATTTTTGGGACGCTTTGAATTGGGTGGTAACATACTTTCTTGGCGAATCGGTACCATGGGCATGGACAGCCCCGCTCAGTGTGGCCAACTTGTTGGACCGGGGGGGAGGTGGGAGCGGTTCCTCATCGCGAGCCTCGACGGCCGCCGCAGCAACAGCTGCGGAAGGTCGTGGCGTCACCGTCCAACCGCCGTTGCCAGCCAACCCGCCCACTCTCGCGCAGCTCAGCGAAGGATACTTCATCGACGACACCACCCTGACGCCCTACTTGCCAGACACATTGCAGGCGGACGATTGGTCGACGCACACGAACAGCGGCAGCAGTAGCACCACGTTAGGGGCACTGGCCATTCAGACGTACTTGCGTCATGTCCTGCCAGCGTCAAATCGGGACGCGGGACGCATTCTGGCTGCCGTGGCATCATCGCCCCAGGAATCCACTGGCTCATCGGTGGGCGTCGTGCGAATGTGGCAGACTGTCGATGCGGCGACAGCCTCGTCGCGTGTGAACGACAAAAACGGTTTTCATGCCGCAGCACGGCAGCGCCATGCCGCAATGAAGGCGACACGGGGCGCAATGAAGGCGACGCAGGACGATGTCGCCACCGAGACGGGTGATGCACGACGACCGACTTGTCCCCGCCCGTCCACCAGCCTCCTTCCCCCTCCTACGTCCCCCGTGTTGCTCGCGTACCGTCGTCGGCATGCTGCTGCCTCAGGGGCACTGGTGATCAATAGTGATCGAGACGTGACGGAGAGCGTCTTGGCGGAGCGATATGCGCTTCGTTCGTTAGTTCATCGAGACGACAACATCGATGAGCTCCGTCACAAAATTCTTGCCGTTGTCACAGGTGGTGGGGTGGTGACGAGAGAGACCCCAAGGCCAAACGTTCCCGCTGCACAACAGAACGTTTTGAACATTTCATCACCGTCATCCGACGCCAAAATCATTTCCGGCTCGCTCGAAGAGCCAACCGCGGCGGGGTCAGAAGTGGCGGCGCATCAACCAGCAGCCGTAGCCTCGTCGTTCGAGATCAATGGCATGGCATGGCTAACGTCAGGTTGGTCCAGCTGTAGCCCGACAAATGTGAAAACGACGATGACGAAAGCCTAAACACTTTTGGTAGTTCGTAGGGTTACCTTTTGAACATTCGTCGGAAATCCTTGCAGCATGCATTTCTTTTTGTTTGTGGACTCGACAAGTATCGAAAAGAGACCGAATTTATCTGTCTTCATTTCTGTCAATCTCTTTCTCTCTCGCTGTCCCCTTTCTAACCTCCAAGTAAACACACTGATACTTCGCGCGGATGTCCTCCAAGTCTCAAGAATCGACGCGTGGGTGTTCGCACCACATGCGGTCGGTCAAGTTCGTGCTGCCGTTCACGGTCGCCTTCACCGTGGCACTTGTCGCTGCGGTGACGCTATCGCTAATGGCGGACAACACGAACCGCGCGGTGAACACGGTTGTGACGTCGCTCCATGATCAAGTCCAGCTCGTCGTGGTGAACCGGGTGCAGTCCCATCTGGAACAAGTACTCACGGCGAATCTGGGCAGTGCCAAGGACATGGCCCGGCGCCCTTTGCCTGCACCGCCCGCAAACGACACAGGTATCCTGCCCAATATGACCTGGATCGTCGACATCCTGGACCGCGGCATCGACAACAACCCCCTCGTGGACGTGCACTACATCTTCTTCCGGAACGGGCGCGTTATTGGCGTGCTCCGGAACGACAATGTGACGAACCTCTATGCGGAGGAGTTTTACCCCAAGGGATTGTTCTTCTGGATCTATCCAAAAGGCTCTCCCTCGCTCATCAACCAAACGGCGAAACCGGTCCTCGTGGTGGACGCCTACGTCGGCTACCTTCGCCCTTACTTCAACACGATGGACCACAAGATTCCGTATGACTACGCGTGGACGAACCCATATTTGGTGGGCCCGTTCTTACTCTACACGAACGCCATCAGCATCAACGACCCCGTGACGGGAGAGTTCCTCGGCGTCATGGGGGCGGACACGTACATCACGACCTTGTCGCAGTTCTTGAAGGACTTGCGCCCAACCGCGACCACGAAGGTGTTCCTCGTCGACCCCACGGAGTCGCTGATCGTTTCCACTCATGGCGACGTCATCGTGCCGGAGACGGGCGCGCGCATTCCGGTCACGAATTCGTCCGACCTCACTATCGCGACGGCAGGCCGAGTCATCGGCAACTGGACCAACGTGATTGGCACGATCCGCACCAGCTTCGTGTTGAACGGAGAGACCTACCTCTTGCAGGTGCGCGCTTTCCGCGTGCTACGCGTCGACCTCGCCATCGCGGTCGTGACGCCCGAGCTCGAGTTCCTCCGCACGGTGCGACAGCAGACGCAGACGACAATCGGCATCTGCGTGGCGATCGCCGTTGTCGGCGTCGCGATTATCATCGGACTGTGCATCGCCATCGCACGTTCGCTTGCGCAGCTGCAGGGCAACCTCGACGCCATCGCACGCTTGGAATTCGACGACGGCGCCTCCGACACTGGCAGCGATGCCGGGCAGCACACTGGTGCACGCGAATCCCAGAGCAATCCTGTTTTCAGCGAACTACAGGAAACACAGCACTCCTACGTCAAGCTCCGTAAGGCCCTTGCCGGCTTCAAGCACTACGTCCCCGTCTCCGTCGTCCACGGGCTGATTGGAGGCTCGATCGAGCCCCGCCTCGGCATGCGACCGTGCGAACTGGCCGTCACATTCCAAGACGTGGCGGGGTTCACGAGCCTATGCGAGCGGTTCCCAGCCAACATCGTCGTCGAGAAGGTGTCGCATACGTTTGAGATTATGAGCAACATTATTCTAGGCAATCACGGCACGATCGACAAGTACATCGGCGATGCCATCATGGCCTTCTGGCTCTGCGGAACGGCAGTCGTCGCGGATCCGCAGTCGGCGTGCACACTTGCGCTGCGCACGGTGCTGCGGTCACAGGAAGCGTGGCAAGAGGCGGGCGACGGCCTGACGCTGACGCTGCGCACAGGGCTGCACTTCGGCTCGGCGCTGGTCGGTAACTTCGGAAGTCAGCAGCGCTTTAATTTCACCATCGTCGGCGACACGGTCAACACGTCGGCACGCCTCGAGCCGCTCAACAAGGAATTGCACACGCACACGCTGTGCTCCGAAGAGGCGGTTGCGCACATCCCCGCGGGCGACACGGCCCTCACCAACCTACGATTCATGGGCCACGTGCTGCTCGTTGGCAAAGCGACCCCGATGGGCGTGTACGAGGTGATGCACCATCCGACTGCATTGCAGACATCGGCGATGGCCCAGTGGCGCGCTGTCATTGACCACTACGCGGCGGGACGCTTCCGCGACGCCCAGACGTTGCTGCAAGACTACGTCAAATCGTCGGGTGGCACGGATGAAGCGGCGACGGAGTTGGCGGCCGAAATCGGCGCGCTCGTGGAAGAGCCGCCGGCGCGCTGGCTCGGAGTGCGTCAGCAGCGCAAAAAGTAACGAACAGAAGACATTTCGCCCAAAAATGCCAAGGTGTAGACCATGACATCGACAATCGGTGTTGGGGGGTTCCCTGCGCTGGGCGGGCAAAAGACGCCACACACACGCCACGACGCTTTCGCCCAGGGATGGCCCCCCTTCAACCAACAAGAACACCGAATAGAGCGACGTGGCCGGCACCGGTGGTATTGACCCCCTTCCCCATGCACAGCCGATCCACTTCCGTTGGTCGGTGTGACTGTCCGCCTGGTGGACGGTGACTATGATGATGTGTTTGACGCGCTGCTGTTTGATTCCCCTGTTCGTTCGCCCCCCTTGTCCCCCCAAACTATTTTCCCCCCTTTTTTCGAGGTTTCTTTGAGTCCCGCTGGAGGAAAGGGTACGACTCGCGAATTGGTCGTGACGCGTTCCTCCCAGTCAAACGTTCTCCCCCGGGGTTTCCTTCCTTCGCGTGTGTCGGAGGGGAACGATATCGTCGAAAACAACAGAAAGTAATATGTGGGCGGTTATTTTGACCTGTCGCGGTGCGATGGCCGCACACGGTGGCTGGGAAGGGAAGGAACGTTATAGACGTAACAACGTTCCTTGCCTTCCATTTTCCCCCCCACGAAGCGACTATGCGACGTTGAAATCCTTCCTCTCTGTCATTTTTTTTGATATCTTTGCTTGCTCGATACGAAAGGACAGTCACCATTCCGCGTGCTGAACCTTTCTTTCGTCCCTCTCTCTCTCTCGCTCTCTCTCTCTCTCTCTCTCTCGTTCTCTCTCGTTCTCTCCCGCCTGTCGCGTTCATTGCAGGATTGTTTGACACTTACATTCCCTGCGTACCCCCCAGGTCGCGACCGATCGAGCGCATCGAGGAGTTGTCTTTTGTTCCCTCCACCGTATTTGTTTTCACACCTACTTCCTTCCTTCCTTCCCGTCTCGTGCACTCGGCGCTCTCTCCCTCTTCCCCCTCCGTTGCTTTGTGCCACATGAACGTCTGCGTCTCTCTCGCTTCCTCCGTTTCCCACATGCTTCCCCCCTGCCGTTAGTGCAAACGGAGCTTGGTGTTTCGAAGGTGGGCTACTTACGACGGGATCGCCCTGTACGAAATTTTTTTGGTGTGTGTAAGGGTTATGCGCGATATATGTGTGATCGCCCAAAAGTTACAGCGTCAACAAACAAATGAAAGGGAAAAGTAAAGGTTGTGTTACGTCTGTGGCCTCACACCGGACGAGGGCGGCAGGTTCTCTTTCCACCCCCGCCCACCGTTGCTCCTTTTCGTCGTTGCACCGGAGCACCCCCATGTCGCTGGACGACTACCACATCGTGGACTTGATTGGCGAAGGTAGCTTCGGCAAAGTCTACAAGGCGAGGCGAAAAGGCACCGGCCTCATCGTCGCGATGAAATTTATCATCAAAAAAGGTAAAAACGAGAAGGAGCTTCGCAGCTTGCGCATGGAGATCGACATCCTCACGCGCCTGAACCACGATCATATTATCACCTTGCTCGACGCCTTCGAAACCGCGACCGAATTCGTCGTGGTGATGGAGTACGCCAAAGGGGAGCTCTTTGAAGTGCTCGAGGATGACAAAACACTCCCCGAATCCGAAGTGCAGCGCATCGCGAAGCAATTGGTCCGAGCATTGCATTACTTGCACTCCAATCGAATCATTCACCGGGATATGAAGCCACAGAATATTCTCGTCGGTCGAAACGGAACCGTCAAACTCTGCGATTTTGGATTCGCACGTGCCATGAGCCACAAGACGATGGTGTTGACGAGCATCAAAGGGACCCCGTTGTATATGGCCCCCGAGCTTGTGCAGGAGCAACCGTACAACCATTCGGCGGACTTATGGTCCCTCGGTTGCATCCTCTATGAACTGTATTACGGCCAGCCGCCATTTTACACGAACAACATTTACACCCTGATTCAACTCATCGTTCGCGAGCCGGTTAAATTTCCCGAGCCGATCTCGCCGGGCTTCAAGAGCTTTCTGAAGGGCTTGCTGACCAAGCAGGCGAGCCAACGACTCAACTGGCCGATGTTACTGAATCATTCATTCGTGCTCGAGACGGTAGAAGATGCAAGGGAGCGGTTGTCCCTCGCCGCCCGCGATCAGGCCTTGAAGGAGCGGCTGGACAAGCTCGGCTGCTTTCGTTGGGTCCCGCGTGCGCGGCCGGGCTCCGCGGTGGCCGCTCCGCCGGGTGGGTCAAACATCCTGCGTATGGCCACCACGTCTCAAGGCGCTGGAAATTCCCCCCCGAACAACCATCACGGCGGCATCGCGGCGACCCCAGCAGCGGCGGCCCCCGTCGTTTCGGCTACCCCTTCCACGGGAGGGTCTTCGTCGGTCGCTTCGGACTCGACGGTGCCCAGCTCGGCACCCCCCGAGAGCCAGACGCCAATGACGGACGTGACCTCCTCGGAGTCCTCCTCGCAACCTACGTCGAGCGCCACGACGACTCCCGCGACGAGCAGCGGGGCGCCCACGCCGACCCAAGTCGTTTCGACGCGGCGATCCCTGTCACAGCTTCAGCCATCCCTCCTCCAGCGGAAGCACGTCGAGGAAACCTTCGGCCAGCCGAACGTCGCCGTGGTCCTCATGGCCGCGCAACAGCCACCGGCGATGGTGAGTCAAGTGCTCTGCCAGATGGCCGTCGCCGCCCGCGACATTGTGTCCACGCCGATGCAGTCTACGAGGATCATTGATACCATCGTGTCGTCGCCTCTGTTCGGCGGGATGGCCGCCTGTTACGGCCACTCGCCGCACACGGAAACCGTCGCGAATGCGCTCTTGGCCCTCCGGGGATTCTTGCATCCCGAGGTTGGCAGCACGTTGCCGTTTCCGACTTTGCGCATGCCGCGAGATGTCCTTCGGCTGTTAGCCCAGCGTCGAGAGCATCCTGTGGGTGAAGCGCAGATCCGCTCGGTGGTCGGCGCGGAGTTAGCCCGACGGCAGGTGTGTATCTCCCGGCTCGTAGGAGATGTCGTGGGTTGCGCCGGGTCGCCGGGCGCCGCAGCAGTAGGAGGGGGGGGCGGGTCACCGAACAACACTGCTGCGTCCGCCAGTCCCCTGTCGCTGCTGATGCGCGACGGTGCCCTCCGCGTGCTCTATCAGTGCGTGATGCACTGCCCCGGCTTCGCGCAAGGTCTGAGCACCCACGGCGCATCGGGCGCCCTCATCACGGCCCTCATCGACAGTATCCTGCGGTATCACGACCCTTTCTTCGGAGGAGGAGGAGCCTCCTGTACCGCGGCAGGAGGAGCGAACAGCTCCATTTCACCGCAGTTGCTACCGTCGTCGACGGGGCCCGTGGCCGCCGTGTCCTTGTCATCACCCCTCTCGGCTCCGCTTGCGCCCCCGCCGCCACTCACCTCGGCCACTGCACCGATCGCGGCGGGCGTCCTGCTGAACACGACGACGGCACCGCCGCCTCCGGCGCCACTCGCCGGCGTTGCGGCCGTCTATGCGCCGCCGCACGTTAGCACGTGCCTTTGTATGCTGCTATTATCGCAGCTGGCTCCTTTCATCAAGGGACACCCCGCCGCGTCCGTGGACTGCCTCACGCCGGTCGCCTCGCGTATCATCTCGATGGTGTCGCGTGTGGCGTATGAGTTTCAGCAACACGCTTCGCAATACTCCTTCAACACGGCCGCCGCCGCCGTTTCCAACGGACCGGGCGCTCCATCATCGGCCGCTGCCGGGGGGGCCAACAGCGTCGTGCTCCCAAGCCGGGTGCTCGATCTGGTAGGCTGCGCCGCGACGCTGATCTCCACGTGGCACGGCGACTTGTTCAGCTTTGGCGTTGATCAAGGCGTGCTGGACGGGGCGTGCTTGTTGCTTCGCGCGCTGAGAAGTTCGTCCCTGACGATGTCGGCTCAGTTACAGGCGCAAGCGGGAGGAGGGCCGTTTCAACGATCATCCGGAACCGGCTTCGGATGCCCCGATTTCGGCTTTGCGGATGGCGTGGTCGCCATGGTAGGGTTGTTCATCTCGCAGCCTTCGAGTTGCTTCGTGTTACGAAAATTGCCAATCGGGAGAACCGACGCGCTCGCCGCCACCGCTGCCGGCAGCTATTTGGAACCTCCCATTTCCCTGTTAGCAAACGATACCAGTCGGTCTTTTTTCGCTGCGACGCAATTGCTTCTGGACACCTGCGGCGGAGGACAAGCGGCCGTATCCACGGCGACGCCTACCACGGGTGCGACGGCGGCGGTTCCCATGGCCACACCGTCCGCCCCGCTCACGGCGTCGCTGACTGGGGCTTCGTCACTGTTCGGAGGGGCGTCCGCGCCTATGGGATTGCACGAACTGTCACCTCTGGGGATCGTCAGTTTGATCCATGCCGTTCACGGCATTCTCAGTCGCCAACTGGCCCTCGAGGGAGGCGTGTCGCTGCTCTTGGAGAGCTGCTCGTTCCACCCACTGGCACCGCCCATGGCGTCCCCATCCTATCCGATGGCCCCGCCCGCCACGACCACCGCGCCGACACCACCTACCACGGCGGCGGTGGGTGCTCCGTCGCAGCAGCAGCTGTCGGTGGCGGCGCTGCTCGTGCGCTGCTTGGAAACGGATTTTCTCAAGGCGGTCAACATGTGGCCGCCACTCATGCAGCGTCAGAACCCTCACATCGCATTCCAAGTCGTCTCGGCCGTCGCTCAAGCGTTGGGCCTTGCAGTGGCACAGCCGACCGTGGCGGCGGCGGCAGGGCCATCTGGGTCATCGTCCGGCCTTTCCGGCATCCCGTCCGGTGAGTTCGGACAGGCAGCTGCCACTGCGATCGGAACAGCTGCGGGCGCTGCCGCAAACGTCCTTCCGGCGAATGCGACGGTGCCGGCACCAACATGTGTGGCCGCGCAAGCCCCAGCCGCCGCTCCCGCAACTCCATCCGCCCCCTCTCTCGCGTCCGCTGTACCTCTGGCAACGGCAGCCGCCAACGCGGCGATGGCCGCTAGGGTGCACCAAGTCATGTTCCGCGAGGGCGTCGTCGAAAAGCTCATCGCGTCGCTTGACGTCCTGTCCACCGTTCACTACTCCACCCCGATCACGCTCCTCGCGCGGCTCGTCTTACACTCCAACCCTTTTGCGAAGGCGTTTGTCGACGCCGGGGGCTTGTCGCAGGCGAAGGCCGCGCTTCTGTTGAATCGCAAGGTCGTGTCCACCACGGTCGTCATCGAGTACCTCAGCATCCTAGGCCACCTGGTCCGGCTGAGCAAGGACTGGGACGGCGCGATTCATCAATCCAAGGTGTACGCCCGCTTGTTGGAACTCATCACGAGCACCGACGCGGCCATCCGGGCGAAGTGTTGCAATGTGATCGGGAACATGTGCCGCCATTCGGATTTCTTCTTCGACGCACTGCTCAGTAGCGGCTTGATGGCCGCCGTGGCCAAACGCTGCGACGACGAGGACCTCGGCGTCCGCAAGTTTGCAGGATTCGCCGTCGGCAACGCCGCGTTCCACAGCGACAAGCTGTACGCCGTTTTGTCGCCGTGCATTCCGCCGCTCGTGGCGATGTTGAGCCATCCAGACGAAAAGGCGCGCCAGAATGCCGCCGCCGCCGTCGGTAACCTAGTGAGAAACGGTGACAAGTTGATTGTCAGGCTGCTCGAGGCGGGTGCCCTCGAAACGCTCGTGCACATTATGACTCAGGATGTTCTGGCCATGCGCAAATCGGCGTTAGTTGCGCTGGCCGCTCTCGCGGGCTGCGAGGAGGTCGTCCCGCAGCGCCTGATTGGACTTGGCATTCAGGAGGCGATTGAGCGGCTTTCAGACGCGATGCAAAACGCAAAGCAGTCGGATGCGGCGTTTGGGAAGTATGTTTCGCGCTTGAAATCTCGTTGCAGTCTCAAATAAATAGGGAGCCCGGGGAAACCCACGAAGGGAGGAAGAATGTGTTTAGTCAGCGCTCGCGCAAATCCATTTTGCTCGTTCTACTCTTCCTTTCGGTGGAAGTTGAGGTTTTTTGTTTAGCGGTTATTTATCACCGCAATATTATTAGTTTGCGTTGGCGTTTGTCGTCGTGAATTTGAGTAAACGCAACAGTACGAAGGGGGTCGTTCCTCGCCCGGGTAACTGGGTTTTGTTTCCGCCTTTTTTCCCTCCACCGTGTCCCTCCCCGTTCGCCGCCCTGTATCCATTTTCTTCCTTTTTTTTAGCACGGAGGCTTACCTTAGCTGAGTAAATCGTGTCGCGATTATCCTGGTTTTTTTTGTGTGATCCCACGCAATGCATTCGGCCGTCCCGCAGGGAGGCAGCGACAGTGTGGCTCTTCGGCCTTCGGTTGTGAATATCGTCTTCTTGCTTGTAGGGCTGTTACTCGGCGACGTCCTTCGCAAGAATGGACTGCTGGCGGCCGTCAGTTCGGTCGGTTCGGTACCGGCATGTAACTGTCCCGAACTGCGAACGGGGGCCGCCAAAGATTCCGAAAACGTGCGATCCGACGAAGGACGAGGCCAGCCGGACCCCCCGCAGCAAGCCACCCGATTACGCCCCCTTCGCAACAGTCACCCAAACTCGGAGGACGCCGATGGACCACGTGGGAGTGACCCATCACCCGACGCCGCCGTTGCGGTGGCTGCCGTCGTCGCCCCGTCGGCCCCTGGCGCTGCGGCTGCCCTCCAACAGAAGAAAGTGTGCCGCCCGTCATTCCCCTTCCTCCGTTCGCGCACCTCGTTTCCTGTCGTAGCGACGCAGCTGCGCGACTACATTTTGAAAAATGAAAAGGCGAGCCAGCAGGGGACCTCCCAGGAGGCGTCGCCGCCGGCGGCCGCGGAAAAACCTGTCTTTCGTTGGGTGGAAATCGGCGTTCGTGAATGCTTCAACATGGAGCAATTCTTCAACATGCTCACCGCGCTGCTTCCCGGCGTCACACTGGAGTCCTATGGCGTCGATTCCTGGGGTTACCGGGGCCCGGAGCCCGGCGCCCAGGACCACAATAACGACGAGGGTGGGAAGTATGGGCAGATGCAGTGCGAACGAGCGATGAAACACCGTCCAGGGGTGCGTTTGATAAAGAATCTGTCGGCGGCCGCCGCCAGTACGTTTCCGGATGACTACTTTGATCTCGTGTACATCGACGCGCTGCATACCTACGAAGGCTGCTTGTCTGACATGCACAGCTGGTTTTCCAAGGCCAAACCTGGTGCGCTGTTCGCCGGGGACGACTTCGGCGACATGTACTTGCCCTCCGACGCGAGTGTGCACCACAAGAGCGACGTCGCTCGTCACTTTCATTGGGGCGTGGTGCGCGCCGTGACCGACTTTGCGATCAATAAGAGCGTAGACTATCACGTGACGTCCTTCGAAACGCACTACGACGCGAGGTACTCGCCGCGGCAAGGGCCGGAGATCGCCGTCCCCAATTGGTACATCATCAAAGAGCATCCGCTCTGGGAACGGGAAGGCGGCTGTTTCCACGTCCGGTGGCCGGGAGACACCCCTCTGCGACCGTAACAAAAAATGTGTGAGGGGGGGATGACTGAAGCAGCGGCGATCGCCGAGGATCGTCGTCGCGTCTCGTCGTGCGACCCGACGATGGGAGTTCATGGACCTGGTGACCTTTGTTACTGGGTTTGCTGGAGGGCCACCCGGATATCCGGTTTGGTCACTCACCAAAGTCTACGAGTCGGTGGTGTTTTTCAACCAAAACGAAAACGGATCGAAAGTCCAGTCTGAGAGAGATGCAGAGGAATCCTGCTCTGTTCAGCCTCGTTTGTGTCGCAGTTTGAGAGGTTTATGGTTTTTGTTCCCACGACGTGAAGTAGGAAAGAAAGGGAGACCTGCGATAGGAGTGGGTTGTGTGATGCCCCCGACGTTCAGGCGTAAACTATGCTACGCGGGGTGCCTTTTCGTCGTCGTCGGCATGGCGGCAAACGTCTTGTTCGACAACAGCAGTGATGAGTCGCTGACTACCACCGCGACCGCTCCGCCATCCTCACCGCTCACTCCGCCGACCAGCCGATCCCTCCACCCACCAGCCGCCGTCGCTGGTGCCCTCCCGGCGTCCAGCAGCAGCATGATCACGGGAGGTGGTGCGGTGATGACGCCGCTGCCGCCCATCCCTCCTCCTTTCCCTGATGTTCCTTCTCCAACGGCGGTAGCTGCGATGATCAGTGATGGCCGTGGGCAACCGCTGCAAGCGACGTCGTCGTCGTCGTCGACGGTCGCGGTCGTGACATCGGATCAGGGGCGAAGTCCTCCCAACCGCCGAATCATCATGCCGTCATGTACTGTGCCCAAAGAAGCCGTGAAGGAGACGCTAAGCGGCGAGGAGCTGGAAGCGGCGAAGCGAAGCATCTGGGACGACCCCACGCTGCCCTATTCTCATTGTTACTGCAATACCATCGTGGCCGGCGGCTGCGCACTCCTATTTCACCGCGTGTCGATCACCTACACGGGCTGGGACGGACAAGGCGCCGTCGCTCCGGTGTTCACCTTGTCGGAATGGGAACGCCTAGCCTCCAACGACGATCGCGTCGCCGCGGCCGTTCTTCAGACTGTGTACAATCGGCTTGCCGCTGGCATCGAGGAATGCCGAGGGAAGCAGCCGGGTGCCAAGTACGTCTTGTTACGAACGTGCGTGCTCGATGCCGACCTCGCCGTCAGGCCACCGACCGCGGCCCATCCCAACGAGCAAATTGCCTATTATCCGCAGCAGTCTAGCTTCATGCAAGTGTCTTATCAACGATGGCTGATGTACCAGCAGTATCACGGCATCTTCGAGTTCCAAGGCGTGGCGTGGCTCGCATGGGCTTTGCAATGCGGATCGCACGAAGCGCGACGGATTCACCGAAACGACCCAAAAATATTTTCGCCGAACCGCCGCTCGAATCCGTTTCGACTGCTCACGAAGGAGCGAACCCTATGGATCGACGAGCCGACGCGGGTGCCCATGGTCGAAGCGCTATCCAACCTTTCTCTAGGCTATCCCGATGTGCTCGAGATGACGAGACACAGTGGCTTTCCGTATACGATCAAAGAAACGTTCATTAACTACGCGATGTGGATGATGGACCCTCACGCCACGCCAGCGTTCTGGACAGCGGCGAAAAGTTGGATCAAGTTGGTCGACGCGAAAGTGCAAGTGGCATATTCGTCGGCGTTGAAGCAGACGCCGCTTGAAGCCGTTGGCACGATGACCGACAAGGAGAAAGACGACGCCGACGTCGCTGGGTCAGCAACCACAAAGTGGGGCACCGGGACTCTCCCCATCGCGCGGCGACGACAAGTCGTGCTGTACGACTGGAGGCCTCGAAAGGACGATAAAGTTCGCTATCGCCGACGGGGCATTGACCCATCCGACGAGGCGGACGTCGTCAAGGCGTTTCGTGACGCGGCGATTGGCGACGTGCTCAACGTCACCCTGGAGGGCAGCCACACCGGCTTCTTGGAGCAACTGGCGCTCATCCGGCGGCATAAGTACTTTTTCTTCGGCGAAGGCGCCTTTCAACTCTGGATGCTCTTCGCCCCTGATAACTCGACGTTCGTCACGACATATGAAAACTTGCACCATGAGGAGGGCGAAGTCGTGAACATTTTCAAGTACATCATCACATTCACCACGAATGTGTGGCGCATTCTGAATAAAAACATTCGGCTCCTCGTGGTGTCGCGGGAGTATGGGAAGTGGCCGCAGAATCTGTCGCCGCTCGTGAGAGCCCTCAGCGGCGCGCGTCCGTTCAAGCGGGAGTGTCTGTGGCTTCGGCCGATGGATGCGGACTGGAGGGACATTACGCCCCCGTCGCTCGGTGGCCCAGACTTCACTTTTTTGGACATGCCGCTGGCGATGACGGAGGACTGACCGCAGACCGTCCATTGGCCAGTGATTAGGTGGGGGGTCGTACCCTGCGGCGGGGGGTCGGATGTATGACCTCGGATCAGTGAATGTCTGGATCTCTTCCGGTTGTCCTTCCTTCCTACTCGCAAGGCAACGGGACAAGGTCTTCAGTCGACGTCAAGACGTCAAAGTTACGGTCGGGCAGGTTTACCTTTTTCGAGTTTTTTTTTTAAACAAGAAACTAATTCGTTTCTTTGTGAGTTTCACAAGCATCATGTCGACTCGCGGGCCTCCACTTGCGCGCCCCCCCGCGTCGAGCGCTGCCGCTGCGATCGCCGAATGGGCTTCGCATTGTCACGCCGCTTCGTATCACCACCAGGGCGCCGATTTAGCTGGTTGCTTACTCGAATGCCCCACATTGCAACCCCCACCAGCGCCCTCGACGTCCTGGCCTCGCGGCAGCGATTTGCGGAGGGCCATGGGTCAACGGTTCGAACACTTTGACATGTGCGCGTTGGTTGCAGAGGCGAACGATGCGGGGTCGTCACCTGCCGAACGGTTGGCCCGGCTGACGGCCGCGTTCGACAGCTTCGCGGAGCTGCATCGGCAGGAACGGCCCACGTCGCCGCGGGACAACAGCTCGGTGGGGTGGGACATCGCGGTGCTCGTCACACTGGTCCGACTCGTGCGCGACGCGTCCAAGCATCCCAAATCCGGGCTGGATGAAGATCAAATGGGGAACGTCTTTCGCTCCTGGCGGCGGCTCTTTGTCTTTTCCCAGTCGGCGGATACCGAGTACCCGAATCACGTCGCTCGCCGTCGTGGCGCGCTTGCTGTGCTGAACGGTCTCATCTCGATTCTGTTGATGCACTCCAATTGGACGCAGGTGAAAGTATTGCTTCAGAGCATCGAACAGTCGGAATCGAACGCCAAAGGGGATCCAAAAAAAGGCGTGCTCGGTCCCTGTGGGCACATGACCTCGGAAGTGATCCGGCTGCACTTCCATCGCGGCCGGTACTTTCTATTTGACGAACAGAACTGTCTCTTCGCATTCTTGGCACTGCGGCAAGCCTTCTTCCTCATGCCACCCGTTCCATCTCGGTGGTGTGACCACGAAGCACTGGGAGGGCAGAAGGACGACGGCGACCATCGAGATCAACAGCCGATGACGCTGCCTGTCTACGTCAACAAGGCTAAGGTCGGTTTTTACTGGATGGTCGCCGCCCTTCTCTGTGGATTGAAACCCACTGCTGCGGGCCGAGGAGGAGGAGGAGACGTTTTGGCGTCGGCGAGGGGCAATACGCTATGGTCGGCTTCCGTTCAGAGCCACGAGGCGGCCACCCCGTCTCCCGCGTCCCTTATGTCGCGCTATCTCAACGCGGTCTTCGGACCGCTGGTGGCCGCGGTCGATGCTGGTGATGAGTATGCCCTGTGGCGCGCCCTCATGATGCGCAAGAAGGAAGAGGACGCGAAGAACCCGGCGTCACTGCGTCTCGCCGATGTGTTCCTTGTGAAGGGTGTCTTTGTGCTCATGCAGCAGCTCCGCAGCTTGTGCCTGCTCGTCCTCGTCAAGCGAGTGAGTCTGGCGTTCGCGGCCATTGACGCAGCGAGCGGCGGCGGCGGTGGCGACGGGTCGCGTGTTCCCTTGGGGGCGATTGCGCACTGCTTGTCGAAACTCGCGGCACGGCATGCCGAGACACTATCATCGGCCAACGCAGCGGGTTCTCCGCCGCCGCTGCCCGGCGTCGCAGCAGGAGGAGGCGGAGGGGGGGAATCCGATGCCTCTGCCAACAACGCCGATGCGGCTGCGTCATCGGCCATGTGGTCGTTTGCTTGGGCACCCCCTCCTGGTGACGCCGTCGATGATGTTGGGTCGGGTCTGCTGGGAGCGTTTTCACGCGACCCGTGCAGTGTGGTCCCGACGGCGGAACACGTCGGACTGCGGATCGCGGGCCTAATACAGCGCGGCTGGATCAAAGGTTACCTGAGCCATCCCCATCGCATGCTCGTGTTGTCCAAGAAGGACCCGTTTCCGTTGTCGGAAGGCGTCGCCCGGATAATTGGCGGCTAATTCGCGTCCGGTCCGACAGCTTGAAGAGCCTGTCGTGTGCTGCTGCCGTTGAAACATCTCCCTAAGAAAAAGGGGCGGCCGACGATGCTCCCCGTTGTATCCCCCTAGGTTCCCCCTTTTTTGTCTTCTCAAACAGTACTCTACACACATAAAGCGAGAGACGCGTTCTCCGATGTCGGACGTCGCCAGCCGCATCGCATTTGTAACGCAGCCGGACCTCGCCTTGACTTTTCCGGACGCAGCGAAATGTGAAAATGTCTTTGCTGTCTACGTCGCCGACGTGGTGGGCGGCGACGTCTCTATCGTGCCCTGGGATGCCGTGCCACTTGATTGCGAGCGCGATTCCGTTGGCGCAGGTGGAGGGATAACCGCCACCCTCCCCGACGACGGCTGTGCGAACGCGTTCGACCTGTTTTGGGGATCCTTCGACGTGGTCGTTATTCGCACACCGTGGGACTATCAATTGCGCGTCGCTGGCTTCTCTGAGTGGCTTGATCGGCTGTCGGCTATGCTGAGGAAAAGACACAACTCCACCCGCGTTTTCAACGATGTGTTCACATTACAGTGGAACGCATCAAAGTTGTACCTACGCGAGTTGCGCGATGAACATGGTGTTTGCATCGTGCCCACGGTGTTTCTCACCAGGGCTGAGGATCTGCAGGCATTTGTGGACGAACACCACCCAGACCAATTCAGCTTGCCTCGACTCGTGCGCAACTCGATTTCGATTCGACGCGACGACGCATCCGACCGGGAGGACGGTGACGGGAAGGGGAGTGAGTCGTCGGTGACACCGCCGCAGCGACCGTCACCGAAGCGTTTCGTCATTAAACCCATTGTATCGGCCGGTGCAGAAGCAACGTTTGTTGTGGAACTCAAGGAGTCGGAGCGGGCGGAGATGCTTCTGCATTCCATTTTCAGTGCCAAATCGCAGGGCTGCCGTGGCATTCCAGGGGGCGCCATGGCGCAGCCGTTTGTCGACGAGGCCACCTTGGAAGGCGAGTACAGCTTTATCTTCTTCAACGACGTGTTCAGCCATGCGGTTCTCAAACGAGCGAAGCCTGGCGATTTCCGTGTTCAGCCACAGTACGGAGCGACAACTATTCCGGTGTCAAAAGAGACCGCCACGTTCGACTGGGTCGACGTGCTGCAGCAAGCTCAGAAAGTTATCACCGCAGCCACGGAGTGTTGCGCGCGACGTGCTTCGGCGGCCGAGAGCTTCCCAGGCGTCGGTTCAGGTCTTCACCAAGCCTTTCCCGCACCCTCCGGACGACCCTTTCTGTATGCGCGAGTTGACGGCGTGATCGTGCGCGGCAGCAGTTCGACGGATCGTAGCCCCACCGCCAACGCGACGTTCATGCTGATGGAGTTGGAGTTGATCGAACCCAACCTTTTTCTCCACCTGGGTGCCGCGCTGCATGGTTGTGTTGGTGACGACCCCCGCCCCGGAACAACGCAGCTGCCAACAGATCCGTCGATCACCGTTTGGCACCGTGCGTTTGCAATGGCCTTGAAGGAGCGCATGTCGCAGCGCACGTAGCTGACGAGGCGAGCCTCATGGGCGTTCCTTCCTTCCTTCGCATCCCAGACCTTTTTGGGGGGGTCGACGCAAAAAAAAGTCGTAGCTCTGCGGCATTTGAAACGAATCGATGAATGGCTACCTTTGGACAATGCCTGGGCTGTTAGGGGGGTGTGTGTGTGGTTTCTCTGTTCCCCACCCTTTCCCAGGCAGTGTGCAGCGCGTCCCAAGAAC
>ERZ1292630.826-Hain-H41-02um-R3-826-length-31477-cov-6_pt1 | contig 31477 bp, 14 predicted proteins | sample MGYA00564408_ERZ1292630 | MGnify/ENA primary metagenome ERZ1292630 (study PRJEB36523, sample SAMEA6512641) | groundwater metagenome | collected 2019-01-08 | study: AquaDiva: Metagenomics assemblies of 32 groundwater samples
GCTACCCGCCCGCTGGCCCCGGCTACCCGCCCGCTGGCCCCGGCTACCCGCCCGCCGGCCCCGGCTACCCGCCCGCTGGCTACCCGCCCGCTGGCCCCGGCTACCAGCCCGCAGGTGGAATGGGTTACCCAGGCGCTCCCGCTCGGCCCGGGCCTGCCTTCGCCTATCCTGGAGCTCCGGGCACGGCCCCGGACCCTTTGGGACAGTACACGAAATACCAGAACCCGACCTACCGGTCGTACTGACGCACGAGTCGGGTGAGATGTTGTATGCGGTGGGAAGGCGCTGTAGTGATGTGTGAGCGCCGGGGGGAAGAGGAGTTCTTGTAGGCTGCGCGGCGTCCACCTCCCCTGCGGCTCCCGTTACCGCATTGTTATGGTCTGTCCTTTGGTCAAGATTTTTTTCAATCGCCATCGCCAATTTTCACTCGTAATCGCACGCCGTTACTGCACCCACCGGGTCGGACAAAATGACGTGCATTCCCACTCGACGCGACCGGACGGGCTACGCACCGTCGTACGTCGACCTCGGTGCGCTAACGCCGCTGGCGAGGGAACCGTCGGAGGAAGAAGGGGCGGCTGCTGTTGTCGGATCAACCCCTCTACCGCCGCGTCCGGCTGGGGAGGATGGCGGCGACGACGCGGGGCCCCACGCGGACAACGACACGACAACCGCCGCATGCAAATTGTTACCAGTCGTCCCTCCTCTTTGCAGTCAACCCGACGAGGACCCCATCCAAGCTCCGCCTGGTCGCCCTCAGAGTCCGTCGCGTATCACACACACCGACAGGACCGCCATCCCAACAGATCACCCGTCTTCGAACCATCGCGATGACGCCATCGTGGTGCCTCACTTTGCCCTCGCGACGCTGCTGGCTGCCCTCGACGTGGACCTTGATGATCACGATGATCGTTGCCACGATGATGTTGGCTGCTCGTCGTCGTCGTCGTCGTTTGCGTCATCGTCGTCGTCTGCCTCTGATCCATTCAGCGACGACGCGACCCCCGCCGGTGGCGGCGTCCGGCCGTCGCACGATAATAGGAACCTTGGCGATGTCCATCCAAGGCCCATAGAGTCACCACTCACCGAACAACATCATCACCAGCTTCCGGAGTCGCCGTGGTACGACATGGCGTGCCGCCTCGCCGGACGGTCTCTGGATCCCGACATCTTCGACAATTACTACGCTTCGCACGATTCCGTGGCATGCAACCGCGCCAGCGACCTCCCTGTTATTGCCTATTGCGTTTCTGATCTGGCGGATGCGCAGCGAGCCGAAGTCGAGTGGATCGCGGGTCGTGACGGTGGCGGAGAGAAGGGCGGCCGCGTGATCTTCCTTCCCGACAGTCTTCCCATGTCGGCACATCCTCATCCATTGGCCTCGTGCTGTTTCGATCCCCCGCCCGCACCTGTTCTGCCCCTGCGGCTCCCGCTATCCCGGCGAGAACTGACGCAATTCGATGAAGACGCCTGCCGTGCTCGCATTGCGGCTGGCGGCAGCGTCGCACCGAACGTCGCACCGAACGCCGCGCCGCCGCCGCCGCCGCCGCCGGCGGTTCATCGCGGTGATGCGGCGTCGCTTCTCACTCAATGGCCCCGTCGCGGGCCGGCGGACGTCGCCAACGCACAGGCCATCGATCAGGCGCCGCCATCGTCCTTCGGCCGGGCCGCTCCCCACGGCGCGCTGCTGCGCTGGCTCTTCGACAAGAATCCAGCACGGCTTCACGATGCAAAGGACTCGCTGATGGATGCCGCCCGGCTTGCCGATGAAGAAGCGCCCCGCGCCACCGGCGCCGCATTGCCGCCGACCCCGCCCACCGCCGCTCCGCCGCCCGAACCCATTCGCGTCGCTCTCATGCGCCTGCGCGCCGCTCGGGCCGCGCTCGCCATGTCGTATCTGGCCTAGTGAGTGGCTAGGTCCCCCCCACTCATCACACACTCACACGGCACAGCCCCCCTCTCTCGTCTCCTCATCGCACCCTTCCCCGATTCCCATCGCTAGCCTCCCGATTCTTCTTCCACCCTCACGCCTTAAATTTTTTTTTGGCCGTTTGCCATCCGTGTCTCTGGATGAGTACCGTTTTTGGTTTGCGGCGACACGCGAGACAACTTTCCTACCCTCCCAGGTTGAGCGCTACACGACGATGGCGTCGGTGGGAACTTGGCGAATCGTGTCTGCACACATGATCGGCCGAGGTCCTTCATTCACCGCTGAGGTTCACCGCTGCGGCGCATTCACCGTGATAGGGGCGTCGCCCATCATGTCGTCGTCGTGGCTGCCAAGCAGCGTGGCACGACCCGCCGATGCGGCTTCCAGCGCTTTGCGGCGCGCGGTGGCTCGTCGATGCATGGCGACGGCGGCGGGGAGCGACTCCTCCTCGGGTGGCCCTGGCCCGAGGGGTTCGATACCACTCACCGACGCGGAGCTGCCGCGTGTGCGCAGGAGTAACTCCGACGACCCTTCTGCAACCGCCACAGGCAAGAAGCGGAAAAAAACCTCGATGGACGACATTCTCAATGACGTGTTACTGGACGCGGTCGCCGCAAGAGACCGTGGCGAGCGGCCGGATATGGACTACGTGTACAAAAAGACACAGGAGAAGTGTTACGAGGCCGAGCACGGCCGGCCGCCCCCCAGCAAGAATGCGAACTACGAGCAGCACTTGCCGATGCCCCCGGACGTCACGGTGCGCCGGCTGATCCCTCTGACGATGTACGACGACGACCCGTTCCAGACGCTGCCGCAGTTTGACGTGTCACCCGTGCAGCCGCCGCAGCAAGAGGCCTCATCCACGACGACGATGCGCGACCCGGCGGCCGCCAACGATGACGCGGGGACACGGGGAGGTGCGACGACGCCTATCACATCATTGTCACGCGCCCCTCCTTCCGCGGAAGCGGTCGAGGCCCTCGCATGCGAGCTGATATCCTCGTTGGACGAAATAGTGTACTGGGAGGAGATGTCGTTGGATTTCATTCGCGACTATCCCTTAGGCCTCCGCCGGGCCCTGCCACTGTTGCAGGACCAGTACAAACACTTGGCGCATCGATACTACAAGGCTGAGCAGCGCTTCCTGAAGGCGCGCAATGCCTTTGTTGGCAGCGGTGCGGGGATGTCGACTCAAGTGTACGCAATGACGGAAGACCGCGTGGAGCGAGCGAGGCTGTACATTGTTGAGACGCACAAGTCCTTGACGTCGAATTACGACCCCCTGAGGATGAAGAAGTCCTTCACGGGGAAGGTGCTGTCGCTGTCCGAGGCGCAGTACGGCGAGTGGAAGGCGTCCAACGAGGTGCTTAAGAATAGCCTTGCGGCCGCTTTATCCGCTGACCGTCCCGCTGGGTAGCCCGAACCCTATCATGGCCACAGGCATTCCAATTGCCGCAGGAACGAATAGGCTGACAACGAAGGTCTGTTTCCCCTTTCAGCTTTCCACACAAAGAAGTACAGATTTTTTCGTGTGTTTCGACGCGCTCAGCCTCACGGAATGCATCCGCCACGCCGCTCTCCGTGCGTCACGTGCGTGCTGCTCGTCCTGGCCCTGGTCGCCCTCATCAGCGTCCTGCTCTTCGGCGAGTCGTCCGTCTCCGCCGTGTTTCTTTGTGCACCGATCCCTCACAACATTGCCGAGCGATACAGCGATTTGATGGCGTACCCGCTGCGAACGCCGGACCTCGCCGTCGAGGCTATCGTGGTCAAAGAAGGCCACGGGGAGGCCACCGCGGACGACGTGTCGGTGGGTCTGCCGAGGCCCTTCAGCCTGCTCCTTTGCAACCGATCGCGGCCGCCGTACCGCCTAGCCATACCAGGCGGCTTCGTGGAATACGGCGAAGCGCCGGAGCGTGCCTTCGCACGGGAGCTGCGCGAGGAGACGCTATTGGACGTCGTCGCGATGCTGACGGACATCCTGTCGGCCGGCATCCAGGACGGAGGAGGTGAAGCGGCGCAGCCGTCCGCGGGGGGTGCCGTGGTGAGCGCACGGAGCAGCCCCCGCGTTGCGGCTGCAGGGGGCAACGCCCCACTGGTGCGCAGAGGAGCAGCCGCGGCCGCAGTGAAAATCGCCGTAGATAGCATTCTCTCGTCCATGAGCCGGCGCCCGGCACAGCTGGCTCTTCTCGATGCCACCCAGCGCGCGTTCTGCGGATTGCCGCCGGAAACGGATTCCAGCGTGCTCCGCAGCCTTCACTCCCTTGCGGCGGAGGCGAATATTGGCGCCCAGGACGGCGGCGCCGCCGCTGTTGGGGCGCCGATCGAGGCCTTGTCGCTCGCCCTCGACGCGAACCTCCGCGTCGGCTTGCTCGGCGTGTACGGCGACCCGGAACGTGACCGCCGCCGACACACGGTATCATCCGCCTACCTGGTGTACATACCGCAGGGGAGCCGTTTTTCCTCCGCCGTGCCACAGGCCCACGACGACGTGAAGGACTGTCGGTTTCATGACTTGGGTAAACTGCTGAAACGGCGCTCGGCGGCGGCCCCATCCGAGGCGTCAGGGGTAGTCCGCCCCCCTTCTCCCGAAGGAGCAGGAGGCGGCCAAGAGGCGGCCACTCCGCCCTCCTCGTCGTCGCTGTTTGCATTCGATCACGCGATGATCGCCGCCAACGTTGGGGAGCTGTTGAAAACCACCGACCGCGCGTGCCGTGGGCACAAGCGTAGCACTTGAAAACCGTTGCATTCCACCCTTTAGAAGGGAGGGGCCAAATTGCTGCTCGTCGCTTTCTGTTTGTCCGGCTGCGCGAGAGGCACCCAAAAGGCAAGTTGTCTGAGGAGGAGCGGGCGTCAACCTATGTTCGTTGCCATCCCCCCGCTTCTCAACATTCCCGTAAAACGTCTCTACCTGTGAAACAGCTTGCGATGCTTGGAAACCTCGGCATTCTGGCTGCGACGCGAAGACCGCCCGCACGCTTGCTGCAGCGGCTTGAGGGCCGGAATCCAGGCGCCGCTGTGAGTGTCATCGGCACTTCGGCGGCGGGTGGCTCTATTGTCCTGCCGGGCCGCCCATTGCGTGGGGGAGGAGCCGCGCTGCTCAGCATCTTCCGTGTCACGCGGCCGCTGCGGTTGTGGCCCGTGCTCGCTCGGCTGCTCGTCACCGTCGGCGCTATCATTTTAAACGCCGCATGGGAAGCGCACTGTCGACACGCGGAGCGTCTCATGAAGGAAGAGTCGCAGTTTGAGACCGTTCAGACGGTAAGAATGTCGCGCACGGAAGCGTTGAACATCTTGGGCGTGGACGCGTCCCTTGGGCCGGGATGGGATGCCGTGCCGTTGACGGGAGCTGCGCGGAGCAAGGCGGATGCCTACTTGGCGCGGGTGCTGAAGGAAGGTGACCGTCACCCTCCCTACTTGACGGGCAAGGTTAGCGGTGCCTACCGAGTGGCGGTCGACGCCGAGTGGGATCAACGCGCACCACCGCCTCCCTCCGGGTCATGAAGGGGCAGCGTGACGGGTCACCCAACAGTGCTGAAGTGATGAAGGGGCAGCGTGACGGGTCACCCAACAGTGCGGCCTATTGCAGCTGCAAAGTGCCTATCGGGGGGAAGTCCCCCCTCAAACTTTTGGAAAGTGGTGCAACAATTGGCTGCGCTTGTCGATTTTTGTAAAAGCGGACCTCCCTCCTTCTCCTCACGCACAAACCCCACCCCTTCACCAGCTTTCAACCAGACGATGTGGTGTCTTTCTTGGGATGGACAACCGTCGTTTTGGCTCGCCGCCGCGGGAAGCAGCTGCTCCGTCTCCTCGACGTCCCACGCCGAGTGTTCATTCAGTGTCGGGCGCAAGGGCATGGACGTGGTGATCGCCGACGACCCCAGCATCAGCCGCACGCACCTTTCGATACTCGTCGCGGGTGACCGCCCGCGGGCCGTTGGATTGAACCCTCTTGTGGCTACTTCAACGGCGGCGGTTGTCGAGCAACGCCTGCTTCCTCCGTTCCCGCCGCACGCGATCGACGGCGGCCCGACGAAGGAAATCGTCGGGTGCTTCGCACGGTGGCTGCTCGGGGGCATGGTCGGCGCATTAGCACTGCGCGACTCGTCAAAGTTTGGAACGGTGTTGACGTTTCGATGGACTGCTGCCGGCGAGGAGCCCATCGCGTCCGCCGCCCACCACGACAGCTATCGCTCAGTGGCGCTCCCTAACGACCAGCGCTTCGATGCAGGCGCGTGGGTCGCCCTCGCCGCCATCGACCATCTCGTGTCACAGCTGTGCAACGCCCAACGTCAACGGGAGTCGTGGCTCAGTTTTCTGATGGCGACCAACGGGCGCAGCCAGACGTCCGGAGGAGATGCCGCGACGGGACTCGATGTCGGTTCTTGCCTCATGACGGTTTATTTGCTCATCGAAACCCGTCGTTGTATCGGTTTGGCGGATGCCGGCGACTTGACGCCTGGATTCATCTTCACTCGGGAGGCCCCCGCAACGGCACCGGCCGTTTGTTTGTCGTGGGCAACTCGGACCGCCGCAGCGCTGCTGCAGCGCTGTTGTTCGATGGATTTGCGTCTGGGCTCCCATGGAGCCGCGCTGGGTTTGCACTGGTTTTCGTTGCCCGTTTGCGTGGTGATTCAAGGAAAAGAGTTCGCGTTCGCCGATCTCTACGGCGGTCGACCCCATGCCGCTGACAAGGCGTCCGCTCACTCTAGTGATGCGGCCACGAGCCTCACGCGTTTGCGGGCCACTTTGTCTGGCCTGGGTGCTCATCTGGTGACGTCATGTTTTCAGCAAGACGCACCTTCGGCGTCAGGAGCGGCCGCGGGAGCTGCCGCGTACCGGTGCACCTACGTCGACGAACTCATCCCGTGCGCGGCCACGATGGCCGCCCTGTGTGCCGGCGTGCCTTTCGTCGACGACGATTATTTTCACAGGATCAAGTCTCGTTTGACGGCAAAAATACCGCTTCCGGAACCTCAATCCGCGACCTCGCTGCCCGCCGGTATCCATTCCGGCTGGTGGGACTTGCTTGACCGCGCCGTCGATCGGTCGTTGTTTTTGCCGCGACCCGAACGACGGACGCTCTTCACGGGCGTGACGTTCGTCACGGTACAGGCTGAGCTTTGCGCTGAATTGTCAGTCTTTATTCCAATTACCGGCGGGCGCGTCACTCACGAAGCGCTGCCGACCGTGTCGGAGGCCACCTCCGACCCTGATGCGGTTCACCCGTGGTGCGTGCGGCATCAGCACCACGTCGTGGTACTCGCCCCGCCCCTGTCGGTGGCGGGTATCGCCAGCCCTCAGACTGGCACAGCCGCGACCGTCACGAACCTAAGGCTGGTACGACAGTTTGGCCTCGTGCTGCTCGACTACGCTGCGATCGTGAGATCGGTCCTGACGGTAGCGCGGCTCCCGCAGGTCGATGGGCCATTCCCGACAGTGCCGTCGCTGCCCGTCGCCAAGCACCTCGTCAGTGGCCACCTACTGGCGTCCGCCCATCAGAAGCGATCCCGCGTCCGCAGTGAGGAGGCATCGGGGACTGGCGACGACCTAATGGCCGCCCCGGTCCAAGGAACCGACGTGGCGGGTGCGGTAGATGACGCGTCGTTCGGCGACGTTCGTACGCAGCTCACATTGACAGCGACGTGCCGTCGTCCAGACGCCGAGGAATGCACAAACGCAAGCCGCGGTAACGAAGTCACCTCTGCCGCAAGTGGACGCGATGTCAATCATCCAGATCGGCGCGAAATAGATGCACAAGACAAAGATGAGGAAGAATCGCCCATCGTCTACGACGCTCAGTTCGGCCGCCGCGTGCAGAAGCGATCGTCGGCCATTAGCGGGTTTCCCTGCGATCACACCACGAGCACCCGCGACGGTGGCGACCGCCCCGCGGCCAGCCGTCGATACCATGCAACCGGCAGCCCGTCCTCTGTCGGCCGTCCAGACGGGCTACCTAACGACCACAAGTGCTTCGTGAAGCAGCAGATAGCCGCCACGGCGGGGGGTATGACCAAGGTCCGCCTCGTCGAGCCCATGGAGTCTGTGGCACCGCTGCGCACGGCGGAGTGTCACCGTGGCGCCATTCCGGCGGTCGACGCCGACATTGTGGTTATGATGTCATCGGCACCGTCCGACGACGCCCTCGCAGCGGCGAGTCGCCGCCCGATGCGAGGAGGTGCGTCTCGGGGAAGGGCCACCAAATCTACCGCCGGTGTCACGACTGCGCCCGCGGGTCGCAGCCAGCGTGCTGGGGCAACGGAGGCGTTTCTCGATGTGTTTGCACCACCCGAACTGATACTGTCACTCCCATCGGGCGACCCTCGCATGGGTTCGACATCGGCAGCCCAGGGCGGTCCAGTTGGCCTGTTTGGGGTTGACGACCTTTACTGATCCGCCAAGCGGAAACTGCCAATGAGTCGCGCTTCACGTTCGGGGTGCTTCCAGGAGCTGACCCTTCGCACCAATTTCGATGTGAATTTCAATTTTTTTTTCGCTCCAAAAACAGTACTGGAAAAACAGTACTCCCCTTCCCTGTCTCCCCGCCAAACCCCAATCTTTTGTCGCACGGCCGGGTATCTGTCAAACAACAGTCTCTCTCTCTCTCTCTCTACCGTGGTCATGGCCCTCCCTCGCAAGAAGAAGCTCCCCGTCGGACCTACGGAGGATGACTACGACGCGGCCGGCCCGGACTTCATGTCCACCATCAACGACCTCATCGAAGCAGATAATGTGGGGAGTGTCGCGCAAGAAAACACGGCCAACATCTCCGACGATACGCTTCCCACGGCGACGTCATCGATCCTCGAGATTGTGGCGAATTCGATGCCGTTCTTACTGCACGATCCGCCCCCGCACGAGGAGCAGCGCCTCGTGAATGCAAGCTTCTCGGCACCACAGTCCGCCGCGCGGTTGATCACCGGCGCCGAATCGTCGGTCGGCGCAACGTCGTCGGCATCGTCGGCCGCGGGGGGCTCGTCGTTCGGAGCGGCTGTCAGGTCGCCCGACATGACCCCGCAATCCAGCACCGACGCCGCGTCGTTCATTCTTCCCGCAGCGATGCCCCCGTCCATGTTCGAGCCGACCACCGAGGTTGCGGCATTCCTCCGGCGGCTGCCGCCGGACCATCTCATCAATTACGCGCTCTTTGTAACCGCCGTCGTGCAGCAACAGGCTTTGCTGGAGAAGAAGCGCGGCGCCTTCAACGAATACGTGCAAGGCGGCGCCAACGGCAGCGGCGTCCAAGGCAGCAGCGGCCAGTTCAGTGGCGACTCGCGGGCGCCGAGCTCCCTCAGCATGAGCTTCAGCAGCAACAGCGTGCGCTCATTCCATCGCCCGACCGTCCAAGAAACCCGAAGCGTCGTGAAAACGACAACGGAGGAGGGGAACTGGATCAACCACTACCTCATCATGACGGAGCTGGGCAGCGGCGCCTACGGCAAGGTCCTCCTGGGCCTCAACACCAAGACCGACCAGCCCGTCGCCATTAAGTCCATTGAGCGGACCCTGCAAAAGCGAGGCGCGCCGGATGTCGTCATCGCGAAGAAGGAGGTCGCGGTCATGAAAAAGCTGCGGCACAAGAACGTCGTGCCCCTGTTCGAAGTCCTCGACGACCCGGCGACGAGCAAGGTGTACTTAGTGATGCAGTTCATCGAGCGCGGGCCCATTGTGAAGCTGCGGAAGGATGGCACGTGCGACCCTCTCCCCGAAAGCGTCGCCGTGGTCTATCTGCGCCAGTTGTTGTCCGGCTTGTCGTATCTTCATCGGCACGGGATCGTGCACCGCGACATCAAGCCAGACAACATTCTCGTGGACCGCGACGACACGCCGTACCTGGTCGATTTCGGCGTCAGTGACATGTTCACCGGGCGAACGTCGAAGGCCGTGCTCAAGGACTTCGAGGGGACGCCGTACTTCCTGGCACCCGAGGTGTTCCTGTCCAAGGACGGCTTCCAGGGCCCTCCCACCGACATTTGGGCGCTCGGCGTCACTTTTTTCGTCGCCGTGTGCGGCTATCTGCCGTTTCAGGGAAAGTCGTTGCCGGACATTCGCGAACAAGTCACCAAGAACGCGCTCAAATTCCCGCCGAATCTGTCAGGACCCTTCAAAGAAGTGCTGAGCGCCATGCTACAAAAACGTCCCGAGTTGCGAAGTGACATCAAGGACATCAAAACGATGCGGCTCTTCGTTCAGTTGGAGCTCAGTCGCAAGCAGACGGACCTCCTCGGCGGCAGCCAAATGCTGGTGACGGAGGACGAGGAGGCCGCGTCCGTCGGCATCGTGAGCCACGAGAGCATCCGGGCGACGCCTCTCATCATGGGCGGTATCGGCGGCATGCCTGGCGCGGCGGCTCCGCAGCAGCAGCAGCCGTCGCTCGTGCCCTTGCCACTGATCGATGTGCCTTCCCCGCCTCATGTGGTCGAGTCGGCGATCGCGTCGCTGCCCCCCGAGAACCAAAGTCGCATGCGCCGCATCCTGAATCGCACCAAGGAAGCCAGCCGGCCAGCCCCGCCGACTCCCGAGCCTCCGGCAGTCCCTAATCTGAAGCCGAGCAGCCGAGGAGGTACCGGCCTTGGAGGGTTCGGGTCCAGCCCTCTGCAGCCGTCGCCGCCCACCGCACGACCCGCGGCGCAAATTGGCAGCGGCGTGTCCGCGTCGTCGCACATGATGCAGCACGCTGGTGGTGGACCTGGGAGCGGGACGGGCCGGGTGACGTCCTCTCGACACCTTCAAGGGTCCAGCAGCAGTCTGTTCCCGCCGAACGGCTCAGCCGCCAGCAGTGTCGCGCTCCCGTCCATCAGCGGCAGCAGCACCATGGGGGCCATTCCCATCGCACCGATACGCCCGCCGGTTCCGCAAACAAACGGCACCCTCTTTTCCGCGAGGCAGCCAGCGCTCAGGCGGTGATAACACACAAACTGCGCGGAGTCAGCTGTCGACTTCCCGCGTGTGACTTACGTGCTGTTCAGTGTGATGGCCCACGAGACGACAAACCGTGACCCCCTCCCTTTTTTTGAGTTCCAGTTTCCGAAGCAGGGGTGTGGACAACGGCGTCCAGGGCCTCCAATAGTTCACCAGCCACAACTGCCGCAGTACCCTATCGCACTCTCTCTCTCTCAGGAGTTCTCCCGTCCTCTCCTTTCTGGCCGGTCCTTTCATCGACCCACAGTTTAATAAGTTCCTCGTGCGTTCACTGTGCCGCCTACTCGCCGTGTGAGGGCCCTTCCTCGTTCTCTCTGTCTCTACTGGTTCTCTCTCTTTTCCCTCCCCATCTCACACTGGCTCGCGTGCCCTTCGTTCACTGCCTCCCGTCCGACAACAGCCGGAGTAACCCCACTGTGTACCTACGATGTGGTGTGATGGTGTGTGTGAGCCCCCCATGACCCTCTGGCGGCGAGGCGAAGAGCGACGCGCCGGGTGGGCTTGGCCACTTCCGGTGCTTCGCCAAACTGCTCTCCGAGGAAAATTCTCGGCATGTGGACAATTTGTGCTCTCCGCTCCATTTTCGCACAAATCACCAACCGGTGCCAATAATTAGTTTCATGACATCACGACGCCTCCTCCTTGCACGACCGCTCGGATTGCATTCAACCGCCTCGTCGATTTTTGCTTCACGTCGCGGCGACCGCTTTACAATCTTTGTTCAGGTGGCCCAACTACACGGCGTCGCGTCGTCATCCCGCGCGTCGGCACCCGCGACGCGGCCCACGCGCGACAACATCCACTCGAACCCGTCAGCGTTGACGTCTGCCGCCGTCGTGCCGCTTGCGGTAACATCGTCGTGGCGCTCATCGCACAGTCATAGCGGCGGCGCCATGCACCAAACCGCGTATGACGATGACGTGGCCGACGCGGTCATCATCGATTTGCTGAGCCTTCGAAAAACGCTGGTGATCGTCGGGCTGTCTGCCGATCCTGCGAAGCCGTCGTACCACGTGGCCGAAGTCATGCAGCGGGACTTTGGGTGCCGCATCGTGCCCGTGAGGCCCGGCGGTGGAACGATCCTGGGCGAGGCCGTCTGCGAGAACCTCGCTGCCGCCGAGGCGAAAGGTGTTCGGGTCGCGGACAGTATCGTGGTCGTGTTTCGGAACTCGGCCGAGGTGCCTGCCGTCGTTGAAGCAGCCATCACCGCTGGCGTCACCGCACTTTGGCTGCAGCTTGGCGTTGCCCACCAAGCGGCAATCGAAACCGCTCGCGCTTCCGGGATGCTCGTCGTGGCGGATCGCTGCATCAAGCTCGAAGCGCAACGGTTGCTGCAGCCCGTGGCTGCGCCGAACGCCAACAAACTGTGACGACCGTTTTTACGCTCTATAGAAGTTGCAGGTCTCAGACTCACAAATGCCCATCCCCGCGCGGGTCTCCACTGCGACCGTGGATCCCCTTTAGTGGCGAATTGCGCTGTCTGTGACGGCACGTGTACGACTAATTTTTCGCTCTCTTTCGCTACGGCTAAGAACAAACGACAAGTGAGTGAGTCGATAACATCGAAGGGACATTTGATAACTTAAGTGACGTCTGCGAATGGCGCAACTGGTGGCCGAGGTCAAGCACTTCTTCCACCAGGGCCTTCAAGGTGGCCAAGGGGCCGAGTTCACCACCCGCCTGCAGCAATATTGCCAATCCGACGCGTTCTTCACCGCGTGTGCCCATCTGTTCGTGGCTGAGCGGGACCCGGGGAATGTCGGCATCCGCATCGGCGCGGGCGTGCAGCTGAAGAATAACATGGCCAATCCCCTGTGCGTGAAGAACCCTGAGGTGCAACGGCTCACCATGCTCGCGTTGCAGGATGAGCTACCGCCCATCCGACGCACCGCGGGTAGCATTATCACGCGTGGCGTCGCCCTCAACGTGTGGCCCCTCGCGACCATTGTTCAGACACTCGCGGGGGCCGTTCGGACGCCCGGCGTGCCCGCGGCGTACCGGGAAGGGTGCCTGCAGACGCTTCACTACCTCGTGGAGGACCACGTGGACACCATGGAGGCGCAGGGGCTGCCCGGAGTTCAACTTGTTGGCGCCATCGCCGCTCTCTTCGCGCCGCTCGTCGTCGACACATCGCCGTCAGTGCGGCTGGCGGCGCTGGATTCCACGAAAATCCTCCTCGAACGGGCGAATGACGTGCCCGATGGCCCGGTGATGACTGCGCTCACGCAACAAAACATCGCCCCGCTTCTGCTGCCCGGCCTGGGCCAGCTGCTAATGTCCGCAGGGCAGGATCCGTCCCTCTCCACAGCACTGCAGTGCGTTTACCTCCTATTCCCGTTCCACCAGCACATCTCACCCATGTTCGACGGCATCGTCGACTTTGTCGTGTCGAAACACGCCGACCGAAGTCAAGAAGTGCGGATGCAAGTCGCTGAGTTCTGGAGGGCCGTCTTGACGATCCCAGAGTTCGCCGAGCGCAGCAAACGAGTCATGGGCCCCGTGCTGGAGTTTCTGCTCAACGGCATGATCTACAGCGACATGGAGCTGAGTATGCTGCAGGGGGGCGAGAACGACTGGAACCAAGCCGACAAGCCCGAGGACGTGCGGCCACGAAGCTACCGGGCGAAGACACAGCTCAAATCCGACGAGGAAAACGCCGGCGATGAATCCGACGAAGTCGAGGAACACTCCGTTCGTCGAAGCTGCGCCGCGACTCTTGACGCAACCGCCTATCACCATGGCGATTCGATCCTGAATAGCGTGCTCGGCTGCGTCGATCAGCGCATGAAGCCGGAGCGATCGTGGCAGGAGCAGGAGTCGGCCGTTCTCGCTCTTGGCGCGATCTCCAACGGCTGCATCGACGGCGTGCAGCCCTATTTGCCGCAAATCATACCGCAGCTGCTGCTGTGGGGCGGGGATGACCGTGTCCATGACCTGGTCCGCAGCATTTGCCTATGGGCCCTCGGCTGCTACGCGGAGTGGATCTTCGAGCACCCCGACAGCGTCGCCAAGGGGCTTCCCGTGTCGTTCGTGCGCTTACTCGTCACCAGGATGCAGTCGCCCTCCAAGCGGCTGCAGGAGGCCGCGACCGCGGCGCTCGCGCAGGTCGCGGGCCTATCCGCCGCGAGCCCGGTGCTCGTTGCCGAGGCGACGACGATCCTGACCGCCATCGGTGCGTGCTTTCGGGCCTACCAACTGAAGAACCGCTACTTGCTCTTCGAGTCGCTAGCGGCACTCGTGCGGCCCGTCTCCACGGCCCTGTCGGATGAGACCAATCTCAATTTGCTTATGGGGCCTCTCGTCGAAATGTGGTCGCAGACGCCGGACAACAGCCCGCTGCTGTTTCCCTACTTCAGCTGCATGTCCTTTGTGTGCTCCGCCGTGGGCGACAGCATACGTTCCATCGCGTCCGATCTGTTCTCGCGGGCCCTTCGTCTCTGCGAACTCTACGTCAAGGGCCGCGCTCAATCCGCGAGCGCCAATGCGCCCATGCCGGATGACTCGGAGGAGTTCGTCAGCGTCTCCACCGAGCTGCTTAGCGGTCTGGCGGAGGCATTGGGCGCGGGCATGGAGCCGCTCATGCAGTCCGTGGGCCCAGATGGCATCAATCGGATGTATGCCCTGATTCAGCTTGTCGTGACGGACGTCAGCCCGGAAATTCGAGTCCATGGTTTTGGCCTCGTCGGCGAGCTTGCCAAGGGTATGCCGTCGTTTGTCCAACGCCAACTTGAGCCGATACTGGGGCTGTTGTTTCCACCGTTCGAGAACCTCCAGTGTCCCAGAGTCACCGCCCAGGCCGCGTGGGCTCTGAGCTGGATCGCGGCGAGCCAGGTTGAAGCCCCTGGTAATCAGTGTCTCACAGAGCGACACATCGATGCGTTCGTGGGTCGCATCGCCGCCATGGTCACGCAGCCGGACGATGCGGACACCCGGTACGCCTGCGAGAACCTGTGCATCTGTTTAGGTGTGCTGGTCAGCGTGGATCCCAGCTGCCCCCAGCGACACGCGCAGGTCTTCGTCGCACTCGCCGCGCCGTGGTGTCGCTACGTCCGTAATGTTCAACAGAATGCTCTCAAGACTACGGCGATCCAGGCCATGTTGCCCGTGCTCGCCCTGTGCGCGCAGGGGCTTGCCCCGCACCTGTCCTTCGTTGTGGATTTGTGTAATTCGCTGTCTCAGTCGCGGTCGTGCGGCATCGATGCTCGAGATGTGACGGGCTTTCTCAATGCCGTGAAACAGGCGCTAGGGGCTGCCGCGTGGCAAAGCGGGATGCAACGATGCCACCCGGATGTCGTGGGGAAGCTGTATCGCACCTTTGGGGTCCGGTAGACAAAATGAGACAGAATGAAAGAGAGAGAGAGAGAGAGAGAGAGAGAGAGACAAACCAAAGAGCACTCATGGGTGGGCCAACGACTCCTTTCACACACACTTTTTCTCATTTAGTCACTCCCTATGTTTGCTTTTATCGAACGCTCCGCGATGAAATGGTGTCTTTGCCGCCCATTTTGTCGGACACGTTGCAAGGAAACCCACCCCCCCTTCGTGGCTTTCTCCCCTCGCTACAAATGTCACTGATCGAACTGCGCGCCGTGTGCAGCGCGGGGGTCAAGAAGCACAGCAGTCTGGCGTCCTCAAATGACGTCATCACTTGGACTGTCGACAAGCTGAAGCCGTTCAACGATGAGGCAAACTTCGGGAAGTTGATATTAGCCCTCGGCGTGTATGCACCGTGCGAGCTGTGCCACTTCTTTGAAGGTGTCGTGGGTGACATCATCGAGCTGAATCGAACGCCTGAGGATTTAGGCTATCGACCTCGGATGTCCGTGTACGTCAGGCTGCATCACGGCGCCGCCCGCAGCGATACGAACCTCTCCGCGGATATCAGCGCCGCGGGCATTTCACTCTCCTTCGAGGAGGAGCAGATGCTCAAGAAACTGCGAAAACACTTTCTGCCAAACTTGGGGCCCGACGACGCCTGCCCGCTTTGCGGCCGCCTGGAGGCGGTGGCGAAGGATGCCGCGGGCCCAGCAGCGGGCTCAGGCGCAGGGTTGAATGACTACGGCTCGCCGATCGCTATGTCCCAGGCCAAGGACCTAGTCGCGTTCGGCTCCGCGCTGCAGCAACTGCGCCCAGAGGTTGGCATCCAATGCGGCAATTCCGGCTCGCACGATCATCCCATGGCGTGGACGTTCGGTGCCGCGGCCAGGCTTCGCGACGTTCGCGTCGACAACTTCTCGATGGTGTCGCGGGCCTCGGACCCCAACGCGTCGCTCGGATCGTCTCCGGCAGACCGCACGAGTCGGCGCATAGGAGGGAGTGCGACCGGGGGAGGTCCCTCTTCGTATCAGCCACAGCAGGGAGGCGCCAATGGATCGTCCACGTTCGTGGACTTTGACGAACTCGTCATCGATCTCAAGGAAAACGTCGACCGCCTGCAGCGAGAAAAGGACGAAGTCTGCCTTGAGATGCGACGCGTCGTCGAGCAGAAGACCGAACTTGAGAAATGGAAGTTCAACCATCGCTGCGAAGTCAGCGCCGACGTTCAAAAGCTGAAGGACACGAACGACCTGCTCCAAACCAGCCTCCGCGAGATGATGCGGGGCCGCGAGGAGGCGCTCGCGTTGCTTCAACAACGACGATCGACCGGCGCCGTGATGCAGGACACGCCGAGGCCCTATGCGCCCTTCGCGGTGTCCCCGCCGTCGCTCGAGAGCGTGCGGCCACCGAAGTCGCTCCTTGCCCAACTGGGGAGTGGTGCGACGCCCAGTACGTATGCGGCAGCGCTGCTGCCGACGGCGGGCCAGTCCGCGGAGATCCTCAAGCGCCCTTCGCAGGTGCCCGCGGAGCTCTTGAACCCGTCCGCATCCAAGAATCGCCGGGCAGCATCGCCGCAGGGTGGCCCCTGGGCTGGCGGCGGCGGCGGCGGCTCGGCCGTGAAGAGTGCCCAGCAGCTGCTGCGACCTGCCGCATCGCTCGGCAACCTCGACCACGACGTGGTGGCCAAGCAGCCCATGGGGCAATGTCTGTTACGGGTCAGCAGCGTGAGCGGAGAGCCATTCTTCGTGAAGCGCAACCTGGTGTCGCAGATCCGCGATGGGCGGCACATCCTCGTGCTGTCGTCCCTGGATGGCGTGGTGACCGACGAGATCGTCGTGGGCGACGTCGAGACGGCCGGCACGGACGGCGACACCGGTCTGGTCATCGCGACGCGGCGTTTCCAATGGCTCATGCACATGAACGCGGTCGACCGGCAGCGCTGGATCCACTGGCTCTACGCCTTGAACCCCTACCTGAGTGCACAAACGGGAGCTACGGGTGGGGGTGGGCTGTCGCCGTCTCATTGATGCCGCTGTAGGTCGGGGTACCACCATTGTTCGTTCTCATTTTAGTGTTGTTGTCTAGAACTGCCAGGAGATCTCTCTCTCTCTCCGGAAAACTATTGGAGTGGCATTGTCGTGTTATTGCAAGGAAAGCGCGAAACACCGTTGACTCTCATCTCGCTCTCAAGAGGGAAGGAAGGAAGGAATTTCGTATGTCGAATATTTCCACTCGGATGGCTGCTGTGCTCGACTCGCTCCCGGATCGTCTAACGCGGACTCAGTTGGAGGCCGCCGTGGCGTCAACCATGCGCATCGTCATCGACGACAGCTACCGAGCAGGGGTCGAACGCCGGCGCCAGTTGCTGTCTCGCGCCGATGGCGATTCCGCCAGTGGCGAACCGAAGATGTCCGGCGGCACTGATGAAACTTCCGGAGAAGGCCATGTGAGCTTCGACGACGCTGCCAGCGGCATCGCACTGGCGTTGGCGTCGCGGATCCGAAATGCCGTTGCCACCGGGAATGCCTTGTTGGCGGCATCGACCATGACCCTAATGGATGCCATGCTGTCGATGGAGGTTGCCGGTTTGCCGGCAATGTCCACCTTGGGATTACCGAAAGAGGTCGCCGAGGCCTTTTCCGACTACGCTCCAGCTGACAGTCCGCAACAGTCTGCCGCATCAGCCGTGACCGCCGCCGCGCTCCGTGCCTTGCAGCAGGCGTTCCTCACGATGACCGCCGCCGTGATGCAGGCGTGGGGCCCCGCCGTGGCACCGCCCAAGTCGGTCCAGCTGTTGATGCAGCGATGGTCGAAGCGTGGCTACACTCTGCGCCACGAGGAAAAGGAGGACGTTGCCGCCGCCGCAGCAGTGGTCGTTGAAGATGTCAGTGGCGCGGGGTGCGATCCCCGTATCCCGCCACCACCGAGATGGCGCGTCGAACAGCGCATACGTCTTGTACGTGACTCGGCGTCCGTGCTGAGCGCCCTTCCACCCGTCGTGGCCGAGCCGTTCCGCATCGAGCTAGCCGGCGTCCTGACCCCGTTGCAGCAGTTCTGGCGACGCGCGTCCGGTGAGCGAGGGCCTGCCGCCCGCAAGGCGCTGCCCTCTGCCACTCCACTCTCGGAAGCGGATTAGGAAGCTCAATTCGCCGCACTGCTGGACGTGATCACGAGAATGCGCGCCGCGCTGGGCCGAGCGCGAAACGCCGCCCCCACCACGGCCGCTGAAGGAGGGTCCGCATCACCGAAGACCAGTGACGCTCAGGACGGTGCGAGCGGCATCATGCAGTCCGCCGTGACTGTTCCGTTGCCGTACGTCACTCGCCGAGAGTGCGAGGGCGACGTTGCCAGCGACGTGCCCCCTGCATCCAGCACCGTGGCGCCGAGGGCGTTTGGTCGCGACGCCACGGTGTGCCCCTATGCATTTCCGCCGCGCATGTCCAATGGACGTCCTTCGCAACGTGCGCCGCTGCTCGACCTCACGAGCTGGATTTCAGAAAAGCTGCTTGCCCGGCTTCCGGTGGCAACGCCGCTGGACGAGGCAGTGCACAGCGAGGCCAACGACGGCGTTGACGGCGCCACCGACGCATCCGCCCCGCAGCAGGCGGTCGCATGGAAGAAGCGGGGTCGAGATGGCGTGACGCTGTTTTGAAAGACGCTGGAGGGTCATCCCCCACCGCTTCCGATAGGTCAGTCGACGAGGATCAACAAAATTGCCTTAGCTAATAATAAAGAAGCTTTAGTGGGGCATTCCACAGGGTGGGGTGTGATGCGTTTGATTTCGGCCCCTCTCTCTCTCTCGGTTTTCTTCTCCAGAATACTATTGGGATTGACATCATCATCGTCGTTTCTCATCAACGCCGTCAACACATTCACTGGCGTGCTGCAAAGTGCTCAGTGCATTGCTCTATCCTTCGGAGACGTCCGGCCCCACAACTTTCACGCGATTACATGGCTCCGCGACTTCCGACCGTCACAAAATTGTGTCGGCCCTACCACAGCAGGGGCCTATCGTCCAGTATGCTTTTGCTTCTCTCGTGCATTTTAGTTTCAACGACGCTGCTTTTGTGTCGTGCAGCCGCCACACAATCATCGACCGTCGCCGCGCTCATCTCCGCCATTCGGCCAGCGGAGGTCGGATTCGGCGGCGGCGTGTCACTGACGATCTTCGCGCGAAAATTTCCCGTGGTCGACGACGCTGAATTGCTGCTGCTGGCGTCGACTGGGTTCCTGTCCGTGTTCGTGGGACCCACCGAGTGTCCGATCGACCTTGACCGCACGGTCGCGACGCGAGTCGTGTGCGGTCCGATACCGCCTGCCAACGACACCTTCCTGGCATCCACGCTGACGGTCGACCTCCCCGACCGCATTTCAGTGCCCGTTCGCGTTAAGTTGCTCAACTCGTTCATTGAAAGCCAGGTGACGCTGGCATACCTCCGCCGCCAAACGCCCACCTTGCTCTATGCACCGGCCGTTGCGATGGCGGGTCAACCTATGTATTTCAGCGCGTCGCTGCCCTCGTCAGTCACCACAGCGGCAAGTGAAGCCTCCGTCGTGAGCTGGATGACACAGTATCTTTCCGTTTCGCTGTTACGCGCGTTGCCTGCCCCCTCGTCTCCGTGTGAGTGGCTGCCTGCCTCCGTGCCGCACGCCACGACAACAGCGTCCACCACATCCGGAGCCGCGAGCGATCTTGCCGGCAACGCGGGCCCCGTGACCCCCGTGGCCTTGTTGCAGACGCAGGAGGACCCGGTGACCGGCCTGCCGGTCGAATTTCTCATCTACCGCTGCGGCCTCGCCATCCACGGGCCATCGGGAACCGCAATCTTTGCGCTCACCGCTCACCATCCCGCGGGCGAGGGTAGGGGCCGCGCCGCCATGCCGTTCCGGCCCACGCGGCCTTTCGCCCCTCCTTACCGACTCGACGATACCGGTTTGGGTCTGTTTTCGACGCACGTGTTTGCCACGGTGGCGAGCCTCACCCCGCGTCAGCTGCCCAAGGCGATGAACGCCGTGGTCCTCACCATCGCGGGTTCTGGCTTCGGCACGCAGACCACTGCCGTCCAAGTACTCGTCGGTGCATCAAACCGACCCTGCGAGGTGTTCACCGCCCTCCCGACGCAAATCGAATGCATCTACACACCTGACCTTTCCGTTGCCGCCAACGCGCAGACGACACCCGGCAACGTAGGCTCACTGAAACGGACGTACGCCGTGGACGGCGTCGATGTCGTCGCGTCTCCATTGGGCATTGATGACCTCACCAGGCTCCAAATTGGCATTACCACTGGCACCGTGGCACCCATCTCGACGGAGGTGGTGACGACCGATATGTCCTTGTCGATGCTTGCGAGCCCCGCCGACTACATCGCCGCCGCGAGCCGCACTTCGGTCACCACCACCACCTTGTCCTTCACCTCGCTGTCTCCAACCCCCGGCCGCTTCGCACACACGCTCTCGAGTATTTTCGTGCCCGCGATTACGGGCAGTTACCGATTCTGGTGCACATCGACGGATTTCGTCACGGTGACCATCGATGGAGCGGACGTCTGCGCCGCCGAAAAACGCTCCGTACGACCGTTTTTGCGCTACTTTGACGTTCTCACGGCCTCGATCAATGATACACTCTCCACGGCGGGAGGCCGGTCGTACCGCACCGTATCTCAGCCCTTAAGTTTAGTGGCAAACTCGAGGTATGCCTTCGTTATCGCGTACGGGACCTCGGGAGCCAAGTCGAGCTACACCGTGTCGTTCACGCTCGACCGCCCCCCGCCGACGACGACCACGACCACCGGCGCTCCAGCCGGCTTCTCGGCCGCGCCGGGAGCATCATCACTTCCGACCGCCGATCGCGTCACCGTTGCTCCGAGCAACCCACCATCGGCCTTGACCCCATCCAGTTTCGTCCGCGTGTTGTCGAATCGAGCCAACTTCACTACGGGGAGGACGCAGAGTTTCACGCTGTCCTACAACAATTCAGAATTCCTGCGCGTGCCGTTTTTGAACGCGGGCTACCCATGCTCGGCACTAGGTTTAGCCGACCGCTTAGAGGCCGCCTTCGCGTCCGTTCGAGCGGATGAAACGATCATCGACTTTGCGACGGACACCGTCGTCTCCGGCGGCACCACAGCCGCGCCATCAGCGGCGCTTGACGGCTGCGCGTGGCTGCTGGAACTGCCAGCGCCGAGCGAGCTGCCGAATCTCACCGTCCAGCTGGCCACGGCGACGATGCTCTTCGCCGCCAAGCGCGACACTCTCTTGTTTGAGCCCGCACCCGCCCGAATGTTCCGCGTTCCGTTCGCGTCGCTGCCCACCACGCAGTCCGATGACATTCCGGTGTCCGTCTTCATCGGCGGACAACCGGCCGCCCACAGCAGCAGTCCGTCGCCTTTCAAGCAAGACGCGCTCGCGGCGGCGTCGGTGAAACTGAGCGTCGCGCATAGCGATACCGCAGCACCCTTCGTGTCATGGCGGCCTCCGACGTACAATCCCATTACGGGTGGCACCGCCGGCATGTCCATCGTCGCGACCACCGTGGCGGAGCTCACGGGCGATGGGCTTCTCGCCGTCGCGGACAAGATCCTCTTTCTATTCATCCCCGTGGCGGCCGCGCTGACCGACACCGAACGCATCTACCGCTGCGACAACGTGTCGGTGGCCGTGTCGTCAGTGACGTGCGTCACGCCCGAACTGCCCGCCGACTTCTACCGCGTGCTCATCTCGCTCCACACGCTCGGGGTGCCGGCGTTCGAGGGGTCGTCGCCGTCCCTCTACTTCCAGGCCGTGCCTGTCCTGACGACCGTGTCGCCCAGCATCGGAAGCCTCGCGGGGGGTACGATCATTACGCTGACAGGCACTGGCTTTCCACTTGCTGCCGCGACCGGCACCGCATCGGTTCTGCCAACATCGACCCGCCTGCAGGTATTCGTGGGAGCCGACTTGTCTAGCGCATTGGCTGCCGACGTGCTGGGAGTGACGAGCAACAACATTTGGATTCGCGCGCCCCGTGTGGCGGCGGCCGTGACCCCCGGCGTCGCTGCGACGCTCGTCAGCGACGTGCGGATCGTCGTAACCGTCCCAGTGGCACAACAGATGCCTATCTTGGCTCAAACCGCGGTCATCAGTTCCGCGACCCACGCGCGAGCAAAGTTCACCGCCACTGCAACCGGCATGCCCTCCGTGGCGTCCGTGTCGCCGAACCGCATCGCGGGGGGAAGCGCCACGCGCATCACGCTTGTAGGCTCGCTCCTCGACAGCGTACAGTCCGTGCTACTTTGCTTACCATTGACGTCCGCGGTGTCCGTCCCGATCTGCGTGCCCACCGATGTGGATGCCGCGACCAGTGCCAACACGCTCACCTTCACCACGCTGGGCGCCGGCAACGCTTCCTACGCGCTGACGCTGCTCGTGCCGGGGTACGGATCCGCCGCCCAGAATGCTTCGGTGACGTCAACCTTCTTCGTATCCTCCATTTCGCCCGCCGTCGTGTCTTGGCTCGGCTTGGGTGAGCTGTCGATCACCGGCGCCGGCTTCGACGCCGCGACGACCGTGGTGACGGTGGACGGCGCCACGTGCGCCGTCATCGCCGCTCGCACGAACTATTCGAACTTAGTCTGCGAACTGACGGAAGCGTTTTTCTTCCGGGGAGCGGCTCTTCCCGTCGTGGTTCGAGCGCGAGGAGGGCCGCAAGCTGAGTGTGCGGATGCCGTCGCGGGGTGCACCGTGAGGTCCGAAGCGTTCGGCGGCATCCCGGTCATCAAAGGCGTTGCCCCTGCGAAAGGGCAAAAGGCGTTACTGACCATCACCGGTCTGAACTTTGTCAAGGATCAAGTCGACGTGCAGGTCGGTGACAACGAGTGCTTCGTCGAACACTTTGTCCAAGCAACCGGCCCGTCCAGCTCCTCGACGTTTTATTGTCGAATTCGGGAATACCACCGAGGAGGCAGCTTTCCGATCTTGGTCCGCGCACACCCATTTGGACTGGTGCCCACCGAACTGTCCTTTCTGTATCCCATGTCCATTACCGACGCGCGCCCGACATCGGGCAGCGTGGCGGGCGGAACCCTCGTCACGATCAGCGGCAGTGGCTTCTCGCGCGCCACCACCGTGATGATCGCGGACGTTGCTTGCCTTTTTGACGCCCTTCACATTGGCACGTCGTTGTCGCCGACGCAGCTGATCTGCGCCACGGGCAGCCGCCCCGTCTACGTGGAAGCCTCGGGGCCATTCGTGGTGACCAGTCAGTCCGCGTCCGCCGTGTACGGCCGGTTCACCTACTCGGTGAGCTCCACGGTTTCCGTGGCGCGCATTGTTCCTTTGACCGGGGTTGAGGGGAGTGTCGTGAACATTTCCGGCGTCGGATTACCGCGGAGCGTCAACGTCTCCATCGCGGGCATTCCCATTTCAGTGGTGACTGTCATCCCTGGCGGCATCAGCGTCGTATTGCCTCAGGTTCCAGCACTCAAAGCCCAGCTTGATATTGTGTTTGCCGGTGGACGCGCGTGGACGCCTGCGCAGCAGTTCGTGGTCTTCCCCACCGTCGTCAGCGTGTCACCTTTGACGAGTCCCTTCGCTGGCGGGACGACGCTGACGATAAAAGGCGCCCGCTTTTCCACCGGCGATCTGGATCGAGTGTGGGTGACCCTCTGCGGCGTGCCGTGCCCCGTGCTCAGCAAGAACTTTTCAACCGTCACGTGCGTGACCCCTCCGCAGCACAGCACGGCCGGCTATGCGATCAGCCCCCGTCTCGAGCCACAAGCATTCGTCGCCTCCCTACCACTCGACCCGTACCTAGAGGTGGCGGCGACGAACGCTCGGCGCCTCGTTGATCGCGACCTCGCCACGGCGTTTGTCGTGAGTCGCGTGCCAGGGGTGCCGCTCATCGTCGGCGTGGACATCGGTGACCAGACCTTCGCCTTTTTCACTGCGATGCGGGTGCTACCCGGAGAGGGCAATAGTTCCGCCCTCCGAGGCGCGACCGTCCAGGTCGCGGAGCAAGCCGGTCGATGGACCTCCTTGTGGGTGATGCGCGATCCTCATGAGGGGTGGAACGACATCGCCCTGGTGACGACGGCGTCATACGGCCGATATGTGCGCATCGTGCTCGCCGAAACGGTCGACGCCGTATCCGTGGCCGAAGTGGAGCTCGCCGGCGTCATTGCCTCGTCCCGTACCGCGACCAACTGTCCCTTGGTACTATTTGTGCGGCGCGGCGACGCGGATGCGACGACCGAAACTGTCTCAACATGCAGCGAGCGTCCCGCAAAGTGCATCGAGGAACCGCTGCTGATCACCTACGACAGCACATCGTCCCCTACGATAGACTCGGTCGATCCCATCTATGTCGACGCCACATCGCGATCGACCTCGCGCTTCACGTTCACGGGCCGCAACCTCGTCGCCGCACCGAACGCGACCGCGGCAGCGGCGACCGAGAGCATCTATGTGGCGGGATCACTGTGCACGTTGGCGACTGCGGCAGCCGATATTGTGATTTGCAATGCCAATCGTGTTCCCACTGCGCTGTATCGCTCTCGGTCTCCGTCACAACTCTCCGGCAATGTGACCAACCTTGGCGACATCCTCGTGAAAACAGACCCACCGGCCTTCGGATCCCTGTGGAGTGCGTCGTCGACCTGGTCGAATCGCGCGCCACCCCGCCCTGGCGAGGACATCGTCATCCCAGCATTTACGACTCTTATCCTCGACGTGTCCCCGGTTCCACTGGGCCGCATTACTGTGTTTGGTTCACTCTTCATTCCAGGTACGAAGGATATCGTCCTAACTTGCGGGTCCATCGAAATTGATCGAGGCGGTAGTCTGCGCGTCGGCACGGCGTCGCAGCCGGCGTCGAGCTGGGTTCGCATCGTCTTGACGGGTGACGGCGCCCCGACAACGCCTCCGCGAAGCATTTCCGTGCGTGACGGTACGCTGACCATGTACGGCACCGTGCGCAGCCCGAGTTTCAGCGTCTTGCAGGAAACGGCGTTAACTGGTGCGACCTCGATCACCGTGCGTAGCGTGGGGTGGATCGCCGGAGACGTGGTCGCCATCGCAGCAACCGACTTAGACCCGTCGCACATCGAATACCGTGTCATCACCGCGGTCGTCGTTGGGGCAAGCCGTTCCGTCATTCGACTCGACGAACCCCTGGCGTATCGGCATGCCGGTGACTCGGAGCTTGGTTTCGGCACGAAGCGTGATTTGGGGGCCGAAGTGGCTTTGGTGTCGCGGCAAATTTCAGTGTCGGGCGGCGAGGCGAGGTTCGCGAATACCGCGGGCGGCGTCGCGTCTTTGGACAGCGGCGTCGGGGCAGTCGTGCTCGTGAACACACGGGGCAAGAACACCGCATCCTCCGTCGAAATTTCTGGCGTTCTGTTTGAGCAAGCAGGTCAGCGACGTCGGGGCAGCACCCAGGCGCTCGCGGCGATCACATTTCGCCGCAACGGCGACCTCCCAACATCGGCCATTTCGTCATGCGTCTTTATCGACACGTACGACACCGCCATCTCTTTCGAGGACACCAACCGTGTGAAAGTGTCGAGAGTCACCATCATCTCGCCACGCGGCCATGGCATCGCCACGTTGCGCGGCAATAGCCGTTCCGTGGCGCTCGACAACACGCTCGTGATGTTTCCCAGGACGGCGCTGGACGGGGCCGCCGCGACCGCGGCCTTCTACGTGACCCACCCCTCGGTGACCGTACGATCGTGCGTGGCCGCGGGAGGCAATTTCGCCGGATTTTGGTATGACCTGGTCCCGACGGATACCGACTGGGGCATGGACGTGGACCCCTCCTCGGCCGCCCTAGGTCTGTTCAAATCTAACACGGCCCACAGCCAGCGAGGGTTCGGCCTTCTCATCCCGCAGCACGTACCGACTACCGCGGAGGGGTCAACGGTCTCCGGCAGCGGCAGTTTCGCCACGGCGACGATCGACTCGTTTCTCGCCTACAAGAACAACGTGGGGGTGTCGCTGGGAAAGGTAGCTGCGTACGTCATCACGGCCGCGTGGATTTCCGACTCGCTAGTGAGCGGCATCGAAGTCGGTAGCGTGGTGACGTCCGCGTCAGTCAAGGTGTCGCTCTCCTACGTGATCGCGCACACCCCTTCGGGCGTGAGAAATATGCCCCCAGCGGCCGCCGTGTTGGCGACTCGCGGCGCTGCGGTGGTCGCGGGCATCGTCACGCCCGCAAGCGAGGGTTTCCTCGTCGAGAACGTCACGCTGACTGGGTACAACGCATCGGCCCCGGCAGGTGGAGGCGGCGGAGCGGCGACGACGCACGTGCCCTTTGTTCTCTGCCGTGATTGCGACCCGCCGGCTCCGTTCCTGGCAGGCGCGTGGCGCTACCCGCTAGTCGGCTTCACGGTTCGAATGAAAGCTGTCACACTGGACCTCAGTGACGTGGCGGCATCGTTTCGAGCGCCGTACGTGTCTGCCTTGGTCGATGCCGACGGGAGCATGTTCCAGCGCGGGCCGAACGCGACATTGGTGCCCATGTTTGCCCATTTGGATGGGCTTCCAGGATGCGAAGTGAACGCGAACACGTCGCGACTCGCCAGTGCCGGTCCTTTGCCCGTCATGGTGTGCGACAGTACCGTGCGACTTCATGCCTTCATCGCCTACGGCACGAGCCCGTCGACGCTCAACAAATACAACATCTCGGTGGCCGCGTTGACGCAAAGCACCAGCGACACGACATCCCGTCGCCAGTCCGTCGCGTTTCGACCGACAACGTCGGCCGCAGTCGGAACCTACGGCTTCTTCTTACCGTCGTCCACCGCATTTGTTGTGGCTCCGGGTGCCGCGACCACATCGATCACCCAGCGACCTCGCTTTTCACTGTCCAGTGATGCCCCTGCGTCCCTGGGGTCAAAGGACTGGACGTTGCTCCAATTGCAGCTCGGCGCCGAGGCGGGAACACCCCTTTCGGATGTCATTCTGCAAATCCCCTTCTCCGCGGCGACGGCGAGTGCCATTGCCCGATACGATGTTGGACGGCAACTGCCAACGGGAACGGCATCGTCGCTGCCGAGTACGGGGAATTCAGCATCCCAGGCTACCAGCAGCAGCGACGTGCTCCCTACCTATTACGCCGATGCGACATCCGCGGAGCAGGCCGGCATCATTGACAAGGCCTTTCCCGAGTCGAATCGCACCACCAGGACCATCTTTGACTACACCGGCCGCACTACGTACGTGATTCTCGTACCATATGACAGCCCGTTTGATGCGCTCACGGTCTCTCAGTCGCCCTGTCCCGTGGCCACGGGGTGCCTTCGCATGCTTTCGCGGAGGGAAAACAAGACCTTCTCCTGGTCGGACACGCGTGCGTGGGACAGCGGGGCGCTTCCCGCCGATGGCGATGACGTCGTCATTCCTGCCGGATACACCATCACGCTTGGGTCGACGACCGCGCGATTGCGCAGTCTGATCATTCAGGGAGCGCTCGTATTTCATCCGAGGCTAGCGGCGTCGGTTCTTGCCACGTATGTCGTCGTCTTCGGCGGATCGATGTCAGCCGGAACCGTCGCGGAGCCGCACACGAGTCCGGTGTCCATCCGACTCCTGAGCGATTCCAATTTGCCTTGGCTCGGCGTCGATGCGCGGGTCATCTTACCACCGGGCACGCTCGCGATCTTCGGCACGGTGTCCATCTTCGCGGCGGCCACCGTGTCTCCTTGGGGCGCGCTCGGTTCCACCCTCTTGGCCACGCGTGGCACCAACGCCACGGTGGCCATGCAGTCCAGCACGGATTGGGTCGCGGGTGATGTCGTGGCCATTTCCAGCGGGTCCTTCAACGGAAGCGAAGTGGACTTCGTCGCCGCGTCCGGGCCGGCGCCCGATGGGCGCGGGGTGCTGCTTTCCACGGCCGTGGCCTATGACCACATCGCGGTGGCAGCCGACGTCTCCTCGACCACGAAGCTCCACTACAATGCACACGCCGCGATGCTGTCGCGCTTGGTCGTCATTGAGCCAGGCCTCAACGGCACCGGCCGTAGCGGCGGCTGCACGGTGCTGTTCGCCGACATCGGCAACGACTGGCGGTTCTCGGCATCCGGCACGCTCCAAGGCGTGGAGGTGCGCTACTGCGGCCGCAACCAGACGTCGAAAAACACCGTCGTGACGGCCTTGACAGCCGGCAGCAGTTCTTCATCACCTGCGCCGCCGCCGCCGCCGCCGCCCTCGTCCAGCAGCAACGCTTCGACGGCGCCACCAGCTTCCTCGCCAGTCGGCCCCGTGCCAGTCACAACACCGTCGTCGACGAAGGGACGTCCTTCGGCGCAGTCGAGTTTGCGGGCGTCAATCGCTTCGGAGTGTCGCTTATTCGATGCGCCGTGCACCGGTCGCTCAGTTCCGCCGTGTACGTCCGCTTCCCCTCATCCGGGGTGATTCTGAAGCAAAACGCCTTCGTCGAGAGCCGCGGAACGACGGTGGACGTGCGCTTGGGCACCGACTTCACGCTGGACCGCAACATCGCCTTTGGGACCAAAACGCCGTCGTTTTTGACATTTGCGGATCAGTACGCCTTGTGCTCGTTCGACGCGTCGGTGGGGGTGAACTTTCTCTCCGGCAACGTGGCGGCGGGATCGGAGAGTGAAGGATTTTGCATGGTGTTGCCGGATTGTGCGACCACCGCGGCGTCGGCGGAGCTGCTCGGCAACGAGGCGCACTCGAACGTCAACGGGTTTCTCATTGTCTCTCCGCCCAGTGGTGGAGGGGATGCTGCCGCCGCGACGACGACCACGACGGCAGCGACGTGCGTCGCACTCTTCGGCTGCGTCGCGTGGCACAACAGCTACGCCGGCGTCCTTCTCGCGGCGATGTCGTCCGTCAAGATTCAGCAGCCCATCATTTTCACCAACCACATTGGCCTTTACACCGGTATCGCTCAGTCCTTCGCGACGATCGTCGTCAGCGACGCTACCTTCGGCGGCCGCCCTCCCCAGTTTGACTCCTACGCTTGCGAGTACTTCCGGTGCCGCGACGCGGTGGTGGCCGCCGCCGTCGGTTCAGTCCAGTCGTCGGTCGCGAGAGCCGCCGGCGGCAACTGCCTCGAGCGGCAGCAGCGGTACGGCGACGAAGTGTCAATGCAGACGTCACAAACGGGCATCGTGATGGGGTCCCTCAGCGGTGTGACTTTCACGCCCAGCTACCGGCGCACGACGCGCTATCTGCCACTGCTCGTGCCCCCGCTCTTTGACCATGCCGGGGTGCCAGTGACGGGCTCGGTCCGGATCGACACCGCGACCTTCGCGTACTTCAACGTCGGAGGGGGATCGGGACGCTGCGATGGGGCCATCGCGATGACGTCCAACCCTTTATCGCTAGCTCCTGTGGTGCCCCACGCCCTGTCCAAGGTCAACTGGGTTTTCTCTAACGACGAGGGCCGGGTGCGCCTCTATTTGCCGTCCGTCGCCTGGACGACGCTGCCCATGTGCGAAGGGCGCATGTGCGACGCACTGCAACACGCCTTCGTGCAAGACGTGTTTGGAAACTTTTCGGGGACCGGTTCAGCAGAAACGACGATTTTAGCCAACTACCCACCACCATTGAGTGGGGTCTCTTGTCGGTTGGAGAAGTCGACGAACACGTTTGTGTGTCCCAACGCCCGCTTCGCGCAGCTACGTGTCGGATCGCTCGATGCCGACCGCGACCGGCGTTCCTTCGATCCCCTGCTCATTCAGGACCAGGAATCGCTCGCGGTGATCAACTCCGCGTCGCAGCCACCAGACTGTGGCACCGTCGACTGCGAGGATCCTTCCTATGTGCGGCCAGGATTCGTCATCACGCACGTCGCCCTTCAGCGGACGCTGCTGGTGGATTTTAGCGCCGAAGCGCCGCGGCGAACACAGTGGCTGCTGAGTAACTGCCCCGCGTCCTCCGCCGCCACGGACTCGGTGTTGCTTCGAGTCTCCTATCCTTGGCGATTGCCCCTCACCGTGTGGGCGCCTTGGAGCCCGGATCGAGCCGTGGCCGCTTCTGACGCCGACGTCCCGTACGGTGCGCCCGCCGGCACAAATTACTTTGAAACGACCGACAGCCGGCTGTATGTGCTGCTCCGCTGTGACCAGGCCATCGAGATACACCAAATCGTCACCGCGTCGGTCACCTTCCGGCTTGCCATCGCCGTCGAGTCGTTCTCGGCCCTGATCGTCAATTTCAGGGAGCAGGTCGCCAATGCTCTGGCGCTGGACACCGCCCGGGTTCAAGTCACAGAAGTGTATCCGTCGTTTCAATCGACATACATCAGCATTCGGGTCGACGCGGAAGACTCCGCCAATTACAACGAAACTGCCCAAGCCAACTCCGTCAATGCGCGTGTGATGAACTTGATCACAACGCCGCTGGCGGAATTGTCGGCGGCCACGCAGGTGACCGTGACTTCCATCGAGTCCGTGCAGTGGGCGGTGGCCAACCCGTCGCGTCCCATCCCAAACATTCCCGTCTTCGGCGTTTCCCTGCAACTCATCATCGCGATCATCGCGTGTGCGTGCTTGGCGGCGCTCCTGTGGGCTGGATTGTCGATGCGCCTGTACCAGGACATTATCCGATTCCGCGAGTACGACACGGACGAGGCCCTCGAGACGGCGCATAACGATGCGGTGGCCGCCGCTGGCAACACGGCGCCGCGGATGTTAGGCGCCGGTACCGTTCTCGGGGGCGGCGGAGACGAGAGGGGGCTCAAGGAGGACTACGAGCTGCAAGTCTTGCAGCCGCGCAGCGACCTGGGACTGGGGATCCGGTCCTTGCGGATCGCCGTGGAGCTCGACGAGGACGAAACCGCCGCGCCTGCTTCGTTTCCAACCTCACAGAGCGGCTTCCCCTCCGCGGCGGCTTCATCCGGTTCGTCGCTTCGAAAGCCTCCCGCGGGCCCCAGCATTGCCGACGACGACGACGACGGTTTCAACGTACCAGCGGGCACCTTGCTGCGTCGTTGACAATACTCGCCGGTTTGGCGGGAGACTTTTCGCGCCGTCGACGACTTTCCCTCCCCTTACCCCTCTTTTTGGCCACCCCCCTCCACTGGACGAATGACCGCTCATGGGAAATGAGTGGGTGCTGTGCCGTGTTTGATCGCCTCTTTCTTGTCGTTTCCATCCGCTTTTTCTACTTCTGTTTGTGATCGTGTTGCTCGACACGGGCCGTATGTGCATCGTCGTCGAGGTGCGAGCTGAGAAGGGTAAAAGCACAATGACATGAAGACAGCAACCGTTGCCGCACACCACCGAGAGGTGAAGTGCTAGGATTCACAGGAAGAGGAGAAGTGGCAGCGGCCCCTCGACTAAACAAAGGAGCGCGTGCTACGAC
>ERZ1292630.642-Hain-H41-02um-R3-642-length-35640-cov-5_pt1 | contig 31461 bp, 24 predicted proteins | sample MGYA00564408_ERZ1292630 | MGnify/ENA primary metagenome ERZ1292630 (study PRJEB36523, sample SAMEA6512641) | groundwater metagenome | collected 2019-01-08 | study: AquaDiva: Metagenomics assemblies of 32 groundwater samples
TTTCTGAATCAAATCCTCAAGCGACATCTCCGCCGCCTCGGTGGTGATCTGCGTCTGCCGGGACTTGCCGAACAATTCCTTGACCCCCTCAAGTTCCTTGACGACGATCGCGTACACCTTCTTAATGTCGGCGAGAATCCCCTTATATTCGGCTATTTTCTTGAGAAGACCGTCATACTCGTCCTGAAGGTCTCCCACCGAGAGCTTGGTTAAATTCGCCAGACGCATTTCAAGAATCGCGTTGGCTTGGGCCTTCGACAGCTCGAAAGCCGTCATGAGTTCGCTTCTCGCCGCGTCGGTGTCCTTCGAGGCCCTTATAATTTTAATGACGCGGTCTATATTCTTGACCGCCGTGATCAGTCCTTCCAGAATGTGCGCCCGATCGACGCACCTTCGCAGTTGAAATTTTGTCCGGCGGGTGACCACAACCTTGCGATGCTGGATGAAGTGCCCAAGCATGTCGCGCACGCCGAGGACGCGAGGCCGTCCATCGACAAGAGACAGTAAGATCACCCCAAAGCTGGTTTCCATCTGCGTGTGCTTAAGCAGCTGGTTCAATACCACATTGGCGTTCCCGTCGCGCTTGATCTCGATGACGACGCGCATTCCCTTCCTGTCGGACTCGTCGCGAATGTCCGAGATATCTGGAATCTTTTTGTCGCGAACCAGGTCGGCGATGGTTTCAAGAAGCGTCGCCTTGTTGACTTGATACGGCAGCTCGGAAACAATGATCGCCTGGCGGTTCCCCTTGATGTCTTCTATTTCCGTCTTGGACTGCACGCGCACCGAGCCTCTACCAGTCTCGAAATAATCACGAATGCCGCTCTTGCCCCGAACGATGCCGCCGGTCGGGAAGTCCGGCCCCTTAATGATCTTAAAAAGCTCCTTGGTCTCGATCTTGGGATCTTTGATCAAAGAGATGGCGGCTTCGCAGACCTCGGACAAATTATGCGGAGGGATATTCGTCGCCATTCCGACCGCGATGCCCGAGGAGCCGTTGACGAGGAGATTGGGAACTTTTGCGGGCATGACCGAAGGCTCGGTCGTCGTTCCATCGAAGTTGGGGGTAAAATCCACCGTGTCCTGATCGATATCGGCCATCACTTCTTCGGCGATCTTTGCCAATCGCGCCTCGGTGTAGCGATAGGCGGCGGCGGGGTCTCCATCGACCGAGCCGAAATTCCCCTGCCCATCGATCAGCGGATGGAGCAAGGAAAAATCCTGGACCATACGGACCATGGCATCATAAACGGCCGAATCTCCGTGCGGATGGTATTTCTTCAAGACTTCGCCGACCACACCGGCGCATTTCGAATACTTCTTATTCGACGTGAGTCCTTCATCGTGCATGGCGTATAAAATGCGCCGGTGCACCGGCTTAAGACCGTCGCGAATGTCCGGAAGGGCGCGTCCGACGATCACCGACATCGAATAATCGATATAAGAGCCGCGCATTTCGGCGCCCAAATCGCGGGGAATGATATTGCCCGCGAGCTCGGGAGTGAGTTCCGGCTGATGGTCGGGTTTGCTCATGATGGTGTCTCTCTCTCTATGAAATTAAATATCGAGATTCTTCACTTCTTTGGCGTGTTTTTCGATGAACTGACGCCTCGGCTCGACCTTATCGCCCATCAAGGTCGTAAAAGCATTCTCCGTGTCGGCGGCGTCGACCACTTTCACCTGAAGAAGTCTTCGGCGCTTGGGATCCATGGTGGTCTCCCACAGCTGCTCCGGGTTCATTTCTCCCAAGCCTTTATAGCGCTGGATTTGCGCGCCCGAGCGCCCCGCGTCTCGAACTATTTCGATAAGATCCTTCAGGCTGTAGCCGTCCGTCTCGGAATGAGCCGTTTTAGCTCTAAACAACGGTTTTGTGTTCTCGTCGCGCATGACCTCGTACCACTTAAGGTCGAGGCCCATATCGGAGAATTTCTTCGACAGCGCATCAAGCTTGGGCATCTCCCACAACTCTTGGACATCCGGCTCTAGAGACTCCTCATCGGCCTCGCTCAGAGCGGAGTCTTCGAGCGCCTGGTCGCTTTCCGCCGGCGCCGACTCGTCTTTGACCGGCGTTTTTTTCGTTTTTTCCATACGAGCGTCCACAAGGTTCTTTTTCTGTTCCGCGACGTAGCCGTCGCGGTAGATATTCCAATCCTTTTCCGTGTAGAAAAACTCATACTCACCCGCATTTTTTTCAACACGATAGAGGGGGAGCCTCCCTGCGCGTTGATACTCGATAAAGTCCTCTAGATGGATGCCCTTGCGTTCGACATGACGGATCAAGCTCTCCAATTCGGCGAGCAGCTTCAACAGATCGCGTAAATCCTCGACGTCGAGCTTCTTCGCCTTGCCGTTGGACGGGTTAAGAGCCGTCACTTCGATGGAATTCCTTCCCTCGTTCAACAGCCACTGCTCCATCTTTTCGTCCGTGTCAATATACATCTCCGTCTTGCCTTTCTTGACTTTAAATAGGGGCGGCTGGGCGATATAGATGTGCCCGTTTTCCACCAACTGCTTCATCTGTCGATAGAAGAAGGTCAAGATCAACGTTCGAATGTGCTGCCCATCGACATCGGCGTCCGCCATGATGATCAGCTTGTGGTAACGGAGTTTTTCGATCTTCAACCCGTCCTCGCCTTCGCCGATTCCCGTGCCGATCGCCGAGATGAGCGTACGAACCTCTTCGTTTGAAAGAATTTTAACGAGACGGGCTTTTTCAACGTTAAGAATTTTTCCTTTGATGGGCAGAATGGCCTGGAACGCCCGGTCGCGTCCTTGCTTGGCGGAACCGCCTGCGGAATCCCCCTCCACGATAAACAGCTCGGAGCGTTCAGGGTCTCGCTCCTGGCAGTCCGCCAGTTTTCCTGGAAGACTGGAGCCGTCGAGAACCCCCTTTCTACGCGTAAGATCCTTGGCCTTGCGCGCCGCCTCCCGCGCCTCGGCGGCTCCGATGGCCTTGGCGCAAATCGACTTGGCCGTCGACGGATTTTCCTCGAAAAAGGTGACAAGAGCGTCTCCCACGATCGATTTAACGATCCCCTCGACTTCTTGATTTCCCAACTTAGCCTTGGTCTGTCCTTCGAATTGAGGGTTTTGGATTTTCGCGGACAGGACGGCGCAGAGTCCTTCTCGAACGTCGTCTCCCGTAACGTTGAAATTTTTTCCCTTCAAGAGATCGTATTTCTTGATGTAGTCGTTAATGACGCGGGTCAAGGCGGATCTAAATCCCGCCAAATGGGTGCCGCCTTCCTGCGTTTTAATGTTGTTGACGAAGGAAAAAACGGTTTCCGAGTAATCGTCGTTATACTGAATAGAGAAATCAACGATGACCGCATCCTTCTCTTTCGTCATCGATATCGGCTCACGATGAACGATTTTCTTATTGGCGTTAAGATGCTGCACGAACTGGGAAATTCCACCCTCATAGTGGAACGTGTGCCTCTTATCCTCACGCTCGTCTGTGATGGAAATTTTCGCCCCGGCATTTAAAAAAGCCAGTTCACGAAGACGATTCGAAAGGGTCTCGTAGGAGTATTGATGCCCGTTGAATATGTCCGGGTCCGGTTTGAACGAGATTTTCGAGCCGTGGTCATCGGTTTTCCCGATCTGCTTCACGTCGGCTTCCGGTTTTCCCCGCTTATAGCTCTGAACCCATATATTGCCGTCCTTATGAATTTCAGCTTTCAACCACTCGGACAACGCGTTCACGCACGTCACGCCGACCCCATGAAGTCCTCCAGACACCTTATACGCGCTTTTGTCGAATTTTCCTCCCGCATGAAGCACGGTCATAATGACTTCGAGCGCCGACTTTCCGCGCAGGTTGGCGGGGAGTTTGGGGTCCTTCATGGGATCGACGGGAATTCCCGAGCCGTCGTCCTTGACGGTAATGGAGTTGCCTTGGTGGATAAAAACATCGACGGTCTTGCAACGGCCGGCTAAAACCTCGTCAACGGCATTATCAACGACCTCATAGACCAAATGGTGAAGACCCGAGGGCCCGGTGCTGCCTATATACATCGCCGGCCGCTTACGGACGGCCTCTAGGCCCTCGAGGACCTGTATCTTTGACGCGTCGTACTTAATATCATCCTGCTTGGCCATATCGCTCGTCTCCACAGCGGCTTCAGACATCGTCTCCTCCTCCGGTTGAACCGAGAAATGCGACGTCGCGCCCGTTATTTTTTCCAATAGATCACCGATAAGTCGTCTTTATCCCGACTATCCACGGACGGCTGAAATACTTATTTAAAGAACGGATAAGATCTCTTGACCTCAACTGCAACTCTTGAGCAGCGGCCGAGCTTTTGGGGCGGACAAACAATATCCCCTTCTTCACGGCCGCCAATGACCAATATTTGGCATAACCCCCGCACTCTTTATCCCAAACAGCGATAAGAAGCGGCAACCGATCACCAACGTTTCCCGCCCTGTACGAAAAACTCTTAACAAGGTCGCTAGACGTCGACCAGCGGCCCTCTTTCCCCTTTTTTAAAATCACAACCTCATCGGCATCACGACAAACTTATACCCTTCCCCGCTGTCCCCCGGCTCAAAAATTGCCGGATTTACCGGGCTTGTCATGGCGACCGTGACTTTTTCGCTGTCGATGTGCTTTAGGGCATCAACCACGAATTGGGGATTAAACGCCACAGAAAAATCAGGGCCGGAATACTCAACACCAAGATCTTCATTAAACTCGTTATTTTGACTTGAAGCGGTCACATGAAGAATATTCTTTTTTAAGGAGTATCTAACCGATCCCCCTCTGTCGAGCGCGCATAATGACGCCCGTTTCGTAACGGCAAGAAAATCCTTGGTTCCCGCCACGAAAACAACTTCTCTTTTTGTCGGAATGACCTGCTCGTAATTCGGAAACGCCCCTCCCACCAAGCGAGAGAGTATGGTTGTTTTTTTTAATTGAAAAGTTATTTGATTATCCGTCACTGATACCAGCATTTTCTCGGCATCACCCTCCACCCCTAATATCCCAATCAAGCGAAGAAGTTCAGTTAAAACCTTAGTGGGAACGATAACGGAAAACTCTTTATCTATAGGGAGAATTTTTTTTGCATAAACCGCAAGCCTACGCCCATCCGTCGACACCATCTCCAGCAACCCTTTTTTGGCGGCCCAAAAAACACCGTTAAGGACGTGACGTGTTTCATCGGAAGAGGCCGCGAAAATTGTTTTTTTAACCATCTGCCCGATAACCCCGGCTGAAACCTCAAAAGCGTTTGATTTGTTAAAATCCGGAAGAACGGGATACTCTGATTTTGGTGACCCCACGATTCCAAACCGAGAACGCCCGGATTTTAATGATATTTTTCCACCATTATCAACCGATAACTCAATATCATCCACACCAGAGAGACTGTGTAGAATGTCGGCAAACTTTTTAGCGGGAATGGTAATGGACCCATCATTCTCAATTTCCGCTTTAATATAATGCTTAACTCCCATTTCTAGATCCGTGGAAACAACCTTAACCTTTTTATCCTCGGTCTCCAGGAGAAAGTTTAAAAGAATGGGCAGGGTTGTTCGATTTGATAAGGCGGACTGAATGGTTTGAACACCTTGTTCCAAATCTTCCTTACTGATGGTTATTTTCATTTAATTAATCCTCACCCTCATCAAGCAGGGGGTCATGTGGATAAGGTGGGTCTCATTGGCATATTAATCGATTCATCTTGTGGACAACAGAACTAAGTTATTAACACTATCAACAAGACTGGACTCCATCCACTGTTGAAACAAATTAGACACAAATTCGTCACAATTAAAAATCAGCGCTCGGTTGCCTTGATATCAGATTGCAGCTTGTTGATCATTTCCAGAAAAAAGGGATCTTCTTCTATTTTCCTCTCAATCTTCTTCCGGGCGTGGAGAACCGTTGAGTGATCTTTGCCACCGAACGCGCGACCGATGTCGGTGGAGGAGAGCTCCGTCATTAAGCAGGAAAGATACATGGCGACTTGCCGAGGCATGGAAATAGAGGTGGTGCGTTGGTGCCCCTTTAAATCCTTGACATCCACGGAATATTTGAGAGCCACCACCCTTTGAATTGTTTCCACCCGAACAGGGGAGGAATCATCGACAACGATAGAGTCCTTTAGAATATCACGAGCATCTTCGACAGACAGAGCGGTTCCCGTCATCGCCTGGAACGCTTTAAGGCGGATGAGACAACCCTCAAGAGATCTCACGTTGGTCTTAACGGAAGAGGCGATGAAAAGAATGACGTCATCCGGAGCGGTAAACCCCTCAAGCTCCGCCTTTTTTCGCAAGATGGCTATGCGGGTTTCCAGGTCCGGGGGTTTAATGTCCGCCATGAACCCCCATTCAAGGCGGGAAATCAATCTTTGTTCGAGGGGAGACATTTCTTTCGGAGAACGATCGGAGCTGACGACTATTTGTTTTCTGGAATCAAAGAGAGCGTTGAATGTGTGAAAAAATTCCTGTTCCGATCGATCCTTGGCGATGAGAAACTGGATATCGTCTATCAGAAGGCAGTCGAGTGAACGATACCGCGAACGGAAGGAATCAATATGGTTGTTCTGAACCGAAGCGATGAACTCATTAACAAACTGCTCGCTGGTCGTGTAGAGAACGCGCGAGCGGGGGTGGTGACGGCGGATGGAATTTCCGATGGCATGCATCAGATGGGTTTTCCCAAGGCCCACTCCGCCGTAAATGACGTAGGGATTGTATTGAGTGCCGGGGTTCTTTGAGATGGATTCCGCAGTGGCGCGCGCCAGGCGGTTCGACTCGCCGATGACGAAAGATTCGAACGTGTAGCGGGGATTGAGCTCCGAGAGAGGAAAATCAGATTGAGGAGACGCTTCTGGAACCGGATCCGAGGGGGGGAGAACCCGGGTTAAATCGCGCTCGATGCGAAAATCAAGACCGATTTCCTGCGCGGAAATTTCCTTTAAGATGGAGAGCAATCTCTTCTGATATCGCTCCTTGATTCCGTCGGAGAAGAACTTGTTTGGGACCTTAAGAAGAAGGACCCCTCCATCCAGGGAATGGGCCTCCACGGGCTTTAGCCAGAGCTCGGCGTTTTCATTCCCGATTTCCAGGCGCAATCGTTCAACGGCCTGTGACCAAAGCTCAACAGCGGTCGCAAGTTTCACAGGCTGTCCACATCTGTGGATAACTTTTTATTCACAGAATAAACCATTTGTTTTTATGTATTTTATAAGATTTTACCGATCTGTGAATAAGTCTACTTCTGGCGCTGTCGATCACCCTAGGACGTCCCAAAAAGTAGGCGGAAACGATAGTATCAGTTTCATGTGGAAGGAGTCAACAGGAGTCGAGGAACTGACGATATAAGAGGATGTCGTTCGTTGACACGGAGAGACTCAAGCGCTAGAATCTCCCATCTATGGAGATTCAACTAACAGCCAAACAGCTTAAAATTACGCCCCCCTTGCGAGAGTATGTTCAACAAAAAATGGCCAAGGCTCAAAAGTATTTCGACCATATAGTCTGGGGCCAAGCCTTCCTTTTCGTGGAAAAACGCTCCCACAAGGCTGAAATGGTGGTTCATGCTCCCGGGCAGAAGTTTCGTTCTCTGGCGACGGCGGCGGACTTGTATTCCGCCATCGACCTTGCCTCGGACAAAATCGACGCCCAACTCAAGAAGCATAAGGAGCGCATCAAGAGCCGGCACAAACCTAAAGTTTCGGATACTCTAGCCGAGGCCATCCCTCCGATGGAGACGGTCTTCAGCATCGTGCGCCAGGCGGTGGAGCCGATGACCCCCCAAAGCGCGGCGGCTGAGATGGACTCCTCGGATAGGCAGTTTCTTGTCTACTTAGACAAGGACACGGACCAGATTCAAGTTCTCTTTCGGCGCGGGGACGAGAGTCTCGGCATCGTCCAACCTGTCCGCAAGAACAAGCGCTAGCGCCGTGCAGGCCGCGGAACTGACCGTCGGCGAACTCCTTAAGGAGCAAGGGGATCGCCTGCGCCTTGAGCTGTTGTCCGGAGAGAAGTCGCTGGGCCGCCGGGTTAAGGCGGCGGACTTGAACCGCCCCGGCTTGGCGCTCTCGGGTTTTCTTGATCGCTTTCGAGCCGAACGCATACAGATTTTCGGAAACGGCGAACAGGCATACTGTCAAAAAAACGACCCCAAAAAAATAACCGAGGCGTTGCTGGCGATGCTCGATAACGTCGACATCCCGTGCGTGATCATCACTCACAACGCTCCGGCGCCGGCCGCGCTCGTTCAAGCGTGCAAGAAGCACGGGGTTCCGCTGATGAGGTCGTCTTATGACACGACGACCTTGACGGGAGAACTCTCCGAAGCCCTCGAGGCGAGACTGGCTCCGGCCATTACGATGCATGGCGTGCTCGTCGACGTCTATGGGCTTGGCGTGCTCATTCAAGGCGAGGCCGGCATCGGAAAGTCGGAGTGCGCCCTCGAGCTTCTCAAGCGAGGGCACATACTCATCGCTGACGACGCCGTCAACATCCAGCACCGCCGCGGCGGCTATCTTCGAGGATCTTGCCCCGAGCCTTTGAGGAATCATATGGAAGTGCGCGGCCTTGGAGTCATCGATGTCAAGCTTCTCTTCGGCATCGGCGCCATTCTTGACCGCACCCGCATCGAGTTGGCCATAAAGCTTGAGCCCTGGAATACGGCGACGGCCTATGATCGTACCGGACTCGACGGGAAGAAGCTCTCCATTCTTGACGTGGAAATTCCTTTGATCCGCATCCCGGTGAGTCCGGGACGCAATTTAGCCGTTCTTATCGAAGTTGCCGCCCTGAATCAGCGCCTGCGGTCGCAGGGGTACTTTTCCGCGGAGAGCTTCAATAAGCGTCTCATTGAACGAATGAAGATCAAGGAGAGGCCGTCATGACGCGCGAGACATCGGGCGACAAGAAGATATTCGTCATCACGGGGATTTCCGGCGCGGGTAAAAGCCAGGCCTTGAAAGTGTTCGAGGATTTCGGTTGGTTTTGCGTGGACAACCTCCCCATTGTCATGCTCGACGAGTTCGCGTCGTTCATGTTGAAGTCTCCGCGGATGACGCGTGTTGCGTTGGGAATGGACGTGCGCGAAGGAAGAGTGTTGACCTTGCTGCCGCGGCAGCTTAAGGAGCTTAAGCACAAGGGCCTTGATATTAGGACGCTTTTCATCGACGCGGCGGATGAGGTCGTGATCCACCGGTTTTCCGAGACGCGGCACAGACATCCTCTTGGGGGGAAGATTGCCGATGCCGTCAAACAAGAGCGAAGGCTGTTGGCTCCCATCAAGGGCGTGGCCGACAAAGTCATCGACACGACCCATCTCGCTTTGGGGGAATTGAAGGAAAAGATATCGGAAACCCTCGGACTCACTCGCACGCGCGAGATGACGCTGCAAATCGTGAGCTTCGGCTATAAGCATGGAATTCCCATCGACGCCGACATCGTGATGGACGTGCGCTTTCTTCCCAACCCCCACTATCAGGCGGGCTTGCGAAAGAAAACCGGTCTCGATAAACCCGTGCAGAGATATATTTTGGCCCAACCGATCGCCCGCCGATTTCTCGACAATTGGCATAAATTAATTACCGCGCTTTTGCCGCATTACGTGCGGGAGGGCAAGTCATACCTGACCATTTCAATAGGCTGCACGGGAGGACGACACCGAAGTGTGTTTTGTACACGCTGGCTGGCCAAGAAACTTCAAGGCTCGGGTCATCCGGTGCAGGAATTCCACCGGGATATCGCTTTGTGATCAATATCGTTATCGTGACCCATGGGGAGTTCGGGGCTTATCTTGTTGAAGCCGCCGAGGGGATCGTTGGACGGCAGAGTTCCGGCGTTCGCGCGGTGGCGACGTCTTCCCGCCAATCCACCGGGGAGATCCGCAGGCGCATTGAACTCGTCTTGGCCGAGCTGGCCAGTCCCGACGGGGTGATCCTTTTTACGGACATGCCGGGAGGTACGCCCAATAATATTGCGTTTCCGCTTATCAAAGAATCGGCGCGCGTGGAGATGATCAGCGGGGTCAATTTGTATATGCTCGTGTCCGCGTTCAGCCAGCGCGGCCGGATGACCCTGGAGGCCCTGGTTGAGAAAATTATTTCCGATGGGCAGAAGTCCATCCGCGACGTTCGTAAAATGTTTTTGGCCTCGGCGGTGATTCATTGATGGGGGTCGAACTTTTCCGCGTCGATGACCGCCTGATCCATGGCCAAGTCGTTGAAGGCTGGGTTCCTTTTTTGAAATCCGATTTGGTCGTCGTTGTTTCGGATTCCGCGGCCGACGATGAGATCCAGAGAGCGTTGATGCGGATGGCTTTGCCGCCTTCGGTGGGCTTGCTGGTGGTTTCGGTCGCGCAGGCCCCTAAGGCCCTAGCCTCCGAGCAGGTGGTCGCGAGCCGCGCTCTGGTTCTTGTTCCAGGCCCGAGCGAGGCGCTCGCTCTCCTGGACCAGGGCGTGGCGCTGGACCGCATCAACGTGGGCGGCCTCCATTTTACCGTGGGAAAAATTCAGCTCGGGCGGGCGTTGTTTCTCGATAAGAAAGACAAGATGACTCTGCGCACGTTGGCCGCGCGCGGCGTCAGGATAGAGGGTCGAAGTCTTCCGACCGATCCTGAAGATGATATTCTTGCCGCCTTGGAGGTCTCATAACTCTTATCATCGGCTGCGTCGTGCTTGCCGCGCTTGAACTGGACGCCGTTATGGTCGCTCAAACTCTTGTGTCCCGCCCGATGATCATGGGGGTTATCGTCGGCGGCCTCGCGGGGGCTCCCGCACTCGGCGCTCTTTTGGGAGTCGCCATCGAGCTTTTGAGCCTGTCGAGTCTTCCGGTGGGCGGACATCTGAGCTGGTCTGGGCCGGTCGCCGCAGGCGTTGCGGCGTTGTTGGCGGGCGCGGAATGCTCCATTGGCGTCAGCTTGGCTGGAGGCGTGATCACGGGAGCCCTTCATTCCGGGCTGGAGGCCGTAGAACGCCGGCGTCGTTCCGTCGCGGGAAATGCGTTATCTCTGGGCGCGCGGACGGACACGGGCCTGGGGCCGGCGATGGTCAAAACGCTTGCGGCGCATGCCGCGGTGACGTTCGTTCTCGCGGCTTCCGCCGTGGTCTTGATCTCAGCGTTCGATAGGGTCTGCTGGTCGAGAGCTCCGGAGTGCCTTCAAATCGGCGCGCAGATCGCCGCGTTCTGCGCCCCATGGATCGGACTTTCCAGCGTGACCGTCCGGGGGTTGCGCAGGGTATGAGTCAGGAAATGACGCCGCTCATGAAAGCACGAGTCGCCTTCCGCCTTCTGTTTTTACAAACGGGCTGGGAGCCCGCGCGCATGCAGGCGACCGGGTTTTTATTCGCGCTCGATCCCTGGTTGGGAGCGTGTTGGGGATTCGAGTCCGAAGAACTTCGTCGCGCACGCCTTCGTCACCTTGAATATTTCAATACGCATCCGATCGCGGCTTGGCTTTTGGCTGGAATCGTATGTCGCGGCGAAGCGGCCGCCGCGGCGGTTCAAGGCGTCCAGCGGCAGCTTGCCATTGAAAAAATTAGCCGTTATAAAACGGATTACGGCGCGTCCTTGGCGGGGATTTACGACTCGTTATTTTGGGGCGCGCTTCGGCCCGCCAGCGCCGTCGTGGGAATTCTTTGCGCGTTTTTAGTCGTTCGTCTGGGGATTCGTTTTCCATTTTTCGTCGTCGGGGGCGCGGCCGCCTTGGCGGCGTATAACGTTCCGGCGTTCGCCGCGCGTTGGATTGGGTTTCAGCGAGGGCTGGAGCGCGGCGAAAACGCTCTCGTTGACATTGCAAGCCTGGGCGTTCAGACCTGGATCGTATTCTTAAGGCGTGCCACGGCCGCAGGAGCCGTTCTCGCGGGATTATTATGGGCGTCGATACTTGAACCCCGGCTGCTCTTGGCGGCGGTCGTGTCGGGGGCCGCGGGATTGGCGTTGTCTTGGCGCGGGGTGGAACCGCTCATGCAGGCGGGATTCGTTGGCGCGGCGGCGGCGGCGGTGTCGGCGACGGGGCTGTGGAAATGAGCGAGAAAGTGATGGTCGTTCGCAATCGTCTCGGCCTTCACGCGCGTCCGGCGGCGATGTTCGTTCAGGAGGCCGTCAAATTCAAAAGCCAAATTCTCGTGGTCAAGGACGGACTTCAGGTTAACGGAAAAAGCGTCATGGGGCTGATGCTGTTGGCTGCGGAAAGCGGTTCCAAGCTGACCATCAAAGCCGAAGGCCAAGATGAAGACAGGGCCATCGCCGCGCTGGAAATCCTCTTTGAGAGAAAGTTCGATGAGGACTAAGCCGTGATCGTCATCAAAGGAATCGCGGCAAGTCCGGGCATCTCCATCGGCCGGGCTTATGTCATCGAAGACGAGGACATCGTCGTCGAGCGCATTGAGATCCCCAGAGAGAAAATCAAAGAAGAGGTCCGCCGTTTCAAGGCCGCCCAGAAGATCACCCACCGGGATCTAGACGCTGCGGAGCAGAGGGTCCTTAAAGTCTTGGGCAAGAAGCATGCGAAACTCATCGATGCCCACCGTCTTATCTTGAAGGACTCCCTGATCACGCACGATGTCCCCAAGCGCATCCAAGAAGAGGGCGTCAACGCCGAGTTCGCCTTGTCCGAGGCGTTGGAACAGGTGAACCGTCAATTCGAGCGCATGGATGATGAGTTTTTCCGTGAACGCCGCCACGATCTCTTTGACGTCGGCAAGAGGCTGCTGCTTCATTTGATGAAGCAGCAAAAGCGCAGCTTGGCCGATATCAACGAGAAGTGCGTGTTGATCGCCCGCAACCTGCTCCCCTCGGACACCTTGAGCCTTAAAGGCACCAACATTCTCGGCTTCGCCACGGATCTTGGGGGCAAGACCAGCCATACCGCCATTTTGGCCCAAAGCTTGGAGATCCCGGCGGTCGTGGGCCTCTCGGACGTCAGTCGTCGCGTGCACACGGGAGATACGATTATCTTGGACGGCGAGCAGGGCCTGGTCATCATCAGCCCCGGAGCCGAGACCGTCGCGAAGTATGAAAAAGTCCAGCAGCGGGCCGTGGCCGAGGAGCGTTCGCTTGAGGCCCTCAGAGGAAGTCCAGGCGTCACTCTTGACGGCCGGACCTTTTCTCTGGAGGCGAATCTTGATTCTCCCGAAGAGCTCAAGAGCATCGTCAGTCTTCAAGTCGACGGTATCGGATTATTCCGCACGGAATACTTGTTCCTCAATCGCTCCGAGGCGCCTTCGGAAGAAGAGCAGGTCAAGGCTTACAGCGTGGCGGTCAAGGCCATGGAGGGTCGCGAAGTCATCATACGGACCGCCGACATCGGGGGCGACCGACTGTCTCAGCTTGGCATCGAATTATCCAAAAACGAGACCAACCCCTTCATGGGCCTTCGGGGGGTCAGGCTGTTTCTGCGCCACGTGGATCTTTTCAAGACGCAGCTTCGCGCGATCCTGCGCACGGCCACCAAAGGGAAAGTGCGCGTGATGATTCCCATGGTGTCTTCTGTCGGGGAAGTGTTGGCCGTGCGCCGCCTTCTTGAGCAATCACGGGGCGAGCTTGAAGCCGAGGGGGTCGTCTTGAGGGATCACGTCGAGATGGGGATTATGGTTGAAATCCCTTCGACTGCCATTCTCCTGGACGCGTTCTTGCCTTACATTGACTTTGTTTCCATAGGCACTAACGACCTCATTCAATACACGCTTGCCGTGGATCGGATCAATGAAAATGTGGCTCACCTGTATGACCCTTTTCATCCGGCCGTTCTCCACCTGCTCGATTCAATCGTCCAAACCGCGCACCGCAAGGGGAAGTGGGTCGGGGTCTGCGGAGAAATGACGTCCGATCCGCGCGCGGTCCCTCTTCTGGTCGGTCTCGGAGTGGATGCGATGTCGATTTCTCCTCGGATGTATCTCCGGGTCAAGCAAACCGTGCGGGGCCTTAAGTACGAGCAGATGAAGAAGCTTGTGACCAAAGCCCTGATGTGTTCCGAGTCCGACGAGATACGCACTCTCCTGGAACAGAATCCATAGATATGAGCGCGACCGGACGCATTCGAAATTTTTCAATTATCGCCCATATCGACCATGGCAAGTCGACATTGGCCGACCGTCTGCTGGAGTTGACGGGGACCATCGCCCGTCGAGACATGCAGGCGCAGATCATGGATTCGATGGAGCTCGAGAGGGAGAGAGGGATTACCATCAAGGCCAAGGCCGTGCGCATGGATTACACGGCTCCCGATGGGGAGCAATGGCTTCTCAATCTTATCGACACTCCCGGTCACGTGGACTTCACCTACGAGGTCAGTCGGGCCTTGGCCGCTTGCGAGGGGGCTCTGCTCGTTGTCGACGCGACACAGGGCGTCCAGGCCCAGACGCTGGCAAACGCCACCTTGGCTCAGGCCGTCGGCTTGCGGATAATACCGGTCATCAATAAGATCGATCTGCCCTCTTCGGACGTCGACGGAACGCTGGAGCAGATATTCGATGTCCTCAAAATCGTTGAAGACCCCGTCCTGATATCGGCCAAGAGCGGCGAGGGGGTCCAGCAAGTCCTCGACGCGGTCATCCGTGAGATCCCGGCGCCCGCGGGCCGACCCGAGGCGCCGTTGTCGGCGCTGATCTTCGACTCGTCCTATTCGACGTTTCGCGGCGTCATTCTTCTCGTGCGCGTCGTCAACGGGGTGATGAAAAAGGGGATGCGCGTCAAATTTTTCTCCACCGGCACGGAAGCCGTCATAGAAGAAGTGGGATTTCTAAAGCCCAAACAGGTTCCCTGCGACCAGTTGTCGGCGGGAGAGGCGGGCTACCTGATTTGCGGGATCAAGGATATCCATAACGTGCGCGTCGGCGACACGGTCATGGAAAAAGATCGCCCTTTAGACGCCCCGCTACCCGGATACAAGGAGGCCAAGCCCGTCGTCTTCGCAGGGTTTTTCCCCATTGACCAAACCGAATATACGGCCCTCAAGCAGGCGCTCGACAAGCTGAATCTCGAAGACTCGTCGTTTAACTACATGGCCGACTCCTCGCAGGCGCTCGGGTTCGGCTACCGGCTGGGATTCTTGGGCCTGCTGCACATGGACATCGTCAAGGAGCGCCTGACCCGGGAGTTCGATCTCGATTTGATCGTGACGGCTCCCAACGTGATCTATCGCGTCCAGACCAATGATGGAAAAGGGTTCATCATCGACAACCCCGCCAAGTTCCCCGCGCACGGCGACATCAAATCCATCGAGGAGCCGTTCGTTCTTTTGACGATCGTGCTTCCCATCGAGCACCAGGAGGCGGTCCTTAATCTCATCAAGGAGCGCCGCGGCGTTCACGTCGGCATCGAGTACCTTTCCCCCACGCGAATGCTCATCAAGTACGAACTCCCCTTGGCGGAAATGGTCGTCAACTTCTATGACCGCCTGAAATCCGTTTCGAAGGGGTATGCGACGCTCGACTATCAATCCATCGGCAACCGCGAGTCCGATATGGTTAAGCTCGAGGTCCTCATTCACGCAGAACCCGTCGATGCGCTGAGCCAGATCGTGCACCGCGATAAAGCGCAGGATGTCGGCCGGCGCCTGTGCGAAAAGCTTAAGGAGCTTATCGACCGGCAAAATTTCGAGGTCGCGATCCAGGCGCGGGTCAACGGCAAGATCATCGCGCGCGAGACGCTCGGCGCCAAGCGCAAGGACGTCATTGCGAAATGCTACGGCGGAGACATTACCCGCAAGAAGAAGCTTTTAGGAAAACAGAAAGAAGGGAAAAAACGGGCGAAACTCATCGGATCCGTCGAGGTCCCCCAGGAAGCGTTCCTGGCGGTCCTCAAAATCGACGAGGAGGCTCAATAGCCGCAAAGGACTTCCATGGAAGAACGACTGTTGTTTATCGGCGTTTCGCTCGGAATTTTCGCCTGGTATTCGCGCCGCTGCAAGGAGCGCGGAGGGGCGGCCACCCCTTTGCAGTCGGCGCTGTGGCACGCCGTATTCTGCGCGATCGCGGCGTTTTCCGCGGTGATGATTTTGACCATGGTCTTCGAAAGCCGGTCCAAGGTCATCGCGGTTTGGGCCCGCGCTTTGCGCGTGGGGGACCTGTACCCAAGCTTGACGGCCGCCGCCGTCGCGGCGGTCTTCGGGTTCTGGCGCGCATGGGCCAAGGGCGACAGCGTGGAAAGCCGGCGACATTATCTGGAGGAAGATCTGGAGTGGGCGGACACCGTATTCTCCTCCGCCCTGCTGGCGTGGGTGCTGATGACGTTTCTCATTCAAGCGTTTAAAATCCCGTCCGGCTCGATGGAAAAGACTTTGCTGATCGGCGATCACCTTTTTGTCAACAAGTTCATCTATGGACTGCGGGTGCCGCTTTGGGGAAAACGCCTCGTTACGCTGCGCGACGTCCGGCGCGGCGACGTGATGGTCTTTGAGTTCCCCGTCCCCGATCCGCGCGAGAACCACTGCGGCAAAGTCAACGCGGGGGAGAACTTCATCAAACGAGTCGTCGCCTTGCCCGGGGAGACCGTGCGGGTGAGCGAGGGCAAGGTCTTCATCAACGGGAAACTCCTCAACGAGGAAGCGTACGCGCGCTATGGCGATCCTTACCGGCAGCCGGAATCAGTTCACGCCAAGGATCTGACTCCCGAGACCTACCAACGGCTTTGGGCGGAGCATAAGCTCGATCGGGAGTTGGGCGACATTCAGCGCGATTTCTTCGGGCCGGTCACGGTTCCCCCTGGCTCCTATTTCATGATGGGAGACAATCGGGACCACTCCTGCGATTCCCGCTACTGGGGGCCCGTCGATAACCATTTCGTCAAAGGCAAGGCGTGGTTCATCTATTGGCCTCCTTCGCGCATGAAGATGGTCAATTAGAAACCCGGCCGTCTGCAGGCGTTTTGGAGTTCGTGGATTGCCCCGGTAAGGGGTCGCTCAGCGGAAGTGCTATCATCCCAGCGATGAGAGCGTTCGTCCGCGTCCGTCTGGCCGTCGCTGTCGTCCTCGTGTTGGCGGCTTGCGTGGGACCTTCCCGGCAGCGCAAGAAAAGCGTCGCCGAGCTGATGGCCGCAGGCGACTACGCCTCGGCGGCCGCGGCCATTCACGCCGCCCGTGACGAGTACGGCACTTCCAACCGTGTCCTTTACCATCTCGATCTGGCGATGGCCCTCCATCTCGCCGGCCGTTACGCCGACAGCAACACGTATTTTACGGCGGCCGAAAATCGGATGGAGGAGCTCTACACCCGCAGCGTGTCTCGGATGGCGGGCTCGCTGATGGCCAATGAAAACGTCGAGGAGTATCGCGGCACGGCCTTCGACCGGGTCCTGGCGCACGTTTTTCATGCCCTCAACTTCGTCCAATTGGGCCGTCTCGACGAGGCCTTGGTGGAAGTTCGGCGCGTGGAGGCGTTTCTTGACGAGAGGGGGCGGTCGGCGCGGGAGGGATCCGTCGCGTACCGGGATGACGCGTTCGCCCGCTACTTGGCCGCCCTGGTCTACGAAGAGGGGGGCAAGAGCGACGACGCCAGGATCTCTTACGAGGCGGCAATACGCGCGTATCGGGATTACGAGCGCGTCTTCCAGATCCGGCCCCCCGGATTTCCCTTTCCCGCAGACCTGGGCGCCGACGGCGAGATCGTGTTCATCCATTACGCCGGCCCCGCGCCGCGCAAGAAATCCGTGACCTCATCGGATGTCCCGGCCGTCGCCGCCTCCACGGGCCCGGCCGCGGCTCGCCACGGGGGGTTCCTGGGCCAGACTCTGGATCGGTCGGTGAGCGCGGCGAAAGCCGCCGCGAGCGCCACGGGAGCGGCGTTGAGCGGGGCCGCCGGCGCGGTGCTCGGCGCGGCGCATCCGGAGTACGAGCCGGCGAGCTTTCGCGTTCGCCGATCACGGATCGAAGTCGGCCCGGCCGTCGCGGAGACGGCGGCGGTGGAGGACATTGATGCGATCGCCCGGCAGGAGCTGGCCGAGCGCCTGGCGGCGCTGAAGACCCGATCCGCGGCCCGGGCCGCCGTCAAGCTGTTGGGAACGGTGACCGGCGTCGACGCCACCGGTTCGGAATTTTCCGATGTGCGCGGCTGGCAGACCATCCCCTCGCAGATCCGCTTGGCGCGCGTCCGGCTTCCCGCCGGGGAGCACTCCCTGACGGTTCGCTACCTCGATGAGACCGGATCCGTGGTGGCGAGCGGCGGGCGCAGCGTGAGGGTGAACGCCGGGCGCCGGACCTGGATCATCGAGCGGACCGCGGATTGACTGTTGCGGGGATTCTCGACAATCACCGCTGAAGGGCGAATACGACGGTGTTCGCGTCGTCGAAGACGGGCCTCCACCGCGGGTCAGCGCCGAGCGCATGCGCCAGGCGCGTCGTCCGGGGGAGAACCGCCACGTCGATGGCCCAGTCCGCGAGGCGGTCGCGCCAGCCGGGCAGGCATTCCATAATGGTCGTGTAGTCGTTCGGCAATAGGGACCAGTAGGGATCGAGCCTCCCATCGATGAAGACCTTGGTTTTCGGAGACAGCTTGTATATGAGGTAGCCCCCCCACGTGTATGGATGGAAGATGCGGGCGTCCGGGTGGCGCGAGGAAACGAATTCCGCGGCGGCCCGCGGGTAGCCGCTTTCCCAATCCCTCCAGTTCGGGCTGCTCGGCGCTTTCCTCTCCAAAAAACCCATGGCCAAAAGAATCGCCGCCGTCGCCGTAACGCACAACCGTCCTTGCCAGGGTTTAAGGACAGACTGGCGCAAAGTCAAGGAAAGGGAAGCGGCGGCGCTCAAGGTGAAGATGGGCAGTAATTTCCGTCCGCGCAATCCGAGCGCGAGCAGCATGAGCGTCAACAGCGCCCAGGGGAACGCTCGCCGCTGCGCTCCGATGCCGACCCAGCATAACGCGCCGATCATGACCAGATAAGGGATCGAGGAGGGATGGGAACAGTCCAGAGGCTTCCATTCAAGAATCATGGACCGTCCCGCGGGAGGCATCGCCATAAACCAGATCGGATAGAGAAGTGCTGTCATGCCGTTGGGGTGGACGCAGCACAGGGCCGTGCCCAGACCCCAAGGCGCCAACGCAACAAGCCGCTTGGTGTTCTTGAATTCGAGGAGGCATACCAAGCCGAGCGTCACCCAGCCGAGCATGAAACCTCCGTGAATGTTGACCCAAACGAGGAGCCCCGCGGCCATGGCCCAAGGAACCCAGCGCCGGCCGTCTTCCCAGAGCCGAATGGCGAACAAATACAGGGACATGAATAAAATCGTGAACGCGTGCACCCGAACGGCGATGAAATTCATCAGGCCGAAAGCGGCCAGGGCGACGAGAAGAAATCGCATCGATGGGGGCAGATCATCGCGCATGAACCTGAATAAAACCGCAAGCGCCGCCAGAAACAAAACGGCATGAAAAAGGACAAGGCCGGGGTAGCCCGCGGCGCGGAAAATGAGAAAGGACCCGGCATCGGCAAGCCACTCGGTGGCCACCATCTCTTTTCCCGCAGCGGTGAAGGAAAATTCCTCGAGGACCGGGAACCGACCCAAGACGACGAGTTTTTCTCCTTCCTTGATGTGGAAGAATAGATCCGGGTCCACGTAGGCGGCCATATGGAGGACGAAAATGACTCCGATGACCGTGAAAAATAAGAGGGGGAGCCACCGCGCGGGGGTCTCTGAAATAGACGGCTTCATCGGCATAGTGTATCACTCCCGGCGCGAGGGGGAAATAATAGATATGTAGAATGTGTGCCGTGTTCAGCCAGCGTCTTTCCTTAGGCCGCTCTTGAAGCCCTCGCTTCTAAGGGTTCCCGCGCTGATCATTCTCGCCGTCGCGGCGGCGTTTTCGGTCCGGCTGTGGTCCTCTTCGGGGATTCTCTATTCTGATCATTCCGATCTGATCGCCATGGGAGCGGGGCTGCAGGTCATCGAGACGCGTTCGATCCATGACGACCGCCGCTGGCCGCTTTGGGACGCGTCCTGCAATGCGGGGTCTCCGGCCCACGCCAATCCGCTCGCGTCGTACTTGCTGCCGCTTCAATGGCTGTTTTTGTTTCTTCCGGTCGCGCGCGCCGCCAATTTATTTTTTATCTCGAATATCATGCTCGCGGGCTTGTCCATGCTTGTCGCCGCGAGGAGATTTTCTCTCTCGACTGCCGCGTCCGTGTTTTGCGGGATCGGATACATGTTGTCCTACCGATATTTGGCACTCTTCGATGCCGGGTGGCTGCCGAACGTGACGATGTATGCCCTGGCGCCGAGCGTGTTCTGGGCCGCGGATAACGTCCTGGAACGACCGGAGCCGCGGCGCGTCGCCTGCTTTGCGGCCGTTCTCGCCCTTTCGGCCATGCAGGGTTCGGCCCAGTCGTTTTATTACGCGCTGTTGGGTCTTGGAGCCTTCGTCGGCAGTCGGCTTTCCTCCGTCTCTCCCGCCGCGCGGTCTCGCGTGTTGATGGCGCTTTCAGGCGGCGGTCTGTTGGCCTTATTGTTGGCGTCGCCCGACCTCTTGCCCCGAGCGCAGTTCGCCGCCCTCAGCTCGCGGACGAATTTCGACTACGTCTTTTTCCTGGGGAAGGCTCCCGGATGGCGCGACCTGGCGACCCTGTTTGATCCTCTCGATGCCGGGGGGATGCGCGTCGAGTATTGGGAGAGTAATTTTTATTTCGGACTATGGCTTTACCCCCTTGCCCTCTGGGGTTGCCTGAAAGACTGGAAAAAAAGCCGGTACCTTTTGGCGAGCGTCCTTGTCTGCCTCTTTCTCTGCTTTGATTCCCCGGTTCTCAAGGCGTTATTTCATTACATGCCGGGGTTCGCCCTCTTTCGCATGCCGACGCGCATGCTTCAACTGGCCCAGCTTGCCGGGGTGCTCCTTGCCGGAGTGGGCGTCGATGCCCTATTGAGGGGGCTCGAGCGACGAAAGGCCTTCGCGGCGGCCGTGTGTCTGTGCCTGCTTCCGGTCGCCGACTCGGGAGCGCGCCTGATCCCGCGATTGGGAACCAAGCCGCTGTCTTGGGCGCTGCCGACCCCGCCATTCATCGAGCAATTGCGACGCGGCGAAACCAGCGGCCGGGTGGCCGCCATCGGACGGCACTCCATACCCTATGGCACCGCGGCCTTCCACGCGATCGACATGATCAACGGCTTCCAGCCCCTCAATCTGAAGCACTACATCGAGTATTTCTTCGTGCTGCAAACCGGTAGGCCCTTCGCCGCGCCCCGTTACCCCATCGTTTGGACGGATCTCAACGCGATTTCCAAGCCGGAGATGCTGCGCGCCCTCGATGTTAAGCACATCGTCTCCGATCGTTTCGTCGCATTGGAGGGGATCGATTATGAATTCGTCGCCCGCCAAGAGGATGTCCCTGTCTATAAACTGTACGATGGCATCGTTCACTCGTCTGTTTTCCTTTGGCGCGACCGAAAGCCCCTGGGCCCCGCGTATTTCGCCTCGTCGTTGACGCCGGTGATCGATGGAAAGAAATCCCTTGAAGCGATAGCCGCGTCCACCTCGGCCCTCGACGCCTATGTGTTGGGTTGGGAACCCGGCGGGGGCGCCGCCCTGGATTTTTCCGGAGGACGGGCGCGCATGACTCGGCGCGGCCAAAACAATTACGAATACGCCCTCTCCAGCCGGGGCACCAACTTCCTCATCGTAAGCCAAGTCTGGTACCCGGGCTGGCGCGCGACCTTGGACGGCGGGGAGGTTCCCATTTTCCGGGTCAATCACGCCCTCATGGGCCTTGTCGTTCCTCCTGGAGAGCATTCGTTAAGACTTGAGATGACTTCGCCGATGTTGGCGTTGGGCTTGGGGTTGGCGCTGGCCGCGACGGCGGTTCTCGGGATGATGCTGCTCCCGAACGCCGTCGCCAGACGCTAGCGGCAGTCAGGAATAAGCACCCCTTGTCGTCTTGCTTTTTAAACGCGGGAAAAGATATATAATAGTTATACGTATGTATAACTATTCAAGGATCCGGGTCGATGCCGCGGCCTAAGGGGGACGCGGACGCCAGGCTTTTGAGGGCGGGTCTTAAGCTGTCGCGCGAGAAATCGTTCGGCGCCGTTTCCGTGCGCGAGGCGTGCCGTCGGGCGAAGGTCAACCTCGGTCTTTTCCACTATCACTTCAAGAATCGGGAATCATTTCGCGAGCGCATTCTGGAGGCGGGCTACCAGGAATTCTTCTCGCGGTTGACCATTTCGGCGGGCGGCCAGGGAGATCCGCCGGAACGACTGCGCAAGGTTCTTCGCGCGATCGCGAGGTTTTCGATCGAGCGCAGGAGGACGATCGCGGGGCTGCTCAAGGACGCCCTCAATGGAGACCGCCAGGTCGCCCGATTCGCCGCGAGATATTTCCCGCACCATTTGCCGATCGTTCTCAGTATTTATCGGGAGGGGCTGAAAAAGGGGAGATTCCGGAAGCTTGAAGAGCCCCTGCTGTTGTCTTTTTTGATGGGAAGCCTCAATGCTCCCGGACTGATGATGACTTTGTTCGACGAGCATGACGCTCGGCGGCCGTTCGATCGCGCGCGCGGAGACGTCGAGAGAGTTCTGTTGTCCGATGCGTCTGTGGGAATCCGTCTGGACATGATCATGGCCGCGTTGGCCGTTCCAAGAGGAGCGAGATGAAAACCGCGGCCGTCGTGTTGTTGTTCGCTCGGGGGGCCTTCGGCCAGACGCCCGATGCGCCGGGGCCATCGCTTCTCGAAACGCTGAGGGCGGCCGCGGCCGCGTCGCCCGAGGTCCTAGCGGCGACGCGGCGACGCGACGAGGCCGCTCTGGAAGAGCCGTTGCTTTTGGCGAATCTCGACCCGAAGGCCATTGCCTCCTATGCGGCCATCGATGATCGCAGGCCGCGCGCGGTTCCGGCTTTCGAGGGCTCCCGCGCGCGCATTGACCGTTGGGAGGCGGGGCTGACGCAAACGACGTTGCTTGGCACCGAGGCGAAGCTCGCTTTTCAGAGCGAACGTCTGGTCAACGCGACCGCCTTCCGGCCCTTAAATCCCACGGTCGACTCGCGTCTGACGTTTGAGTTCAAACAACGACTGGCCCGATACTTCTGGGGTCGTCCCGACCGGGCCCGGCGCGCCCGGGCCCGCAGCGGCGTGGCCGCCGCGCAAGCGGCGTTGGAGCGAACTCTCTCCGATGCCCTATTGCGCGCGGCCCGGGCCCACGTGGAGTTGGCGTATGCCGACGCTTTGGTCGCCATTCGAGAAAGGGGCGTCGAGGACGCGAAACGATTGCTGGAGAAGTATGAAGAGCGCCGGCGATTTGGTCTCGCCGAAAACTCCGATGTGTTGCAGGCCAAAGCCTCCCTTGAACTCCAGGAAATCGAGGCAATGGTGGCCAGGTCCTTAGCCGAGAGGGCGCGTGTGTCTTTGGGAGCGGCCGTCTTTTCCAGCTCGACGCCCAGGGGCCTTCGCGCCGGGCCGGTCGACTTCATCCCGTCTCGGTCGGCGCTTGCCGTCGGCGAGGCGGAGGCGATGTCGCGGGTCCCGGAGCTGATGATCGCTCGCCATCGAGCCGAGTCGTTGCGCTGGTCCGCGCGTCTGGCACGGTTAGACACTCTTCCCGATCTCAGTTTGGACGCTTCCTACTCGTTTGCCGGCCTGGAAACGGGCTACCGCCGCTCCTGGTCGGACATGTCCACCTGGAGACATCCGGTGTCCATGGTGGGAATGAGCGTGGTATTCCCCCTCGGATTTCGTCATGAAACCCTGACCCGGCGTCAGGCCGATTTGCAGCTGGCGCAGGCGGAAGCCGAGGTCGCGTCCATCGAGGCCTCCGCCCGGCGGCGCTGGCGCGATGTCGGCGAACAGCTGTCCTTGAGCTCCGCGCGCGTCGCCGCGGCACGGCGTCTTTTCGAGCTCGAAAAACGCAAGTATGACTCGGGGCTGGAGGATTTTAAGCGCGGGCGGGCGAGCACCGATCTGCTGGTCCGATTTCAACAGGATATTCGGCGCGCGGAGGCGGATTTGCTGCGCGCCCAGACCGATGAGCGGACCGCGCTCTTTGAAGCCGCCGACGCCTCCGGGCAACTGACACGGACGCCATGATTGAATTTTTCCTTCGGCGTCCCGTTTTGTCGAACCTGGTCACGGTGTTTCTCTGCGCGATAGGAGGCTGGCACTTCATGACCGTCCGGCGAGAGGCGTTCCCGGACGTCAAATTCGACATAGTGACGATCAGCACCCCGTACCCCGGGGGCTCTCCTGAGGAAGTCGAGAATCTGGTCACCCGTAAAATCGAGGAGCAAATACGAACGATCTCGGGGATCGATCGGACGGAAAGCTACTCTCTGGAAAATCTGTCCTTGGTCGTCGTGCGCATCGATGAGGATTTAGCCGAAAGAGAGAAAGATAAGACCGTCAGCGATTTGTACCAGGCCGTTCAGCGAGTCAAGGATTTGCCGTCGATTGCCGACAAGCCCGTGGTGCGCGAAATGACCGCCGACCGGCCGCTCATCACCGTCTCGGTCGCGGGGGGCTTGGAGGACGATCGCGACCGGTCCGCCGAAGAGCTCAAGGACATGCTCGAGGAGATCGACGGCGTTTCGCGCGTGGATTTCTTCGGCGACCGCGAACGGGAAATTCTCGTGGAAGCGGATCGCCGCGCCTTGGAACGGTACCGGCTGACGATGGGGGAACTGGCCGCCGCCATTCGCAGCCGCAATGTCGACCGCTCCGCGGGAGCCACACAAGCCGGTCCTCTGGAAAACTGGGTGCGCGTGCGAGGGGCGGTGTATACGGTGGCGGAGGTCGCGGACATCGTCGTTCGAGCCAATGACGAACGCGGTTTTGTGCGAGTGCGCGACGTGGCGCGCGTTTCCGAGGGCTTCGCCGAGACGTCCGTGCGCGCCCGGGCCGAGGGTTTGCCCGCCATCGAGCTGAGGGTCTCCAAGCATAAAACCGCCGACGCTCTGGCGCTCACCGACGCCGTCAAGGCTTTGTGCCAGGCACACTCCCAGCGCTTCTCGCAAAAAAACCTACGCCTCGTGCTTTCGGACGATTTCAGTTTCTACATTCGACGCCGCCTCAAGGTCATGAACGGGAATATGCTCCAAGGAGGGGCGCTCATACTTGCCGCGTTGTTCGTGTTCCTGGACTGGAGGTTGGCGGCGGTGGCGGCGTTGGGCGTGCCGATCTCTTTGGCGGCCGCTCTCGTGGTCGCGGTGCCGCTTGGCTTTACATTCAACCTGATGTCGCTGTTGGCCTTTATCATCGTGCTCGGAATGCTCGACGACGATTCTGTTGTCGTGGCGGAGAATATCTATCGGCATCTGGAAATGGGAAAACCCCACCTTCAGGCGGCGATCGAAGGCGCAAGGGAGGTGGCCTGGCCCGTGGTGGGCTCGGTGGCCGTTTCCGCCTGCGCTTTCTTGCCGTTCGCGATGATGAGCGGGATCATGGGAAAGTTCTTGATTATGATCCCGATCGTCGTCGTCATGAGCTTTGTCGCCAGCCTTTTTGAGGCGTTCTTCATCCTTCCAGGACATGTCCTTGAACTGCTCCACTACGGCCGACCCGTCGCCGACGTCAAGGACGGGCGGTGGTATTTGGCTATCGTGGACGCGTACCGACGGGCCATCAGTTGGGTCGTGCGCCATCGCGGGCGCTTCGCGCTGCTTCTCCTGGCCTTTCTGCTCATGACCGCGGGTCTGGCGGCCTGGCGCTTGAAATTCGTGCTGTTTCCCGAGGGGCTGATCGAGCAATTCTTCATTCAGTTGGAAACGCCGCCCGGATCCAGCCTCGAAACGACGCAGCGGGCGGTGATGGAGGTTGAAAAGACCGTTGCGGGAATCGGCCAGGGAGTTCTCGACACCCAAACGGCGACCGTCGGCCGCAAGGGACAGGAGAACATGGAGCGGTTGGGCACTCATTACGGGCAGGTCCGCGTCTACCTGACTCCCGAAGACACCCGCGCGTTGAAAACCAAGCCTCTGATCGCGGACCTTCGCGCCCGTCTCGGCCTTCCCCCGGGAGTTGAAAAAATAACGTTCGAGGAAGTTCACGCCGGGCCTCCGGTGGGAGATGCGATTCTTGTGCGGGTGCGCGGACGCGATCCCGAGGTCAACAGGAAAATCGCCCAGGAGATAAGGGATTTTCTGGGGACCATCGCCGGGGTCACCGATATCAAGGACTCCACCCAGGACGGCAAGCGTCAATGGCGGATCATTCCCGACGATCGCGAGGCGGCGTATGCCGGCGTCGACAGCGAGCGCATCGCTCAAGAGTTATTCTACGCGACCGATGGGCTCAAGGTTTCAAAGATCCAGAGGCCCGATGAGGAGATCGAAATTCACCTCAGGCTTTTGCCGGAACAGCGCGACGAGGCCGCGGATTTTCTCCATCTTGACGTCCTGAATGCGGCGGGGCGTCCGGTGCGCCTATCCAAGGTCGCCGGCGTTGAAGAGCGCGGCGGCCCGCCGTTTCTTCCGCGCTACAACTACAAGCCGGCGATCTCCGTGTCCGCTTCGGTCGATGAAAACGTCGTCACCTCGCGCGAGGCCAACCTCCAGGTGCGCCGCCGCTTTAGCGATCTTTCCTCCCGCTTCCCCGGGTATGAGCTGATTTTCGGGGGCGAGGAGGAAGAGACCAACAAATCCCTTCGTTCCCTGGGGAGGGCGTTTCTCGTGGCGATGCTGCTGGATTTCGTCATTCTCGCCGTCTTATTCGGGTCCTATGTGCAGCCGGTCATTATTTTGTTGACGATTCCCATCGGCCTTCTCGGCGTGGTCTATGCCCTTCTTCTGCACGGCCAACCGGCCTCATTCATGGCGCTTTTGGGTGTTGTCGCGATGACCGGAGTGGTGGTCAACAACGCGATTCTTCTCGTTGATTTCATCAATAAGAAGCGGGCCGAGGGCATGCCCATCGAGGAGGCCGCCGTCGAGGCCGGAGCTCAGCGGCTGCGTCCGATCTGGGCGAGCTCAATCACGACTTTGCTCGGGTTGTTCCCCACGGCCTATGGCTTTGGCGGGTATGAACCCTTCGTCGCCCCCATGGCCCTGTCGCTGGCGTGGGGCTTGACGTTCGCGATGCCGATGACCCTTTTTCTCATTCCCGCCGCCTACGTGACGGTGGACGATTGGAGCGCTCGGATTCAAGCGTTTCTTTTCAGGCGTTGAGCGTTGGGCGGGACACGACCTGGATCGCGGACCCCGTAGCGACGAGGCCTTGCTCGACGATTTTCCAGTAGATGCCGCGAAGATTCAACGCGCGCGTCGCGGGGGCCTGAACGAAAACAAGGGCGTCTTGGCCGAAGCGCTCCTTGAATTTTACACAGCCATTGTGAGGTTTGGGAGTGACCTCAACGAGGGCATCCGCGACGCGCAGACGCGTGCCGACGGGAAGATTCTTGGCGGATATGTCGATGTCGACGAAAAGGTTGTCCCCGAAAATGGTCAGGGGCTGAGCGTGGGCGATCAGTTCGGCCACATCGCGGCGCATCACCGCCAGCTGCGAGTCGAAGTTAAGGGGGAGGCGACGCGACCACGCGTCGCCGGGTACGCCCTCGCAGGGAGTCAAGAGCGCGGTCGCCAGCTCCTCACGAAGTCCGGGGCCCGTTCGCCGCACGATGAGGCTCAGGCGGCCGGCGTTTTGGGGGGCGTCGGGCAGGGCGCGAAGGCCCAGATCGAGCTCCGAAAGAGAAAGATGCTGAGGCGCTGATTTCAAGGTCGCTTAAAGCGGAATACGGAACGTATGAAGAATTTTTACGTAGAGCGCGTAGCCCGCGCTCATGACGATCATGGACGCGGCGAGCGCGGGCCAGTAAGACACCCCCCGTTTGAGCAGCGCGGGCAGCACGATGAAAAACAGAAGGGAGGGGAGAACGCCCCAAAATATTCCCCGGGACATCTCCGCGACCCTGGAAGCGTCCCCTGTTTCCACGTGCAGCCAGGACAAGACCAAAATCGATGTCATCGGCAGGGACGCGAGGATCGCTCCGGCCCAAACATGTTTTTTCCCGAGCTCGGAGGCAGCCAAGATGATGAGAGAGGAGAGAACGACTTTAAGAATGAACGGCATCGGTTTCGTATCCGTTAGGGTTGGATTTCTGCCAGAGCCAGTGGTCGGCGCACATTTGATCGAGGTCTCGCGTGGTCGACCACCTCAGTATTTCCTTTGCGAACGAGGGGTTGGCCCAGATGGCGGGAGCGTCGCCCGGACGCCGAGGGGCCAGCTTGCGCGCGATGGGCCGGCCGACGGCTTTTTCCGCGGCGGCGATGACTTCAAGCACCGAGTAGCCGCGTCCGGCGCCGAGGTTGACGGCCTGCGCTCCCTTGAAGGAGTCCAGCCTGTCGAGAGCCGCGAGATGGCCCAGGGCCAAGTCGACGACGTGAATGTAGTCGCGCACCCCGGTCCCGTCGGGCGTGGGGTAGTCGGAACCCCAGACGTTGACGTGCGCGCGGCGCCCCACGGCCGTCTGCATGACAAACGGCATGAGATTGTTGGGGACGCCGCGCGGGTCCTCGCCGATGCGGCCGCTTTCGTGGGCTCCGACGGGATTGAAGTAGCGCAGCAGCGCCACGCGCCAGCGGCTATCCTCGCCAGACAGCGCGAAGCACATATCCTCGATGTCGAGCTTGGTTTGCCCGTAGGGATTGACGGCCGAGCGCGGATGCCGCTCGTCGACGGGGTTCTTTTCGACGGATCCGTACACGGTGCAGGAAGAAGAGAAAACGAGACGGCGACAACCTGCGGACCCCATCGCCGACAGGAGGTTTCGAGTGCCGACGACGTTGTTCTCCTGGTACAGCTGCGGCTTTTCCACCGATTCGCCGACGGCTTTGAGCCCCGCGAAATGCATGACCGCGTCGAAGCCTTCCCGCAAGAGGGAGTTGAGGGCGCCTGTGTCGCGCAGATCGACGCGATCAAGGCGCATGGGCTTTCCGGCCAACTCTTGCACGCGGGCGATGGAGACGGGCGAGGAGTTGGAGAAATTATCGAACCCCACGACCCGATGGCCGGCTTTGAGCAGTTCCAGGCAGGCGTGGCTGCCGATAAACCCGGACGCCCCGCTGACGAGAACGCGCATCAGAACGGCACCATCGCGCTTTGCAGATGGTAGTACGGGGGACGGGCGCGGTAGCGGGAGATGCACTCCTTCATGATTTCCTCGATAAAATCGGCGTAAGGATGCCCGATCACTTCGGCGCAGGCGGGGACGCAGTCGCCGTCGTTGATCGAGGGATTGGGATTGATTTCGAGAATGTAGGGATTGCCCGAGCGATCGACGCGCACCTCGATGCGGGCGTAGTCATGACAGTCGAAGATCCGGTAGGCATCAAGGCAAATTTCCGAGATCAGAGCGCTGAGCTTCTGGCTGTACTTGGCCGGCCGCTCGACGCGGATCTTTTCATAGACCGAGTTCTCTCCCCACTTCGCCTGGAAAGGATAGATGCCCCACACCCCCTTGGGGAGGTCGTCGAAAATCGAGCGCGAAAGGGGAAGGACTTTAACGCGCGACTCGTTTCCCATGATGGACACGTCGACCTCGTCTCCCTCGATGAACTCTTCGATCAGCACCGGGCGGTTGTATTTTTCCAAGAGGTGATTGACCTGGTTCTTGAGATCCTTGAGGCTCGTCACCACGCTTTGGTTGGAGATGCCTATCGAGTTGTCGGTGTTGGCGAGCTTGACCATGAGCGGGTAGCGCAGGTCTTCGCGAATGGGCTCGTTCATTTGGAAGGCGTAGTCGAACTTAGGGGTGGGAAGTCCGTGCTGTTCGAGGATTTTCTTCACCTTGATCTTATCGATGCACAGCGCCAAGGTCAGCGGATTGGACCCCGTGTAGGGGATGCCGAGGCAATCAAGAATGGCGGCGGCGTGGGGCTCGAGCAAGGATGAGTTGTTGATGCGTTCGCAGACGTTGAAGATCATATCTACGTTGGCGTTGGCGATTTTGTCGAAGGGCAGCGGGGTCTCGTTCATGTCAAAGAAGGTCACGCGGTGTCCTTTTGATTCGACGGCTTTCTGTATGTTGAGGCCCACCGAAGTCAAATCGGAATGGACCGCTTTTTCCTCGCCGCCCTCGGCGTCGAAGATGTTGCACAGAATGCCGACGTGGAGGCTTTTCTTCCCGAAATCAAAGCCGCGCACTTTTTCGATGCGGGCGGACTGAAGAATGCGGCGGCGGGAGACCTGGGCGGCGCCGAAGCGGTTCTTGCGGCGCGTTTTCCCGAGGGAGGAGGTTGAATCGAAACGCGCGATATTGACCGAAACCTGGTGCAAGGCCTCATCGAGGTTCTCCTCGGCTTCGGCGTAGGTGTCGCCCCGCCCCACGACCCAGCCGATGTTTTCGAATCCCTCCGGAGGCACGAGCACGGCGTCGCCGGGCTCCTTTTGCACGGCGATTTCGTGGACCTTGGCCGGATCGGGCTTGTCTTGCGGGGACTTGACCCCGGTGACGACTCCGGAGTGCTCGGGGATAAGGTATTTGCCCACGAGGTGGCAGCGCGGCTCCTTCAAGCGCCTGGGGTGGCAGGGGGCCCCGACGGCTATTTTCGAAGCCTCCTCGATGATATCAACCTCCCAGATGGTCTTGATCCAGTCGTAGAGGTAGTCGCCGCCCATGCGCGCATTGAGTTCGACGAGCTTGGGTCCGGCGGGAGTGATTTTCGCTTCAAGGTGAAGCGCGCCGTTGGTCAAGCCGAGAGTTTTGACGACCTCTTTGGCCATCTTGAGGGTATCGGAGAGGTCCTTGTCCTCGTGGCGCGAGGGCATGGCGTCGCCCGTCTCGATGAAGAAAGGTTCCTTGGTGGGGAAATTGTCGTTGAAGGCGTGGAATTTGACCTCGCCGCTTTGCACAAGGAGGTCGACGTCGATCTCCGCGCCATCCATGAATTCCTCGGCCAGAATATCGGTTCCGTATTTGTAGATGGGATCGAAAGCCGGGGTCATATTGGTTCGGATGTAATCGTAGGCCTTGACGGCTTCCTCGAGGTTGTCGAGCTTGACGACGAACTGGCTTTTCACTCCCCAGGCGGGCTTAAGGACGAGCGGAAAGCCCAGGCGGGCGGAGGCTTTTTCCAGATCGCCGTGGTTTTTGATCAGGGCCCAAGCCGGTTGATACTTTCCAAGTTTGGCGTTCTCCAGCGTCTGTCGGGTCAAATACTTGTTGCGGGCGTTGAGCGCGGCTTGTGGCGCGTGTCCGATCCAGCCGAAGCGTTGGGCCAGCGTCGCGCACAACGGCACGGCGTTTTCCCAGAAGGTCAGCACTCCGTCGATTTTCGTCGTCTTGACCAGTTCGTCGATTTTCGCCACGCAGGCGACCTCGTCGAGAGGGTCGGATTCCACGTGGCTCTCGGCGAGTTTGGAGACCCAGTTGGCCTCCGAGGACATGAGAATCATCTTAGGAGCGAGTTCTTTGAGACGGGTGTAAATAAATCTTTTTGTGGGGTTTGGGGACGAGATGATGAGCAGGGTCTTGTTCTTGAGATCGGCGAGGGGGTCGGCGATCTCGGGCTCGGTGTTGTTCATAGATATAAAGTGTAAAGCATTCTCCGACGGGAAGCAAACGCAAGGAGGGAAGTCCTA